>JAEEGH010007464.1_pt1 | contig 26266 bp, 20 predicted proteins | sample 9134181 | NCBI WGS metagenome assembly JAEEGH01 (sample SAMN16246544, study PRJNA631951) | gut metagenome | biome: gut microbiome; feature: rumen; material: DP-attached | host: Bos | place: Iran: Karaj | collected 2018-10 | reverse complement strand
CGCATAGGCCAAGTTGGTACCTATCTGCAACAAGTTGGTGACATTGGTGTCGAAGTTGGCACGGAACGAGGCGCGTGTAAAGCCCGAACCAATACCCACACCGTCCTGATCGAGATAACCACCCGAAATGGAGTAGTGCATATCCTTGTTACCACCGCTGGCATTAACCGTATGATTATGCATAAATGCTGTCTGGAACAGTTCGTTCTGCCAGTTGGTGCCTTCCGTCAGCAACTCGGGATGCTTGTAATCCTCACGGGTACCCCAGCCTTGGATTTTTGCGCGTACATTATAAAATTCTGCATACTGCTGCAGGTTCATCACGTCGAGTTTCTTGGGAAGCATCTGCCAACCCATATAGCCTTCATATTGAATTTTCGCCTTACCCTCGTCGCCACGCTTGGTGGTGATGAGCACGACACCGTTCGAGGCACGGCTACCGTAAATAGCTGTGGCCGAGGCGTCCTTCAATACTTCAATAGAGGTGATGTCCGACGGGTTGATGCTGCTCAGTACCGAGTTGTTTGAACTCGTCTGACCACTCACTTGAATACCATCGATGACGTACAAAGGCTCATTGCCACTCAACGAGTTGATACCACGGATTTGCACCGAGATACCACCACCGGGAGCACCGGAATTCTGAGTCACCTGCACACCAGCGATACGGCCCTGCATAGCCTGCTCAAGCGAGGTGTTGACACCCTGCTTGATGGCCTTTTCGTCAATCGACGATACAGAACCAGTCAGGTCTGAGCGCTTCATCGTACCATAACCTACGACTACCACCTGCTCGAGCATGTTGATATCCTCTGACAGCTGGATGTCTAACTGACCGCCTTTGGACACCTTCACCTGCTTAGGCTGATAGCCCACATAGGTTACCTCAATGGTTGAACCAGGTTTTACCGCCAGCTTGTACTTTCCCTCCATGTCGGAGATAGTAGCCGCAGTGGAACCTTTCACCTTCACTGTGGCACCAATGACTTCCTCGCCGCTATTGGCGTCAGTCACCGTACCAAAAACATTCACGTTCTGTGCCGAGGCACCCAACGCGAACACCATCAGTAGCAGCACCATGCAACTGGCTTTCAGCCATGCATAGCCTGCGGAAACTTTTGTTTTGTTCATAAATCTATTATTATTAGTAGTATCATTCACTCTGTTTCATAGAGTTTTCGTTTTGCAAAGGTAAGTAAAAGAAACGAAATAAAAGAAAATACCGAGGAAAAAAAAAACGCAAAGCGTAAAAGTATCATCATTCGGCATTAAAATACCAAGATTCTTTTCCGTCTCCGATACAAATCCCCATTAATAGGGATTGCGGGGTTAGGCGATTATTTGTACCTTTGCAGCCGGAATTGAAATGAAAGAAATGAATGTAATGAAAGAAATGAAAGATGAATAATTAAGATGAAAAAATGAAAGTTCAAAGTTCAAAGTTTAAAGTTCAAAGTATATTTTTCTTGGCTTTTGCGCTGACAGTGCAGATACACGCCCAAAAGCAGGATGATATGCGACAAGCGGTGGAGTACCTGGCATCGCAACAGCTGGGTGGTCGCTACCCTGGTACGGCCGGTGATACCCTCGCCTCGGAATTCATCACCGGCAAGCTTCGACAGCTGAAGCTTAAGCCCGTTGTCAAGGGGAAGAAGGACAGGGCATTCTATCACGACTTCACCTATGGAAAGACCAAAGAGGAGGAGCGCACCACCCATAACATCATAGCCGTACTGCCTGGCAAGGACAAACGGCTGAAGCATGAATACATTGTCGTGGGTTCACACTACGACCATCTGGGTCTGGGAGGAAAGAATTCAGGTTCGCGCCGTCCGGACACGCTGGGCGTACACCCTGGAGCTGACGACAATGCCAGTGGCGATGCCGTGGTTCTGCAGCTTGCCAGATATTTCAAGAAGGCTGGCTCACCGCGCAGCATCATCTTTGCCTTCTTCGGTGCTGAGGAGCAGGGACTGATTGGCTCGAAGCAATTTCTGGAATGGATGAAGCAAGGCGACGACAGGCGCATCAACCTGCCTGCCGACAGGAAAGGTATCGTGGCTATGGTGAATCTGGACATGGTGGGTCGTATGCGCGACAACGCCATGAGTGTGTCTGGTACAGGCACGAGCTCGACGTTCAAGACAATGGTAGAACAGACGGCTGAGCAGACCAACGTCAGCGTAAGCTGTACACCCGACGGCTATGGTCCCAGCGATCATGCCTCGTTTGTGGCTGTCGACATCCCGGTGCTCTTCCTGACAACTGGCGGACACATGGAATATCATACGCCTGACGACATTCCCCCAACCCTGAATTATGATGGTATGCAACAGGTTCTCGACTTCTCGAAGTCACTGATCACGCGGATTGCCAATATGCCCACGACACCTGATTACATCAGTGTGCCGAGCACCAATAAGATGAAACATGGCAAGTTTAAGGTGACGTTAGGACTGATGCCCGACGTGATGGGTGTCAGCCGTATTCCCGGGCTTCGTGCCGACATCGTGGTAGCTGGAAAAGCAGCCCACACAGCCGGTATCCGCAGTGGTGATATCATTCAGGAGATCGACGGTAAGCCTGTTACGAATATGGACGACTATATGCAGCGCCTGTCAGAGTTGGAACCCGACACCACCATTCCCGTGAAAGTACTGCGGAATGAAGAGGTTCTCACATTTCAAGTTCATTTGACTTCTGCAAAGAAATGAAGAAATACGTCTATTGGCTTTTAGCCATTATTATCACCCTGGTGCTGAGCATCTATCAGCGCATGACGGGCCCCACGCATCCCAAGAAGGTTGATATCGAGCTGCGTGGAGAAAAATGTCCGATCAAACTGCCCAGAAGTGCTGTGCAGAAAGATGAGGTTGTGACTCTGAAGGATGTGCCGCAGACTGTGGGGGCACAAATGCACTACCGCCGTTATCCTACAGCAGAAGACTACACCACGGTGGACTTTGTTTTGAAAGACAACACGTGGCAGGCGGCGTTACCGGTACAGCCCGTTGCCGGGAAGCTGCAGTATTATCTTACCATTGACGGTAAAGACTATCTGAAGGAAGAACCTGTGATAATCCGTTTCCGCAACGATGTTCCTGCCGGCATCCTGATTCCCCACATCCTGCTGATGTTCGGTGCCATGCTCTTTGCCGTTTACACCTTCCTGCTGGTGATGACACGCAGGGAGTACGGCAAGTGGCTGAAAATCACCGTAGGAACGTTGTTCGTAGGCGGATTCATCTTCGGGCCTCTGGTGCAGCATGCCGCTTTCGGCCCTTGGTGGACAGGATTCCCGTATGGCACCGACCTCACCGACAACAAGACCCTCCTTTCCTTCCTCTTCTTCGCTGCCGCCCTGGCCACGCTGAAGTGGAAGTACAACAAGTGGCTGGTGGGTCTTGCCGTACTGCTGATGATTGCCATCTTCACGATTCCCCACAGCACTTTCGGCTCAGAGTATGATTACACAACACAGCAACTAAAAAAATAAAAAGGTAAAACAGTAAAAAGTAAAAAAGATTATGAAGATTAAAAGTTTTATGATGATGTTGGTTGCCGCAGCAACCGTAGTTATGGGTTTCACTTCTTGTGGCAGCGACGATGACGAGCCTCAGGTTCCCGTTGCCACTCAGGTGGCAGGCTCCTATACAGGTAATGAGATTGTTATCGTGATGGGCGACGAGTCGTCGAATGATACCAAGACCTATCAGTTTACCAAAGTGTCAGATACATCCATTGACATGACTGTTCCCGAAATGGGTATGGGCGGTATGATGACTATTCCCGCCTTCCCTGTGAAGAACATTCCTCTGACTCAGAACGGCAATACTATTACCGGCAAAGTCGCTTCTTACAGCGGTACGGTGAAGAATGCCAAAGGCGAGGATAAGGCTTATACCGTGAGCAATGTCGCCCTCATGTTCAGCGACAAGAACGTTGTGGTGACCTACTCGCTGAAATATGGCAACATGCCGATGGCAATGGAGACCACCTTTACAGGAATCCGCAAATAAGTGATGGCCGCTCGCATCAAGACATCTCTTCTGGCTGGCATGGCATTGGCTGTGCCAGCTATTAGTGTGTCTGCACAGCCGTCGATACGTGATTCCATAGAGCTGGAGCCCGTCGTCATCACCGCCTCCCACACGCCAAAGGCGCTGAAGGACGCACCGGTGGTAACGCGCCTCATCACGCGCCACGACATCAAGATTACCGATGCCACCAACATCCAGGACTTGCTGACGCAGGAGATTCCTGGCCTGGAGTTCGGCTTTGCCATGAGTCAGGAAACGTCACTCAACATGAGCGGCTTCGGCGGTAATGCCGTCCTCTTCCTGGTGGATGGCGAGCGCATGGCGGGAGAGACCATGGATAACGTGGACTACAACCGCTTGAATCTCGACAACGTCGGACGCATCGAAATTGTCAAGGGTGCTTCGTCGGCACTCTATGGCTCCAACGCTGTGGGCGGTGTCATCAACATCATCAGCCGCGAGAACCTGGAGCCCTGGACGGCCAACGCCAACTCGCGCTACAACACCTTCGGCCACGAATGGCGCAACGGTGCCAGCTTCTCGTTCAACACGACAAAATGGAACTCGCAGACAAATTTCCAGCACACCACGATTGACCCCGTCGACCTGCCGAAACGCTACTCTTCCGAGGAAATTGCCCTGGAACTGCTGAAGAAAGCGCAGGGGCTGCCCTACGACGAATCGGTGCTGAACGACGACTCGAACCTGAGCCGCCTCTATGGTCAGAAGACCTATAACGTGAAGGAGCGGCTGACGTGGCGTGCCACCGACCACCTGACGCTGATTGGTCGCGGCGGCTATTTCTTCCGCACCAGCGAGCGCGACACCTACGACTACCACTTCAACAACTACAGTGCCGGACTGAAGGGCAAGTACGCATGGAACCACGCCCGCTATCTGGAACTGTCGTACGCCTTCGACCAGTACGACAAGGCCAACTTCCTGCCTGACGGCACCCGCACCCACGACCACGACTACAGCAACCGCCAGCATGTGGCACATGCCCTTTACAACCATGCGTTTGGCAAGAATGCGCTGATTCTCGGAGCCGACTACATGAACGACTATCTCTCTACCTATCAGTTTATTACGGACACCAGCCACTCGCAGGACAACGTCGACGGCTATGCACAGTTCGACTGGAACATCACCGAACAGCTGAATGTCGTGGGCAGCGTCCGCTACGACTACTACTCCGCTTCCGCCCAGCAGGCGTTCACCCAGCGTCTCGCCGTAGTGTATAAGTTCCCGTGGATGACCTTCCGCGCCAACTATGCCAGCGGCTTCCGAGCCCCCACCCTCAAAGAGATGTATATGCACTTCGACATGGGCAACATGGGCTATATGCTGAGAGGCAACCCCGACCTGGAGCCTGAGAAGAGCAACAACTTCAACATCGCCATCGAGCGCACCAACCGCATCCGCAACAGCGGTTTCCTGGACGGACGCTACAATTTCACCCTCATGGGCTACTGCAACATCTTCGACAAGCGCATCACCACCATCGACGGCGGCATGTACGAGGGCATGGAAAGTGCGCTCTACTGGAACGAAGATGGCATCACCGTCTGGGGTATCGATGCCAGCCTGGGCCATATCTGGGATTGCGGACTATCGTTCAAGCTGAACTATTCGTGGATGAAAGAGACCGGCAACGTCTATTACTCCGACTTCTACCAGCCCCGTTCGCACTCCATGACATGGCGGATGGGCTACGACCACCGCTTTTCGCGCCTCTATGCCCTCGACGCGGCACTTTCAGGGCGCTATCAGGGCAAGCCGCAGTCGGGTCGCACGGATGTTGACCAGGGCTATACCATCTGGAAGCTGATGCTCCAGCACCACGTCTGGCGTGGCATCACCGTTATCACAGCCATCGACAACCTATTTAATTATAAGCCGAAGTCCTATTATTATTGCTCGCCGCTGACCACAGGGACATCGTTCAGCATTGGCTTGTCCGTCGATTTCGACAAGATATAGTCCATTCTGATAGTTCATTATTTTTAATCAAATAAAGCAATAATAGTTAATGTCGTTAAAATTAACGGAAATAATTAACTAAAAAGCTTCTTCGTATCGAGATAAATGCTATCTTTGCAGTCGATATGAAGAAGTTTTTCTTATAATATATGAAGAAGTCTACTATTTGGATCATCGCCTGCATCATGGGATTCTCGTTCCTGGCACTGCTTTATCTTCAGATTTCCTACCTTGAGGAGATGGTGAAGATGAAGAAGGAGCAATTTGACGAGAGTGTCAACCGCAGCCTTTACCAGGCCTCGCACAACATGGAGATGAACGAGACGAAGCGCTATCTGGAGAAAGACGTCAACGAAACGGAGCGTCATGCCTTCCAGCAGGATTCCGTCACCGTCGACGGCATTGGCGGCACCATCAAGCACAGCCACCAGTTTGCAGTAGCTGCCGACGACGGTACCGTGTATTCGTCGTTCCAGGTAAAGGCTTTCCAGATGAAGCCCGCCTCCATTCCCAAGGCCATGATTCTGCGCAAGGACAAGAACTCGCTGGTAGACGCTGCCAAGTCGATGCAGGAAATAGTCCGCAACCGCTACGTGTATCAGAGGGCCCTGTTGGACGAAGTGGTATATAACATTCTCTATACCGCCAGTGACAAGCCCCTAAAGGAGCGCATCAATTTCCGCATGCTCGACCAGGACATCAAGACCGAGCTGATGAACAACGGGGTGAACATCCCCTACCACCTGAGGGTATCGACCGCTGACGGCCGCGAGGTATATCGCTGTCCGGACTACTCTGAGGAGGGCGAGAAATATACCTACCAACAGCTGCTGTTCCGTAACGACCCGCAGTCGAAGATGGGTATCGTCAAGATTCACTTCCCTGACATGGGGTCGTACATCTTCTCATCGGTACGCTTTATGATTCCCAGCATGATATTCACGCTGGTACTGCTGCTGACGTTTATCTTCACCATCGTGGTTATCTTCCGCCAGAAACGCTACTCGGAAATCAAGAACGACTTCATCAACAATATGACGCACGAGCTGAAGACGCCGATTGCCTCCATCTCGCTGGCTGCGCAGATGATGAACGACGACAGCGTGACCAAGTCGGAGCAGATGACGAAACACCTCGGTACGGTCATCGCCGACGAGTCAAAACGTCTGCGCTTCCTCGTAGAAAAGGTGCTGCAGATGTCGATGTTCGACAAGAAGAGCGTGGTATTCAAAAAGAAGGAGCTGGACCTCAACGAAATGGTGGAACAGATAGCACAGACCTTCTCGCTGCGCGTGGAGCATACCGGCGGCAAGATTTACACAGAGATAGAAGCTGTCGACTCGGCCATCTTTGTCGACGAGGTACACTTCCAGAATGCCATCACCAACCTGATGGACAACGCGGTGAAATACCGTAAGGAAAACGAGCCTATCGACATCTATATCCGCACATGGAATGACGAACACAAACATCTGTGTCTCAGCATCCGCGACACTGGTCAGGGTATCAAGAAAGAGAACCTGCGCAAGATTTTCGACAAGTTCTACCGCGTTCACACCGGTAACAAGCACAACGTGAAAGGCTTCGGTCTCGGACTGGCCTACGTCAAGAAGGTCGTCGACCTGCATCAGGGCGACATCAAGGCCGAGAGCGAATTGGGCAAAGGCACTAAGTTCACCATCATCCTGCCTGTACTGCAGGAGGACTGACAAAATAAACTATAGTCACTAACTATAGTCACCATAGGTACTATAGGAGCTATAGGAACTATAAAAGATAAGCAATTATTATCTAAAAAAGAATACAAACAACAATTAACATGAAAAGGATTATGGACGAAAAATTGAAAATTCTTCTTTGTGAAGACGACGAGAACCTCGGAATGCTGTTGCGTGAATACTTAGCTGCCAAAGGCTATGTTGCAGAACTGTGTGCTGACGGCGAGGCCGGTTACAAGGCCTTCCTGAAGACCAAGTTTGACATCTGTGTGCTGGACGTGATGATGCCCAAGAAGGACGGTTTCACCCTGGCTCAGGAAATCCGTCAGGCCAATGCTGACATCCCTATCATCTTCCTCACCGCCAAGACCCTGAAGGAAGACATTCTCGAAGGCTTCAAAATCGGTGCCGACGACTACATTACCAAACCCTTCTCCATGGAGGAGCTCGTATTCCGTATTGAGGCCATCCTGCGCCGTGTACGTGGCAAGAAGAACCGCGAGAGCTCAGTATACCACATCGGCAACTTCACCTTCGATACCCAAAAGCAGCTGCTGAGCATAGGCGAGAAGCAGACTAAGCTGACCACGAAGGAGAACGAGCTGCTGGGACTGCTCTGCGCACACTCCAACGAGATTCTGCAGCGCGACTTTGCCCTGAAGACCATCTGGATTGACGACAACTACTTCAATGCCCGCTCCATGGACGTCTACATCACCAAGCTGCGCAAGCACCTCAAGGACGACCCGCAGATTGAGATCATCAACATCCACGGCAAGGGTTACAAACTCATCACTCCAGAAGCAGAGTAAACCCAAGATGCAGATAGACGAGGAATACTTTCAAAGCGAAGAATTCCAAGAGATTCTGAACAGTTATGAAACATCCATCAGTGCGGGAGAAAGCCCACTGATGGATGTTGATGACCTGGTAGAACTGGCCGACTACTACAGTTGGAAGGAGGACGACGACCGGGCCCTGGCGGTCATTGAGCAGGGGTTGGAGTATTATCCTGACCATGTCCTGCTGAATGTCTTCATGGCCCGTCGTGCATTAACGGAGGACAACTACGAGGAAGCCACATACTATGCCGATGCCATCAGCGACAGGGAGTCGCCGGACTACCACTATCTGCGTGCTGAAATACTGATAGCGCAAGACCGTATTGACGAAGCCGACCGCTACCTGCGTGACTACGGACTGACAGTACCGGCAGACGAGTATGTTGACTTCGTGAAGGACGTCGCCAACCTGTATGTGGACTACGATGTCAGCGAAAAAGCCTACGAATGGATGATGCGGTCGAAAGGCGACAACAGCGACGACTTCAAGGAGCTGATGGCGCGGGCTCTGTTCGGACTGGGGAAGTACAAGGACTCGGAGCGTATCTTCAATGAACTGATAGACCACAACCCCTTCTCGAAGCACTACTGGACAGCGCTGTCGTCAGCACAACTGATGAGCGAGGACTATTCGAACGCCATCACCAGTTCGGAATATGCCATCGCCATCGACCCCAAAGACCCGTCTGCACTCAGCAACAAGGCGAACTGCCTGATGAAACTGGGCAATTTTAAAGAAGCCAGCATTTTTTTCCAACGTTATAGAGAGGCGATGCCTGACGACGAGTTCGGACTGCTGCAACATGGCATCTGCCTCATCAATCTGGGACAAAACGACGAGGCTTTGACATTATTGGAAAAAGCTTACGACATAGCACCGGAGGACTCGCCCTTCCTATTGCAGATCTGTCAGGAGCTGGCTTTCTGCTACAGTGCACAGAAGCAGATAGAGAAAGCCATGATGATGCTTGACGAGACGGAACACATGGATTGTGACCATGTGGACACGCTAGTCATCAGGGGACATTTGTTCCTTCAAAACGGATTGATAGAAGAAGCTGAACAAGTGTACAAGAAGGCAATAATGTCGTCGAGCAACGCGCCTGGCATCCTACTGCGCATCATTGTATCACTCTATGACAACCACTACGTCAACGCCTGTTACGAGATGCTGCAGAAATTCCTGGCGATGACACGCGAATACTACCCCAACTACCACGAGGGCTATGCCTACATGGCCCTGTGTTGCTATGACTTAGGGTACAAGGAGGAATTCATAAAATATCTGAAGTTGGCTGTGAAGGAGAATCCACAAGAGGCCAAGGCCGTGCTTAGCCCTCTTTTTCCTTATGGGACTCCCGTGAACGACTACGTCCAATACTTCTCTTGACAATGAACCAAACCACGGTCAGGACGACCAAGGCAATGATGACGAGCTTGATATACTCGGCATATTCCGTAATCTTATCGTTCAGCTGCTCCTCAGGAACAATGGTGTGCAGATACCAGCCCAATCCGGCCAGAATAGCATGCCAGCAACCGGCACCGATAGTGGTGTAAAGCAGGAACTTGCCGTAATGCATGCGGGCCAGTCCGGCAGGAATACTGATGAGATGGCGAATGCCGGGTATCAGACGACCTGTCAGTGTGGCCACCACGCCGTGGTCGTCGAAGTAACGCTCAGACTTCTCCACCTTCTCCTGATTCAGCAGACACATCTTGCCCCACTTGCTGTTGGCAAAGCGATAGATGACGGGACGCCCCACATAGAGTGCCACGAAATAGTTGATGCTGGCTCCCAAATCGGCGCCAATGGTAGCAAACAATATGACCAGCCATACATCCAGCTGACCACTGGCAGCATGGTACGCTGCAGGAGTGACCACGAATTCAGAGGGTACAGGGACTATGGTGCTTTCAAGCAACATCAGCAACAAAATGGTGCCGTAATTCAAATTAGCTAATAGTGTTGACATATTCTTCTATGATGTACACAAAAGGGACGGTTCCTTTTGTGTACTGTTTGTGGAATTATTGGTCTGGATTAGCGATAAAACCTTGGTATTCAGGTACAAGAGACGACATCACACTGTCGTAGGCCTGATGCATCGTAGCCTGGATGTTCTGCGGCCCCTGTCCAACAGGATAGATGGGCTGATGGATGGTGAGCGACAGCGGATGCCATGTGGCGAAATGCCAGTCTTTCATTCGCGGCATCACATTGAAGGAGCCATTGATAGTCAGGGGAACAACAGGCAGCTGCAGCTCATCGGCCAACATGAAGGCTCCCTTACGAAATTCACCCATGTGGCCGGTAAACGAACGAGCTCCCTCAGGAAACACCACCACGCTACAGTTGGCATGCTCAAGGATGTCGCGAGCATCCTGATAGGTCTTCTTGATTTTGCTGACACCACGCTTGTCGACCATAATCTGGTGGGACTTCTTACAGGCATAGCCTACAAAGGGAATCTTGTTAATCTGGTACTTCATCATCCACTTGAAGTTTCGTCCTAAGAAACCGTAGATGAGGAAGATGTCGAAGGCGCCCTGATGATTGGACACGAAGACATACGACTGGTCGGGTTCAAGGTTCTCACGACCTTCTACCTTGACAGGCAGCAGGAAGGCCTTAGTGATGACACGAGCCCACCAGCGTCCAGGATAATAGCCCCAATAGTGACCGTCGCCCAAGGTACATCCCACCCCAACGGTAAACGCTGTCAGAATGGTTGCAATGATGGTAACGGGAATGGCAATAAAAATCTGATAAATACAATATAGAATCCTCATATCTTACTTCTCACTTCTTACATCTCACATCTTACATCTTACATCTTACCTCTTACTTCTTACCTCTTACTTCTTACCTCTCAACGTAATCACCACGATTTCACCTGGCTGTCCCAAACGGAAGGGAATAAGGGCTCCCAAACCGGTAGAGACCTGAAGCATACGGTTTCCATGATAGTAGGTTCCTGCCCACTCCTTGTAGTTGAAAGCCACAGGCGACCAACCGAACAACGCGAACTGTCCACCGTGGGTATGGCCGCTGAGCGTCAGCTGAGCCTGGCACTCAGGCAGGATATGTTCGTCCCAGCAAGAAGGGTCGTGTTGCAGCATCACCACAAAGGCGCTATCGGAAACACCCTCCAGTGTCTTTTTGACATCACCCTTACGTGGCATACGCTTCACTTTTCCCCAGTTCTCCATGCCAGCAATGACAATGGAGTCAGAATCGCGGCAGATGATACGGTTCTCGTTCAGCAACAGCGTAAAGCCCATCTGGCGAAAAGCAGCAATGGTCTGTTGGCAGTTACGTTCTTTTTCCACACTGTCACAAGACTGGTAGACCGCATAATCGTGATTGCCCAAGATGGCATAGACGCCGTCTTTAGCATGCAGCTGCCGAAGAACAGACGCACGGCTGGTCAGTTCCTGGGGATACACATTCTGCATATCGCCCGTAAAGACAATCATATCGGCATGCTGTGCATTGATGCTGTCGACAGCACGCTTCAGTAGCCATTCATTATAGCCCGTCATCGTGGCGATGTGGGCATCGGAGAACTGTACGATGCGGTAGCCGTCAAAAGCGGAGGGCAGATCGGCATTCACAAACTCTACCTGACGGACTACCAGCTGGCGATAGCCCACAAAGTGGCCATAGAGCACAAGAGCCCATATAATAAAAGTACACGTAAAGGCTGCTTTCTTCCAATGCTTGCGTGGCACCAACCAACGGCAGAGCAACGTTAGTACCAAGGGCACTACCACGAGTCCCATGATAAAGAAGAACGGTATGGCAAAACGGGCTATCATATGCTTAGGTGTTTAAGAGTTTAAGTGTTTAAGTGTTTAAGAGTTTAAGGGGGGTTGAGTGATTTAAGGAGGGATGATTGAATCGTATTTCTTCACCATGACTATCGGCAACAACAGCACCGTCGGCATACACTGTCTGACCATTACACAGTGTGCGCTCTATACGCCACTGATACTGGTGACCCTCCATCGGACTCCACTTGCACTTGCTTTCTATCAGGTCGGAGGTAACCGTCCAAGGGGTCTTAGGACGCACGATGGTGATATCGGCACGATAGCCTGGACGTAAGAAACCACGCTGCTCGACATCAAACAGGCGTGCCGGATTGTGACACATCAACTCTACGAGTCGGGGCAGGGTCAGCAGGCCTTCGTCAACTAATTCAAGCATGGTGACCAGTGAAAACTGTATCATAGGCATACCAGAAGCTGCCTTGATGCAACCGCCCTGTTTCTGAGAGAGCAGATGAGGAGCGTGGTCGGTAGCCACTACCGTGATGCGGCCATCATTCAAGGCCTCACGCAGCATGTATTGGTCAACTGGCGTCTTGATGGCGGGGTTAACCTTGATGCGGGCCCCTAACCGTTCGTGGTCAAGCTGGGTGAAGTAAAGATGTCCTACGCAGGCTTCGGCGGTGATGTTGGTAGCAATAGTATCGCGACGTACGGAACAGGGCTCAAGGAGTTCCAGCTCCTCGGCGGTTGAGATGTGGGCGAGGTGCAGACGAGTACCGTATTTCTTGGCTAAAGCGACGGCCTTGCGTGTTGACGCCAGACAGGCTTCCTCGCTGCGTATCAGGGCGTGGAGATTCACAGGAGGATCATCGCCCCAAGCCTGCTTGGCTTCTGCCATGTTACGGTTAATGATGGCCGTATCCTCACAATGTGCCATCAAAGGCAGCTTACAGGTTTTGAAGATATGGTCCAAAGCCTCTTGGCGGTCAACAAGCATGTTTCCCGTTGATGAACCCATAAAGAGCTTGATGCCGGGGATGCGCCTATCGTCCAACTGGGCAAAGGTATTGGCATTGTCGTTGGTGGCACCATAGAAGAAGGAGTAGTTGACGTGACTATGCTGACTGGCCAACAGGAACTTGTCGTTGAGAGCTGCCAGTGTAGTCGTCTGCGGATTGCAGTTAGGCATGTCAAAAAAACTAGTAACGCCACCGGCGGCGGCGGCACGGCTTTCGCTTTCGATGTCGGCCTTCTCAGTCAGACCAGGCTCACGAAAATGTACGTGTCCGTCAATGATACCGGGCAACACATAACAGCCAGAAGCATCGATGACTAAATCCGAGGGCTGAGGACAGAGGTCTGAAGTATCACTTTTTACATCTTCCTTTAGACATCTTACCTCAATAATATTGCCGTCTTCAATGACTATCAAGCCATCGAACGTACGGCCTTCATTAACGATATGTCCCCCCTTGATAAACAGTCTCATGGCTGTGGAACATTCGTCAGTGGTCTCTGGGGCTGTGTAGAGGCTGTGTCGACAGGCTGCACAGGTTGGGCAGGCTGTACGGGAACGGGATCCTTCATACCTGTCATGCGTGCCTCATTCTCCTGAGCAATACGGTAATATTCCTTCACGTAGGGATCTTCCTTGAACGCTTTCGTAGCCTTCGACATAATATACTCAATCTGCGGTGTCAGAATGGGATAGCGATACTGGCTGGTAATCATCATGAATACGCCAGGACCCAACACATTGTCGAAATTAAGCTCTATGAACTTCGTGACCAGCTCATCCTCGTCGGCAGTAATCTTGGCAGCCTCAGCATCCAGCTGCTCGGCTATGGTCTGTTCGTCAATGCCCTCCAAGATCATCTGGTTCTGCTTGTGACCCAATTCATTCATCTGATTAATCAGCTGATTGTGTCTGTCAATGAAATGATAGAGGCTATCGTTGAGGGGTGTACCACCAACGGAAGGACCTGCAGGACCTATCTTAACAAGAATATCACCCTCTTCAAGTACGACGGGCATAATACTCTCGTCATCCATATAGAGGTTGGCCATACGTACAGAGTCCAATAATCCGGCAAAGTGGAATTCGCCATGTACGACGTCACATGAATCGATGTTTCTTATTTGCCCAGACTTAAGGGCTTTCAGGTAAAGCTTGCTTCCGTCGAGTGCCGACACCGATGATGAACCGGTGACGTTATACGAACTGGCACACGAAGCAAAGAGTGCCACAGCGACGGATGCAATTATCAGTTTGTTCATAGGTGTTATTTCAAATAATCTGTTGCAAATGTACAACGGATTATCGAAATAAGGAAAAATATTTGCGCATTTTAAAACATTTGCGCAATTATTTAGCGTTTTTTTGCCTACTGCCTAGGTCTTTTTCTAATTCATTAGCAATTCGGTGACTGGTATAAAGCTGTAAGATAGCAGCCACCAACAGGACAACAATCCAGTTGTTGTGTACATATTGCACGTAAACAAACCAGTTTAATCCAAAGAAATTACCACGACTGGCAATCATCAGTAATGCAGCTACCATAAACAGCACGTCGCTCAGCAGCATAATGTGACGCAGACGCTTGATGGTCAGATTGGAACCTTCGTATCGCTGACGCATCTGCATGGCGGCAAAAAATACGGAACCAAGAGCAAACACATATGCAGCCCATTGTTGCAGGAACAAATACGCAGCAGTTCCGACAACCATCAGCAGACCTCCTAAGAGCAACAGGAATGTCTCGGTTTTACTCAACTGTCTCATGGCTTGTCTGGGGTTGTTCCTTCTCGTTGTCGTCGCTGAGCACAAAGATGTCCTCATCGTCAGCCTTCATAAAATAGCGTTCACGGGCAATCTTCTCCATAGCCTTGGGATCGCGGTCAATCTCGCGAATACGGGTCTGATTACGCTTGTGTTGTTCATTCTGCAAATTGATTTCCTCTTCCAATTCAGCAATACGCTGCTTATTCTTCATGTGGTGCCAGGCGCTGTTCTCGTCGACAAAGCCTATCAGAACAATAGCAAAAATGGTCACCAAGACATACTTCAGGGCCTTGATACGGAAGATGCGCAGGCATATATTCTTCAGCTTTTTCATCGTCTATTACTATTTTGCCTGCAAAGATAATAAAAAGATAAGAGATAAAATATAAAAGATAAGAGTTTTTTGGGTTATGGAAGTAAATTTTTCACTTTTCACGATTCACTTTTACCTTTTTTTCGTACCTTTCTCCTTTTGGAGAAGGTGCTTACGCTCGAAAGACTAAAAGAAAAACGAGTTTTCCTTTGGTTCTTTGCTCGCTTATTCGTACCTTTAACCTTTGGTTAAGGTAGGCTGCATCTCGGAAATAAAAGAAAAAAAAGGATTTTTTCTTTGTATTTCGCTCGATTTGCACTACCTTTGTAGGCAAAATTTTAATAATTATGGAAGAATATATCGTTTCAGCACGCAAATACCGTCCTACGTCGTTCGACACGGTCATAGGACAGCAGGCGCTGACTACCACGCTGAAAAATGCCGTCACGAGCGGAAAGCTGGCTCATGCCTATCTGTTCTGCGGACCACGTGGCGTAGGTAAGACCACCTGTGCGCGTATTTTCGCCAAAGCCATCAATTGTCTGACGCCCACCGCCGACGGTGAAGCCTGCGGCCACTGTGAAAGCTGTCAGGCATTCAACGAACAGCGCTCGTTCAACATCTTTGAGCTGGATGCTGCGTCAAACAATTCCGTGGAGCATATCAAGACACTGATGGAGCAGACGCGCATCCCGCCACAGGTCGGCAAGTACAAAGTGTTTATCATCGACGAGGTGCACATGCTTTCCACAGCTGCTTTCAACGCATTCCTGAAGACGCTCGAAGAGCCACCTGCACACGTCATATTCATTTTGGCAACCACCGAGAAGCACAAGATTCTGCCCACTATCCTAAGCCGTTGTCAGATATACGACTTCGAACGCATGACAGTACGCAACACTATCGACCACCTGAAAAGTGTGGCCGAGAAGGAAGGTGTCACCTACGAAGAGGAGGCACTGGCAGTCATTGCCGAGAAGGCCGATGGTGGCATGCGTGACGCCCTCTCCATCTTCGATCAGGCAGTATCGTTCTGTCAGGGCAACATCACTTACGCAAAAGTCATCGAGGATCTGAATGTGCTCGACTCTGAGAACTACTTCCAGATAATAGACCTTTCTATTAATAATAAGGTGGCAGACATCATGGTGCTGCTCAACTCGATTATCAATAAGGGCTTCGATGCAGGACTGCTTGTTCAGGGACTGGCCAAGCATGTGCGCAACGTCTTGATGGCAAAGGACCCGCAGACACTGCCCCTGCTTGAGGTCAGTGACCAGCAGCGCCAGCGCTATCAGCAGCAGGCAGCAAAATGCGATACACGCATGTTGTACGAAGCATTGCGCCTGATGAACCAGTGTGACATCAACTACCGCCAGTCCAGCAACAAACGGCTTTTAGTGGAGCTGACACTCATCGAGATAGCGCAGATTACCCAACCTGACGAAGGGGTTGGCAGTGGGCGTAAGCCCAGAAGATTGAAATCCCTGTTTAAGCAACTGATTCAGCAGGCTCAGCCCAAGACCGCAGCCCCGCAGGTAGCTGTGGCTGATCTTGCTGTATCAACATCTAGAGATTCTGGAACATCCAGTAATTCCAAATCATCTATGGAGTCTGGTGATTCTAATAAATCTGTCACTCCCTCTTCCCCTTCTAAGCGTCCTACATTGAAATCTTCCATCAGTTTCTCTTGGCAGAACCTTCGTGAAATGTCAAAGAAGAAACCTGTTGTCAGCGGTATTCTTGGTGATGGCGCTTCAACAACAGACGCTGCTGAAGAAATGCAGACCTTTACCCAGCAGGACCTGACACTGCAATGGATTTCGATGTGTAACCGCATGCCTCAGAAATACAGTGGTATCGCCACACGCATGAAAAACATGATGCCCGTCATTCATGAATACCCTGCAGTGGAGGTCGTCGTCGACAACCAGCTGGCTTTGGAGCAGATGGAACAGATTAAGGGTAGCATTGTCAACACACTGAAACGTGATTTACACAATCACGACATCACCCTTACCATGCGTGTTGCTGAGCGTCAGGAGCAGGAAAAGATTCTATCCCGTCGTGAGCAGTTCGAATTGATGGAACAAGAAAATCCCTCAGTCGGAAAACTGAGGGAACTCTTAGACCTTCAATTGGCGTAGCATCTTACCTCTTACCTCTCACCTCTTACTTCTTACATCATATCAACGGCATACCCATTTCCTTGCATTCCTGCCGCATGTCATCAGGCCAGATGCTAGCCTGTATTTCGCCAATATGTCCTTTGTGCAACAATACCATACACAAACGACTCTGACCAATACCGCCACCAATAGACAACGGCAATTCACCTTTCAGCAACTTCTGGTGGAAATACAACGTCTCGCGTTCCTCCTTGCCCTCCAACTTCAGTTGACGTAGCAGACTCTCCTTATCTACACGGATACCCATTGACGACAATTCAAATGAGCGCCCCAAGACAGGATACCATATCAGAATGTCACCATTCAGGCCCTCCAGGCCATTCTCGCCCATCGTCGACCAGTCATCGTAGTCAGGAGCACGACCGTCGTGTTTCTCACCGTTCGACAGCTTGCCACCGATACCTATTATGAATACGGCACCGTAAGCCTCACAGATGGCGTCTTCACGTTCCTTAGGCGTCTTATCAGGATACATCTTCAATAACTCCTCGGCATGAATGAAATGAATCTTCTCAGGCAGGAAGGGCTTAATCTGCGGATACGTCTCACATGTCAGATACTCCGTACGGCGGATAGCAGCATAGATGCGCTCCACAACATTCTTCAGATAGCTGATGGTACGTTGTTCCTTCGTAATCACAGCCTCCCAGTCCCACTGATCAACATACAGCGAGTGGAGGTTGTCTAACTCCTCGTCAGCACGAATGGCATTCATATCCGTATAGATGCCGTAGCCAGGTTCTATCTTGTACTCGGCCAGCGAAAGACGCTTCCACTTAGCCAGCGAATGCACTACCTCGGCACGGGCATCGCCTAAATCCTTGATAGGAAAACTGACAGCACGTTCCACACCATTCAGGTCATCATTAATACCCAAACCCTTCAGTACAAACAAAGGCGCCGTTACTCGACGCAAACGTAACTCCGTAGATATATTCTGTTGAAAGAATTCTTTTATTAATTTAATGCCTTGCTCCGTCTGCTTCATATCGAGCAAAGACTCATAACCAATAGGTTTAATCAGTCGACTCATCTTAATGATTTATTATTGTGACTATTTGCGATTTATTGTTTATTGTTTCAATTTTGCGTGCAAAGGTACTACTTTTATATTAAAAAGCAAACAAAAAAGCTAAATATTTTTGCAAAACGTCACAATTTCTTGATATATACTGACATCCTGCTTTATAATAATGCCGTTAACAAATCATAATTCTCAATTCTCAATTCTCAATTCTCAATTAAATATCGTACCTTTGCAAAACTTTTGTAATGATACGATTAAGTATCTGGTCCCGTAGCTTAGCTGAATAGAGCGTCAGATTCCGGTTCTGAAGGTCTTGGGTTTGAATCCCAACGGGATCACACAGGGATCGACGAAGTCAATCCCCTTTTTGAACGAAAAGATTAAAAGCTTCGAAGAAGAAAGTCCACTTTCAATTCTTCGAGGCTTTTAAGATTTTTGTAGGATGGCTGGCGCCAGCCTACAGGGATCGACGAAGTCAATTTCAACGGGATCACTTTTTTCTTCTTATTTGCTTAAATCTTCTATCAGCTTGTCAAAGTCTGAGAGGAAAGTCTGGTCTTGAATCCTCCAGAATTTCTCATACTCCCCTAACGCTTTGGCTTCAGCTTCCTCGTGAGTCACGGAACCTGCATCGGGCAGGATGTCAGCATCCGACACTTTCAGATAGTGCTCCAAAACCTGTTTCCATTCAGCCATCGTTGTCAAAACATGCCGCCGGGCTCTTCGCTCTGCAATTTCGAGGAAAGCCGTCGTCAGCAAGTTCAGTTCATCCACTTCCTTCTCTGACAGATAATTCTTGGCTATCGTCACATCACTTTTAACGACTCTGCCATCAGGTGCATTCTTCCACGTCATCAGTCCCATGTGAGGCTTCTCCGCATCAGCACGGTCATAGACAATCTCTGCAGCCGTCTGATGAGTCACGGCATAGTGCATCATGTTCTGTACAGTCTTATAGAAGGTACGTGTTATCTCACTATTCTTGTCATAGTCGCTGCTGCACTCGGCATAGATGTCCGTTATCTTCTGATAGTAACGACGCTCAGAGGTACGTATCTCACGGATGCGATCAAGCAATTCCTCAAAGTAGTCAGCCCCAAAGGGATTCTTGCCTTTCAGCCGCTCATCGTCCATCACAAAACCCTTGATGATATACTCCTTCAAAACCTCTCGCGCCCAGATGCGGAATTGGGTCGCCTCGTAACTATTCACCCGATAACCAACGGCTATAATCGCATCCAGATTATACAGCAGAACGCCCTGTTCATCGCAATTGTCCGACGGATTCAAAATTTTTTTGATTGCTGTGGACAATTGCAATTCTCCCGTATCATTGATTTGTAGCAAATGATAACTGATATCTTGTATTGTCACATTAAACAATTCAGACATTCGCTTCTGAGAAAGCCAGAATGTATCCTGACTGAAAAGCACGTTCACATTCACCTTACCTGTGCTCGAACGATATATTAACACATTACCTTCAACGCTTGTAGCCAGCTCCTGAGCGTTCATCTTACTGGTGAAATATTCCTTTGCAGCTTTTACAATAGGTTTCTTCTGGTCTGCATTCAAGGCTATAGCAACGCAGGCAGTTCTTGACAACTTGATGGACTTCACTTGTCGATAGCCACCATTATTCAGTTGCGCCATCTCCTCTATCTCCACCATGTGTTCCTTCAAATCTAAGCCCTTCTCTTGCTGCAGGAAGGTGGCAACCTTGTCCATCAACCTTTCGAAGTTCCAGTACTTCTGGTAACCCATGAGTCGTGCCAGCTTGCGCGAGTTCCACCACTCATGACCATCACCATCCGTCTCTTTGATAGCCTCAAAGGGCGACTGCATCTCTTCCGGTGAGAACATCTCTATTTCGTTTATATTATCCATATCGTTTGCAAAGTTAATCTCATTATTTAGAGAGAGGTTCACAATATGTTTTGTTTAACACTCTGTCTCTAATCTCTACAGCCTCAATAATTATGATTTACCATAGCTATTTCCTTTATTCTATTCATGTTTACAAGCTATTACCATATTTCTCTAACCACGCTTGAGCTTGTTTATAATTAGGACAATGAGAATTGAGTAAAGTCTCAAATTTCACAGTATGCTTCATAATCAGCGTATGGCATAGTTCGTGGATAATCACATAATCAATTACGAAGTCTGGTGCTTTGATAATGCGCCAATTGATGGAAATATTCTTGTCTGCAGAACAGTTGCCCCATTTACTTTTCTGACTTCTAAGAAATAGTCTATTAAATGGCAACATTAGATTCTCTGACAACTCAGCAACTCTTGGGTAGATATATTTCTTCGCAACTCTCTTCAGCCATTGCTCTTGAACATTCGCATCCAGCAAATTCCGCCTTGCCTGAATGGTTCTGCTCTTTTCATTAACGACTACCTTATTCTTATATTGTGAAGAATAGAAGTACGCATAGCGATTTCCAAACAAAAGTAGTTCATTTCGTCGCAATAGGATTATTCCTTTCTGCTTGAAATATTGTTGTTTCGATGCAATCCATGTGGCTTTCATTTCCAAGACCTTGCTGATTTCCTGTTCTGTAAAGTTTTGTGGGACATACAGACACACGGAGCCATCTTCATGTACTCGAAGACGGGCATGTTTTACATTCCTATGTTCTACTATATAATTACTTGGTAACGTCATCAGTTCAAACTAAAATTTCTTAAGATAGATTTCATCAATGTCTTACCCAATTCTCCATCGACATCAAGATTCAAGGAATCATATTTCGGATTAGCAGCTAACAAGGCCACTTCACCCTCCATTCTGTTATATTCCTGCGTCACTTCCTGCCAACCAATATATATCTTTGAGCGGATTTTTCTCGTAAGTTCTTCTGCGAACTCTCTCACCAGTTCTTCATTGAAATCCTCCATCTGATTCTTAATATTCTGATAGATTTCAAATGTTCCTTTGTTGTCAAAGCCCATCTTTTTGGGAATCTCAATAGCCTCATCCACTTCTGTATAGAGTTCACTCAGTTTCTTCAACAATCCTTCTATCTCAATAGCGTTGGCATTCTTCTGTCGAATTAAGACATCCAATCGTTCTTGGAATTCGATATAGATAGCACTGTTATTCTGATTCGTTCTAATCATTGTTTCAATGTCACGTATAATCTTCTCAGCCTTGTCGCTGGGTGATAGTTTCGTTTCTTGCAGTTTCGTCAAATAGTCTGCATCAATAGCAATTTCTGGCATGTGACCTCTAAAGTCGAGTAACATGGTGCTTTCTTCCAACAGTTTCCTTGTCTGAGCAGCATAAAATTCTGCATCAAAGTCGATACGACGGAACTCTTCCAGATAGAGTTCATAGATAGTAACCAACCACTGATACTTTGTGCGATATGGGCGAAGCCCTGGGTTTGGGCTGATGGCTTCCCATAGTTGTACGACACGATGGAATTCGTTCTCAAACTGTCCGTGGTCTATCTCGCTTAACTTTCGGATAATGGAAATCTGACACTCATAGCTGTCTTCCAGTTCGATTCCCTCAAAATGCTTAAAGGCAATGTCAAGCACTTTTGGAAATTCCTTCAACAAGGAATCCACATCTTCAAACTCACCAATATCCTGAGGATCATAGTTCAGCGCCTCCTTATAATTTTGGAACACGCCTACATAATCGACTATCCGTCCAAATTCTTTTGTGAGTTTTATCTCTCCCTCACCATAATCGTACGGACGGTTTGTCCTTGCCACCGCTTGCAGCAGATTGTGGTCACGCAACGGACTGTCTAAATACATAGTCTGTTCAATAGGCGCATCAAAGCCTGTCAACAGCATATTGCAAACGATGAATATCTTCAGATTATTACCCTTTGCCTGCTCCTCTGGCGTGATGCGTTTCTTGAAATTCTTTATCAGTTGCTTACGCTCTGTATCTGTCAGATAAAACGGAGAGAACATAGCGTAACGTTCTGCTGTATCATACTGACCTTTTGAGAAAATAATCTGTAATTCTGACTTGTCGAAGTATTTCAGCAGTTCATTATAGTATAGGACACAGGCTTCCTTATCAATAGCTACCACCTGAGCCTTAAATCCTTGCGGTTCCAACCGTTCCTTGAAATCTTTAGCAATATCTGCAGCCAGTACCGATATTCGTTCCTGTTTCTTCATCAGCGTTTTCCACGGTTGCACTTTCTGCTCCACCTGTCTCTTCTCGTCTTCTTCCAAACCAGCCGTGATTTCTTCATAGCCTATCTTCAACTTATCCTTGTCCAGAAACCATTGTGAAGGGCCAAGCGTATATTTGATGGGCTTGGTGGCACCGTCGTTGATGGCGTCAATAACGCTGTACTTATCCAGATAGTATTCTATCTTGCCGTTCTCGTCCTTGATGCCAAACTCACGATGAGTTTTAGGTATAGGCGTACCAGTAAAAGCAAACCGTTTGGCATTAGGCAAGACTGCCTGTAGTTCCATCTGATAGTCACCGTACTCCGTGCGGTGTGCCTCGTCAATCAGTACAATCACGTTACCTCTGTCGTCAACTATGTTTCCCAGTTCGTTGAATTTCTGTATGGTGGTGATAAAGACGCCTGCGGGCTTGTCCTTAATAATAGATTTCAAATCACCTATACTCATCACTGGACGGGCATTTGGAAAGACACATTCTAAAAAGGTGTCGCCTATCTGCTCATCCAAGTCTCTGCGGTCAACCACTATAAAGATAGTAGGATCGTCCAGTTCTTCTGCCTTACGCAGTTTGTAAGCCGTATAGAGCATGGTAAGCGATTTGCCTGAGCCCTGTGTATGCCATATAACTCCCTGCTTTTTGTCTGTATGGGTCACACGCTCTACTATCTTATTAGCAGCACGCAGTTGCTGATAGCGAGCTACCTTTTTGATAATCTTTCCATTATCACGCTCAAACACGATAAAGTGCTGTAGGATGTCAAGCACACGCTCGGGCTGTAGAAGCCCGATGATACCAAACTTCATTTGCTCCAGCAGATTACCATTCGGCAGACGTTCTACATCGAAGTGCATCAGTCCGTCTTCCTCGTCTTTGTATGTCTTACACAGATCATTCTCTGGGCCAAGAATCGGATTAGGATATTTATTGGCTATTACAGAGTCTTTCCATTCGTTAAAGTAGGAGGCAGAGGCTCCTGGGATGCCGTATTTACACAGTCGTCCATTGCATGCTACGCCAAACAGATGAGCCATAAAGAGTTTGTCACTCCGTTGGTCGTAAGTATCGAATTGACGAACACCTTCGAGCCAATTTGTTCCACGTCTTGCACATTGTTTGGCCTCAATGGGTACTAAAGGAATACCATTCACCAACAAACAAATATCTACGCGAACCTGTTGAACGGTATATTGATTAGTGACGATAAAACTGTTCTGCCAAATATCTTCAAAGTCAATGAAGCGAATTGTCTTGTCCTCTTTGTCTATGGTCATTGTAACACCATCCACCAACTGATTCAGAAAACTCTCATTTCCTTCTATAGGACTCTGATTTCGTAGATTGTTGAGTAGCACTTCTACTGCAGACTTCGCTGCCGGCTCCTTGATGCCGTTCAGTGCCATCACTTTCTCTACTAAAATAGGTTCTATCACCGCATTCATCTGCAAGCGGTTATAAGGCTTCAAGTCTTCAGCCGATTGTAACGTCCAGCCCATCTTTGACAGCCATTCCGTCACCTTTGCCTCAACAGGCTTTTGTTCGTGAAGTTTGCTCATAAGTTTCTATTCTTCGTTTATTACGGATAAATCAACAGATTTTATTTTATCGAAATATTCCGTAAAGTCATACGCTTTATAATCTTTTAATTCTGAGATTTTATTAATTATACTAATAATATAATCTGTATTATCCTCAGAACTCATAAAGAAGGAGAATTTTTCCATAATATTCTTGTCCTCTTTCTCCTTGTCTTTATTAGGAATTAACAACTTGAATATTTCTTCAATTGGCAAACTCTTTTCTTCTTTCTCATCTCCTACTTCCGAGTCTCTTAATTCAATCTGTTCTTTTCTAATTCTTCCTAATTTCCTAAACAGTTTTTTATTGCTATTCCCCTTTAAAAAAGGTGCAATCAATTCTAAAAGGCTTTTAACACGATTAGATATGTCATATCGTTTATCTGCGTATGCAAAGATATCATTAGTTAAAGCAGACCCATCAATATTAAAATTTTCTAGGGCAATTCTATTTGACAATTTCGCTGGATTACAAATAATGAAATAACTATATCTAAGATGTTCATCTTCTGAAAGGACTTTATCTCTTAATAAATGGATAGTCGTATCCCATGTGGTTAAATAGCAATCCGTGTCCCTATTGTGTTCTAAAGACACAATCACTTGGTTAACGTCATTACGAATAGCCGTTTCAGATTTGTTCTTTTCTTTCGCAAGAAGTATTCTCTCATACATAACCTTAAATTCAACATATTTTTCACTTTGAGTCCAATTAATTACGCTAATTTCATAATTTTCAGCTACTTGATTAAGAAATCGATACGTATCTTTGAAAAAATGAGAATCATTGGGATTTGTATTATCTACCCCAAGGCTGTATACGAAATCCTCAAAATTATCTATTTCATCGTCTTTATCAAAAAGATTGCTATGTTTCAGATACTCATAATAATTAAAGAGTGTGTTACTCGTACCACCCATATCCTTAAAAAAAGGATAACTCTCAAATTTAGAAAATACCAATGCCTTTTTTATTTCTCCTACTACTTCACCTAAGTAGTTTTGGGTGATATAGAAACTAATCTTATCAGGATATGTGTCTTTTAATTTAATAAGGCTCTTCATTGAACGATAAAATGGATTGTCCCAATCGTTTTTATCAACTCCATAACATGAACAGAGAAGATATACAAATGTTGGAGTATCCAAATAAATATCCTTATGCTTTTGACTTAAATATTGCTCTAACTGATTTGATTTATACAAGCTTAAAAAAGATTCACCAGCACTTATTTTATTAAGATAGTTATTGGTGGAACAAAGAGCGTTTATTTCTCGGATAAGTTTATCAATATTTTCTTTATCATGTATAATATTCAAAAGATATTTCTTGAATGATTCAAATATCTTAATATCTGTAGCTTCGTCACTTTGAGAATTGTCGTCAATATCATTAGAATAGTTATATTTATATAAATTCTTAAGTTCATCAAGAATTTCTTCTTTATAATCTATTTGGTATTTTGCCAAGATTTCCGAAAAGGAGTTACAGAAGTCTTTTTCGGCTTTTGTTGAGCTCGCAAGAATTTCTTTAACATTCCCATATTCCAATTCTGATAGTTGAATGAGTTTTGGATTATCAGGATCTTTGATAATTCGTTGGTCTGATTTTAAACTGTTTACAGAATGTAAGATATCAGGAAGGTTTTTTCCCAATCGGGTCTCAAGTTCAGTCTTCAACTCTAAAATATCAATAGGGGCTTTTTCATATAATATTGATATCACTAGTGTCCACTAAAAAATAGCGGAGATGTTTGTAAATTACTTAAATATAGAGTTTTAGAGCGGAAAATTGACGGTGACGATTTGAATTGACTACCTTTGCAATCCAAAAGCAAATCAGTCAT
>JAEEGH010007463.1_pt1 | contig 26270 bp, 24 predicted proteins | sample 9134181 | NCBI WGS metagenome assembly JAEEGH01 (sample SAMN16246544, study PRJNA631951) | gut metagenome | biome: gut microbiome; feature: rumen; material: DP-attached | host: Bos | place: Iran: Karaj | collected 2018-10 | reverse complement strand
TGAGGGTCTGGCATACGACGTTCCGGTTGCTTCAAATGAAACCGCCGAAGGCCGTGCACAGAACCGCCGCGTTGAAATCTACATCACTGCCAACGAGCAGATGATCGCCGACGCAGAGAAAGCAGCCAACTAATCTGACAATCCTTAACACTCACGGAAATGTTCAATACCGCTTATTGCTCCGACAAGTACCAGTACACGATGGGAAAGTCATACTTCGACAGTGGGATGAAAGACAAAATCGCTGTCTTCAACCTCTTTTACCGTACCGCTCCCGACAACAACAACTGGGCTGTGGTTTCAGGTGTCGAAGAGGTTCTCGAAATGATTTCGGGCCTGGGCAGGATGGATGAACGTTTCTTTGAGAAACTACTCCCGGGCGACGATTGCGCTGAATATCGCAAGATGCTCGCCGCAATGAAATTCACAGGCAATGTATATGCTATGAGGGAAGGTGAGATCGCCTTCCCTCGCGAGCCTGTGATTACCGTAGAGGCTCCGCTGATAGAGGCCCAGGTGCTCGAGACCCCGATGCTGTGCATAATGAACCACCAGATGGCTGTCGCCACCAAGGCTTCAAGGGTCACCAGAAGCACCGCCAAACCGGTGAGCGAGTTCGGCTCCCGCAGGGCCCACGGCCCCTGGGCGGCGGTCTACGGCGGCAAGGCAGCCATCATCGGCGGCTGCGCCAACAGTTCCAATATCCTTTCCGCAGACATTTTCGGTTTCCAGTCCAGCGGAACGATGGCCCACAGCTACGTCACTTCCTTCGGAGTGTCGGTGGCCAGTGAGTACAAAGCATTCGACACATACATCAAGACCCATCGCGGTGAGGGACTCATTCTCCTCATCGACACTTTCGACACCCTCAAGTGCGGCCTGCAGAATGCCATCCGCGCCTTCAAGGCCAACGGCATAGACGACAGCTATCCCCAGGGCTATGGCATCCGTCTCGACAGCGGTGACTTGGCATACCTCTCACAGGAGTGCCGCGCGCAGCTTGACAAGGCCGGCCTTGCAAAATGCAAGGTGTTCGCCACCAACTCCCTGGATGAATACCTCATCCCCGAGTTGGAGCGCCAGGGTGCAGCCATCGATTCCTACGGAGTCGGTGACGCCATCGCCACAAGCAAGCACAATCCCTGCTTCGGCAATGTTTACAAACTGGTCCAGATTGACGGCCAACCGGTGCTCAAACGCTCCGAAGACATAGTCAAGCTGATCAATCCGGGCTTCCAGATCACTTACCGTATCATCCAGAACGACACCTTCAAGGCAGACGTCACCTGTCTGCGCGGAGGTCCCTTCGAGAAAAAGCTCCTCGCATCGGAGGAGGTAACCATCCGTGCCGAGTTCGACAACACCCGGTACACCACCTACAAGGCCGGCAGCTATGAAGCCAAGCCCCTGCAGGTGCAGATGATCAGGGACGGTGTCGCAACCCCCGACACCCGCAGCATTGCGCAGCGCAAGCAATATTATCTCGACAACCTTGCGTCGCTCAATCCCACCCAGAAGAGGCTCATCAATCCCCACTACTACAAAGTGGACATCTCCGATGACCTCTATGATTTGAAAATGAACCTTATCAACAACATAATAAAAGAGATAGATGATTTCAGCCATAGCCAAGACTGACCTGACTGCACTAGTCCTGATCGACACCCTCTATGACTTCATAGACGGTACGGTTGCGTGCGAGGGAGCAGAACCCGCTGCACGCAGGGCTGCGGCTTTCATTAACAACAATCCCAAGTTGAAAGCCTATTATGTGGTCGACACCCATCCTTCAAACCATTGTTCCTTCAAGGAGTACGGCGGCGTATGGCCGGTCAATTGCGTGGCCGGGACGCGCGGAGTCACCATTCACGCTGCATTCTATTCTCTGTCGAATTTTGACAATCACCCCCAGGCAGACAATATCTACCGGAAGGGCGTAGCTGCAGATGACGACCGTTACTCCGCCATCGCTGCCGAGACTGCCTTCGGAGGTGAGCTGTTCAGAGCCCTGCCCAAGAAAGTTATAGTGTGCGGCAACGCCACAGAATATGGCGTCAAGGCTACTTGTGACGACTTGCTGGAGACCGGGCACGACGTTACCGTCCTCGAGGACGCCCTCGGCTATGTCACCAAAGAGGGACACGACGAGGCTGTCGCAGCGATGCGGGAACAGGGAGTGCGGTTCATCAATGCAGTCAGATATGATTGATGAGGGTTCGCCGGCTCATATTCACTTTGTTAGCCATAGCTTCGGCAGCCGTGGCCGCGCACGCGCAATCCGCCGTGGAGCCCGATGCTGAAACCGACAGCATTGCCGGCAAGCCGGCCTATGTGGTAGACAGCGTCTTCCAGTCGAAAATAGATGCGATACTTGACAGTATCTATGCCGAGCAGAATTATCTGATGTCGGCGGCAGACACTTCCGTATATGTTCCGTGGCGCGACACAGTCGTATTCAAGGTGGATTCAACCCTCCTGCCCAAGCCTGCGCTGCGTGACAGCTCGGACTCCCTGGCCGTCACAGTGCCGATGCCTGTGGCGTTCCCGGACTCGGTCCTGCGCCAGGCTACGGTGGTGGACTCGATAGCCACGAAACTGCTGAGGGATTCGCTTGACGTGCTTTACAACTCTTTCTGGAAGACCGATACCCTGTCGAGGCCGCTGATGGATTCCCTGATGATGGTCTATTACGAGTCACTGGGTTCGAATCTCCCCGACGCGAAGGACATCAAGCGTGCGATACGGAAAAACAAACAGGACTACCGGGACAGCGTAATACGCAACACTCCGCGTCTGCTGGAGACCTTCGTTGTGCCGGACTCCCTGTACTACAAACAGATGCTGATATGGACGCACAGTCCGTACACAAATGACATAACCCTGCAGGAGAGGGATACCTCCGCCAATTATAATTTCTATGACAATCCAGCGTTCAAGGACGATGCGGACGCGGTATACCTGGGAGTGATGGGCTCCGCCCTGCAGCGTACCAACTATTTCAAGCGGGAGACGCTCAAGGAAGCTTCTTTCTTCGACCCGTATATGATCTATTCATTCACGCCGGCCACGCTGCCGATGTATAACACCAAGAGTCCTTTCACGGAGCTTGCCTACTGGGGAAACCCTTTCAGCAGCAAGCAGAAGGAAGAGTCGAGCGTGAAGGTGCTATCGACGCAGAACATCACACCTGCGCTGAACCTTACCCTGCAGTATCTGCAGTTCGGCGGCACCGGCGACCTGACGGGAGGCAAGACCAACGTGCGCACGTCCGAGATAGGCCTTGACTACATTGGCAAGCGATATGAGATGAATGCAGCCTATCTTGCCCAGAGGGTCAAGAACAGCGAGAACGGAGGTGTGTCTGACGTGATGTGGGTGAGGGATACCACAATCGACACCAAGGCTATCCCCGTCAATCTCCAGAAAGCCGAGAATCTCTACAAGCGCAGGACGGTTTTCATTACCCAGAGCCTCTCCATACCTATGAATTTCCTCCGCAAGGACAAGGACGAGCTGGCGCTCGGTGAGGGAACTGCGGCCTACGTGGGCCACAGCTTCGAGTTCTCGAAATACTCCAAAGTCTATACTGATGAAATATCGACCTCCGACAATGTGGGCCGCAACTTCTATTTCAACCAGTTCAATCTGGACAATATGGCAAGTTTCGACTCGTTAAGCGTACGGAGCATCGACAACAAGGTCTTCCTGACACTCCAGCCGTTCTCCAACGACGCGCTTCTGTCGAAAGTCACCGGCGGGGTGGGTTACCAGATACTGAGCTATTACGGTTTCAAACCCGAGTATTATGTCAAGGGCAACCGCAACGAGACTAGCCACAATACTTACTTCTACGGCAAGGCCCAGGGTATGCTGAAACGCTACATCAACTGGGACGCATTCGGAAGGCTGTACACCTCGGGTTACTATCTCGGCGACTTCGAGCTGGCTGCGAACCTTGCCCTGTCCATCTATCCCATCCCCCAGGGAATACATCTGAAGCTCCACGGGGAGACCAGGCTGCAGGAGCCGGGCTACTATGAGAAGTACATATACTTCAACCACCATCAGTGGAACAACAACTTCTCCAAGACGTCAAAGACCAAGTTGGAGGCATCCATAGAGATACCCCATACCCATACGAAGGCTTCTGTCGGATATGCGCTGATCGACAATATGGTGTATTACGACTCTACCTCAGTGGTGCGGCAGTTCACTTCTCCCGTGCACACCCTGGCTGCCTCGCTCGAGCAGAACGTCCGCCTGTGGGCCTTCCATTTCGATCATAAGCTGCTCTATCAGATGACGTCGGACGACAAGGTCCTGCCGCTGCCTACGTTTACGGCCAACCTGAGGTACTATGTTCAGTTCCCCATCGTGAAAAACGTCCTAGAAGTCCAGATAGGCGCGAATGCGGTGTTCTATACCAAATACTACATACAGAGTTTCAGTCCCGATCTGGGCGTGTTTTATAACCAGCGAACCTACGAGTGGGGCAACAACCCCTACATAGACTTCTTCATAAATGCTCAGTGGAAGACCGCAAGCATTTTCGTGAAATATACAGACGCGCTCGACGGATTCCCCGAGAGGGGCTATTTCAGTGCAGCCAATTATATCCGTCCCGCCACAGCATTCAAATTCGGCATCACCTGGCCGTTTTATGTGAAATAGATGGAGTTCTACAAGACAGCGTTATTCAGGATTATTGTCTCGGTACTTGCGCTGGGGCTCATCTATGTCGTCATCCAGTCCGGCAACGGAAAAAGAGAGGACGGAGTTGAGGACGGCGACGACGGCCTTCGCTGCTGCATCGCGATAGAGAGCAGCATAGCATCTGCGGGCAGCAAGGCTGTCGGATTCTGCTATGAACTGCTGAACTATTATGCCGACGACAACGGCGAGGACATCTCCTTCGCCCGCTACGCTGACAAATCAGTTTGGGACAGCCTTGCCCGCGGAGACATAGATCTGATTGTCTTCGACTGGGATGACGATTCCACATCAGCGCTGCAATTCATCGAGGAGGCGATGCTTAGCGTGCCCCTGAGAGGCAAGCTGTACGCCGCGGTGCAGCGTGAGAATGCGTCCCTTCTCAATTCTTTCAATTTCTGGCTTAATTCCTTCAAGGATTCCAGGACATATTCCCTTATGGTAAACCGCTTCTTCCGTTCATACAACATCGATTATATGCTAGGAGCCGGTTCCCACGTGCTGTCTCCGTACGATGACATAATAAAGCGCTACAGCGCCTTTGCGGGCCTTGACTGGGTGCTGGTGTCTTCGCTTGCCTGGCAGGAGTCCCATTACTATATGGGCACTCAGTCCGGCTCAGCGCAGGGCCTGATGCAGATCAAGCAGAGCACGGCCGCACACTACGGCGTGGATGACCTCTACGACCCGGAGCTGAACATCAAGGCCGGAACCTTGCACCTGCAGTCCCTGATGAGGACTTATCGCGAGGAAGGGCTGGATTCCCTGAATGTGATTAAATTTGCCCTTGCGGCCTATAACGCCGGAGAAGGCAGGATCGAGGAATGCCGGGCTCACGCCGCTGAAAGCGGATACAACCCGGACGACTGGGACCAGGTAGCCCTGTCTTTGTCGAGCCATCCCACCTTCCTGGGCGAGAGGACGATCAATTATGTCGACAATATCCTGTACAGATACAGCCAGTATAACGAATTGCTCAGATGAGTGTCTATAAATTCATAGCTTCCGGCATCAGGAACAAGACCGACGGCGGGGACCGCATCAGTTCGATGAGCACCCGCATAGGACTTGTTTCCGTCGCCGTGAGCATATTCGTGATAATAGTGGCCCTGTGCGTAGTGCGGGGTTTCCGCAGCGAGATCCGCTTCAAGACTTCCGGATATATGGGCGACCTGGCCCTCGTGACGCCGGGCCAGACTCCGCTGAACGACATCTATCCTTTCAGCGACAGCATTTCCATCCTTGACGGAATGCTCTCAAAAAGCTATGTGAAGAACATCCAGAGGGTGGCATACGCATCCGGTCTTCTGAGAGAAGGAGAGGAGCTGCTCGGCAGCTATTTCAAAGGCGTCGACAGCCTCTACGATTTCAGTTTCTTCGCCTCTTGTCTGGACGACGGAGAGTTGCCGGACTACAGCGGCGAGAGGCCTTCCAATGAAATCCTGATTTCCCGGCGCATAGCCGACAAGATGGGATATGAGGTGGGCAGCTCAGTGCCCGCATTCTTCGTGAAGGAGAAGGTCAATTACCGCAGCTTCAAGGTGTGCGGCATCTACGACGCCCAGCTCGAAGAACTCGACAATTCAATGATAGTGGCTGACATCCGCCACTGCCAGGCCGTCAACGGCTGGGAGGCAGACGAGGTCTCAACGATGGAGGTGGTGCTCGACAAGAGGGCCAATATCGACCTGTGCTACTCGGAACTTGAAGAATATGTTTTCTCCAACCTGACGGAGGAAGACCCTTCGGTGTTCCTGCTGAGTGTCAAGCGCATTTTCTCGAATCTGTTCGACTGGCTGGCCCTGCTTGACTACAATGTCCTGACCATCCTCATCCTGATGATGGCAGTGGCAGGTTTCAATATGGTTTCCACGCTGCTCATCATCCTTTTCGAGAACATCTCGTCGATCGGCCTGCTCAAGGCCCTCGGAATGACTACGGCTTCGGTGTCGAAGGTGTTCCGCAACGTGGCTCTGAACATAGTGGGCAAGGGGCTCCTCTGGGGCAATGTCGCAGCCCTGGCCGTCTGCTTCCTCCAGAAGTGGCTGCACGTCGTCAAGCTCGATCCCGTGAGCTACTTCGTGGCCTATGTGCCCATTGAAATAGATATGTGGCTGATATTGCTCATCGACGCAATATCGGTTGCCGTGATAATGTTGATACTTATGCTGACCTCGACCTTCATTGCGAAGGTGGACCCGGCAAAAACCCTCAGGATGGAATGACGATGGACAAAGAAAGACTTCTGGCCGCTCTCAAGGAAGCTTATAAGCGTCAATTCGGCTGCGCTCCGGACTCTGTCGCCAGAATCAGCGCAGGCGGCAGCAACCGCAGATATATCAGGATGAGTTCTGCGGCTGCAAGTGCGATAGCCAGTATAGGCACTGTCAAGGCCGAGAACAAGGCTTTCCTCTATATGTCGCGCCATCTTGCGGCAGAAGGTCTCAACGTGCCTCAGATCTATTATGCCTCCCGGGACGGGATGAGCTACCTGCAGCAGGATCTCGGCGACCTTTCGCTCGCCGGTGCGCTGAAGCGTGAAAGCGCTTCGGGCCGGTACGGCGCCTCAGCGAAGGCTCTGCTGGCGGATGTGGTCGGCACCTTGCCTGACATCCAGTACAAAGGCGGGCGCGGAATGGACTGGAGCGTCTGCTATCCCTCGCAGTGCTTCGATGCCAGGATGGTTGAGTGGGACCTTTCGTATTTCAAATACTGCTTCCTCAAGCTTACCAGTTTCGAGATTGACGAGGAGGCTCTTCAGGACGATTTCGATGCCTTGTCGCGGCAGCTGCTGAGCGTGCCCTGCGACTGCTTTATGTACCGCGATTTCCAGAGCCGCAATGTGATGGTAAAGGATGGGGAACCATGGCTGATCGATTTCCAAGGCGGTCGCAAGGGTCCATTTTACTACGACGTAGCGTCATTCCTTTGGCAAGCTAAGGCCAACTATCCAGAAAGCCTCCGTCAGGAACTGCTGGAAGAATACCTGAAGGGTCTGCGAAAATACCAGCCGATAGACGAGAAATACTTCTACGCCCAGCTGCGCCACTTCGTGCTGTTCCGCACCATGCAGGTGCTGGGTGCCTATGGTTTCCGCGGCTATTTCGAGAAGAAACCCCACTTCATCCAGAGTGTTCCCTTCGCTATTGAGAACCTGCGCCAGTTGCTCAAGCAGCCTTTCACGGAGTACCCATACCTCTGTCAGGTGCTCAACGAGCTTACCCAACTGAAGCAGTTTACTGAGACAGAGAAGCATCTTACCGTTAGGGTGATGAGCTTTGCCTACAAGAAGGGCATCCCCGATGATCCGACGGGCAATGGCGGTGGCTTTGTGTTTGATTGTCGTGCCATCAATAATCCAGGCAAGTACGACCGTTACAAGCCCTTTATCGGACTGGATGAGCCCGTCATCAAGTTCCTGGAAGACGATGGTGAGATACTTACCTTCTTAGAACATGTCTATGCCTTGGTAGATGCCACCGTGAAGCGCTATATAGAGCGTAAGTTCACCAATCTTTCCATCTGCTTCGGATGCACTGGCGGCCAGCATCGCTCCGTCTATGCTGCTCAGCATTTGGCAGAGCATCTCAACAAGAAGTTTGGTGTGGAAGTAAATCTCATTCATCGTGAGCAGAATATTCAGCAACAACTTAATAGAAAGACAATTGAAAATTGAGGATTGAGAATTGAAAGCACTCATATTTGCCGCAGGGCTCGGCACCCGACTTAAGCCCCTCACAGACTCCATACCAAAGGCGTTGGTATCAGTGGCTGGGAAACCCATGCTGGAGCATGTTATCCTGCACCTCAAGGAGCAGGGGTTCACGGATATTGTGATCAATATCCACTACCTCGGTGAGCAGATCATCGACTTCCTGCAGGCAAACGACAATTTCGGCGTTAATATTTGCATCAGCGACGAGCGAAGTGAAGTGCTGGAAACAGGAGGCGGCATTCTGAAGGCTGCCGACTTGTTGGACGATGGAGAACCATTCTTGGTACACAATTCCGATATCCTCACCAACGTAGATCTGCGACAACTTTATGAGCAGCATCTTGAGAGTGAAGCAGATGCTACCTTGCTGATAGGCCATCGAGACACCTCTCGTTACCTTATTTTCGACCACTCAAACGCCCTCTGTGGATGGATCAACAAGAAGACTGGCGAGCAGAAGCCCGAGGGATTCAGCTACGACCCTGCTCTGCACAATGCCTGGGCTTTCGGAGGCATTCACGTCATCTCACCCACCCTGCTACGCTATATGCGTGAGGATGGCTGGAGCGGTAAGTTCTCCATCATCCCATTCTACCTTTCCGTCTGTCACAAAGCACGCCTCATGGGCTGTCCTATACAACCCGACCGTTATTGGTTTGATATTGGAAAAATAGAAACGCTTCAGGAAGCTGACCAGTTCCTAAAATCGCTGTGACGCTCACACCCTAACCCCTAAACTCTAAACTCTAAACTCTAAACACATCCCTCCCTTTCTGCCACTCATCACGAGCCAGCAAATCGGCGATGTGCCTGCTGCTGCGCTTGTATAGCTGATGAACCAGAAGGAAAAAGACAGCAAAGAGCACATAGCTCAGCGTAGGAGCCACCTCCATAACCATCAGCACAGCATCGAAAGCCGTATGCGCTGCCACAGGAGCAGCCAAAGTGAGAACTTGATAGAGTCGTTTATTCTCTCCGCCCTCAAAGTGCGCCAGCGAGTAATAATACCCCATCAGTACACCGAAGAAAAAATGGCCTGGAATTGCCAGCAGCGCCCTTGAAATACTCACATAGAAGAAATGATCCAGATTGGAAGTCACATACATCACATTCTCCAGCGCTGCAAAGCCCAATGATACCGCAGCGGCATACACCACCCCGTCCATCCGCTCGTCGAAGTACTTGTTCCGTCGCACTACCAGCCACAGCATCAGCAACTTAGCCGTCTCCTCTGGCAATCCCGCACCGAAGAGCGCCACCCTGACCTCATCCAGCCAAGTGGCAGGCGCATCGGTGAAGAACCCCATCGCGCGCAGTGGCATAGAGATGCCCAGCGATACCCACGTGGCACACACGCCATAGAGAAACGCCTTGATCAGCTGCATGGGCGGCTCCTGGTTGTACTTGTCCTTCTTCCAGATGTAGAAGAGCAGCACCAGCGCCGGCACCACTGCCGTGAATATGATGAATCCTATTCCCATAACTTTATCTTATGCTGCAAAAATAAAGATTATTTTGCTTATCCCAAATATTCTGTCTAAATTCGCACAGATATAAAACATATACCACTATGAGAAAGAGCATTTTTTCGTTGATCATTATGACCTTTCTGGCAGCTGGTGGCCATGCCCAGATAGCCAAGCAGATGGAAGAGCGTTTCATCGGACAGATGTTAGGAAATTCAGGCGGCACACAGATTGACCTTTGGAGCGATGGTTCCTTGCCACAGAACGGCGTGGATTACAATAATCTGCCTGCCAATGCCATAGAAACAGCACCAAAGTGTGAGGTCTTCGTGCCGAAGAGCGACAAGCCCGTGCCTGTAGTAATTGTCTGCCCGGGTGGCGGCTACATGATGACAGCCATCTACCACGAAGGTTATGCCTGGCGCAATTTCTTCGAACGCCAAGGCATCGCTACCGTACTGCTGAACTACCGCATGCCTCATGGCAACCACCTGGTACCAGCCAGCGATGTGTATGCTTGCATCCGCTACCTCAAGGCACATGCCCGCGAACTGAACATCGATCCTAATCAAATAGGTGTGATGGGCTCTTCTGCCGGCGGCCACTTGGCCAGCACCGTGGCTACCCATGCCACTGATGATGTACGCCCAGCCTTCCAAATTCTGTTCTATCCAGTGATCACCATGGATGCTTCGTTCACCCACCAAGGCTCTCGTGAAGGCCTGTTGGGCAAGGAACCTTCTGCCGAAATGGTACGCCTCTATAGCAACGAGCTGCAGGTGACGGAGAAGACGCCAAAGGCTTTCATCGTGCTTGCTGCAGATGATTCTGCTGTGCCACCGCTCAACAGTGCCCGCTACTATGCTGCCCTGTGTGAGAAAGGCGTTCCTGCCGTGATGCATGTCTATCCCGCAGGCGAGCATGGTTTTGGCATCTTAGAGACCTTCCCCTACCATGCCCAGATGATGCTGGAACTGGAGACTTGGCTTAAAACGATATTCTAAATGATTCTAAAAAATAAAAAAGCGTCGGCTCAACAAAAGGACCGACGCTTTTTTATTTGCATCCTCACAGCTTAAATCCGTTGCCTGATAATCTCACCATCAAACACCACGACATTCATCCGCTCCACTTCTATACGTTCCCACACATGCTCCACCACGTAGGGTTCGTTAGCAAGGTACTCGTCCAATTCCTTACGACTCGGGAATTCCATCACCAGCAAAGAACCTATCATCTTGCCTTCATTGTTCAGCAAGCCACCTGCACACAACGTGTGCTCCTTCATTCTTTCCATGCCCTCAAAGTGACGGGGACGCACCTCCATCCTTCTGTTCAGCATGCCTTCGCCGTCAAAAGCTTTAATAACAAACTGCATTTTTCTATCTTAAGTTAATGTTGTATTTCTAATTCAGCCCGTTGGCTACAAGCCAACTATAAAAGGCTTCTTGCCAAGAGCCATTGGGCGTGTTGCGATCAGCATTCGGACCACCGCCGAATAAGCCACCTGTACCCTCACCATAGATATGAAGTTCGGCATCAACCCCAGCCTTTTTCCACTCCAAGAATAGCGCCAGACAGCCTGCAGCCACGCTGGGATGGTCGGCATGCACGCCGATGAAGAGGCGTGGAGCCCCTGCAGGAACCACCACATCGTCCAATGCTGGACCATAAAGTGAGCAGAGGAAGGCAGGCATAAGCTCTGGTGTAGATTTCACCGTAGCAGCTACCGCTACACCACCGCCAGCCGAATAACCCATGTACCCTATCTTGGCTGGATCGATGTGCCACTCAGCCGCATGAGCCTTTACCAGTCGCATAGCTTCCAAGGCATCATTTACGGAATTGTCTATCTCAGGATCACCACCTATCAGCACCGACGGATTGGCATTGGCATTCTTGATCTCGGCAAATTCCGTCACAGTGATACGGCGTGGCATACCCTTGGTTTGGTCTACCTTACTCATGTCGGGGAAACCAGAACGCAGGCGATATTTCAAGCCGATGGCAGCTATGCCTCTGGCATTCAACCATTGCGCTATCTGGCGGAATTCCGTGTCCCAAGAGAGGGAAATCAGTGCTCCACCCGGGCAGACGATGGCAGCTGCTCCCGTGGCCTTGTCAGCATCGGGCAGACTCACCGTAATGCTTGGATCGGTTACCTTCTGTATATTAGTCACCTCACCCAATTCATTGAGTACCAATTTCTCATCGGAAGTTGTTATAGTTTTTTCTGGATACAGGCGCAAGGTCTGCATCGTGGAAAAATTCTTGGAATGAATGGTCCAACCCTCGAATTCATTGCCCGTTTCTTCATAGCGGAACAGTGCCTCCCGCCGTGGGTCACCCTTTAGTTGATAGTTCAGCCAAGCACGTGTCATCTTGGCGAAAGTACCACCGTGAGGCTCCGCATAAGTACCCATGTGACCCGCTTCATAAAGTGCCACCACAGCAGGAACATGGTCTATCAGTCGGTAGTCATCGCTGCCATTAGGCGTAGCCCCATCGGTACTGCCGCCCAATATATAAATGATAGGTGCCGAGAGCTTCTTCAGGTCGTCCTTGCGGATCAGCTTGTCCAGCAAGTCACCCGGACTATTTGCTCCGCTGTTCAGAGCCACGGTAGTTTTGATGCGGGGATCTCCCATGGTGCCCATGATAAGCGCCTGCAGTCCGCCACAACTCTGTCCCATGGCTGCCACGTTCTCCGTATTCACGGCATGGTAATAGTCGTTTCCAGGGCGCTGATTCTCAGCCGAGAGCCAGCTCAGCGCCGTGTTCACCAATTCCTTGGCATCTGCCACCTTCAGCGCATGCGTGGCATCGTCCAACTTCCACACGTCTTCAGCTTCGATGGTTCCATCATTCCAAGGACCCACAGCCAATATCACGTAGCCATGCGAGGCGATGTCCGTCAGGAAGTTGTGGTAGCCATACGATGTGCGTTGGCACCCTCCGTTGCCGAAGAGCACCACCGGTAGCGGGCCTTCCACCTTGGCAGTTGTCTGCAAATCAGCAGGTCGGTAGATGGTAAAACCAGGCAGACTGGCATCATCTGTCATTACCGCCTTGTAAGCTCCCGTACCACCCTCGTCCATCATTCTGGAGTGATGTGGCTGAGCCTGTATCATCACGGTTCCCATCAGGAAGCCCATCAGAATGTTAGTTCTTTTCATTGCTTTTCAGTTTTTACTATTTACGAATTGCAAATATAACTTTTTTTTGAAAATCCGTAAGCGCTTATGCTTAAAAATGGGAGCATTTCTTGTAGGAAGGAACAGAAAATCGTATCTTTGTCTCATGACTTACTAAATTAAAGTGGATTATGGAATTAGGACAAGACATTAAGAAACTAGGCTTCGGACTGATGCGACTTCCGCAAAAGGACGGTAAGATTGACGTAGAGCAGGTGAAAGTCATGGTGGACAAGTTCCTCGCTGCTGGCTTCACCTATTTCGATACAGCATGGGTATATCCCGGAAGTGAAGTTGCTATTGGTGAGGCACTGGTAAAGCGCCATCCTCGTGAGAGTTATCAGCTGACAACCAAACTTGCTGCATGGGTATGCAAGTCACGCAACGATGCCATCGGACAGTTCAAACAGTCGCTCCAACGCACGGGTGCTGGCTATTTCGATTTCTATCTGCTACACAATCTGGGTGAAGGACGCACGCATTTCTTTGAGGATTATGGACTGTGGGACTGGGCCTTCGAGCAGAAGGAAAAGGGACTGATGAAGCATGTGGGCTTCTCTTTCCACTCCACGCCTGAGGAACTGGAAGAGATCTTGACGAAACATCCTGAAGCGGAGTTCGTGCAACTGCAGATTAACTATGCAGATTGGGAGAATCCTGCCATTCAGAGTCGGGCCTGCTATGAAGTGGCCCGCAAGCATGGTAAGCCTGTCATCATCATGGAACCCGTGAAAGGTGGTATGCTAGCCACACCACCACAGGAAGTAATCGACTTGCTGAAGAAGGCGGAGCCTGAATCCTCCGTTGCTTCATGGGCCATCCGCTTTGCAGCCAATCTGGAAGGTGTGATTACCGTACTCTCTGGCATGAGTAATGTGGAGCAGATGGAGAACAACCTTTCTTATATGAAGAACTTCCGGAAACTTACCCCTGCCCAAGAAGAGACCATTAAGCAAGCACAGGAGGTCATTCAGAAGTACCCTATCATCCCATGCACCACGTGCAACTACTGTGCCAAGGTTTGTCCGCAGAACATCGGCATCAGCGGTTCGTTTACAGCCATGAACATGTACACGCTCTATGGCGATCTCAAAGCTGCTAAGCATCAGGAAGGTTGGCTGGTAGGTGCTCATGGTAAGGCCCATGCCAATGAATGCGTCCAGTGTGGCATGTGTGAGGAAGTTTGTCCGCAACACATCCCTATCCGTGAGAATCTGGAAAAGATAGTAGAAACCTTCGGGCTATGATTTCCCAATTTTTTGTTATCTTTGCACCAGTAAATTAGTAATAAGACAAATATGCTAAGAGAACAACTCCTTGACCCTGTATTCCCCGGATGTCCCATCCGTAACGTGCTTACACGCATTGGTGACAAATGGACTTTGCTGGTACTGCTGACTCTTGAAGGGAAAGGCACCCCGCTGCGTTTCAAAGAACTACAGAGAAGCATCCCCGATGTGTCTGAAAAGATGCTCACGGCTACCCTGCGAAATCTGGAAGCCGATGGCCTGGTGCTTCGTCAAGCCTATGCAGAGGTACCTCCCCGCGTGGAATACAGCCTCACTAAGCGCTCAGCCAGTCTGATGCCATTGCTGAACAATCTGGTGAACTGGTCGCTCGATCATTTCGATGCCATCATCAGCGACAGGCAACGGTTTGCTGAGAAGAAATAAAAAAAGAGGGCGTCGCTGCCCTCTTTTCTTTATACATTCACTTACCACTTCAGCGGTTCCTGAAGAATCACGCCATTATAAGAGTGTTCATTTTCTCAGTCCCCAAGCCAGTAGGTCGGTCATGTACGCACGACTGTCCTTGCCCCACCAGCGGGTCTCCATGCGGTTGAACGACTTGCGCTCACCATCGGGATAGCCCAGCAGCAGCCCTACCATCGTGTCGCCACCTACGAAAAGCTTACCACCGTTCTTCAGTTGCACGTAGGTACCATGCAGATACCCCTCTTCCATGCAAACACTCACAGGCGTACCTCCCGTCATGAGGCAAGCCCCACTATAAGGTATCTCGTAGCGCTCCTTGAATATCTCGTTCTTGAAGGATACAGCCCCCACGTTGCCAGGCAGAGGCACGTCCTTGCCCACCTCTATGCCGAAGGGACGGAACACATCGTTGGCACCATAGCGCTCCACATCCACACGATGATTATCATCTACGAAGAAGATCAGTGAGCCACCCTTCTTCACATACTTCACCAGCGCCTCTTTCTCCACATCCGTAAGGTCCTTCTGGAGTTTATTGCTCAGCGGTGAGAGCATCACCAGCACATCGACATCTTTCAGGAGTTTCGTGGTGATCTCCGCCTCCTCATTCACTACAAGTTGGGCACCTACCTCAGCCGCCATCTCCGTATAGGCAGGCACCACCAGCGGATAAGTCTCATAACCCTCAAACACATCGCGGCATTGACTATGACTCAGGTCAAACATAATGGTCTTCTGTGCCTGTACTGAAACTACGGCAAGCATTGCCACGAGGCAAATAAACACTTTCTTCATCATCACTCTACTTTTTATATTTTTATTGATACAAAGATACTGCATTTTCGCCATCCCCACAAGAACGCACGGAAAAGTGAGTCGCTTACTTTTGGTAAGTATTGGATGAACACGGCGTTTTCAGCCTCAAACCTTAACGCTATTTAAGCTTTTTCTTCGAATGCCTGCCTGTATTCATTCCCTGGAAACACAGATTCCCTCAGCAGTCCGTAAATCCGTCATTCTGTCGTTAATAAAGCATAATAATTACTTTAAAAAATACATGTAATTCATCATTGCTTTCCAACGGAAAGTTACTCACATTTTCAACACCTCTTGCAACCAATCATCCCATTTGCTACCTTTGCTAAGGTATTATTAAAAAGATGTTGAACCATTTAATTATTTGAAAAATGAAAAGAGAAGATCTGAACTTTGCACACGTTGCTCAGGGTTACATGGCTCAGGCAGGAACAGCTTGCGGAGCAGCCTGTGGTACAGCCGACAAACCAGAAGAGAAACCAGCTGCTTGCGGTAGCGCTTGTGGTACAGCCGACAAACCAGAAGAGAAGCCAGCAGCCTGCGGTAGCGCTTGTGGCGCAGCCGACAAGCCAGAGGAGAAACCAGCTGCCTGCGGTAGTGCCTGTGGCGCAGCCGACAAATAAGCTGTCTGTATGGATTACTTTGCATTCCAGTGGCACATAACTGATGAGTGCGACCAACGTTGCAAGCATTGCTACATCTTTTCCGAGGGGCATCCCAAGCTTATAGAGATGCCATGGGAACGATTAGTGGCAGTGCTTGCAAATATGGAGGACATGTGCCAACGCATGAAGCGGTTGCCCTATCTGTACATCACAGGGGGTGACCCGATCCTTCATAGCCGGTTCTGGGACTTCCTCGAACTGGTGCATAGTCATGGCATCCCCTTCACCATCATGGGAAATCCCTTCCATCTCACGACAGACGTATGTCGAAGGCTGAAGGCATTGGGGTGCAAGAAATACCAACTCTCCATCGACGGGAAGCGAGAAACACATGACTACTTCCGCAAGCCTGGTTCGTTCGACAAGACGCTGGAAGCCATCGCGACCCTTCGTGAAGCCAATCTGCACAGCGCCGTGATGACTACTGTGTCTGGAACCAACATAGATGAAATCCCCGACATTATCGATATCGTGGTGGAGCATCAGGTGGACATCTTTGCTTTCGGACGCTACTGCCCTACGAGTGAAGACAAGGCCTCGCCCGACAAGGGATGGCACATAGAGCCACAGCAATACCGAGACCTCCTGGAAAAGTGCTGGGCAAAGTTTGAACAATACAAGGACTCAAATACCACATTCAACCTGAAGGACCATCTCTGGACCCTCTTCCTCTATGAGAAAGGGCTGTTCAAGATACCCGACGGGCTGAATGAAGATACCATATACGATGGGTGCAACTGCGCCAACTGCCACTTCACGGTTTCTGCAGAGGGCCGCTTGATGGCTTGCCGCCGCTTTGAGAGCTATGTGGGTAGTGTCGATGAAAAGATGTACGATGTGTGGCAAGGCCCTAAGATGGAGCAATACCGCCAGCATGAGCGTTTTGAGAAGTGTCAGAAATGTGAGTTGCTCCGCTTCTGTCGCGGATGCCCTGCCGTTGCCTTTGGCTACACACACCGCTTCTATGCCCCCGATCCGCAATGTTGGAAGTCGATTGTTTAACTTCGTTGATTAAGCTCACGCATAATTCATAATTCATAATTATAGATGAAAGCTGTTGTACTAGAGAAATGCTGCAAGGCCGAAGACCTGCAGGTGAGTGAGATACCCGTTCCCGAGGTCCGCCCAGGATGGGTGTTGGTAAAGGTGTATGCTGCCGGACTGAACCATTCAGAAGCGCTGCTCCGCATGTTCGAGGCCGACAATGACTACATCGCCACCCCCATCGTGCCAGGCATCGAGTGTGTAGGCGAAATTGCTGATGCCTCAGACACACACTTCCGTAAGGGCGACAAGGTGATAGCCTTGATGGGAGGCATGGGACGCAGTTTCAACGGCAGCTACCAGGAGTATGCATTGCTTCCTGCGCACCACGTATTTAAGGTAGATACCGACCTCGACTGGCTCTCGTTGGCAGCCATTCCAGAAACCTACTACACCGCCTACGGATCGCTGTCAGAATGCCTCATGCTACGTCAGGGAGACATCCTGCTGGTGCGTGGTGCCACCAGTACGGTGGGACAGGCAGCCATCCAGTTGGGCAAGGCCATGGGAGCCACCGTGATGGCAGCCTGCAGAAAAGAGACCTCCTTCGAGAAGCTTCAGCAGATAGGCACTGATTTCTGTCTCATCGATGACGGACACATCAGCGAGCAGCCGTTACCCATAAAACCCAATAAGATTCTGGAGTTGGTAGGCCCTAAGACCTTGCGTGACAGTCTGCTCATGGTATCCCACCCAGGCTATGTCTGCAGTACGGGTGTCTTGGGAAATGTGTACACGGTAAGAGATTTCGACCCCATCAAGTACATCCCTAACGGCACCTTCCTAACGGGCTTTTTCAGCAACTTCCCTACGCAGCAGGTCATAGACGATCTGTTCGCCCTGATACGTGAAACCCACATCCGCCCACTCTATTCCCGAGTATTCACGCTCGATGAGATAGTCCAGGCACACACCCTCTTAGAAAAAGGAGGAGCCGGAGGAAAAATCATCCTCACCCTTCATTCCTAGAAATAAGAAAAGCGGAAATCCCTTACGTGAAAGGATTCCCGCTTTTTTCGTTATGAACAGTGAAACTTATTTCAGGAAAGTCTCGATGCTCATGCCAGCTGCCAAGCCCTGAATCTCTGGCACCAGGCGGGTGAAGTGAGCAGAAGCGCTGTGAGCATCCAGAGAAGGCTGATCCTTCCAAGTCTCATAGATCATCAGCTCCATAGGGCGAGTCACGCTTGAGAGGATGTCATACTCTATCACACCGCTGTCCTTCAGAGAAGCAGCCACCAGTTCCTTAGCCTTGGCAATGATCTGCGCCTTAGAAGCTTCATCCTTAGCCTGTACGTGGCAGTTGATGCGGATGGTAGTACCCTTAGCCTCTGGAGTCAGGGCGTCGATGCTCAGCTCACCCAGAGCCTGCATCTGAGGTACGATGGTAGTGAAGTGTGGGGTTGCGCTGTGAACATCCAGAGAAGCCTGGTCTTTCCAAGTCTCATAGATCAGCAGCCAGCCCGGACGAGTCTCGCTCTGGAACATATCATACTCCATAGCACCAGCATCCTTCAGTGAAGCAGGGATCAGTTGGCGAGCCAACTCAATGGCTGTACCAGCCTTGTCGGCTGTCACCACCAGAGGGGCATTCAGACGGATAAAGGCAGGAGCCTCTGCTACTGGCTCTGCTGCAGGTTCAGCTGCAGGAGCAGCCTCTTGTTGATTACCTTTGTTACTACAAGCTGTCATAAAAGCTACGCTCATCAGAGCCACACCCATAAAAATCCTTTTCATTTTACTTTCTGTTTATTTGATTCATTAATTCTGATACAAAAATAGTATGTTAAATTCATCTCCACAAGAACGCACGGAAAAGTGAGTCACTTACTTATGGTAAGTATTGGATGAACACGGCGTTTTCATCCATAAACCTTAACGCTATTTAAGTCTTTTCAGCAAATCACACATCGTAAAACACATCCTTATGTGCTGAAGAGCCTATGACGAAGCGCCGAATCTGCATGCTTTGCGCAAAGGTCTCCTGCTGCATCAAGTGGAACATACGGCTGATACGTTCCTGGTCACCTGAGGTGAACAGACTGATATGTGGCTGGAAACGAGCATCGAATTTATCGATAGGTACGCCATACTTATCAAGCAACATTTGATCAAGTGCCTCATGCAGCTGTTTGATGTCTCCTGTATTAGCAATAGGCAGCCATATCATCTGACGATGAAGCACAGCCTCTCCCACTTCACAACGGACAGGTCCCATCTGCTGTATGAGCTGAGCTACATCACCTCGTAATGCCTCAAAGTCCTGACAATGGAAACTCTTCTTCAATGAGATATGCAATGGGAACTTAAAGACATTTTCTGGCAGAAAAATGTCTGCATTAAGCGATTTGCACAGCATTGTGATTTCCTTATTTACCGTTGGTGGCACAATGCCACATACCCAACCTAACTCTCTCGTCATACACTTCAATGCTTATCTGTATAGCGATGCAACTTGGCGCTGCGGTCTTTCTGTACCCCACGGGCATATTTTATCTCTGGATAGCCGAATCCCACGATGATGCCCATGTAGTGATCTTCTGGGATGCCGAGAAGTTGGCGGGCTTGAAGCACATCCTGAATCACGCTAGCGGCATAGCTCATCATCACAGTACCCAGTCCATGAGCATTGCAAATCAACTCGAAGTAAGCGCTGGCTATATTGCAATCGGCAATGGCATCGGCAGCCCACTGCCCCACGGCTTTCTGATGAGCCACAAACAGGTGTGGTGCTCCGCAGAAGAGCATGTCATCCTTACGGAGTTCTTCCTCCGAACGCTTCATGATGTCATACATCCTGCGGTTCATCCCAGCACTGAAGTAGCCCCTGCGAGCATTGGCCTCCATACCCTTATACGTTACCTCCCAGAGGCGATACATGGCATCCACGTCGTCTATCACGGTGAACTCCAAACCCTGGGCATTGCCTCCCGTAGGCACATTGTTCATATCTTGCAAGATGGTATCCATCAGGGAGCGCTCCACATTCTTGTCGATGTATCTACGACAAGAACGGCGGGAAGCCACGAGGCGGTCTATCTGCTGCCCCAAGGTGGCATCTGGCAGAGGCAACGATTGCTCTGGCCGCTTACCAAAGATACTGATGGCACCTTGTGGACACACGGCCAAACAATGCTGACAACGCCAACAGCCACTCCATCCGAAGCGCTCGAATGACTTCATGTGTGGCACACCGTCTTCCATCTCCAGCACCATGCCTGAGCATACTTTCACGCACTTGCCACAACCTATACACTTGCGCTCGTCAACGAAGAAGCGCGCTTTCTGTTCCATTCCCATATTTGTTTACAATTTTCTCAGTAACTCCACATCCAATGTCTCCTGAAATACCACGTAGCGCTTCAGCTGCGGAAAGGCCAACTGTGGATAGTCTCGATTGAACCTCACCAGCGTGGTGTCGTCATTCTCAGCTGCCAGGCGTTCGAAGGGGAAGCGGATGATGCCAGGCGTGTTGAATCCCACGCCAAACTCCAGCAACAGCAGCTTATGTGCGCTGGCCGTATCCCTGAACTGGCAGTATCTGTACGCCTGCTCATGCCAGTATGCGTCCTCTACGAACGTATCATCCGAACGCAGGTTGGGTGCCAACGGCTCACCCGTCTCTGGCACCCTAGGCACAAGCTCTGTAGGGATGCGGCAGTCTGTCGTAGCAGCCAACATCCGCATCACCATCTCCTCGTTGTAATAGAGCTTCTTGGGATATCCCGAAGCAGGCTGAAAGTAGGCATAGTCGCCTTGCGTAGCGAAAATGCGAGCCTTCTCAAACCCAGCCTTCTCAAACTGCGCATCTACATTGGTGGTAAGCACAAAGTAATCCTTCCCCCTCACCAGTTCCAGCAATGCCTTATACAGAGGCATGGCCTCGGGTCTGAACCTGGCATACCAGATGTGGCGCGCCCAGTAAGCCCACTTCTCCTCTTCCGTGGGGAACGGATAGAACGAAGACGTGTAGAGATCCTTGATGTGATAGCGCTCTATCCAGGGGCGGAACTCACGCTCGAACGCCTCACCGCTGTAGGTCAGTCCCGCAGCAGCCGACAGTCCAGCCCCAGCCCCTATCAGCACATAGTCGGCCTCATCGATGAGACGCCTCACCTGTTCCACACGTTGTGCCAAGGGTTCCTGCACCTTCACATCCTTACCTATAAATTGATTGAAAATAAGCATCGTATAAAGCTATTATAACGTTAAACCAAGCGCCTGTACAGCTCCAGGTCCTTGTCCTTGAACACATTGAACACCACCGTCTTCACACTCTGGCACGGAAACCTGCGCACCGTCTCCACGGCTATCTCTGCCGCCCGTTCATTAGGGAAACGGAACACCCCCGTGGAGATGCAGCAGAAAGCGATACTCTCCAAGGCATGCCTCTCTGCCTCCTCCAGACAAGAGCGATAGCAGCTGGCCAGTTGCAGCTCCTGCCTGCCCGTAGGCAGTCCGATGCTGATGATAGGCCCCACCGTATGCAGCACATGCTTCGACGGGAGGTTATATCCACCCGTGATCTTCGCCTTGCCAGTGGGCTCCTCATGCCCCTGAGCCTGCATCAAGGCATGGCACTCCTCTCGCAGCTGTATGCCAGCCGCCGAGTGTATGGCATTGTCTATGCACGCATGGAGCGGCGCAAAGCACCCCAGCAGCTGCGCATTGGCAGCGTTCACTATGGCATCCACCTGCAGGCGTGTGATATCCCCCTGCCACACATAGAGTTGCACGCGCTCGCCAGCCTTCCCAGCTATACCCTCACGCGCCACATCCTCCAGCGTCACTATGCCCTTGTCCGTCCTCTGCTGCTGCAGTTCGGCATCCTGAGCCTTCAGGAAATCTTCCGTCACCCCACCAGGCTGTCGCACGTTCATCAAGGCCTGCATCAGCCGCTGCTTCTCCCGCAATGAGGCAGGCAGCTCCATCTCCTCGCCCCGCTCCTTCAGCATATAGCCGATGATGAAATCCAGGTTGTCCAGTCGCTCTTTTGTCTCCATAAGATTCTATTTAGTGAAACATTTTCTTACCACAAAAGTAGTCAGAAATATTCATCCCTGCAAGAACGCACGCAGAGGTGAGTCAGCCACCTTGACGTAAGTATTGGATGCACACAGCGTTTCCAGCCCCATGCCTTAACGCTATTTAATAAATATTATCCCTATCGTTTGACATTCTGAATTATTGTCGTACATTTGTAACAGACTATCTTAAAATATTATACTATGAAAAACATTTCTAGAAGAAACTTTCTGCGTACCAGCGCCACTGCATTGGCTGGTTTCACCATTGCTCCGGCAAGTATCTTTGGTAAGAGTCATGGCTTCGTCGCTGCTCCGTCCGACAAGCTCAACATCGCTGCCGTAGGTATCGGCGGTATGGGTAACAGTAACATTAAGAACATGGAGAAGACCGACAACATCGTAGCTCTTTGCGATGTGGACTGGAAGTATTCCAAGGAGGTGATGGCTCGTTTCCCTGCCGCCAAGAAGTATTGGGACTACCGCAAGATGTTCGATGAGATAGGCAACAGCTTTGACGCTGTGCTTTGTGCTACAGCCGACCATACCCATGCCATCATCACCTCTGATGCCATGACCTTGGGCAAGCATGTCTATACTCAGAAACCTATGACGCACTCCGTGTATGAAACCCGCCTGCTCACTAAATTGGCCAATAAGTACAAGGTGGCCACGCAGATGGGTAATCAGGGATCATCTTCCGAGGGTACCGATCTGGTATGCGAATGGATATGGAATGGTGAAATCGGTGAGGTGACCAAAGTAGAATGTGCCACCAACCGTCCTATATGGCCTCAGGGACTCAATGCTCCTGAAAATGCGATGCGCGTGCCAAAGACTTTGAATTGGGATCTCTTCACAGGCCCTGCTAAGATGCGTCCATTCAACGAAGTGTATCATCCATGGAACTGGCGTGGCTGGTGGGACTATGGCACGGGTGCCCTTGGCGATATGGCTTGCCACATCATGCAGCCAGTGGTAGCCGCTTTAAAGTTGGGCTATCCTACCAAGATACAAGGTTCTTCTACCTTATTGTTGGCCGATTGTGCCCCAAGTTCTCAGCGCGTGAAGTTCACCTTCCCTGCACGCGACAATATGCCGAAGGTTGGCATGCCCGAGTGTGAGGTTTATTGGTACGATGGCGGCATCATGCCTGATCGTCCAGAGGGCTTCCCTGAGGGTAAGAACCTGATGCCCGACAATGGTGGCCTCTGCATCTTCCACGGCACCAAGGACACATTGATTTGCAGCTGCTACGGACAGGAGCCTTGGCTGCTCTCGGGCCGTGTGCCTAATGCACCAAAGGTATGCCGCAGGGTTGAGAATGCCATGAGCGGCGGCCATGAGCAAGACTGGATCCGTGCTTGCAAGGAAAGCCCAGAAAACCGCGTGGAGACCAAGTCCAACTTCAACATCTCTGGTCCGCTGAATGAGGTGGTAGTGATGGGAGTGCTGGCCGTTCGTCTGCAGACACTCAACAAGGAACTTCTCTGGGATGGCGAGAACATGGAGTTCACCAACATCAATCCGAATGAGGAAATCCGCATCGTGAAGAAGGACGACTTCAAGGTGGTGGATGGTGATCCGAAGTTCAACAAGATCTACACCGATCCTGTGAATGCTCAGGAGTTTGCCCGTGAGCTGATCCGCCATAACTATCGTGAAGGCTGGAAACTGGTTGATATGCCAAGATAAAACACAAACATCCCCCGTCAAGCAAATCATCAGACTGCTGGCGGGGGATTCTTATGTAGTTTCGCCACCCTCTCCTACTTCAAATTCTTAGTCTTCACCTCTACCCATTTCTTATCGGTATAGAGCAGGGACTTGGTGCTCTTGAAGATCTTGGCGGCTTTCTTGCTGCGCTTGAATTGCCAATCGAGCCAAGCTACGCCTGCTTGACCAAAGGATCCACCGTTCTTCTCACGGAAGGTGCCGCCATGGGCATCGCCTGGGATCTCTCGCACGGCATAAACCACGGGCACAGGGCTCTGGATGCGGTCATAGTCCATGGCTGCGTTGGGACGGGCGGCATCGGTATCTCCCACGAAGTAGGCAATGGGAATGGTGAGGTGGATGAGCAACTCTTTCACAGCGGGGGTGATGCCCATCAGACTGCTGCGGGTGGGGTCGGCATTATCGGCCATAGCGCCTAAGCCGCTGTTCCAGAGGCCAAGCAAGGAGACACGGGGATCACCTGCGAGCTTCAAGGCTTGCACACCTCCACACGACTGCCCAAAGAGGGCGATGTGGCGGGTATCTACCTTCTGATAGTACTTGCTGCCAGGGCGCTGGTTCTCTGCCAATATCCAGTCGATGCCTGCCTTCATGTCTTCCTCGGTAGTGGCACCCATAGCGGCACGCACCCCATCGGGAACAGGCTCACCGGTAGCTATGACCAGATAGCCGTGTGAGGCAATCTCTGTCCAGAACGGACGGAAGGAGTCTCCATCGTCATCGCAGCCAGGACCCGACATGAGCACCACGGGGAGCTTGTCTTTCTTGGGGAAGGCACTCAGATCTACGGGATGGTAGATGGTATGGTCGGCCAAGGTGGGATCTACCTCCATCACCACAGGGTACTTGCCCGTGGGATCTACCCACTTATCGGGCGTAGGACGGAGGTCGAAATAGGCCTTCAGCTGCTCTTGGGTGAAGGTCTGAGTGGTGCCTTGTGCCTGGGCAGTTTGGGGGCACAGCATGCCTAAAGCCCACAGGCAGATGGCTGCGGTGCCGACTTTCATCATGGAATGGAAGCTTGTTCTCATCGCCTTTGCCTTTTTAAGATTCCTTATCCAATAGTGATGGTGTATCTGCTCATGAACGAGGCACCTGGCAAGAGGTGGTTCATCAGGGGCTTGTCCTTGAACTCACCGCTGAAGCCACGTGGGTCACCAATGCCGTACCAAGGCTCTATGCAGACGAAGGGGGCATGCTTGCCGTAGGGGCTCCAGAAGGCACAGACAGGGGAGCGATAGTCCACCGTCACAGCGGGCTCACCATTGGTATCTACCAGCATGGCACGGTGGGTCTGACACTTATGAACCTTCACAGAGTCGTTGCGGAAGAAGTCTTCGGTGATTTCCATGATGCCCATGTCGGCCTCCAGAGGCACTTCGTCCATGTCGTGACTGCCATCGGGATAACTCTTCAGGGTTGTCATAGGTGTCTCATTGTCGAGCTTAATCCTGCCCTCCAGCTTACCGCCTGGCACGTTGAACGCAGGGTGGCCGCCTATCTGGAAATGTATCTCGCGGCAGTCGGTGTTCTCCACATGCCAGATGACCTGAATCTTCGAGCCTTCCAACTTATAGGAGATGGCGAGGTTGAAGCAGTAGGGATAGACCTTCAGCGTGTCTTCTGACTCATGCAGCGCCAAGGTGACTTTCTGGGGACTCTGGCTCACCACGGTGAACTCGGCATCGCGTGCAAAGCCATGACGGGGCAAGTGATACTCCCTGCCATCCACCACGTAGGTGTTATTGTTCACACTGCAGACAATGGGGAACAAGATGGGTGAATGGCGGCTCCACTCGGGACCTGCCTGCCACATGTACTCTCGCCCATCGACATCTTTCACACTCTGGAGCTCGGCTCCCTTCTCAGCCACGCGTATCGTGAGCTGTTCGTTCTTCAGTTCTATCATAGTCGGAAAAAGCAATTATTCTCTAACAAATGGCTTCAGGCCTATCACAGCATCAGCAGCTGTAATGCGCTTGCCACCATTGTCAAGGTCGATGAGCACGTAGCGGTTGTTGCCCATACCCAACTCCTTCATGTAAGAAAGCTGGCGATGTCCGTGACGGGTCTCAATGCGCTCTACCATGGCGTGCTGGTCTTCTGGAGTCATGGCGTAGATGATATCCACACATGCCTGGTCGATGGCCAGAATATCGGTAGAAGAAAGAATACCCACATTAG
>JAEEGH010007462.1_pt1 | contig 26272 bp, 27 predicted proteins | sample 9134181 | NCBI WGS metagenome assembly JAEEGH01 (sample SAMN16246544, study PRJNA631951) | gut metagenome | biome: gut microbiome; feature: rumen; material: DP-attached | host: Bos | place: Iran: Karaj | collected 2018-10 | reverse complement strand
ATTGCAAAAAAATGCAAAAAAGTTTTGCAGTATTCGGAAAGTTTCCGTATATTTGCACTTGCATTCAAGGGTTTGGGAAAATCCTGAAATGCTTTAGTTAAGTCTAGTTTAGTTTTTGTGTTGGTTGAGGGCTGCCGATTGGCAGCCCTCAAATTGTTAATGTCACCCCGCGAAGAGGGGCTGCCGATTAGCAGCCCTCAAATTTGATATAGAAAAGGCGTGGTCAACTGATCACGCCTATGATTTCCTGCACCGATTGGCAGCCGTGGGCATCGAGCCAGTCGTTGATGCCGTCGCGTACCTTAACAGATATAGCCGGATCGAGGAAATTGGCCGTACCAATCTCTATCGCCGTAGCACCAGCCATCAGGAACTCGATAGCATCCTTCGCCGAACAGATGCCACCCAAGCCAATAACGGGGATCTTCACAGCCTTCGCCACCTGCCACACCATACGCAGCGCCACAGGTTTTACGGCAGGACCGCTCAATCCGCCCGTATTGATGCTCAGAAGCGTCTTACGCTTCTCGATATCGATAGCCATTCCCATCAGCGTATTGATCAGCGACACACTGTCGGCACCCTCCGCCTCAACGGCACGGGCAATCTCAGCAATATCCGTCACATTCGGTGAGAGCTTCACAACCAGCGTCTTATGATAGGCCTTCCTGACGGCCTTCACCACACTCGAGGCCCCAGCACAAGTGACACCAAAGGCCATTCCGCCGTCCTTCACGTTGGGACAAGAGATGTTCAACTCGATGGCAGGAATCTTCTCTAATGCATCGATGCGGGCTGCACACTCAGCATAATCCTCTGGCGACGAACCGCTGACGTTGACAATCATATTCGTGTCGATATCCTTAATCTGCGGATAGATATGTTCGCAGAAATAGTCCACACCCTTGTTCTGCAGGCCCACACAGTTCAGCATACCACTGGCGGTCTCGGCCATACGGGGATAATCGTTGCCCTCACGAGGTTTGAGCGTCGTACCCTTCACAATGATGCCTCCAATACCGTCGAGCGGCATCAGGTCGGCAAACTCCAGCCCATAACCGAAGGTGCCTGAGGCCGTCATCACAGGATTCTTCAGCCCCAACTCGCCTATCTTTACTTCTAAATTAGCCATAAAAATTCTCTAATTCTCAAATTCTTGATCACTCCCAAAGCAACTTCTTGACATCAAACACCGGCCCGTCCTTACAGACGCACAGGTTTCCTTCCGTCGTCTTCTCCACACAACAGAGACAAGCGCCCAGTCCGCAGGCCATCAGATTCTCGAGCGAAGCCTCGCACTCGATGCCTTTCTCTTTGGCGAAACGCGCCACAGCCTTCATCATTGGCGTAGGACCACAAGTGGAAATACGGTCAAACCGTTCATTCTGGAGGATGCTGTGATTGGTCACAAAACCCTTCTCGCCCTCACTGCCGTCCTCTGTGGTGACAAATACGCGCCCGTACCTCTTAAATATATCTATGAGCAACAGATCCTTTGCTGTTCTCGCACCAAGCAGGAAAGTGGGTTCAATACCCTTGCTCTGCATCTCGGCACCCATATAGAGCAAGGGTGCAACCCCTACTCCTCCGCCTATCAGCAGAACCTTCTCACCCTGTTTCGCTGTGGTAAAGCCATTACCGAGGGGCAACAGACAGTTCAACAGGTCGCCGGCCTTCAACTCAGCCAGCTTTCTCGTCCCTTCACCAACCGTAGCCACCAACAGCCACAGTTCATTCTGCTCACGATCCACAAAGTTAATGGAAATAGGACGACGCAGGAACGTGCTTGGTGAACCATCCACCCGCACTTCCACAAACTGTCCAGGCACCATCTCCGGCAGCGGTTTCTCGTCGGTAAGCCTGATCAGCACATACCGTTCGTGAATCCTCTCCACCGCCTTCACGGTCAAATCTAATAAGTATTTCTTCATAATGGGTGCAAAAGTACACTTTTTTTAGGACAAAAGAACAAAAGAAACATAAAATCTTCCGACTATGAAGCATTTGCCAAGAAGAACCTCTGGAACTCACTCTCGAAATTCGGTGTGAGTATCTCCTGGCCTATGGCAGCACGAATCTCATCCATCGACCAAAATCGCCCTCCATCAAGTTCTTCAGCTGACGGACGGACAGGACCATCGTAGGTAGTACGGTGCACATAGACAAGTTCCCGTTCACGACGGCTTTCAAACACATACTTTCCAACCCTTTCAGGCACGAAATCCGTAATGCCAAGTTCCTCGCCGACCTCCCTGACCAGCGCCTGCTCAGGCGTCTCACCATAGTCGATATGCCCTCCCACAGACGTATCCCACTTTCCAGGCTGGATATCCTTCCACTCCGGCCGTTTCTGGAGATAGACCTCACCCCGCGAGTTAAACACGTGCAGGTGTACCACAGGGTGCAACAACTTTGAGCCATTGTGGCACTCACCCCTCGTAGCAGCACAAACGACTCGTCCCTCCTCATCTACAATCGGAAAACGTTCTTGATTATTATCTTGCATTTCACCTTAAATGAATTGTGTCAATTTAATCATGATCTATTTCTTCACTGGAACGAAACACTCCCAAGTCTGATCGTCATAGAAGACACGGATCTCTGTTACACGGCGCTGAGGTTTGTCAATGATTTTTACCTCCGTTCGTTCGATATTCGATGGTGTACTTTTTACACTATTAATAAAATAAGGTGCCTGAGGACCCTGTTGTGGGGTAGGTGACTGGGGCTGGTCAAAATCAAGCACCGGATTTTTAACGATCTGACCACCATTTAGCCCTCCGTCATCAGCTGAAAACAGACTGTCAGCAGGGGCAGGAGAGGCAGGGGAGGCTACATACATATCACCTGAGCCGAACATCAACCAGTCGGTACTGATGTTAGGAATTTTCTTTTTGATGGCTTCCACCACACTTATGGTAGGACGGGTACGTTCATTATAGATACTACTGAGGGTGGCAGGTGCCAGACCTATGAAGTCTGCAAATACCTGTTGAGTCATGTGCTGGGACTCCATAATTTGCCTGATTCTATCTTTCATATTGCTGATTGATTACTTTTAGGGGCATTTAGCCGCTTGTTTCTTTCAGTTTACAAAGGTAAAGCAAAATTTTGAATTATACAAGAAAGTAAGAAAGAATTTAGATTTTTAAACTTTTGATTTATTGTTTTAGATTTCCAAATCCAATGTTCATATGCTTTAGAATCTCGCTTCATAATCACAAATCTGAATTTACATCAATAAATCGTTACAAAGTCTTTGTAGAGGCCACGATATTCAAATAACTGGTTATAAATAAGGTATTTACGATATACATATTAAAATTTAGCGTATATGCAATGCCTGAGGGGATCAGACATAAGGTAAATTGAACTGTTTTAGGCAAATAGTGTATAAATGACTGAGTTTTAGACGTTTAAAAGTGCCAAAGTGCCTGCGCATAATTATGAATATTAATTACTGAATTGAAAGTTTTGTGTTTGCATATTCAAATATTAATCTTTAAATATCTCTATATTATCTACAATTTACATTTCTGAATTGTAAATATAGTGCACGTATCGTTTGAATTTTAAAATCTAAATGCAGAATACTGAATCTTAATAAAAGTGAAAGCCAAATCTGAAAGAGCGCATTTTTCGAAAAATCTTCATTTCTCGCGTATTCTGGACAACGGGAGGAAATTCTGGAAATACGCGAGTTTTGAGGCTTCACAAATCACTCGAAACCCCTGATATATGGGCATTTAGGCCTAAAAAAAGCACTCACGAAAAGTGCTATTTTGGGAAATTCTAGAGTCAGAAAAGAGGGTATTTTAGTGCAAAATGTAAAAAATCAGTTCCTTCATCAGCTCCCCAGGACCCGTATTGGGGTTGTCCAAACCCTTACTTTTGGCATCTATCTCACGTATCTTGGAAATTATCTGCATCACTTTCATTCCTGAGTAATTTCTCATACCCGTCATATAGTCCTTGGCAGCCCATGGTGATCGCATTTCCAACCACTCAGCAACCGCCTCCTGGCTCTTCGGATTTGGCGAATAAAATGCGATCATCAGATTCTGGAAGTAATTGAAGAGCAACGGGAGAAAAGAGTAGATACTACCCGCCTTCGGATTTTCGTCAAAATATTTGATGATGAGATTTGCCTTGTACACATTCCGGTTCACGATGGCGTCACGAAGTTCGAAACCGTTGAACTCCTTGCTGACTCCGATCTGATCCTCCACCACCTGAGGGGTCACTCTCCTATCCTGCTCCGGCAGTGACAGTACCACCTTATCCAGTTCACTCGTCAGCCGACTCAAGTCAGCGCCGATGTTATCGGCAATCATCTGGGTGGACTTCGGATCGATGCTCACCTGTCGCGAAGAGAGATAGTTCTCGATAAACGCAGGCAGATCCCTATCGCGCAGTTTTTTGCTCTCAAAAAGTACGCCTGCCGACTGGATACTTCTCACATATTCCTTCTTCCGTCCGTCGATGGTACCGTTCTTATGGCACATCACCAGCACCGTAGAGGGCATCGGCTGCTTGAAATAACGCTCCAGAGGCTCCGTATTCTTCACATTCTGCGCCTCTTTCACGATAATCACCTGCCTTTCTGCCATCATCGGATACCTCCGAGCGGCATCAGCAATCTGCGAGGCATTCACATCGGAACCAAAAAGGATGGTCTGGTTGAAATCACGCTCCTCTGGCTGCAAAGCATGCTCCGCGATATAGTCGGCAATCTTGTCGATATAATAGGGCTCGTCACCCATCAGATAATAGACAGGAACGAACTTTCCGGCCTTCAAATCGGCCATTATCGCGTCGAAATTGACATTTTTTGCCTCAGCCATTGCGTTATTTCGATTATTATTTGTACTTTTGCGGGGACAAAGTTACAAAAATGTTTCGATTAAACCTACCTCCATACCCAATAAAAATACAAGAGAAGGGTGAAAAACGTCAGATTTTCGACTTCCTGCGTCGAAAATGGGTGGCATTGACGCCTGAGGAATGGGTGCGCCAGCACTTCACCCACTTCCTGGTGGAGCACAAAAAGTACCCTCAGGCGCTTCTCGCCAACGAGGTGGAACTGCGCATCGGTGAGAAACGCCTGCGCTGCGACACCTTATTATATAATAAAGAGCTTCGGCCGAGGATGATCATCGAATACAAAGCCCCTACCATACAAATACAGCAGAAGACCTTCGACCAGATATCGGTCTACAATCTTCTGCTGAAAGTGGATTATCTCGTGGTCAGCAACGGCCTCCGTCATTATTGTTGTAAGATGGACTATGAGCGCCAGTCTTACCAGTTCCTAGAGGATATTCCAGACTACGAAACTATCTGACAAACGGATTACTCCATATCGTCGGCATCGGTAATCTTCTTCGATGATGCCGTCTTACGGATAGAGCGCTTGCGCGGCTTCTTCTCCTCACCAGTTACCTTGTCGATCTTCACGCCTGCCAGTTCGGGATCGATCATGATACGACCGCAGTACTCACAGACGATGATCTTCTTGTGCATCTTGATGTCGAGCTGACGCTGGGGCGGGATCTTGTTGAAGCAACCACCACAGGCATCACGCTGCACATAGACGATACCCAGACCATTACGGGCATTCTTACGGATGCGCTTGAATGAGGTGAGCAGACGGTTCTCAATCTTCGACTCCAGGTCCTTCACCTTCTCCTTCAGCTTATCTTCCTCAGCGCGGGTCTCAGTCATAATCTCCTCGAGCTCGCTCTTCTTCACCTCAAGGTCACCCTGACGCTCAGCAATCAGCGCCTCGCTGCTCTCCATCTCCTCACGCTTCTCAGCGATGCGATTGTTTGCCTCGCGGATCTTCTTGTTGCAGAGCTCGATCTCCAGCGTCTGGAACTCGATTTCCTTGCTCAGCATATCATACTCGCGGTTGTTCTTCACCTCGTTCAGCTGGGTCTGATAACGCTCCACGCTGGCCTTGGCGTCGCTGATCTCACCGTTCTTCAACGTGATGGCACGCTGGAACTCGTCGATCTCGTTCTTGATTTTCTCCACACGGGTGGTCAGACCTTCGATCTCGTCTTCCAGGTCCTGAACTTCCAGAGGCAGCTCACCTCTCAATGCACGCTTCTCGTCAATCGACGAAAGGGCGGTCTGAAGCTGATAAAGGGTCTTCAGTCTCTCTTCTACTGACAAATCTGTCGGATCTTTCTTTGCCATAATTCTGATTTAATATTTGACAATTACTATTTATAATTTATTTTACAATTATCTCGTTGAAGGGTTTAGAGGTACAATATCGGATTGGTGCAGGTTTCGGCGATATAGGTCTTCACTCCTGGACATTCCTTTTCGATGATGTCGCGGAAGATCTCCGCCGTATACTGCTCACTCTGATAGTGCCCGATGACACAGATCTGAATCTGCTGTTCATAGCCGAAATACTGATGATAGTGCATCTCTCCGGTGATAAACGCATCGGCTCCGGCTTTCAGGGCTTCATCGAGCAGGAAGTCCCCAGCGCCGCCACAGAGCGCCACCTTTCTGACAGGTCTCCGCAACAACTCGTTACACATCGCGCATTCCACACCGAAGGCTTTCTTCACCGCCAGCACAAAGTCGTCAGAAGCCTGTGCCTCAGGGAATTCTCCGATGACACCACTACCCGACTCCACACCGTCGACCGTCTTCGGCGCCAGAAACTGCACATCACGCAGTCCCAGTTTCTCGGCCATCTTATAGTTCACGCCTCCCTTCGCATTGTCCATATTCGTATGCATCGAGATAACGCAAACACCATTCACGATGGCCTTCATCACCGTCCGCTGCACGTCTGTCAGGTCGCTGATGGTCTTCAGTCCCCTGAACAGCAACGGATGATGGGATACAACCAGGTTGCACCCCTTCTGAATGGCTTCGTCGACGATCTTTTCGTTGACGTCCAAACACAATAATGCCCCTGAAACCTCCGTCTCTGTCAATCCAACCTGCAGGCCAGCATTATCCCAGCTCTCCTGAAGGGGCAGAGGCGCGAAACGTTCAAGGGCGCTCAGCACTTCTTTTATTTTCACGCTGCAAAGTTACGAAGAATTGACGAAACCTACGCTCGTCAGACGAATTAATTAAGCGTTTTTAACGAATTATCCCAGTCTGAGAAACTGGCTTCGGACTCTACCAGACGCTCTACCTTATCTTCGAGAGACGGGAAAAAATCAATACCTGTCAGCGCTTCCACCTTATCGACGGAGCATACTGCCTCGTCCACACGCTGCTTCACACCCTCGTTGCGATAGATGAAGCCGATAGCCTTAGTGCGCCCCTGACGACAGAGTATCACCTTGAAGAAAGCATCAGGCACCCACACCTTGTTCCGACCGATGGTCTTCTGTTCGCTCTGACTGTCCTTGCCTACCCTATATCGTTCTGCTCCAGACGAATAAATCGGCCCGCAGACGATATCGACGGCACCATACGCCTTCGCCCATTCACGACAGAGTATCTCCAGATTGTTCCACTCGTACTTGTTCAGACCGTGATTCTGCGGACAGACATTCGTGAAGAGAAACGACTCCATCATCGCCTGCTTGTCCCACTTGTTATCGCCAGCCGGACACATGTGTCCTCGGTCATATCGGGAGTTATAATAGTCGCGGTCCGTAGCCCGTGGGGCCTCCACATCCGTATCCTCCGCAAACACCTCCTGATTGCGCTGGAACGAGCCGCTGGTGTGCGACTTCGTCAGATGCCACGCTACCCAGTTCGGGTTCTTCGTCTCGCTATTGTACGACACCGTATAGCCCTTGCGCTTCAAAATCTGCTCAGGACGATCCTTCAACGGCGCCGGTATCTCATACATCACGATGGTCTTGGCCTTCTGATGGTCTGCCTGAGCCTTCATCGACCTAGCACTCGCAACATTCTCAGAGACATAGAAATCGCGCCTGTCATGGGCATCTATCGACTCTGCAGTCTCCATCCAGTTTTTTCCCTTACATGCCAGCATTGTCGCCATCAGCGCCATCACCAGCCAGACATTTCCTTTCTTCATCATAATCTTCATATTACGGCAGCAAAGTTACGAATAATCGCCGACAAATGAAAATAAATCGCGAATTATTTGGCTTTTTGTTCACTTAATCGTACCTTTGACTTCGTCGAAAGTACTTCCGCTCGGAAAAACTCAAATAAAATTTGGTTTTTCGCTCGCTTATTCGTACCTTTGCAGCCATATTTGAGAAAGAGATTAAGGAAAAGAAAACGACCATCAGGCATATGAACATTAAATTACACACCCCCAAAAGTCTGAAGATGGGCAGTGGAATGTCATCCTTGAAGCAATTCCTGCTGTCGCTCTTCGCCACCAGTGTCTCCATCGCGCTCACCTTCGGAACGGCCGCTATCATCGACTACTATGCCAAACAAAAAGCGAAGCGTGAGATTGTGAAGACCATCATCTACGACTTCGACCAGACCATCAAAGAGTTGGAGAAGGCCGACACCCTGTTCTCTGATGCCAAGCGCCAGCAACTGCTCATGGCTGAACATCCGGAATACTTCGACAGCCTGCGCTACTCTCTGATTCAAGCAGGGGCGAAAGGTTGCACCTTGCAATTCTCAGAAATAACCGAGAAGATTTTCTCATCGAGCATCGAGACTTTTATCACCATCGGCAACGCCAACTTTATCACGTTGGTATCGGAATTCTATCATTCACGGAACAATTATAAGAAAATGGTTCTCGACGATCTCACTGAAGAACTCAAGAAACAATCAACCCACGAATCTATCGGTGAGTTCTTTAGGATTAATTATGTGGAATATGCATTTAACAATTATGGGTTTCTGTCTGACATGAGGGACACCCGTAATAAGTGCATGAAACTGATGGATATCAGCGAGGAAGAGATGAAGGAATTCAGCGAGTCGAGACTCATTGATACGAAATCTGAAGACGACGAGGCATTCTACAAGGTTGTTGAACAATGGAAACAGGAAACGGATGCAATCGGTGAAGCCCAGAAGAAATACAAGACAAACATAAATGAATAGAGATATGAAAAAAGCATTATTGGCAGCTCTCGTGGTTGCAGCGTTGCCCACGATGGCACAGCAGGTGAAATACTCCGTCAGCGGAATCAGTGACAACAATGGAAAAATGGTTTATCTCATCAACCAGAATAACAGTTCCGTCATCGACAGTACGGCTGTGGCCGAGGGCAAGTTCTCGTTCAACGGCGAAGTCGACAAGGACGCCCTGATGGGTGTGAGACTTAAGGAGAGTGGTTGGACGACACCATTCTTCAACGACGGGACTCCTGTCACTATCAATATGAACGAAAAAACATTGAAAGGCTCCCCGTTGAACGAGAAGGTGACCGCCTACGACTTGGAATTAGACCGTCCGCTGTCAGCTTTCAGGACAAAACTCTCGACGATGTCGGAGGATGAGAAGAAGGCGAAGGGGGATGAACTGAATAAAGAGTTACAGAAAATATTCGACGACCAGATAACCTTCGTTAACAAGATCTTCGTCGATGAGCGTAACACCCTTATCCCTGTGGCTTTTGCAGAACTCTATTTCTATGACAACGGCTTGGAGGCCTTCGACAAACTGCAACAGGAAAAGGTGGTGTTCGCCAATCATCCTGCGCTGAAAAAGGCGAGAAATGTCGTCGCCAAGGCGTTGGCTCCCGCAGAGAAGGCTGCCTTCATCGGCCAGCAGTTTACCGACCTGGAGATGGCCGACCCCGACGGCAATATGCACAAAATCAGCGAACTCGTCGGCGAGGGCAAGTGGGTACTCGTAGACTTCTGGGCCTCATGGTGCGGTCCCTGCCGTGCTGAGATGCCCAACGTGCTGGAAGCCTACAACAAATACCACAACAAAGGCTTCGAGGTGGTTGGCGTCTCGTTCGACCAGAAGAAGGAAGCCTGGGTGAAGGGCATTAGTCAGCTGAAGTTGCCTTGGTTGCAGATCTCCGACCTGAAGGGTTGGAACTGTGCTGCTGCTCCAATATACAAGATCGACGGAATCCCCGACAACATTCTCATCGACCCACAGGGAAAGATCACAGATCGTGCCCTTCGCGCCAAGGCGCTGCAAAATCGTCTGCAGGAAATCTTCGGAGAGTAAGAGAGACTTCTACTGCTGCTTGCCGAACTTGTCAAAGAGTAACTTGTCGGCAAGCAGTATCGTGATGCCCAGCGAGAGGACGGAGGCAGAGATGCAGCCACAGACCATCGAGAGCATCAGGATAAAGGCGTGAAGGGGTGAGAGTCCACCCAGCAGCAGACCACCCAGCAACAACGGCATAGCGGTGAGGGCGAGCACCTTCAGATTCGCGATTGTAGGCTGGATGACGGCCAACAGCGCGCGACGCATAAACGGCTGGAGAGCCTTCAGATGCAGGATGCCGTTGCCACGCAGGAACTCATATTGTTGTTCGTCGGCTTTCAGGGCTGTCAGATAGGTACTCAGTCCCCGGATGAGCATCGACGTCGTATGCCCCATCAACAGCGCCATCACAGGCACGAACCATCGGGCATCGAGCGCCCTACCAGGCAACACGAGCACCAGCAGCCACATACCCACGACAAATACGCCCACAAACAATCCTACAGCCGCAGCAGGCATCAGCGCCCTACTCTTCACGTCGCAACGCTTCTTCACCAGCCACGACATTCCCAAGGCCAGCACGATAAGCCACGCAATCGACAACCAAGGATTGTTAATCTTGAACAATCCCCACACCATCAGACAGAGCACCAGCAACTGCACGATCATCCGTCCGATGATAAAGCACAGTCTGGCAATCTTCTGGCGTTCCAGCCAATAGAGCGCCCCTGCGGGAATCAGCAGCAGGAGCAGTCCGAGAATCGTATGTAATATCAGTCCCTTATCCATTATTTACCTTTTTACTTTTTTACCTTTTTACTTTTCCCCATACAACTGTATCACTTGGTCTGCATAGTCAGCCACCTGAGGCTTACGGGTGGTGACAAGCACCGTCTTACCTGCCTCGGCCTGCTTTCGGAGGAGTTCCATCATGCGCACCGTCAGTTCCGGCGTAAGAAAGGCCGTCGGTTCGTCGGCAATCACGATGGGCTTGTCAGCAGCCTCCTTCAACGTCTGTTCCACCAGCATCAGGATCTCCTCGGCGTTCAGAGGCTCAGGCGTCGACTCCTTATTGGCAGCAGGCATCAAATCATTCCACACCGCAAACTCCTCCGCCTCAGGCTCTTCCGGTTCAGCCACTCGCAACTGATGAGCCAGAAGCTGTATCTGTTGGGGCAGATAGACCATCATCTGACGGAAGGCGTGGGAGGAATGGATGGTGAGCAGTTCGCCGTCGACACTCACAAATCCCTCATTCACAGGCAGAAAGCCCATCAGCGTACGGATCAGTGTAGTCTTGCCCGAGCCCTCAGGACCCGTCACACACGTCACCTCGCCGTCTCTGGCAATGAACGAGAGACGCATCGGCAGAATCCACTCGCCCACCTTGATGGTGGCATCCTTAAACTCTAGCATCCTTGATATTTTTGGCAAAATTACGAAATAATTATGAATTATGAATTATGAATTATGAATTATTTTGTACCTTTGCAGCAAATTTTTGATTTTGGAGCCGAAAACAGACAAACGGAAGTGGCGATTACCCGCAGAATGGGAACCGCAGTGGGGCGTACAGCTGACTTGGCCGCACGCCCAAACCGACTGGGCCCCGATGCTCGATGAGATCACCGCCACCTACCACGAAATCGCCCGTGAAATCGCCCAGCGCGAACACTTGCTCATCGTCGCCCCCGAAGGTGCGCAGCCAATTATCAATTGTCAATTATCAATTATCCATTCTAACGACACTTGGGCCCGCGATCACGGATTCATCACCCTCACCGACGATGAGGGTCACCACCGCCTGCTCGACTTCTGTTTCAACGGCTGGGGCGAGAAGTTCCCTGCAGAACTCGACAACGCCATCAACCGCCGTCTCTACGACGAGGGGCTCCCACCCCTCAGTCCTGCGGACAGCCCCCCTCTGGCAGAGGGGCAATCTGGGCAATACGTAGACTGTCTCGACTTCGTGCTCGAAGGCGGTTCCATCGAGAGCGACGGACGCGGGACGGTATTCACCACCACAGGCTGTTTGCTGGCCCCCCATCGCAACCAGCCTCTCACCAAAGATGACATCGAGACTCGCCTGAAACGCGATCTCCACGCTGAGCGCATCCTCTGGATCGATCACGGAAACCTGACGGGCGACGATACCGACGGACATATCGACACACTCGTGCGCATCTGTCCCAATGATACCTTATTATATATGGGTTGCGACGACTCCGACGACGAACAATACGACGAGCTGCGACTGATGGAAGAACAGCTGAAGACCTTCCGTACTCTGGAGGGCAAGCCATACAGACTCCTGAAGCTCCCGATGCCTCGTCCCATCTACGACGGCGACGACCGCCTTCCGGCTACCTACGCCAACTTCCTCATCATCAACGGTGCCGTACTCTGTCCCACCTACGCACAGCCCGACCTCGACGCCGAAGCTTTACGGCTCATCGGCGAGGCCTTCCCAGACAGGGAGATTGTCGGCATCGACTGTAGAAGCATTATCAAACAACACGGCAGCCTCCATTGCTGCACGATGCAGTTCCCACAGAAATAAAACAAACAACAGCCAACAGGACAAACAAGGCATAAAAGAAAAGTCCTTAAGTCCTGAAGTCCGTTGCAAAAAATAAAGAAAATGAAAGAATTGAAGATCGGATTCCTGCAACAGCACAACACCGCCGACACGAAGGACAACATCCTGCGCCTGGCGGAGGGCATCAGCGACCTCGCCAAACGGGGCGCACAGCTCATCGTACTCCAGGAGCTGCACAACTCACTCTACTTCTGCCAGACGGAAGACGTGAACAACTTCGACCTCGCCGAACCCATCCCTGGACCCTCGACGAAGTTCTTCGGCGACCTCGCCCGTCAGTTCGGTGTCGTCATCGTCACCTCGCTCTTCGAGAAGCGCGCACCAGGCCTGTACCACAACACCGCCGTCGTACTCGAGCGCGACGGTTCCATCGCCGGCACCTACCGCAAGATGCACATCCCCGACGATCCCGCCTACTACGAGAAGTTCTACTTCACCCCTGGCGACCTCGGCTTCCATCCCATCCAGACTTCCGTCGGCCGTCTGGGCGTGCTCGTGTGCTGGGATCAGTGGTATCCAGAAGCAGCCCGTCTGATGGCCCTGCAGGGAGCCGAACTGCTCATCTACCCCACTGCCATCGGCTACGCTCCAGAGGACACCCCTGAGGAACAGCAGCGCCAGCGCATTGCCTGGCAGACGGTCCAGCGCGGACATGCTGTCGCCAACGGTCTCCCCGTCGTCACCGTCAACCGCGTCGGAATTGAGAATTTAGAATTGAGAATTGAGAATTCTGATAACCTTGCAAGCCCAGCTTCTGCCGCTCCCTCTGCCGCAGACTCTACCGACAGCTGTAATCATAATTCTCAATTCTCAACTCTCAATTCTCAATTCATTCAATTCTGGGGTACTTCGTTCGTCGCAGGCCCGCAGGGTGAGATTCTCTACGAGGCATCCACAGACGAGGAGGAGAGCATCATCGTCGAACTCGACCTCGACCACTCCGAACAGGTCCGTCGCTGGTGGCCGTTCTTCCGAGACCGGCGCATCGATGCCTACGACGACATCCTCCACCGCTTCATAGATAAGTCATGAAAAGAGCCACAGATTACACAGATTCTCACAGATAATGAGATTTACACAGATGATGAGAATCACACAGAATCATTCTGTGATAATCATTTCTTCTGTGATCATCTGTGCAATCTGTGGCTTAAACCAAGCTGAGTAATCATCAAGTTCAAACTTCAAACACCAAAAATATAAATGAGTAATCTCCTTAGATTCCAAGTCGTAGAGGAAGCCTTCAAGAAGAAGGCTGTGGAAGTGAAAGTCCCTTCCGAGCGACCCTCCGAATACTTCGGCAAGTACGTGTTCAACCGCGAGAAGATGTACAAGTACCTGCCCACAGACGTGTATAACAACCTCATCGACGTCATCGACAACGGTGCCCGTCTCGACCGCTCCATCGCCGACGCCGTCGCCAAAGGCATGAAGCAGTGGGCCCAGGAGATGGGCGTCACCCACTACACCCACTGGTTCCAGCCCCTCACCGAGGGTACCGCCGAGAAGCACGACGCTTTCGTCGAGCACGACGGTAAGGGTGGCATGATCGAGACCTTCAGCGGCAAGCTGCTCGTTCAGCAGGAGCCCGACGCCTCCTCGTTCCCTAACGGCGGCATCCGCAATACCTTCGAGGCCAGAGGCTACTCTGCCTGGGATCCCACGTCGCCCGTGTTCATCATCGACGACACCCTCTGTATCCCCACCATCTTCATCGCCTACACGGGTGAGGCGCTCGACTACAAAGCCCCGTTGCTCCGTTCGCTCCACGCTGTCACGAAGGCCGCCAAAGACGTCTGCGGCTTCTTCTACGACGATGTGCACAAGGTGCAGGTGAACCTCGGCTGGGAACAGGAATACTTCCTCGTCGACGAAGGCCTCTACTCTGCCCGTCCCGACCTGTTGATGACGGGTCGCACGCTGATGGGCCACGAGAGCGCGAAGAACCAGCAGATGGACGACCACTACTTCGGCACCATCCCCGACCGCGTGCAGGCCTTCATGAAAGACCTCGAGATCCAGGCCCTCGAACTCGCCATTCCCTGTAAGACGCGCCACAACGAGGTGGCCCCCAATCAGTTCGAGCTCGCCCCCATCTTCGAAGAGTGCAACCTCGCCGTCGACCACAACATGCTGCTGATGTCGCTCATGAAGCGCGTAGCCCGCAATCACGGCTTCCGCGTATTGCTCCACGAGAAACCCTTCGACGGCATCAACGGCTCAGGCAAGCACAACAACTGGAGTCTCACTGCTGAGCGCAAAGGTGACGAACACACCCTGCTCCACGCTCCTGGCAAGACCGACGCCTCAAGTCCTGAGCGTACTGCCAACGAGACGCTGCGTTTCGTCACCTTCATCGTCGAGACACTCATGGGCGTCTATCGCCACAACGGCCTGCTGAAGGCCTCGATCATGAGTGCCACCAACGCCCACCGTCTGGGAGGCAACGAGGCTCCTCCCGCCATCATCAGCTCGTTCCTCGGCAAGCAGCTCACCGAGCTCCTCGACCACATCGAGCAGTCCGACCGCGACGACCTCTTCGCCCTCAAGGGCAAGCAGGGAATGGAGATCGACATCCCTCAGATTCCTGACCTCATCATCGACAATACCGACCGCAACCGCACGTCGCCCTTCGCCTTCACGGGCAACCGCTTCGAATTCCGCGCTCCGGGCTCCTCAGCCAACTGCGCCTCGGCGATGATCGCCCTCAACTCCGCGACGGCCGAAGCCCTCATCGACTTCAAGCGTCGCGTCGATCAGAGAATCTCAGAGTACGCCGAGAGAGCGGAGTATGCCGAAGGCACCGGCCACACGGCGAAGTTCCACGCGATCGTCGACGTGCTCCGCGAAGACATCAAGACCTGCAAGCCCATCCGTTTCGACGGCAACGGCTACTCGGAGGAATGGGTGCGTGAGGCCGAGCGTCGCGGACTCGACGTCGAGAAGTCCTGTCCGAAGATCTTCGAGCACTACCTCGACGAAGCCTCCATCCGCATGTTCGAGACCACGAAGGTGATGAACCGTAAGGAGCTCATGGCTCGCAACGAAGTGAAATGGGAGACCTACGTGAAGACCGTTCAGATCGAGGCCCGCGTGATGGGCGACCTCTCGATGAACCACGTGATTCCCGTCTCGACCCACTACCAGTCGCAACTCATCAAGAACGTGCAGGGCATGAAGGATGTCTTCCCCGCCGAAGAGGCCCAGCGCCTCTCGCGCCGTAACCTAAAGCTCATCCAGGAGATTGCCGAGCGCACGGAGCGCATCGAACAGCTCGTTGAGGAACTCACCGAAGCCCGTCGCGTGGCGAACCGCATCGCCGACATCCACGAGCGCGCCATCGCCTATCACGACACCGTCTGTCCGAAGATGGATGCCATCCGCAACGAGATCGACCACCTCGAGATGATCGTCGAAGACGGCCTCTGGTCGCTCCCCAAATACCGCGAACTGCTCTTCATCCGATAAAGACAAGACATCCCCGCCAATCGGCGGGGATGCTTGTTTTATAGTCTGAAGTGTCGCCAGAGACAGCGTGGGATACGTCGCCAGAAGGCGGTGAGGAGACGGTAGCGCCAGTCGATCACACGAATGTGGTCGTGGGCTTTGATGGCACTGACAATCTCCCGTGCGACATTCTTGGACTGAAGCATCATCGGATAACGGAAGTCCCCCTTCAGCAGCGCCGTATCCACAAATCCCGGTCGGATATCCGTAAACCGTATCCTCAGCCCTCGCTGATGAGCCTGTTGTTCGAGTGCCTGCAGATACACGTTCTGCATCGCCTTCGTGGCCGAGTAGGCCGGCGCCGGTCCGAGTCCCTTCGTACCCGCTATCGAAGTGATCGCCGCGATATGCCCCCACTCTTTCGTCCCGTCCTGTTCCTGACGCTCAGCAAAATACCGATAGGCCTCACCAATCATTCTGGTGAATCCCAACCCGTTCGTCTGCATCGTGGAAATTTCGATATCCTCGCGCAACTGACGGTTCTGATGGCCGATGCCCGAGGCATAGAAAAACAGATCCATCCCGCCTAAGTCCTCAATAAGCCGTCGCAATCGCTGTGTGGCATCCTCCGCCGTTACGTCGATACATGCTATCGCAGTAGCACCAAGGTCTTGCAGCATCGCCTCCCTGCGGGCAGCCACACCCACCGTCCAGCCCTCGCTGATCAGCAGCCTGGCCACCTCGCGCCCGATACCCGACGAAGCCCCTATGACAATCGCCCGTTTCATCTCCTCGTTGCTCAATCGAACGTGATCAGCTGATGCTCCAACAGCTTCTGCACGATAGGAATCAACCTGTCCACAGGCACACCGATGATGTCACTGATCTCAATCAGGTCGTTGCGCCCGTCGGCGTACGCCGTAAAGTGCTGCATCGCCCTCGCGGCATCATACGTGCCTTTCTGGCTGATGGTGGGATAGAGTCCGCGCTTGCCCAACTGCGGCTCACACGGACAGGTCATCACGTAGTGTCGGTTATGCTCCAGCGCATCGATTACCTTCACCATCGCGTCGTACGACCCCTGCAGACCCTCAGCACTGATAAAGTCCATATTGTCGGCCGAAGTATGATACTCTGGGAACTCGTGATACTTGCTGCGACAGAACGCACACACGGGCAGTCCGACGCCCGCAGAACCATACTGTCGCTCGTCGGAGGCACGCTTCATAAACGAATACCGGATATAGTCGGGATAGTGATAGTGAAGCACATTCCTCAGCACGCGGTCTGCCAGCGTATCCTCATACTTCGTCGACACCATCGAATACGTCCGGTCGTCGCCCACGCAACTCAGCACGAAGCCGGCCTTCACGTGAGCCTGCATCTCCTTCAGGTTGCGGCTCAGGTAAGTGATCGAGCCGATGGTCTCAGGCACGATGATGAAGCGATAGGTATAGCGCCGTTTCTCCAGGCTCTTCACATAACGGATGAGCGATGCCATCAGACAAGGGCCAGACAACTCATTGTTCGCCATCGAGGGATGACAGAGATACGTCGAGAAGAACACCTCGTCCTTCGTCTCGCCAGGCAGGATCAGTTCGCCATAGGTGAGCGAACCATCCTCCAGCGTACTGTCGATGCACACCTCATACTGCTCGTCCGTCAGCCGTTCCTTCTGCCTCTCACTCATGCAGAATCCCCAGCGCTCCTTATAATACGAGGTCACGTAGGGAATCCAGTCCGGCTGGTCCGGCTGGGTATACACATGCTCCAACAGCTCCTCACGGCTCACCGTCTGGTGGATGGGCACCGAATAGCCCAGCACATGCAGGTTGCAGTCCTTGAAGTCAATGACCGTCTCGCCCCGCATATCCTTGATCCAGCCGCCTCGGATATTCCACTCCTTCGGCACCGTCCAGTCGAACACCTCCGTTCCCGTCGGCACCTCGTGTACCGTCATCTCCGGCACCTCCTCACGGATCATCTCCAGCGACCGTCTGAACCCGTCGCCCGTTATACTCCGGCAGATCGGAAACAACCTCCCCGCCAGCTCGTACATATATCCACCTTCGCTTTTCACTTTGAACTTTGAACTTTGAGCTTTATGATTACCTTACTGTGACCGCAGCATAGCAATTTCTCAATGCCAGATGGCGATGCACGCTGAAGCCGTTCTTATTCACCCCGTCCACATCGTGGTACTTGCCCACGTAGATGCGGTCGCCGTTGTGGTCTGTATCACTGCACCACACGAAATCATGATACCACAGTTTCTCGTCGTAGCAGAACCAATAGGCGAAGAACGCATACGCACAGAGTATCGCCGTGGGGAAGGCATAGTCCTCGGCCATCAACTGCTCCGGCATCACTGCCCGCGACGCCTCGACCACCTCCTTGCGCAGCAGATACCAGCGCGCATCCATCTGGCGGTCGATGAAGTCCTCGTGCATATACCAGTCCTGATTGTAGAAACACGGCTCGCTCGCATCAGGATCGACGCCGAAGGCCTCGCGGAGCGTCCTGATCGTCACAGGCTTCCCACCCACTGAGGGCAGACCCATCACGAGCAGATAGTCCTTCGCATACTGCTCCAGCTCCTCAAAGGTATAGTTCAACTCGGGGACAGCGAGCTCCCCATCCCCTATTCTACTGAGCAACGGCTTCACCTCATCGGGCCCGATCAGGTTCTTCCCAAACAGCTGTTTCAGTCTGTCAATTGTGCTTCTTTCCATTTCTGATAGTCTATCACTTCCTGTGCATTGGCCAGATGGCCCAGCTCGGTATATTTCTCAATTCTCAGGATCTCCGCCTCGAGCCGTTCGAAGCGTGTGCCCCACCCTTTGTCCACGAACCAGTCGAGGTTTCTCGCCGGCGCATTATACAGCGCGATGCCGCTCTTCGAGTCGAGCACCTCGCGGAGGAACGTCAGATACGCCCGATACTGGTGCTCGTGCGACGCCACCAGAATCAGTTTCTTCCATCCCCGCTCCTGCGCCATCCTGACCACCTCGACGGCCTGCTCACGGGTATTGAGCGACTTGTCCTCGTGGATGATGTCTTCCTCGGGCACACCCGCCTCCAACATTCTCGGCAACACCTCCGCAAAGGGGTAACTGCCATAGTCGTAGTCGGTGATGTTCCCGCTGAACACGATCTTCGGCGCCTGTCCCTGCTTATACAGGCTCACGGCCTTGCGGAACCTGTCGAAGCCGTCACCCTCCAACAGGATGATGGCGTCCGACGGCGACAGACAGTCGTTATCGACAATCGCCAGAATCTTCTCCCTATCCGTTATCACTTTTTTACCTTTTTACTTTTTTACCTTTTTACCTTTTAAAGGTCCTCCCAGAAGATTGGATCACGGGCAGGGATGTCCTTGTTGACGGTCTTGCCGATGATGGTATCCTTGAACTTCGGTGGAATGCCTAAGGCGGGACGCAACACGTCGATATCCTCGGCGGTGATCACCTGACCCTTCTTCAGCGGACGCTTCGCATAGAGGCAACGACGCTGTACGAACACCGTCTCACCCTCCTCGGCGACCACCTCCTTGCGCGTAGAGCCCATCGCACGCTCCACCTCACGGATCGAGTCGACCATAAACTTAAACTCCTGCGGCTCCATCGAATGGGGATGGTCAGGACCCTTGTCGGTCTTGTTCAGCGTGAAGTGCTTCTCGATCACACGACCGCCCAGCACCACCGATGCCAGCGCCACCACATGACCGGGCGAGTGGTCTGAATAGCCCGTCAGACAGTCGAACGCGCTCTGATAGGTCTTCAGCACGTTCACGTTCGCGCTGTCGATCTTCGAGGGATAGTTCGTGATGCACTGCATGAGCACAAGATCCTTGTTGCCCGTCTTCTCGATGGTGCGCACGGCCTCGTCGATCTCCGACATCGTCGCGTCGCCGGTAGCCAGCATCACGGGGATGCCCTTGCGGGCGGTGTAGTCGAGCATCTCGAGCCACGTGATCTCACCCGAACCGATCTTGATGAACGGCAGTTTCATGTCGGCGCAGAGGTCGATGGCCTCCTTGAAATACGGCGAGGTGGAGAAGTCGATGCCCACCTTTGCACAGTAGTCGGCGACCTCCTGATGCCACTCGATGGGGAACTCCACATCGCGGAACACCTCCGTCACCGTACGGCCCCACGAGCCGTGTACGCCGTGAAGGGTCATCTTCGAGAAACCACCCTCCGAGACGATGCTCTCGGCCTTGAATGTCTGGAACTTGGCGCAGTCAGCACCTGCCTCCTTCGCGGCATCGATCAGGCGCTTGGCCTTGTCGAGACTGCCGTCGAAGTTACCGCCGATCTCGGCGATGAAATAAGTGGGATAGTCCGGACCGATCATCCGGTTCCCGATCTTGATGTTCTTGTTAAAATTCAGCATAATATTTTAATTCTTTAATTTTTTAATTTTTCAATTTTTCTTCATCGCTTTGCGATAAGGTCTCCTTCTTTCTGTTCGACATCGTCGTTGAGATGACTCACCTCGGGATGCTCGGCGAGCCACGCATAGATGCGTTCGTTGGCGATGGGCTTCCCGTCGTAGAGCGCCTCATAGATACGCTGGGCGAGCGCATAGTCATGATCGGTGTCCACCGTCAGACGATAACTGCCGTTCAGCGTCAGATGATACGGCACCCTTTTCACACGGAACCTTTCTGGATGCGTATACAGATACGGCGTCACGTGTTCCCTCTCACGGTCACTCTCCGCCAGCCTGTACGCCTCCTCGAGACCCTCGGCATAGAACACCTCCACACCCGTCCCCAACGGCGCACCCTCCGACGACACATAGTCGCAGTCCTTCAGACCCTCTATCTGACGGTCGGCCTGCTCCCAGTCCACAAAAGGATTGTCGCTCGTGGCGCGCACCACAATCTCCGGCCGGTACTCACGGATGCAACCGATAAAGCGCTCCTGCACGTTATCCTCACTCCCTCGGAACGACGGAATCCCCCGCTCCTCCAGAAACTGCTCCAGCTCGTCGTTGCGCTCACCCGTGGGGATGGCGAACACCACCTGATCAATATGTCGGCTCAGGCTCAGACGCTCAAACACATGCTCGGCGATCGTCTTCCCCGCCAGCGGCATAATCACCTTATCCGGCAACCTCGACGACGTCAGCCTCGCCTGCACTATACACAAAACTCTCTTCACCCTTTTACTTTTTTACCTTTTTTACCTTTTTTACTTTTTTACCTTTTTACCTTTACCAAATCGTCCATCCTCCATCCACTTGAATGTTCTGCCCCACCACATAGCGCGAGGCGTCGGAAGCCAGGAAGAGCACAGCGCCCTTCAAGTCCTCAGGATCACCCAGCCGGTGCGACGGGTTCTTGTCTCTCAGACGGTCGGCAAACACCTTGTTCTCCTGCACCTTCGGCGAGGGGAACGGCCCCGGTGAGATACTGTTCACACGGATACCTCGCTCGATGAGATACGTGCCGAAGTAGCGCGTCGTCTGGATCACGCTCGCCTTCGCCGCACTGTAGTTCACCGGTATCAGCGATGCCTCGCAGGGTGGCTCATACACAGCCAGATACGGCGACACGATGCCGTACATCGACGCGATGTTCACGATCGAACCGCCTTTCTTCATAAACGGCAACACCTCACGGATGCACTTATACACACTCCCCGCGATGCCGTCGATGCAGCGTGCCCAGTCGTCGTCAGTCAGATCCTCCGACCGCTTGCCGATGCCCGCATACTGTGCCGCATTGTTGATCAGCACGTCGATGCTCCCCGCCTCCGTCGCCACCTCGGTGAACGCCTCGCGGATGCTCGCGGAGTCCATGATGTTGATCTTCACGAAACGGAGCTTCGTATCGGCACCGAACACCTGTTCAAACTTCTCGTGGCTGGTGCCCGCCACATATACCAGCGCTCCGGCGTCTGCCAGCGCCTCGGTCATCGCCCTGCCCAGATGACCGCAGCCACCCGTAATCAGGGCCGTCTTGCCTTTCAGCGAAAACAAATCTAATGTATTCATTCTGTCTTTGTATTCTCAATCTTTGCGATCTTGGCCGTGTAATACGCCTTGAAGTCCGACCACTTGTAATACGGATAGCAGTCCGTCTGCACGGGGAGCGACACTTCCGAGCCGTTCAGCAGTACCTTCACGAGGACGTCGTCCGAAGCCTTCTTGCCGCGATAGAACACCAGCTGCAGGTTAGACGCCTTGCACGTCTGCCAGTTCTGGTAGATGTTCTTCACCTCGTAGGGATCCTCGGGGTCCTTGTCGGCACCGTTCAGTCCCATCAGCACTGTCAGCGGTCCGATGCACGTGTCGTGCCCGAAGCGCAGGTCGGCGATGCGGTCGCTGCTGCCGTCCATCACGGCGTCGGCCTTGCGGATGATATCCTCGAGGATGGGGATCATCTCGTTCTGCGGCTCAAACACCCACGAGTACGACCCGAGGTTCGACTGCTCCCACTGTGCCACCATCTCGTCGTCGGTGATCAGACCCTCCATCATCCCCTCGTGGCCGATGCTGGGCAGCGACGTGTAGAGGTTGATCAGGTTACTGCCGATGTGGTGCATGTTGCCCGGCAGCGAGTCGGTGCTCGTGAACGTCCGGTTCACCACCTTCTCGCGCAACGACTCGTCGAACGTGAACTTATCGCGGTTCTGCTCCCAGCGGGCCTTCACCTTCGGGAACTGGCGCTTCTTCGGGTTCTGGCGGTCTGAGGGCACCACGCCGTCGAGCGTGAAGCGCGACGACTGCTCACGGATCTCGATGGCCGGATTGCACTGCACGAGCTCCTGACAGAACGACGACATGCTCAGCACGCAACGTCCCGACAGCGAGGCGATGGCCAGCACGTTGCCACCCTTCTTGAACACCTCGGGGAAGTTGTTATACATCGTCCTTGCGATGCGCTGGTGCTGTTCCCAGCCCAGGTCAGACAGCTCGCTCACGCCCGTCTGCAACTCGTCCTTTGCCGCCATGAACTTCTCGCAGAACGCCTCGCCCGCCTGCGTCAGCTGACCCCGTTCGTGGGCCTTCGTCAACAGGTTCGCCAGCTCCTGATAGAGCATTGCGTTCCAGTAGTAGCGCGAGCCGTGACGTCCGTAGTGGCTGATGTAGAACGGCTTGTAGCCCTTCGGCGCCTTCGTCAGCTGAGGTGTGGCAAACTGATACGGATAGTCCGTACCGTACGATTTCTTCGGGTCGGCCTTCAGTTGGTCGAGCGCGCCGTTCCCCTGTGCCCACATCGTCAGGGCCAGCAAGAGAAGCATCACAATGGTCAAGTTCCTTTTCATATTCTAATTGTTAATCTTCCGCTCGGCTTTGCCGCTTGGCTAGCCAAGAATGTTCCTTACGCGCCACAAAATTACGAAATAATCCTCAAATATCACTCATCCCGCCCCGAATTTAAAGGAATTTAGCATTAAGGGCAAGTCCGGCCATAATCCTTTCATCATTTAAACACAATCATGTCTACTAGTTGAAGAAAGTAGTCGTTTGACCAGATGTCGAGTTCGCGCTTGTCGATGATATAGGGGATGACATCAGCCTTCACTGCGTTGATGTCTGCTTTAGAAATACGTTCCTTTAGGAGTTCCAAAAAGAGTTCTTTGGTAAGGTCGATATCATTAAACTCCTTTGTTCTCACTCTCAGATGCTCAAAATCCAATGCTACACGATTTCGCACATACCACTCGAAATCGTACCAGTCGCGACCCTTTATGCGATTCTTCCATGCGCGGAATGTGAGAGCATGCATTTTTCCTGCATACAGATCGGGCAACGTAAAGCAACGTGTGGTAAACGAGAATGGCTGCATCAGTAGCTTTTGCTCTGTAGCAAATTCAAGTGGTGGGTAGGTATCCACCTCAATCTTTATCTTCAACGTCTTTTCCGTCTGAAACGTCAGGTTGTACACATCGGTATTATCCTTCAGGAAAGCAGATTCTACCTTGTCAAAGGTACGCTTGTCCTTCTTTGTGATGGTAACTGTGCGCCCTAAGAGTCGAGCTTCCTCGATGATGGCGGGGAAATAGGTTTCGAGCGTAAAATCCGGATTCTTCTCAAGCAACGAGAAATCCATATCCTCAGAATAGCGTCTCAATCCGTGAAATATCCTGAGACACGTACCACCATAGAAGGCTGCCTCCTTAAAGAAACCGCCACGATACAGACCACTTAGCACTACCTGCTGCATCACCTCATAGAGTGCATTCTTCCTATCGTTATCACCAGCGATAGTGTGCTGCGCTATCATTTGCTCAAATATGTCTGACATGCTTGATATACTTTATCAATGTGTTAATACTCGATTGCTTGCGACTAACCAAAGCACACCTTTCAAGAAGTTCGATGTCAAACCCTTCAAGTGCATCAGTATCAAAACGGATGTCTTCCTCAAGATATATCTCGACATCCTTCATGAAGCGTAGGTTCAGACACTTGCTAAAGTTGATCACATCGCAAAGAGCCTTCTCAGGCGTAGCTATTAGAAAGTTCACACCATAGGCCTGCTCTATTCTTACGCCAACAGCGAAGTATTCTGGCGAGCAGTTCTGGTAACTGAAACGACCTATGGCATTCTCAAAATCCCTGGAATGTTTTGTGGTGATAGAGGTTACCTGATACACACGTTCAGGTATCAACCCATAATAGCGCAAGGCATATTCACATCCCACATACGATGGCCCGTAAATATGATTGGCTATCAGTTCCTTCGACAGTTCCTTACCGGTTTCCATCTTGCTGGCCACGTACATCCCCTTCTTCAAGCGTATAATCTGGCCATTCTTTTCAAGCGCGCGCGCCTTCTCGTTAATATGCTTGTTGTTGGGAAAAAACGCACTAAGCACATTAACGTCAAAAGGGATATTGCCTATGTTCTCAAATGGCGTCATCTTACTATTTTTTATCTTTACACGGTGCAAATATAGTAACATTTCGTATAGAAAACAAATAACTTTATGGTTTTCTGTACAAAATAGCACTATTTTTAACTTTGTTTAGTTAAACTGTATAAGATGAAAAGGTTCCTTATGACACAAAGGATCCTGACCCTTTTATGTCTTAAGGCCAAGATGTCAGCAGAGGTCTCTATCGCAACTCCCTCAGTTCCATACAATCCAACATATTGTATTTCACACCCTCGATTTCGCTGTGCCAACTCTCATGGAAATGGCCATAGAACCAGTATTGCAAAGGATGGCTATGCGCATATATGTATGCATGTAGGTCGTCCATTGATTTACGCTCTTTCTTAAGGTCATCACACAGATCTTCATCAACAATCAGCCAGTCCTGGATACCATGATGAGAAGACAGTTCGCAGAAAGACGGAGCCGTATGAGTGATGATAGTGTCAATAGAACAAACCTTATCTATTTCGTCGAGCCCTTCCTCATCATATACAGGTCGCTCATTATACCAATAGACATTGGGAGATAATGGTTCTTTCGGCTCCAAATGAAAATATTTGCTGTTCATCCTATAGGTCCTGTCAACCGATGTGGCACCACCGACACAGAGTATCGTATGGCCGCAGGCCTTTATCAGCGAATAGTCCGGAATAGCCTTCCATCGCTTGTAATTGACCTTTTCCCCATCGAAATAAGTCGGATTGTCATGATTGCCCCTGACAAAGACAAACCAATTATTGGCTTTGGCCAGACGCTCACGGCATTTGTTATAGATATTCTCATAGAATCCATATCGTTCGAATCCGAAGCCACAGTCACCGGCAACCACAACCAACGTGTCAGTCATGCTATATTGGATGCAAACTTTATAGACAAGCTTGGTGAAGTCACCGTGAATATCACCGCAGACTACAATCCCTTTGGCATTGGGGAACTCATATATTTGAACTCCATCCATATTGATAATGCTTTATCTTGGGTGCAAAGATAATAAAATCTTTTTAAAACGATGTATAAATTTGGCTATTTATGTATTGTCAAATCTCTTAAATCATTGTACTTCAATACTTTCAAATCAATTGTTATTACTAATTATCAATAACAATTGTTATTCCGAATAATTCGTTATTCTGAATTTGAGTATTTACTGTGTTGTAGATAGCAAACTTCTACGAAATCTATTCGGAATAAACAATCTTGATTTCATTATTCTTCTAATCCTTATGCTAATAA
>JAEEGH010007460.1_pt1 | contig 26287 bp, 26 predicted proteins | sample 9134181 | NCBI WGS metagenome assembly JAEEGH01 (sample SAMN16246544, study PRJNA631951) | gut metagenome | biome: gut microbiome; feature: rumen; material: DP-attached | host: Bos | place: Iran: Karaj | collected 2018-10 | reverse complement strand
CTCAGATGTTATTTCTACATACGTATATCGTATGACAGGTAAGTCAGTTCACTCTGATGATGTTAACCCAATGATTGGTATCGTAATGGATTTATTTAATGCATTACTTGCCATGGTATTAGTATTAGGTGCTAACGCGATAAGTAGACGTGTATCATCTACTTCATTATTCTAATATTGGAGGTAAAGATACATGAAACGATTAGACAGAACTGAAATAGTATTCAAAATTTTATCTTATGTAATTTTAACAATATTTGCATTAGCATGTTTATATCCATTTATATATATCTTAGCTAACTCAATTTCATCTAAGGATGCTACATTAACTGGTAAGATTACAGTTATTCCAGATTCATTCAATATTTCAGCATATTTATATGCATTTACTGATAAGACATTCTGGATTTCATATTGTAACTCATTCTTCGTTACTATGTATGGTACATTAGTATCAATGGTAGTAGGTATTTGTGGAGCTTATGCTTTATCTAAGCCAAGATTAATGTTCCACCGTGGATTTAACTTCATGCTAGTATTCACAATGTGGTTCAATGCTGGTATGATTCCAACATTCAACAACTTCCAGGATTTCCATGTAGATAACATTTATATGTTCATTATTGCTCTAGGCTTTAATGCATTCAACATCATCTTATTACGTAACTACTTCTCATCAGTTTCAACAGAAATTGAAGAAGCAGCAAGAATCGATGGTGCTACAGAATTCCAAATCTTATTAAAGGTTTATATTCCAATGTCAAAGGCATCAATTGTTACAGTTGCAATGTTCTATGCAGTTGCAAGATGGAATGGTTACTTATGGGCTCAGATGCTATTAACATCAGAAAACTACCCATTAACAGTTTACATTCGTCAGACAATCGAACAATTCGTTGCTCGTATGGAAGATGACCCATCAATCGCATCATCTTACGATTTCTCACAGTTCTCTGTAAGATATGCATTCTTAGTTTGTTCTATCATTCCAATCATCGTTATTTATCCTAAGCTACAAAAATACTTTGCAGCCGGTGTTAACGTTGGTGGAGTTAAGGAATAGTATAGAAATTTATTTATTAAAAGGAGAAAGAAAAAATGAAAAAGAAAACTATTGCCCTTTTAGGGCTATCAGCAGTAGCAGCTTTATCTTTAGCTGGTTGTAAGAACAATAATACAACTACTACAGGCGCTGCAACTACTACAACTTCAGCTGCAACAACAACTACAGCTACAACAACATCTGGACAAGTATCAACAACTACAGATGTAAATACAACTACAGATGTAAATACTACTACAGATGTAAATACAACTACAGATGTAAATACTACAACTGTAAATACTACAACAGATGTAAATACTACAACTGTAAATACTACAACAGATGTAAATACTACAACTGTAAATACTACAACTGCACCTGTAACTACTTCAGAATTAGATGCAGATACTAAGGGTCTTGATATCTGCTTAAATTATCAAAAGAAGCAAGGTATTACATTATTAGCTAGTGAATGGCAAAATACTGTTGAAGGTACAAACCTTGTAAAGGGTGACTTATTACCTACATGGACATATTATGCTTCACAGTGTAAGACAACAATCAGAGATGCATCTAACTATTCTGATTCAAATGATGCTGGTACTTATACAACAGTTAAGAACAATAACTATAACAGTTTAACTGATGGTAACCAAAAGATTGACTTATTCTATAATACAACAGCTAACTTCAAGACAATGTATAATGATGGTGAAGCTACTAACTTAATGCCATACATTAACTCTGGTAAGATGCCTAACTTCGCACAATTCTTACAAGATAACAATTACATTGAACAAATGATTTCTGTTAACTATGGTACAGAAGAACAAGCTATTTATTATACTCCATACTTCGATGGTTATAACGCAATCGAAAGAATGTTAATTATGGATACTAATATGACTAAGGCTGTTATGGATGCTGAATCATTTGCTGATTTCGATACAACAACAAATGGTGCTTCTGCAAATTCTAACGTTTTACAAGCTACAAAGTATCAACCATTCATGGATGCAAATTACAACTATCCAGAAGGACAGAACTTAACTATTGAAGTTTCTGATGTTACAGCTGATGAAAATCCAACAATTACAATTGTTAGAACAGAAAATATCATTAAGCAACAAAATCAATTATTAGCTTCTGGTTGCACAGGTCGTCAGTTAGCTGAACAATTCCATTCTTATATCATGACTGCTTTCGCTGATGGATTCGCTAAGGGTATTTATGAAAATCCTTCTGATGTATTCGTTTCTGAAGCTGCAGCATACAATTCTGATGAATTAGTTGCTTTAATGCGTGTTATTAAGGCTAACCCTGGTGTTATCACTGGTGATGATACTGCTGAAATCGAATTATTATGTCCACGTGGACAGGATAATGGCCGTGTTGAAAACATCGAAGACTTCATGTCTATTTGGGGCGTTCAAGGTCTTGATGGTGAAGATTCAATGTTATACTTCGATGCAGATGCTAAGTTAGCTGATGCTGGTTCAACTCAAGCTACATTCGATGGTTTACAATTATTATCTCAATTATATGATGAAGGATTAATCCTTGAAAACTTCTATGCATCTGGTTCATTAGGAAAGACTGGTTACTTAAATAAGTATTTCGGTAAGACTGCTGACAATGGTGGATATGGTTTCATGCTATATGATTATTCAGCTTCAACTGGTGCCGTTAACTCTCTTGATGAAGATGGTGTAGGTACTGATGATTCTAAACGTGTTGGAGCATTCGAAGATACTGAAGTTACTGGTATTATGCCAGTTGTAACTCCATTATCTTATTGGCAAGATACTGTTGCTGACAATACTCAGCCTTTAGCAGATCATACTAATAAGACATTAATGAGATATGCTGAATCTAACCGTGCATTAAAGGGTAATTCTTGGTGTATTCCATCTTCTTCAGATAATAAGGATAGAGCTGTTGTATTAATGGATTTCTTATTCTCTGCAGCAGGTAAGAGAGCTAACGACTTCGCTACATCAGCTTACTGGGATACTGATTTCTTCAACTATTCTGGAGAAACTACACCTCAATTCAATGCTAAGACTAAGGAAATGATCGCAGCTTCTGGTGAAGACTTCTGGTCATTCTTAAGAGGTTACTTAGGATCAACTCATGGTATTGGTTATGTTCGTTCTAAGACAATCAACTACTTAGCTACAAATAAGTATGCTAAGATTGGTACAGCTAATATCGAAAGTGCAATCGCTTCTGGTGCTATTAAGTTAGCTACAGTTCAAAATGAAAACGCATGGGGTAACTCAGTTCCAAATGGTGTATTTACAGCAGTTTCTGATAAGACTTCATTCTCAGCAGTTACAGCATTCTTCAGTGCTGATAAGTTAGCTACATCAGCAATGGGTTGGACAAAGATCGTTGTTTCTCCAGCTGGTTCAATTGATGAAACTTCAACTACAACAATTGGTACAGATGCTAACAATGCTAACTATAGTTATGCAGATGTTATTACTCAAGCATTCACAACAAGAGTTACATCTTATGTTTATAACTATGTAGGTTCATATGATAATGGTTCATTATTACCTGCATATGCAAAATTAAATTAAAAAAAAGAATGTAAACATAATACTGGATAGCGGAATAATCCGCTATCCAGAAACTTATGTTTCTATGAGGAGGTATTAAAATGGCTAAAGAAAACAAATCTATTAACAAGTGGATTTTCTTTGCTTATGGTTTATTATTTGGTCTTATTCTAATATTTGGCCTATATTTCATGACTATGTATGCTAATACACATGTTATGTACACAATTTCAGATGCAGATGGTACTATTTCAATTTTAAAAACTTCATCACAATCAGTTGGTGGTACTCCAGTTGAAAATAGTGAAATATTTAAATACTTTGAGGAATTACCTAATAAACAAGCTTGGTGGAGCAGTATTTTTGGTTCTACAGGAAGTACCAATGCTTTAACTTTAGCAAGAAAGGTTTATCAATTCCAAATTAATGCCAGCTCATTTAATGATTTAATTATTATTTATGCAGTAGTTGGTCTACTTGCTTTTGGTTTATTATTAGTATTAGGAAATCATCAAAGAAAAGTATATTACATCAGTAATTTAGCTGGTGGTATTGCTATTCCAGTATTTATGATTATCTCATCAGTATTTATGATTATTAAGACAATTGTCTTAATGGCAGATTTTAATAAAAATCTTGAATTATATTGGGTTACAAATTATGCTGCTAACCAAGATATTGCTAATATCACAAAGGACAGTTTATTAATTAATATGGGTTCTTCAAAGAAAGAATTCTTATCTAATATGGGTACTTTCAATAATATAGTATTCGTTTTAGGAATTGTCTTATTTACTATTGTTATTTTATATTCTCTATGGTTAATAGCAACTGCTTTAATTAAATATAAAGCAACAGCTGAAAAGAGAGCAGAAGTTATTAAGAGGGCGGTGTTAAATAATGATTAATGAACAAGAAAACAAAGCTTCACTTGATAAAATGTCAGATCTTGAGTACGCTAAAAACGATACCGAGATGATGCGTTATAGAGTGAATGGTTTATCAAATAAATTAGGTTTATTAGGCATGGGTGCAAGTATATTTGCTTGTCTTGTTGCCTTAAACTCTTACAATCCAATGGATTTTACAGTATTATTAATTGTTTTAATTAACGTTGTTATCCTATTAGGCGGCTTCTTAGCTTGTGAAAGAGTTAAGTCTTATGTTGCTGGTGGTGGTATTGCGTTAGTTGTATTTAGTGGAATTAGTGTATTACGTATTTTCTGGATTCCATTAATTTTAGCATTCTCATATAAGAGCTATTTACAAGCATTTACTATTGATAGAGCAGATTTTGCTACATTAGAAGAATATAATGCTAAGGTTGCAGAAACTCAAACAGTTGCTTTATTCGGTGGAAACTGCAATAACTATTTAGCAGCTACTATTAGAAATAAAGATAGTTCAGAATATGCGATTGCATTCTTACCACAAAATGGTTATTTCAGAGCAATTTTCATTGCTACATTATTAGCTATATCAGTTGGTGCCTTCTTAGCAGGTGGTTTAATTGGTATCGCTAGAGCTAAGAAGTTAAATACTTACTTAGCAAGTATTAAAGCAAAGAATTAATAGGAGGTAGTTTTATATGGCTTCAAATGTAATTTTAAAAAATGTCAATAAGGTATATCCTAATGGATTCCATGCTGTTTATGATTTCAATATTGATATTGAAAAGGGCGAATTTATTGTTTTAGCTGGTCCTTCTGGATGTGGTAAGTCTACTACATTACGTATGGTTGCTGGTCTTGAAGAAATTTCTTCTGGTGATTTAGTTATTAATGGTAAAAAAGTTAATAACGTAGCACCTAAGGATAGAGATATCGCTATGGTATTCCAGAATTATGCCTTATATGCTCATATGACAGTATACCATAACATGGCATTCTCATTAACTATTAGAAAGGTTGACCCAGTAGAAATTCATGCTAGAGTTATGAAGGCTGCTGAAATCTTAGGTTTAATTCCTTATTTAAATAGAAAGCCTAAGCAGTTATCAGGTGGTCAGAGACAAAGAGTTGCACTTGGACGTGCAATCGTTCGTGACCCAGTTGTATTCTTACTAGATGAACCACTATCTAACCTAGATGCTAAGTTAAGAGGTTCAATGCGTAAAGAATTAATGCAGTTACATGAAAGATTAAATTCAACATTTATCTATGTAACACATGACCAAATCGAAGCTTTAACATTAGCTTCAAGAATCGTAGTTATGAAGGACGGTTACGTTCAACAAATCGCTACACCAAAGGAAATGTTTGATAATCCAGAAAACTTATTCGTTGCTGGTTTCATTGGAACACCTCCAATGAACTTCTTACATGGTTCTATTGATAATAATGGTGAATATTTTATTCATGAAAGTTCAGGATTAAAGTTCAAGTTAACTGATCATCAACAAGATATTATTGGTTCATATATTGGTAAGGAAGTTATTATGGCTACTAGACCAGAATATGTATTTATTGATGATTTACACTTAAAGCAAAATTCTGAAAATGTATTCGAATTCAACATTGATTATACTGAATATTTAGGTGCTTACCACCTATTATATGGTGCAATTGGTGAAGAAAATATTATTTCTAAGGTTTATACACGTCAGGAAATTGTTGATAAGAAGATTAAGGCATGCTTCGATATGAACAACGTACATTTCTTTGATATTGAAACTACAAAGAGAATTCGTTAATTAGGAGGCTGTTTTAGATGGAAGATAAGATTATTAATGAAGAGACTCAGAATGAATCATTAATTCAAGCTGACGCTTCAAGAGAAGTAAAAGATGAAGCAAAGAAGAATTTCTGGCAAATACTTTTAAGCTATATTAAGGGTATTGGATTTGACTTTATCCAATCATTCAAGTATAACAACATGAAGTTAGCTGGTTTATTAATTATAATTCCAGGTGCCATTTTCGGTTTCTTCTTATATTACCATTCAGTAGTAGTTAGATCTATGTCATTTACTTCTACATTAGGTACTAAGTATTATGGTACTCCAGATATCACTGGTTTATTATTATTCATAATGATGTTATTCGGCTTATTAAATATCTTTACTGGTTTCGGTCTTATGAGTAAGAAAAACCTAGGATCATTAATAGTAGTTGTATTTACTTCTACAATTATGGTTGCTTGTGGTATTGTTTATTTCATCCTTGTAAAGAATTATTTCCAAGGTGTAAATAACTATTTCGATCAATTAAATGCAAATATTGAAGCTTTAAAGGCAGCTGGTGTTGCTGAAGATAAAGCTACTGACTTAGCTAAGCAATTAGCTCTTGAAAGTACTTCTAAATATTTCATTTATGGTATCCCAATGTCTACTAAGACAGAATTTAGTAATAATTTCGTTATGTCATTAGGTTCTGTTGCTTTATGTATTGTTTGTGCAATTTTAGGTGTAGTTTTAGGCTTCATCAACTACGATAGAACTTGGGAAAAGGCAGATAGATAATAATGGGTAAGAAGAAAGTTCAAGATGAAAATATAGATATAAATGAATATAATCCATATGAAGTCGATAAGCTTTCAAAAATACCATCTGTTATAAAAATTATATTTTTAAAATACTGGGCAGCTGCGGCTGCCGTATTTTTTATGGTAGTTAGTAATTTTATTGTTGATTTCTCCACATTTGATGAAGCAGAAGTTGACAATTATAAATTAGATTTTGTTGTTATTTTATTAATTGCTTTAGGTTTAGCAGTTTTATTCATTGCTGCAATATGTCCTTTAGTTAAGTTAATGAACAATAGAAGAAATCCTACTTATAAATATAATATATTCAATTTAGGTGGACTTTGGAACTTATTATTTTACTTAGTATATATGTTTATTGTTTCATTTATTGTCTACATGATATATGCATTCACTTTTAGTGCGGGTTTAAGATTACCTAATTTATTTAGTGAAATAAATTATGGTATAGATCCATTCACATATGGTATTTTCTTTATTATCGTTGATGGAATTTTCGTTTTATTAAAGAATTTAATTTTATATATTTATCAACGTGTTTATTACCAATCACATATTAAAAAAGGAGCGGATGTACTTGTTTAATTTAATTTTTAAAAGCTCAACAAGCTTTTCATTTGAAATGGATAATAATGATATTGTTGTTACTAATCCATTTGATGTATATTTAAATAACGAATTAGTTTTAAATCAATTTAAAAATAATGTATTTTCATTATATAATTTATCACCTGACACAACTTATACTGTAAAAGTTAAGCAAGGCGATAAAGAACATAAATTAGAAGTTAAGACTGATTATGAATATGTTTGCTTAGATGTTAAGAGATTTGGTGCAGCAGGTGATGGTGTAACTAATGATACTGCAGCTATTCAAGCAGCAATCTTATCTTGTCCAGATAATGGTCGTGTTTTATTAGATGATGGTATTTTCTATACTGGTCCTTTATTCTTAAGAAGTAATATTACAATTGAAATTACAAAGACTGCAAAAATCTTAGGAGATACAGATAGATATCATTACCCAATATTACCTGGTATGACCTATACATCTGATGAAAAGGATGAATATAACCTAGGTTCTTGGGAAGGTAATCCATTATCTCATATGGCATCTATTATCACTGGTATAAATGTATGCAATGTTAAAATAATTGGTGAAGGTATAATTGATGAAAATGCTCAAAATTCTGATTGGTGGTCTGATCATCACAAGAAAGTTAGAGCATGGAGACCAAGAGGTGTTTTCTTAAATCATTGTGAGAATATCTCATTACAAGGTGTAACAGTTACTAATACACCTTCATGGAACTTACATCCATATTTCTCTAAGAATCTAAATTTCATTGATTTAAAGCTTATTAGCCCTAAGGATGCTCCAAACACAGATGGATGCGATCCTGAATCATGTGATGGCGTTAATATTATTGGTGTTTACTTCTCAGTTGGTGATGACTGTATAGCTATTAAGTCTGGAAAGATATTCATGGGAAGAAAATATAAGAAACCTAGTGAAAACTTCGTTATTAGAAACTGTTCATTCAATTTCGGACATGGTGCAATTGTATTAGGATCTGAAATGTCTGGCGGTATTAAGAATATTAACGTTTCTAGATGCTTCTTTAATTCTACTGATAGAGGCTTAAGAATTAAGACTAGAAGAGGTAGAGGTAAGGATGCAATTATTGATGGTATTACATTCCAAAACATTAAGATGGATAATGTATTAACACCATTAGTAATGAATATGTTCTATTTCTGTGATCCAGATGGACATACAGAATATGTATATTCAAAGGAACAATTACCTGTAGATGATAGAACTCCTTATTTAGGTAAGTTCGTATTTAAGGATATTGAATGTGATAATGTTAATGCGGCAGCAGGATGCTTCTATGGTTTACCTGAACAGCCAATTAAATCTATTACAATTGATAATGTATCCTTCAAATATGCTAAAAATCCAAAGGCTTCAAGACCAGCTATGATGGATGGACTAGAAGAAATGGTAGGTAGAGGTGTTGTTTGTGCTTATGTTGATGAGGTTATATTAAAGAATGTAACTTTCGAAGGCTTAAAGAACGAACAATATGAATTTACTGCAGTTAACAAGATAGTTAAATAAACGTTCAAGGTGGAACAAATATAGTGATATTGTATCATTATGTTGTCCCACCTTTTTTCGTTAGCGTTTTCATAACATAAAAAATTACAAAGACTAATTATTTTATGTTATACTTAATTTGGATTTTTATATATAAAGGAGGATTTTATGAAAATTTCAATTGGTTGTGATCACTCAGCTTTAGAACTTAAGAATGTTTTAGTTGAATATCTTAAGGAAAAAGGACATGAGGTTTCAGATAAAGGAACTTTTACAAAGGATTCTTGTGATTATACTGATTATGGATATCAGGTTGCAAAAGACATTAAGGATGGTAAGGCAGATAGAGGTATCGTTATTTGCTTCACAGGTATTGGTATGTCAATGATTGCTAATAAGGTTAAGGGCGTAAGATGTGCTTTATGTGGTTCTAAGGATGCTGCAGAATTAACAAGACAGCATAATGATTCTAACTGTTTAGCATTATCTGCTAAATATACAGGTTATGCATTAGCAAAGGAAATTGTTGATGTATGGCTAAATACTGAATTTTCTAATGGTGTAAGACATATTAGAAGATTAGAAAAAATGGCAGAATACGAAAAAGAATTTTAAAAGGAGCAATGTAGATGAAGCTAGGTGAATTAGGTAAGCTTTATTCAGTTGGTACACAAGGTGTATTTTCATTAGTTGCATTTACAGGTATTGGCTTTTTTATTGGCTGGAATATTAATAAGGATTCACCTTGGCCAGCAATTTGTGCTGTTATTGGCGCAATAATTGGTACAATATGTTTCGTTTCATATTTGCTATATTTTATAAAATTATTAGATGAAAGAAGAAAACGTAAGAAAGAGGAAGAACAACATGAAAATGACACGAGAAATGTTGATTAATTTCATAGTCGTTCCTATCACCCTTCTTCTAGTTTTAACTGTAACAATAATATTGTTAGTAGTAACTCCTAAGGAAATGAATTTATGGAGATATTACTTAATTGGTTCTATGTTAGGTCTTATGACCCATGGAATGATGGTAAAGCAAAATGCTAGAATATCTAGATTAACAAAAGCAGACCCACTATTCTCCCCTAAAAAATCGGCGAGATTATGGTTTATGCTAAGAATGTTTTTAGTAGCATCAATATTAGTTATTTGCGCATTAATTGCTAAGTTCTATGAAGAATCATCAACAGAAACATTAGTTATTAAGCTTATTGTTGCATTAGCTGGTTATATGACATTAAAAATTGTCTTTATAACTACAACAGTAATATTCTTATTAAAAGATAATTCTAAAAATGATAATCCTAATGCAATGGAAGATAATTCCAAAATGGATCCTATAGAAATGGCATCTAAGCATAAGGCACCAATGAAATTAAGTAGTGCTGAAGAAAAGGAATTAAAAGAAAAAGAATTATTAGATAATAGTAAGAAGGAAGGTGAAATAGAATGATATTAGATAGTTGCTTACTAAATAATGTAGTTGATGTAACAACGACTACTGAAGAATTAACTGTAAGCACTGATGGTAGTAGCAATGTTATTTATAACCTATACGCACCAGGTCCTATATTTTCAACAATAGTAATTACATTAGCATTAATAATTGCATTTGTTGTTATATATTTCTTCTTGAGGAAAGTAGATCCTCTAAAGAAGACACCAATGTGGTTGGTACCTATGATGTGGATAGTTGACTTAATTAATGGTTTAGTTAAGGAAAACATTGGTAAGCGATGGAAAGCATATGCTCCATGGTTCTTAACCATTGCAGTATTCTTGTTTTTCTCGAATATTTCGTCAATATTCTTACTTGATAATCCAACAAGTTATTTAGTTGTTACATTTACTCTGGCTATGACATCATTTGTAATAATCCAGGGCTCAGGTATTGTATCTAAGGGAATTGGAGGATGGTTAAAAGGATTTATGGATCCTATTCCAATTATGCTTCCAATGAATATCGTAAGTGAACTTGCATTCCCAGTTTCACTTTCCCTACGTTTATTTGGTAACATAACATCAGGCGCTGTTATATCAGGACTTATAAAAGGTGCCTTAGGTTATTATTCAATTATAGTAATGCCATTTATTAATTTATTATTTGATTTAGCATTCGGTATAATTCAGGTAGTAGTATTTGTTATGTTAAGTGTTGTAAACACATCACAAAAAATTGATGATAGTGAAAAAATATATTAAAAAATAAAGGAGAAGAAAAAATATGAATTTCATGATGATTTTAACAAACTTATTAGTATTCCTTGAGACAACAGGTAATATGGAAAATGGTTTAAGAGGAATTGGTGCTGGTATCGCCGTATTAACTGGTTTCGGTTCTGGTATTGGTGAAGGTAGTGTTGCTGCTCATGCAATGGACGCAATCGCTCGTCAACCAGAAATGGCATCAAAGATTACAATGACAATGTTAATTGGTCAGGCTGTTGCTGAAACAACAGGTCTTTACGGTCTAGTTATTGCTATTCTATTAGTAATGTAATTTAAGAAGTAGTATTTAGATTTTAAAGAAGGGAACTACATAATTGTAGTAGTGTGAATATTTATGTTTTTAGATTTAGCATCTGCAATTGCAGAAATTAGCGCAAATATTGCAACACTTTTAGGCCCACTTAACGGATTTAGTTTTGAATGGAAGTATGGAATAGATGTTATTATTCAGCTTTCATCAACAATCATATTATTCTTAGTAATTCGCTTTTTATTCTGGAAGCCAATTACTAAAATTCTTGAATCAAGAAGAGCTGCAATCGATAAGGAATTAGCTGATGCAGAAGAAGCAAAGAAAAATGCTTTTGAAGTTGAAAGTGAAGTACAAGAAGAACTTGCATCTGCTAAACAGCAAGTAAAGGATATGCTACTAAAGGCAGAAAAGGATGCAGGTAAGCGTGCATCTGAAATAATTGAAGCTGCTCAAAAGGAAGCACAATTAAGAAGAAATAATCTTGAGGCTGAGCTTGAACAAGAAAGAAAGAGCATGGAAGATGATATTAAGAAGGAAATTGTTGATATTGCATTCCAGGCTGCAGAAAAGATTGTTGGTAGAGAAGTTAACCGTGATAAGTATTTCGATGTAGTAGATGAAATATTAAAGGGGGCTAACTAGTGGTTTCAGCAGAATACGCAAAAGCATTATATGAATTAAGTGTAGAAGAAAATAATGTTACTAATATGCAAGAAGAACTTACTGCAGTATATAGAACTGCATATAAGGATTCAGATTGTTATAATGTAATGACTTCTCCATTTATTGCAAAAAAGAATAAAAAAGAAATATTAGATAATGTATATAAAGGAAAAATATCTGATACATTACTTAAGTTCTTATATGTGCTTATTGACCACGATAGATTTAGCTTATTAAGACAAATCAGAAAAGAGTTTGAAAAAAACATTAGAGAAGAAAACAAGATTCTTAAGGTAGTTGTAAAGTCTGTTAGAGCTTTAACTCAAGAGGAACTTGAAAGCATTCGTGCATCTTTAAAGCACAAATATGTAAAAGAAACTCTAGAAATAGAGAATATTATTGATGAAGATATTTTAGGTGGCTTACAAGTTATAATTGATGATGAGGTTATCGATTATACATTAAAGGCTAGCTTAAAAAGACTAAAAGAGTCTATATAGGAGGGAAAAATCGATGGCAAATATCAATTTATCAGAGATTTCAAGCCTTATTAAAGAACAAATTAAGGCTTATAAAGATGATATTCAAACAGAAAACGTCGGTCGTGTTGTTGAAGTTGGCGATGGTATTGCAATCGTACATGGCTTAAACAAGGCGATGTCATCTGAATTACTTGTGTTCCCTAACGAAGTATATGGTATGGTACAAAACCTTGAAGAGGATCAGGTAGGTGTAATTTTACTTGGTGATTCTGTTAAGGTTAAGGAAGGCGATATTGTTAAATGTACAGGAAGAATTCTTGAAGTTCCTGTAGGAGAACAATTCTTAGGAAGAGTTGTTAATCCATTAGGCCAAGCTATTGATGGATTAGGAACAATTAAGTCTTCAAATTATCGTCCAATTGAAGTTAAGGCAACAGGTGTTATGGATCGTTCACCTGTTAATGAACCATTACAAACAGGTATTAAGGTTTTGGATGCGTTAGTACCTATTGGAAAAGGTCAACGTGAATTAATCATTGGTGACCGTCAAACAGGAAAAACATCAATTGCAGTAGATACAATTCTTAACCAGAAGGATAAGGATGTAATCTGTGTTTATGTTGCAATTGGTCAAAAGGAATCTACAGTATTAAATGTTTATGAAACATTAAAAGAAAAAGATGCAATGAAATATACAATTATTGTTTCTGCATCTTCATCTAACCCTGCTCCAATGCTATATTTAGCACCATATAGTGGTGTTTCTATGGCTGAATATTTTATGCTTCAGGGTAAGGATGTATTAATCGTTTACGATGATTTATCTAAGCACGCTGTTGCATATCGTGAAATGTCACTATTATTACATAGACCACCAGGACGTGAAGCATATCCAGGTGATGTATTCTATCTACATTCAAGATTACTTGAACGTGCAGCTAAGTTAAATGAAGAATTAGGTGGCGGTTCTATTACAGCCCTACCTATCATTGAAACTCAAGCTGGTGATATTTCAGCATATATTCCTACAAACGTAATTTCAATTACAGATGGACAAATTTTCTTACAGTCTGATTACTTCTATAAGGGTATTAGACCAGCTATTAATGCCGGACTTTCAGTATCACGTGTTGGTGGTGCTGCACAAACTAAGGCTGTTAAGAAGGTATCTGGTACACTAAGACTTGATTTAGCAGCTTACCATGAACTTGAATCTTTTGCTCAATTTGGTTCTGACCTTGATGCATCAACTAAGGCTAGACTTGAAAGAGGTAAGAGAACTGAGGAAGTTTTAAAGCAGGGATTACATGAATCATTAACTATGGAAGAAGAAGCAATGATTCTTTATAGCTTAACTCATGGATTCTTAGATGATGTTAAGATTGAAGATGTTCAAAGATTTGAGTCTAACTTAATTTCTGACTTAAAATCTAATGATCTAGGAAAAGAAATTGCTGATGAATTACGTAACACAAAAGCTTTACCTGATTCATCTAAGTTAGATAATTATTTAGTAGATTTTAAGAAACGTTTAATGTAGGAGGATTTCTTATGGCAAATTCACTACGTGAGGTAAAAGCAAGAATTAATTCTACTAGATCTACAGCACAAATTACTAAGGCTATGCATATGGTTTCTCAGTCAAAGGTTAAAGTAGCTGAGAAAACATATAAGTCTTATCAGGAATTTATGTCTAATGTTTCTTCAATGGTAAAAAGAATTCTTGGTACAGCAGAAAATGAGGTAAGACATCAATTGCTTATACCAAGAGAAGTTAAAAAAACTGCATATTTTATCATTACATCTGACCGTGGTCTTGCAGGTGCCTATAATTCTTCAGTTGAAAAAGAACTTGAAAGATTAGTTAAGGAATCTAATGGTAATTGTTTATGTGGCGCAATAGGTCGTCAAGGATACAATTTTATTAAAAGAAAAGGCTATGAGCTTATTAATGATGAAATAGTATATTCAAGAGATGATGTAATGTTTGTTGACATTGCACCTCTTGCAAAGAAGTTTATAAAGCTTTATTTAAGTGGAGAAATTGATAAACTAGTAGTAGTTTATAATCATTACGTAAATACCTTAACTCAAGAAGTAGTATTACAGCAGGTATTGCCTATTAATCCTGATACAATTAATGTAGTTGAGGATGTTAATACAAATGTTGTATATTCATATGAGTCTGGTGTTTCAAGAACAATAGATTTAATATTACCTATGTACGTTGAAGATTTAATTTACGCTTTAATTTTAGATGCTAAAACATCAGAGCATGCATCTAGAATGAATTCAATGCGTAATGCAACTGATAACGCAGAAGAGGTAATAGGAAAATTACAGTTATTATATAATAGAGCCCGTCAAAGTGTTGTTACAACAGAGTTAATTGATATTATTGGCGGAGCTAATGCGATAGGAGGCGACAAATAATGTTTGGTAAGATTATCGAAGTTAAGGGACCAGTTATTGATGTAATCTTTGAAGATGGACTTCCTCAAATTAATGAAGCATTAAAGGTTAACATTAAGGCAGAAGAAAACAATGGATTCCCTATTAATCTAACATTAGAGGTTGCTCTTCATGTTGGCGGCGGAAAGGTACGCTGCATTGCGATGGATTCTACAGATGGTTTAGTACGTGGAATGAAGGTTGAGGCAACAGGTGCTCCAATTTCTGTTCCTGTAGGTGAGGCCACATTAGGTAGAGTATTTAACGTATTAGGTGAGCCTATTGATAGAAAAGGTGAGCTTAAGGATTGTAAGAAGCTACCTATTCATAGAGATGCACCAAAGCTTGAAGAGTTATCACCAAAGGTAGAAATTTTTGAAACAGGTATCAAGGTTATTGACTTACTAGCACCATATATTAAGGGTGGTAAGATTGGTCTATTCGGTGGTGCCGGTGTAGGAAAAACAGTATTAATTCAGGAATTAATTCATAATGTTGCACAAGAACATGATGGTATTTCTGTATTCACAGGTGTAGGTGAACGTACACGTGAAGGTAACGATTTATATAAAGAAATGACTGAATCTGGAGTTATATCTAAGACAGCCATGGTATTTGGTCAGATGAATGAACCACCTGGAGCTCGTATGAGAGTTGCATTAACAGGATTAACTATGGCAGAAAACTTCCGTGATCAGGAACATCAGGATGTATTATTATTCATTGATAATATTTATCGTTTTACTCAGGCTGGTTCTGAAGTATCAGCTTTATTAGGACGTATGCCATCAGCCGTTGGTTACCAGCCAACTCTTGCAACAGAAATGGGTAAGCTACAGGAAAGAATTACTTCTACAAAGAATGGTTCTATTACATCTATTCAAGCTGTATACGTTCCTGCAGATGACTATACTGACCCAGCTCCTGCAACAACATTCACACATCTAGATGCAACAACTAACCTATCAAGAAAGTTAACATCTGAAGGTATTTACCCTGCAGTAGACCCTCTTGCATCAACATCTCGTGCCTTAACTCCTGAAATTGTTGGTAAGGAACATTATGAGGTTGCAAGAAGAGTTCAGCAAATTATCCAAAGATATAATGAATTACTTGATATTATTGCCATCCTAGGTATGGATGAATTATCAGAAGAGGATAAGCTAGTAGTAACACGTGCTAGACGTATAAAGCTATTCTTATCACAAAATATGTTCATCGGTGGTCAGTTCACTGGTGTACCGGGATCATATGTTCCAGTAAGTGAAACAGTAAGAGGATTTAAAGAAATACTTGATGGTATGCATGATGACTTACCAGAAGAGGCCTTCCGTTTAGTTGGTACTATTGATGATGCTATAGAAAAGGCAAAGGCTTTAACTAAGTAATGAGAGTTGTTGTCGCAACACATCAGGGATATCAATTTAATGATGAGGTTGATTATGTATTAGTTCACGATAGCGTAGCTGGTGAATTTACAATCATGAAAAATCACATCCCGGTTGTATCCGTTATGGATGAAGGATATCTTAAAGTTGTAAGAGGAGAAGATACATTTTATGTAGTAGTAGTATCTGGCATTCTACAATTCCAAGATAACTACTGTAGTGTTTTAGTTCAAGAAGCACACTTAGGTAGAACTCCTGAATCTGCGAAGGAGCACTTAATTGCTGTTCGTAAAGATAGACTTGAAAAGAACAGAAAAGAATCTGCTGACTTCTCACAAAAAGAAAAAGATTTAGCGAAAAACATCAAGAAATCAAGAGCCGGAAGATTATAAAATAAAAAATGCCATAGAAATATGGCATTTTAATATAAAAGGAGAATAATCATGTTTTTAGAAGCATTTAATCCAGTTTGGATGATTCTAATTGGATTATTTATACTATTCTTTATAATTTCATATTACATTGCTATCGCAACAAATCTAGAAAGATTATTTAAGCAAGGTCATATAATTGAAATAAGAACAGCTTATATAATTGTTGCATTTATTACGGCAACATTACTTACTTTTGGTGTTCAGCTTCTAGTTGACTTAGTTATGAACTATATTGGATAGATTATTCGGGGATTTCAGTAGTGAAATCTCCGATTTTTTTAATTTCTGCATCAATCTTAGATTGTAATACTATTTCGTTAAAAGAATCGAAATTTAAGCCATCTAAGCCTATTCTTAATATAACATAATCAATGAATTGCTGATCAATTATATTAACACCTGAAATTTTAATTATTTGATTATATCCCTTATAATCAGTTTTTACCAAAACTTCTTCTAAATTCTTTTTAATATAAAATTTCATATTATTCATTGCTTCATGAATAGATGAAGAATAAGCATGAATAAGACCTGATGCTCCAAGTAATGTACCACCAAAATATCTAGTTACTACCGCAAGTATATTAGTAACCTCATATTTCTTTAAAGCCTCCATCATAGGATATCCTGCAGTCTTTTGTGGTTCTCCATCATCTGATGCTTTTTGTATTTCTTGGTTATCACCAATAATATACGCATAGCAATTATGTCTTGCGTCATAATATTTCTTTTTTACTAAAGAAAGAATTCTTGTGACATCATCAACACTAGATACAGGGTATATATGGCAGATGAATTTAGATTTCTTAATTTCTATTAAATTTTCAACTTCATCTTTTATATATCTCATAATTAAACCTCGATGCTATTATAAAATATTTACTTTGATTAATAAAGTAATATTAAAAAAACAATATAAATGCTATAATATTTTAGTAGGTGTTAATATGTTAAATATAGAAATTGGATTAGAATTAATAGGAAAAATTAATAGCCTTGGATATGATGCATATATTGTAGGTGGTGCTGTTCGTGACTATCTATTAGGCGTTGATAGCACTGACTTAGATGTTGCAACATCTATGCCTATTGAAGATATAAGAAAGAATTTTAAAACATCTAATTCTAAAAACCCATATATGTCTATTAAAGTAGAATATAAGGGAATTCTATTTGAGGTAACTGAATTTAGATCAGATATCTCATATAAGGATCATAGACACCCTATAGTAGAAAAGGTTAATACAATAGATGAGGATTTATGTAGACGTGATTTTACTATTAATGCCTTAGCTATGGATAAGAATAAAAATATTAAAGATAATTATTCCGGCTTAACTGATTTAAAAAATAAAAAAATAAGAATAATAGGTAATCCTGATAAAAGATTTGAAGAGGATTCCTTAAGAATATTAAGAGCAATTTATTTTTCAAATAAGCTTGGCTTTGAAATAGATGATGAAACATTAATATCTATGGATAAAAATAAGAATCTTTTAAGAGATTTATCGGATCAAAGATTATTTGAATATTTTGAAAAAATATTATATGAACCATTTGGTAATGGTATAGTTGCAATAAACAAATTCGATTTATTTTCATATATACCTGAATATAAATATTGGCTTTCTATTGCAGATAATGCATTATCTAAAGAAGAGAATATGATATTATATTACTTAAAATTCGGTAAAATGCCACCTTATATTTATCAAAATATAAAAGCTGATATAATTAAAATTGATGAATTATTTAATTCTAATTTTGATATTTATTATTTATTCATAAATAGAAATTTAATAGATAAATATAGAAGATTATTTTTATATTTAGATAAATATGATAATTTAATGCTTAAGCTTGCAAGATTACCTATATCAAATGAGGGTGAGCTTGAAGTATCAAAAAAAGAAATATCTACATATTTTAGGGGGAAGGAAATATCTTTAAAAATAGAAGAGGTCATAAGGGCTATTCTTACTAATAAGATATCTAATAGTAGAGAAGATATTTTAAAATACCTAGGAGTTGATTAATATGGAGCTTTTAAGTGCTTATATAGATTCATATGATGAAATTACAATATTAATAGACAAAAGCATTTATAAAGAAAATAAAATATTTTATATTTCTGGTGGAATGCATGAAAAAGAATTAAAAATCATAAGACATTATGATGATGGAGATAGATATAAATATATCGCATTAAATGAGGGATATTCATTATATTTAGACTATTATATTAAGGATGAGGATGATAATTCAGTAATGCTTTTGAGTGGGGCTGTTGTAAGAGATCCTAGATTTGATAAGGAATTCTATTATGATGGATGGTTGGGATTTGAATATCATAAGGAATATACAATATTTAAGATTTGGTCTCCTATCGCAAAAGAAATATTCATCTCATTATATGATGGAGAAAAAGAAAATAATTATATGCTAGAATATATTAAGTCTGGTGTTTGGATGGTCAAAATATATGGAGATTTAGATGGTGTTGCTTATAATTATTTAGTTAGAACATTTGATAAATTCTTTTATACTCTAGACCCAAATGGTATTGCATCAGGATCTAATTCTAGATATAACTATGTAATTGATAAGAATAAAACATATCAAATGAAATATAAGAAACCTAATATTAGTGGCAAATATACTGATGCTATATTATATGAAGCATCAATAAGAGATTTTACAATTAACGCAAAAAAGAACCAAGGACATTACCTAACTATGGTTGATGATAGTATAGAAATACCTGCAGTAAAATATCTTAGCGATTTAGGTGTTACACATGTTCAGCTTCTACCTGTAAATGATTTTTATGGTGTAGATGATATAAAGAAGAATATTAAATATAACTGGGGATATAACCCAGTACAATATATGGTACCTAGTGGATGGTATAGTCAATTACCTGATAATCCATATTCTAGAATTAATGAATTAAAGGAAATGATTGATATATTCCATAAGGAAGGAATTAGAATAATACTTGATGTAGTATTTAACCATGTATATGACCCTGAATCATTCCCATTTGATGTATTAGCACCAGGCTATGCATATAGAATTAATCCAGATGGAACTTATAATAACGCAACAGGTTGTGGTAATACACTTGCAACAGAACGTCCTATGGTAAGAAAATATTTTAAGGATGTTGTAAAATACTGGATGGAAATGTATAATGTTTCAGGCTTCCGTTTTGATTTAATGGGATTAATAGATATTAAAACATTAAATGAAATAGAAGAGGTTGCATTAAAAATTGATCCTAAGGCAATGTTTTATGGTGAGGGATGGAATATGCCAACAACATATCCATCAAGTGAGCTTGGTACTATGTACAATTACTATAAAATAGAAGGCTATGGATTCTTCAATGATAGATTTAGAGATACAATAAGAGGAAGTCAATTTACAGGAGTTGGTGGATTCTTATTTAATCAAACTAATAATATTTATGATGTCCTACATTTATTATTAGGTTCTTGTCTAGATTATTTTAAATTCAATAGTCCCTCAAGAAGTATTAATTATTTAGAATGTCATGACAATTATACTATTTATGACTATGCTAAATTTATACTTAAATATGAAAATGAAGAAGAAATAACATCTTCAATAAAATTAGGTATACAAATGATTATGATATCAGAAGGTGTACCATTTATACATTCAGGAATGGAAACATACCATTCTAAGATGGGTGTCGAAAATTCATATAAATCAAGTGATTTAATTAATTCTATGAAGTTTGAAATATATTATAGACATGTTGATGATGTAATAGGATTAACTGACTTAATAAAAATAAGAAAAAAATATGATGTATTTAGATTAAGTACAGCAGAAGAAATTCAAAATCAGGTACATTTACTTGAAGGATTAACAACCAATACAACAATATCATTACTATATCAGGGCTCAAATTATGAAATAATTGCAGTTATAAAAAATGATTGTTATGATTTGTTTATTCCATCACTCAATGCTATAATGATATTCGATAGTAATAAAGAGGTTAAATTAAAAGTTCAAGATATAACCTTAACTAAAAAGGGTTTATACCTTTTCAAAAAGGAAAGAGAGATTAAATAATGGAATTAGTAGGCAAGGTTACACAAATATCTAAATCTAATGAATTTCATAATATAATTGTTGAAAATCCAGAAGGAGTTTTAACAAATGTTAAAATTAAAGATTTAGCTGATATTAAAATTGGTGATATTTATAAATTTATTTTAAATGTTAAAGAAGGAGAAAGAGTATCTTATAATGTAATTTCATACATTAAAGTAGATAATTTTACTCTAGAAAATAAGGATAAATATTTAAGAGCTTTTTATAATAAATCACCATTATCATTAGAAGAAGAAATAAAAGAGATAAAGAATTATTTATCTAAAATAAAGAATAAAGTAATATATGATATTACTAATTCATTAATGAATAATTATTATGAGGCTTTCTTAACATATCCTGCCGCATCTAAAATGCATCATGCATATGTTGGTGGGTTAGCATATCATACAATTGGTATGCTACATCTTGCAGAGTCTTTTATTAGTAATTATCCATATTTAAAAAGTGATTATATTTATGCAGGTGTAATCCTACATGATATTGGTAAAACAAAGGAATTATCTGGAAACGGTGAAACAACATATACATTAGAAGGGCAATTACTTGGACATTTAGTTATGGGTGCAATGGAGATTGGTGAGGTTGCAAAGGAATTAGGATATCAGGATACTGAAGAAGCATTAGTCCTAACTCATATGATTATATCTCACCATGGTATTCCACAGTATGGTTCTTGTAAGAAACCACAAACTGCAGAAGCAATGGCATTATGGTTTATTGATACAATAGATTCTAAGTTCCGTGCAATGGGCGAAAGATTAGATGAAACAGAAGATAATACATGGACTGATACTATTGCAGTTTTAGATAAAACAAAGATTTATAAGTTTTAATTTTAAATAAAAAATTGTTTGTTGATTTAAATTTAAGATTAGATTATAATAATATTCGTTATATAAAGCGTACGAATGGACATGGTATGAAATACCTTTAAGAGAAGAAGGGTTAGGTGCGAGCCTTCTAAGGTAGGAAATATGAGTTCACCATTCTAGTTAGACTAATCATCTACGTATACCTGCGTTAAAGGTAATAAGTGTCATGAATTATTATATTCATGGAACTAAGGTGGTACCGCGATAATTCGTCCTTAGAGAGTTTATACTTTCTAAGGATTTTTTTATTGTGAAAATCAAATATTAGAAAGTAAAAGTATTAATGATATAACAAATTATTAGGAGGCAAAATATGATTGAGAATTTAATTGACGCTATAGCAAAAGAGCTAGATGGCGACCTATCAGATGTTAATGATCTAAATAAGCTTCAAGAAAAGAAAGCTAAGTATTTAGGTAAAAAGGGACCTTTAACACAAGCAATGGCAGACATGAAGAATCAAACACCTGAAGGAAAGAAGACTTTAGGTATGAGAATCAATGAGTGCAAGGTCTATATGGAAAAGAAATTTGAAGAAAAGAAACGTCAAATCGAAGAAAAGCAGCTTGAAGCAAAGCTTAAGAAGGAAAAGATTGATGTTACATTACCTGGCTTAAAGTTACAGGAGGGTTCAATTCATCCATTATATCAAACAATTATGGACCTTGAGGATTTATATATTTCTATGGGATATACTATTGCAGAAGGACCAGAAATTGAAACAGATGAAAACTGTTTTGAAAAGTTAAACCTTCCAAAGGGACATCCAGCAAGAGATATGCAGGATACATTCTATATTAACCCTGAATTATTATTAAGAAGTCAAACATCTCCAGTTCAGGTTAGAACAATGATTGAAGAGAAGGGTAAGCCTTTTAAGATTGTATGCCCTGGTAAGGTTTATAGACGTGACCAGGATGATGCAACACATTCACATCAATTTATGCAATTTGAAGGATTAGTATTAGGACCAAATATTACATTAGCTGATTTAAAGGGTGCATTACTTGAAATGGCTAGATGTATGTTTGATAAGGATAGAAATATTCGTCTTCGTCCTTCATTCTTCCCATTCACAGAACCATCTGTTGAAGTAGATGTTTCTTGTGGTATTTGTGGTGGTAAGGGATGCCCTACAGGTAAGGGATCTGGTGGGTTCGAGGTATTGGGTGCTGGTATGGTTAATAATAATGTATTAAGAATGTCAGGCTATAATCCAGATGAAATCCAAGGATTTGCGTTCGGTATTGGTGTTGAAAGAATTACAATGCTTAAGTATAAGATTGATGATATTAGAAACTTCTATTTAAATGATGTAAGATTCTTATCTCAATTCAAGGAGGTTAAGTAAAATGCTAGTATCTAGAAAATGGTTAGAAGAATACCTAGATTTATCAAAGTATTCAGATGATGATTTATATAATATTTTCACAGCACATGTATGTGAAGTTGAATTGATGTATAAGACATGTGGTGCTGAGCACATGACAGTTGCAAAGGTATTAACTTGTGAAGATATACCTGATACACACCTACATAAGTGTAGTGTTGAAGTAAGACCTGGTGAGGTTACACAAATTGTTTGTGGTGCACCTAATGTTAGTGCTGGTAAGCTTGTTATTGCAGCAAACCCTGGCGCAATCCTACCTGGTAATTTTAAGATTAAGGCATCAAAGATTCGTGGAATTGAATCTAATGGTATGCTATGCTCATTACAAGAATTAGGCGTTGAAGAAAAATATGTTCCTGAACAATATAAGAATGGAATTTATTTATTTGAACGTGGCGATGTTAAGGTTGGAGATAATCCATTAGAATATTTAGGAATTAATGATACTATTTATGAGCTTGCAGTAACATCAAATAGAAGTGACCTACTTTCTATTGAAGGTGTACTATATGATCTTGCAGCTGCAATTAATCAGAAATTTACTAAGCCTTTAAAGGAAGTTAAAGAAGAAATTGAAAATAATACTTCAATTGAGGTTTTAACTGATAATTGCTATAAATATGCAACAAGAGTAATTGAAGGAGTAACTGTTAGTGAATCTCCTATGTGGTTAAAGAAGAAGCTTGTTGCATCAGGAATTAGACCTATTAATAATGTAGTTGACGTTACTAATTACGTATTAATGCTTTTAGGACAACCATTACATTCATTCGATAAGGATAAATTAGGTAATAAGATTTCTGTAAGACAAGCATTAGATAATGAATTAATTACTACATTAGATGAACAAGAAAGAAAATTAACTTCTGATGATATTGTTATTACTAATGGTAAGGATGCATTATGTGTTGCTGGTGTAATGGGTGGTTTAACTACTGAAGTTACAAATGAAACAAAGAATGTCACATTAGAAGCTGCATATTTTGACTTCTTATCAATTAGAAAGACTTCATCTCGTCTAGGCTTAAAGAGTGAATCTTCATCAAGATTTGAGCACAAGATTGACTATGAAAGAGTTGAACGTGCACTTGATTATGCATCAGTAATGATAAAAGAGCTTGCTGGTGGTATGATTTCTAATATGAAAGAAGTTATTAAGAAGGAATTAAAAACTTCAAGTGTATCTATTACAACATCTAAGGTTAATAATTACTTAGGTACTAACCTAACTACTGATTACTTAACTGATTTATTCAATCGTTTATCATTTGAATTTAAAGTAAATAATGATGAATTTGAAATTAATCTTCCATCAAGAAGAATGGATTTAGAACCATCATTCCAAGATATTTGCGAGGATGTTGCAAGAATGTATGGATATGATAATATCCCAACAACTATTGCTGAAATGTCATCTCGTGGTGGTTTAACTGAAAAGCAAAAGAAGATTAGAACTATTCGTCAGTTCTTATCAACTGTTGCATTCAACGAGATTGTTTCATATTCATTAATTAAAGAATGTGACTTATATAATTATGTATTTGAAGAAAAGGCACCAATTAAGCCATTAATGCCATTAACTGATGAGCATGCAGTAATGAGACAATCATTATTAAATGGTGTTGTTGATGCAATTCAATATAACCTTGCAAGAAAAAACCAGAATTTAGCATTATTTGAAATTGGTAATGTCTATTATGATGGTGGTAAGCCTGAGGATAATCAAAGCTTACATCTAGCAATGGCTCTAAACGGTCTTTATGAATCAAGTATGTGGGAGGGTGAAAGAAAGGTTTCATCATTCTATGTATTAAAGGGATTATTAGATTCATTATTAACTAGATTAGGTGTTGAGGTTACATATTCTCCATACGATGGTATTAAATCATTCCATCCAGGTAGAACAGCTGAAATTAAGCTACATAATGAAAGAATTGGTATTATTGGTGAATTACATCCTAAGTTCGCTAAGGAACATGATGTTAAGGGTACTATCGCATTAGAAATTGATTTAACAAAGATTGTTGAAGGACAAAAGAAGATGAAGTATCATTCAATCAATAAGTTCCCATCAATTAACCGTGACCTTGCAATAGTAGTTAAGGATGAGGTTAAGGCTTCTGATATTATTGAATTAGTTAAGAAGACTGGACGTAAATATATTACTAAGGTTGAAGTATTTGATGTTTATAAGGGTGAGAATGTATTAGAGGATGAAAAGTCTATCGCATTCACAATGACATTTGAAGATTTCACTAAGACATTAGAATCTGAAGAAGTAGATAATGAAGTAAAGAAGATTTTAGATAAGCTTACTGAAAAGTTTAATGCTAAGATTCGTCAATAATTAATATGAAAATGTTATCCAGTACAAAATGGGTAACATTTTTCTTTTCTTATTAAAATTTTAATAGTATAATTACATAGGTGATAAAAAAATGGAAAGTATCTACGGCTATTCTGAAGAAATGCTTAAAAACTACATGGTAAACATGGGTGAAAAGCCATTCCGTTCATCTCAAATTATGGAATGGTTATATAGAAAAAAGGTCACTTCATTTGATGAAATGACTAATATTAGTAAAAAGTTTATTGAAAAATTAAAAGAAGATTTTACACTTGATAGACTAGAATGTGTAACAAGACAGGATTCTTATGATGGGACTAAAAAGTTTTTATTTAGATTATCAGATGGTAATTTAATTGAAACAGTATTAATGGACCATGAATATGGATATTCTGTATGTGTTACATCTGAGGTTGGATGTAATAT
>JAEEGH010007457.1_pt1 | contig 26291 bp, 35 predicted proteins | sample 9134181 | NCBI WGS metagenome assembly JAEEGH01 (sample SAMN16246544, study PRJNA631951) | gut metagenome | biome: gut microbiome; feature: rumen; material: DP-attached | host: Bos | place: Iran: Karaj | collected 2018-10 | reverse complement strand
CTTTCGTCGTCATATTTCTCTTTGAGATTATTTATTGTTTTTTTGATTACCTTGGAATAATGCCAAATTATACCGGATGAAGAGTTATTTGAGTTAATTGATAACAGAGAGAGATTTCTGAGTTTTTTGAGGATATACTAACAATATCGTGCCTGATAAAACTCTCGAAACGTAAAATATCACTTTCATATGACCTATACCTTATATAGAGGGGTGGGTAACCCCCATTCTCCTAGAAGACTCGAACCAGGTTAGAAGCTAACATGCTGCGGAAGTCACCACGTTCAACGTCATAGTAATTAATGCAGTTGAGGTTTTTCTTCCTCTGACAGCCTTTTACCTTTGCTGACATCAGATTCTCAGCCAATGTTCCCCAGGCACGTCTAAGTTCGCCTGTACTCTTCTTAATGTACTCAAAAGAAGTTACCTGGAATTTCATCTTGTCAATAAGACGTTCTGCCATAAGAGCCTTTTCGATACCAATCTCTAATGAACCAGTTACTGATGCAATTGCATTTGCTCTCTCAATGGTTCTGTCACTCAGTGTGGTTGTTGTCTGTATCATAACCTTTAATTTTTATTGTGAATACTCCTTGTTTCTTAATTCTGGTACAAAGATACATCTTTTAAAGATAACTTCCAAACAAATCGTTATCTTTTAAAGATAGTTTAACAATCCGTTCCGTTTTTCATTGTTATATTAAAAGTTTTTAAAAATTATCTCCTTTAAGGATATGTTTCGTGTGGTTTTATTATCTTTGCACAAAATTTTAAAGAAAATGAAGACATATATTAGAGAACGTGCGAAAGGGATGGGTATATCTTTAATGGATATATTCAACGAATTAGGTCTGAAAAGTTATCCTTCGTTTCTTCGTACCATTGATAATGGTGAAAACTTGAAACTGAAACAACTTCAAACCATTGCAGCAAAACTAGGTTGCACCATTGACGAACTATTATGTGAACCTGGAACATCTTCAACAGAAAAAGCTTTGAAGTGCCCATATTGTGGTAAAGAACTTCATATAAAGATCGAGTAAGAGCTAGGACTGTCATTTGGCAATCCCAGCCCTAAGAATCATCTAAGCCATTCATATTTCTGCTTGATGGCTTCATTGATTCTTGCTTGAAGAATGTCATGTGCTTCATGTATTCCGATCTTCTTTTGGAACTTTCTCAATTCTTCTTCATAGCAAGTGCATTGATGACGTAGATAGTTGATAGTAATTCTCTTCAAGAACAACTCATTACTTGATGGGCTTGCTCTGCAATAGTCATATTCATCCTCATCGTTCCATGTGTGCCACCAATTGTAATGTTCACAAGCTTTCTGGATTAATTTGTCTTTCTCAAAGTCTGGAATATTTATCTCCACCCCATTGGCATACATCATCAACTCTTTACGTTTTTTCATTGCGCTCTTCAATGCTACAATCTTACGTTTCAGTACCTTTTTGTAGTCAGCCTTGAAATCATCTCTGGATTCAATATATCTGATTTTGCCGACATCATACAATTGCATAGGTGAACCATACCTGTAATGCGGGTTAATGCGTTCATCAGAACATTGAGGATAATATTTCTCAATTAGACTATTTGACCACCTCGTAGCCAAATCAGTCTTTGTTAAATACTGTTTGTCCATTCTACTTTATTTTTTTGTTAACAATCTACAAACTGTTTAGTGTTTCACTGTCTCACTAATACAAATATGATACAAGTGAGACAGTTGAGACACCTATTTTTTAGAATACCTGTCCACTGTTGCAGGACTCATCCCAAGTTCTGCTGCGATCTCCCTTATACTCTTTCCGTTCGCCTTCATCACTTTAATCTTTGCGATGAGAGCATCTTTGTCACCATCCTTGCGTTTTTTGAGATGTTCAGATTCCATTCCGAACCCAAGCCTAAAGAGCATTAGAAATGACCTAACTTTCCTCATTTCACATAGCCAGACATTATCCTCCCCATACTTCATTTCAGCATACCTCACCTTTATCTGCTTTATGTAACGAATATTTGGATCTTTAGAACTGAAGCCAATAGCAAAAGCAGAATCAAGAAAGTTCATTATCATCTTTGAACCACCCAAATCGTTCTGTGTGATTGACTTTGACATATTGCGCTTTGGTGTATGTGCAAGTATTAGCATTGAAAGATTGTACTGCACTTTCATTGCTGACAATCGTTTCATCAGTTCACCTGCCATCTGCGTTGATCTGCTGTTATAGGCAATCCAGGTCAGATTATCAATGATGATTACCGATGCCCCAATCTCCCTCACTGATTTCTCAATGTTGCTCATAATTTTATCTGGCAGCTCCTCGACAGGGTACTCACCCATCATGTAGTTCAAGCATACACGGTATAAATTCTTTGGGAACTTATAAGTTTGCTTCGTTTCATCATCAGTATAACGACGTAGAAAGTGATGCTCCGACAACTCGAAGTCGAAGTATAGCACCTTCTGACTCGTTGCAATGTTACGAGCGATCTGAACTGCAAGAATTGATTTACCAACGTTGCTGTCGGCAAACAAACAGCAAGTCTCTCCTTCGTACCAGAACTCATCAAACAGCTTCGTGGGTTCCTTTTTCTTCGCTGCATCGAGAAGTACTTGGTTGAATGGCTTAATGGTGAATAGTCCCACGTCCATAGGTTTGAAGTCATCCAATGGTGCTTCTGCCATCTGCTCTGACAACTTGTTTTCAGTAGGGACAGGATCTTCCTGCTTACCAACATCATTGTTCACCGCTTGATTAGTGTGTTGAACCACTTCCTCTGTTTGGCGTTTCTTCTGCTCACGCCTGGTAGCGAGGTTCTTAACCTTGGCTACCTCCTTTGTTTTCTTTCTCATTATTCTAAAAAACTAAATATTATAGCTTGTACCCAACTCTCAGCGATGTTAGCATTAGACAGTCATAGTTGGAAGACTGTGTAATTGTAGTTTAGAGAGGATTCCTCCGTCCTATTGGTAAATCCGGATCATCGAGATATGTCAAGTTTTTGCTTTGCTCATCAACTTCTTATATTCTCGGATCGCTTTCATTCGTCGTCGGTACTTATCCTTCTCTATCATAAAAGTATGAGTGGACTCAGTTAATCTGACTTGATGAACGTCGTATAGCTCCAGCATTGCACCATTCTCATCGTGAGGATCTGGCACAGTCTTGCTACATGTCGGGAAAAACCTCTCAATGAGTTCCCACGACCACCTCTTGGTCAACTCAGACCTGGTAAAATACTGTTTATTCATCACTAAATAAGATCCTAACGTTTGATAAAACGTCCTCTTCTGTTAAATCTTGACCGTCGTTTCGTTTTAATCCACTAATCAATGTAAACTTACCATTGTCATAATAGTATAAATTACACTCCTTGCTGTTGAATTTCAACACGCCAACCGAAAAATCGATGCCCTCACACCTATACATAGTAAGGGTTAAATCATTCTTTGTTAAAAACATTTTCCTATTATTTTAATTACAAGATTATATACTTTGGTTTCTGAGAATTAGCTAAAGCCAGTTAACACCGTTGATGTAGTCCTTGATGAGCCGGCTTCCACGCCATTCGTCATCAATGTACCTGCATAACTCATCCTTCACATCATCCTCAGAACCATTAATTAATGCGTCATAAACAGGAAGAATGTAAGAAGGGAAAAACTCACAGTATTCCTTAACTTCTTCCTCAAATTCGCTGGGACTGTAGCTTACTCCGTCCCTTCTGTCTAAGATTAAATCTACCAATATATCACTAATTATTTATACTATTATGTACACTCCATATCTTATCTACAACACTCAACGTTTCACCTGTCGTGCCTTGTAGTTCAGAATAAACCTCATGGGTTATACCGTTATTAACGATATACTGCGGGCATTTCCTTGCAATTTGCCTCTTAGCCCTCTCGTTGACAATAGATTTCTCTGTGTCGTATTCCCCGAAATGTGCAGCTTGACGATATGCCCAACCACCCCATCCCCAACACTTGTTCCAGGATGTGATATGGCTATGCCTGTAGTGAGTCACCATGTTAGCAAGCCAGAGAGCCTTGTCCTTGCCTTTGAAGACTCGACCAAGGTATTCTGAGGTCTCGAACCTTTTGCCGCATAAGGGACAAAAGAAGGTCGTATTACGGTATTTGTGATGGAAGATGGGACTGTCGCCAGCTTGCAGCATTTCCTCTTGATACACACGCTTACGCTCTCTCCTTGCTTCGGCTTTCTCCGATTTTGAAAGCCTTTTCTTCTCTTTCTTCATAATGTATAATTTTGTAATCAAAACTTCTTAAATGAAAAGGCATGGACGTGGTTTCATGTGATGACCTGGTTACAGTTACAACTGGGTACACAATGAAAACCACTTCACACCCCCATTACTTTATTCTTCAATCAGAGCGTGATTCATCCAGAAATCAACGCTCTCTTTCATCTTCTCCACAGGATTGTCTTCATCCTCGAAGCGGTTGATATTGCCTATCTCTGGACAAGATTGTCCACCGACCCATGCAGTGATAAGAGTCATCCTATCCGTTTGCGGATATAACACGAATGTCAACTGATTGGTGTCAATGGGCTTACCTTTCACCATTCGGCTTAGATAGGGTCTATCTCCACGCCTTTTAAAATACACTCCAGGAGTGTGAGGAGGGCAGGGAATACAGTGAGTAACACCTATATGCATAGGGAAACTATGAGTTATTGCCACTTTCTCACCTTTCTTAAACGCATCCTCAATTGTATTACTTTCGCTGGAAATAGCGACTTTCAACAGGCTTTCTGTGACCTGGCTGTGCTCATGGAACTTCCTGGATGGGATTACCACTACACCGTTATTTGTTTGGTACTGCATGGTTTATGAATCTAAGAATTCTTCAACTGCTTCTTTGTCGCTCCAATCAATCTTGACTGTGCTATAACTGCCATCCCTTATAATTAGGAGTCCAAGAGCATCATGCACTTCGTCCTCTTCGATGTTTGAAACAACTTTATCAGCCTTAGTGCTAAAGGTCTCACCTTTGGCAACTACAAGTCTGTTGTAAATGTTCTCATAATCACCATTGGCAAATGTGACAAATAAGAGCTTTAGATTTGGATTATAGACATACATCCACTCACCATAAACTCCTTCAACCCACTCGTCTTTGAACTCAGAGACTTCATTTGAATTGTTAATCACTTGTACGTTGCTCATCGTACCCGTTGCAGTACTCTCGTTGTTTGCAGCCAGTCCTTGAACATCAACTGCTTTAACTTCTTTCTTTTTCATTATAAATAATTTTAAATTATTTGTTAGTTACTTCATCCCTTAACTCCATCAGGCTCTGACCACAGATGTTCCTGCCGACAAACACCCCATTCTTCTCATCCCTGCGAGTGCCATATAGCTCTCCCCTGGTTCTCGTACCGTCGAGCCAGTGGCAATCCTCAACCAGGTACTTGTCACCACTATCCAGAATTACCTTGCGGAACTCTTCATTGTATTGGAACTTCACCCGATGGCAGATGTGAAGCAGGTCGTACATGTCCTGGTAATACTGCTCCCTCTTCCTCTTGCGCTCATCATCAGAGTCCCAACGGTAATCTAGCCCCAGCATATAGAGGTTGTTAAGTCGTTTCACTTCCTTACCGTTCTTACACTGCATGGCAAGTTCTGCCACCTTCCTATAGACAAGCACATGGAACAGTTGTTCAACCGAATTGTACTCAACACCCTGGTAGTAGAGCTTACACGAATCATCCATGTTGCTCAACACCTTAACACCTCTCTTGGAACTGAATCCAATGCTTTCCCCAATGGGGTACGTCTTAATCTCTGTATTCATACCTTATTATTCTTGATCTCTTGACGATTGGCGTAAACAAGTGTAGCCCATACCAGCTGCTCTGCTGTGAGGTTCAGCATCAAACCCACCTTCTTCTCGATGTGCTTGACCTTTGCCGGATCAATCTCGCCTCTGATGATGAGCTGTGCAATCTTAGCTGCTAACTTGTCTGATGTTGTCATCGTCGTAAATTTATCAGTTTCACTATCCCCACTGGAGACAAGGCTTCCCCTACAGGAGTTTTTGCTCTTGCTGTCAACCCTGTCAAATCAAGTGGGTGTTAACTCTCCGCTGTTTATAATCGGTACGTGTGTACCATGATAACGAGGACAGTGCGGTACAACCTCGTCGGCATAGCTCACCCTGGCGACTAGACACAGTTGTGGCTGTCACTTATACCCTGTTAGAGTTATAATGGGGTGTCGCATCACCAGCTATGGTGCTGGATCTTGCCTAGTGAATCTCTTATAGTTGGGGCGTGAGCATTGTACACTACTCAGCGTTTATCTAGAATCTCCTCAACTGTTTTGAGATCTCTTTGAGCCGGAACTTGTGCTAAGCACTTGAAGCTTTTCTATGGAGCTGAGTCAATCACCTGGTAATTAAATATCAGACTCTGCTTCGAGTTCCTTTCCGGCTGCAAAATTAGAAAAATACACTTAATATCCAAACTAATTTTATTAATTCATGTTAAAAGATGTCAATTAATTCTTTTTATATTGTCCTATATAACCCAATGTTTTAAACGTCTGAAATACAGCTTGTTGTGATTTCTTTACAATTTTGGCTTTCTCTTTCTTTTTAATGAATTCCTCGGTTTTCATACTCTTTTATGAGAGTTAAGACCATGATCATACCCATTCTCTTTACCAACCACTATTAGGGAGAGGGGGGCAGCGCAACTGGGGGTGAGGGTTTCTTCTTGCTGGAGGATGGTGTGGCTTCGCCGCTGTAAGAGTGTCATCCCCTTGCGGGTATTCCTATTCTAAGGTATATAACTGGGATATATACTTGAATATATAACTGGGATATATCATATTTATGATTCATTGAACTGGAGCATCACCACCCCGGAGTGGTGGATGCGATCCAATTTATATCTGGTATATCCCATGAAGGCAACGCCGTCACGGGCGTTTGCCTTTCCATATTTAAAAGGGTAAACCAGCTTGATATTCATCTATTACTGGAGTGGTGGAAGGCTCTGTCACCAAGCCTTCCCTCTTGATTTTATCCAGTAGGTTGTTTGCAAGTCTCTTCAATCTATTACTGTCTCTAGGGAATTCACCTTCAATCCATTGGTATATCGGTATTGTCAAACTGGTGATTTCAGTATAACTCTTACCTTTTGCTTCCTGTCTTATATGTTCTTCCACTTTGACCTTCTCCTGTTCATATTCCTCTTGTAGTTTATCCTTATGGTTAAGGTTCGAATTCTCATTCACATTCGAATTCTCACTACAATTGGTTTTGATATTATCATTAACATTTGAATTATCATTGATATTACCATTACTATTACAATCCCCACTGGTGTTTCCGGGGATTTGCATATGTCTGAACCTGTCAAACAATTCATTATGTGTCTTCCTAACAATCGGCTTATCGATTACATCCCAGTGGAATATGAACTTAGTTGCTATTGATGGTTCTCCATTTGTTCTGAGCTTGCCAGGGATCCTTGTGACTAGTTCCAGCTTCTCCAATTCCCTAATTGCAGCCATCATACGCTTAAATCCCCAACCGACATAGCTTTTGAGTGCGTCGGTATTTTTAATGAGTTCTCCAGTTTCCTCAGCTCCTTTTGACACAAGTAACGAGTTAAGTAATACGGCAAACATATTCTTTGCATCATCTGACAATGCATCCGTGTCCTTCACTGTCTGTGGAAGTAATTCATCCACCTGTTCCTTTGTAATGTTCATAGTAACTTGTAAAAATATAAAAGGGGGAAGAGGGAATATACCAGTTCCCCCAAAAACAACAAATAAATTAGAATGTTATGAATACTATCTTTAAGTTAAATCTGTCTTTTTGCAAAGATATAAATTTTTTTTTGAAAAAGCAAATTTTCAGCCAACTATTTTCAAAAATACATCTGTCTAAAATATTGAGTATCATTGGTTTGCATAGTTTTTATTCTCCATTTCGCTCACTAGTCTTTTCGCCCTTGGGTAGCCACAATGACCGGATTTCATTAGCATATAAACACCACAATGACCATGTTCTTTTACCAATCGTTTGTAGGTTCTGATCAGTTCCTCTTCGTATTCCGTCGTCTGAGCCTTTAGTAGTCTTTCCTTGTTGTATTTCCCCTTGCTGAGTTGGTTAGCCGTCCTGTAGTGCTTGATACTCTGTGGGTTCCTGCAATTCTGGGTGTGTGTCAGTAATCGCAAGTTGCTTAATCTGTTATTGTCTCTGTTGCAGTCCTCATGACAAACTTCCAGACCCTCCGGGATGTCGCCGTTGAACGCTTGCCAGATAAGACGATGTAAGTAGAATGATTTGAGAACGCCATCTTTATTCATCAATCTAACTGTCCTGTATCCGTTCTTAGCTTTCGTGGGGCTTATAACTCGTCTTTTTAGTGTATTACCGTTCTTGCTTTTCTTTCTGTGTCTGACTATCTTACCATTCTTGTAAATCTTGTAATCCGGATAATCATTTAATTTGGCATAATCCATAGTATAGCTGTTTATAATCATTATTCGGGGCTAGCATAATGTCATCCTATTTGCACCCCTATGACTATAAATACAACATCGATCACAAAAGTTACTTCTATTATTATATAATGTTCGCACACGTACGCACGTTAGGACGTTGTTAGTACCAACGAACTGTCTCAAATGTCTCAGTGTGTCTCACTGTCTCATATATTATATTGAGACACCCAGCAGACAGTAAGTAGAGTTTTTTCTTACTTCTGCCAAAGTTAAAAAAATTATTTTGAAGAAATCGGTATTTTTCAGAAGTGTGTTCTATTTATAGAAGTAACATATCAGAACCAATGAAGAAGATTGTGAGATTAACAGAGAGTGAACTTAAACGATTAATACATAACAGTGTTCAGCGTGCGCTTATTCGTGAATCAGTTAATATGGAACGTGAGATAATCCTGGCACAGAAAACGATAATGAAGATGAGTCCCTTCTTAACAGAGCTGGCGCTAAGACTCGACGGTACGAGATTCAGACTATTATACCAGGACGTAAGAGACAGCATTGTAGCACTCAATAACGCATTAATAAAGCATATCAAGGGAGGAAATAAATAATGAGTTACTTTATAATTGATGAAGAACAGATAACACCAGTGAAGAAGAGAGACCACAAGGGGGAGAAAAATCCACATTACGGGCATGTAATGAAACCAGAAAGTCGTGAAGCAATAGCTAATAAACAACGCCAGAGATATGAACTCCTTCGCCAGATAGTTGACAAGAAGACGGTAAGTGAAGAACGTGTACGAGAAATAGTCAAGGAAACAGTTCAAGACTACCTGGCAAAATTCGCAAAACCAATCCAGAATAATAACAACCAGAGAATAGATATAAGATTATGAAGCACAGAAGAGATACTAGCAATGATATTGCAATAATGCTGTCAATAATAGACGGGCTGCGTGCAAATAATGATGAGCTTCAGGCTGAAGTCAATCGGCTTCGAAATGAAATCGCTGAGACCAATTCAATTAATATACAAGCTGATGAAGAGGATAAGAATTATAGGAACTTGACACAACTTAATACGTTACTTATGGTACTGATGAATATGGCTGTACCTCATTGCGATAACTCTCCACTTGGTTGTGCTGTAGCGAAAGCTATCAAGAAATACCAGCTCACAATTGCAAAGAATCTAGCAAAGGGTACGATGTACATAAAAGATGATGACATGGAGGATTGGGAAGATGAAGACGATGAAGATGAATATGGAGAAGAAGAGTTTGAATGTTCTCAGTAGAACCGAACAGATACGACTCTGGTTGAATGATCATCCGGAGTCCTTAACAGAAAAGTTGATGGCTTGGGTAGCTAGTTACTTTCTTAATTACGGGTACATCCGGATGAAAATAAAAGAGTTATATCCGCAGATTATACACGAAAACATAATGAATAATAATTTTGTAAGAATACCAGACCATTACAATGAGCAAGAATAAGAAATACAAGGGGTTTGCATCAACTGATGAACCCATATTTAACAATGAAGATTTCCTGCGTTATTTCGAAGATCGATGTAGCGAAATGATTAAAAACGAGGTTGAACAGCATTTCCGTGATATGCTTTGGAAATACTGATTCTCTTCACGCAACGTATAACTGAGAGTTAATCAGAAATTTGACTCCCGTTTTCTGAAACTATGAGGTTTTATTATGGTTTCAGACGGATTGCTGGTATCGGCGAAGTGGAAAACAAGGCTTCGCCGTTCATGGCGTTGCAAAAATCAGCATCAGGCACAGATGCTGATTCATAACCAGATCAATTACACTAGGGTATGACAATATTTGTCATACTTTTTTTATTTGGTTTATTCACCAGATTTTTATTCGACATAAAATTATCCGAAAAATGTTTGGTTAAACCGAATATAATTCTTATCTTTGCCCCAAAATTGTAAAGTATGCGAGTAATATCATTCTCTATGATAAGGGACTTCATAGCCAAACATGCAGACGCTGACGTGCCTCTGCGTGACTGGTATAAGAGAACCTGCAAGGCAAATTGGAATACCTTTGCCGACATAAAGCAGACGTTCAACACAGTGGACTACGTTGGCAACGATCGCTATGTATTTGACATCAAGGGCAACACATATAGAATCGTAGCAATCGTGTTGTTCGTCAATAAGAAAGTGTATATGCGGTTTGTCGGCACGCATGAAGAGTATAGCAAGATTAAAGACATAAAGAATATATAGGTTATGGCACAGATAAAGAATGAACAGCAGTACAAGGCGGCTTGCGACCGCATCAATGAGCTTTTGAAGGTTGTCGGCAATGATACCCCTGCCGATGACAAGAACATGTTGGAGCTGGATTTGATTTCAGACCTGGTAGCAGACTACGAGGAAGAGCATTACCCGATTGCAGCACCGACGCTGGTAGAGACAATCAAACTGCGCATGTACGAAATGGGATTGACTCAGACAAAGCTTGCAGAAATGCTTGGACTCAGCACAGCCCGAATCAGCGAGATCATCTCTGGTAAAGGTGAACCCTCTTTGAAGACAGGCAGAGAAATAAGCCGCAAACTGAATATTGATCCGGCTATCGTACTTGGAGTGTAACTAATGAAGAGACTGTTAATCATACTTCTGGTGTTGAGCGTAGCTTGTATCGGCTACGCCCAAACCATCCGTAATGCCAACAACTCTACCCTGGTTACGATTAACACAAACGGCGAGGTCAGAAATAGCAATAACAGCCTTGTAGCTAGAATCAGCAGTAACGGCGACATAAGGGACTCCAACAATCATCTTCTGGCAAAGCTTGACGGTGGCACTGTAAGGAACACCAATAATTCTGTGTTAGGCTACATCAACAACGACGGAACGGTGAGGAACAGTAACAACTCTGTCCTGGGACGTGTCTATGATGATGGTACTGTCAGAAACTCCAATAACAGCGTGATTGGTTATGCCAAAGGTGTACCAATGAGATACGCAGCCCTATACTTCTTCTTCAACATGTTTTGAACATAATGGCTCGATTTCTGGCACATTTAGGCTCTGAAAGCCCTCAAAATGAGGGGGTTGGTGAAGAAAAACCGAATAAAACGTGCAGATGTCGAAGTTTTTTCTTATATTTGCAACCAGTATTCACTAAAAGATAGATTATGACATAAGGTAATAAAGGTAATAAGATAAAGTAGCGATAGCTTATACCCTTGTATCTCGAAATCGGCAAAATTTCAGTTCATCCAAGACGTATAAGGTTATTGCTCACGTTTGTAGCGTGGGCTTAACTGAGTTGGATGAGTGGCGTTTGCCGATGCCAGAGATACGACGAGGTTCAAAGTCCACGCTTTCTTTTTATATCTTCCAAAGAGCATTGGTATAATAAATCAAAACAAAAGATATATGAAAAGATTATCATTCATCGTCGCACTGGTAATAGTCTTTACCGCACCTGCATTTTCACAGGATTTCGATAAGAAGAACCTATTGTTTCGTGTTAATCCCGATGGCAACAACACCGTTGAGTTAGTGGGCTTTGAAAAGAAACCAAAAGAGGAACTCATCATTCCAGAAGAGGTGTCATATAAAGGCACAAAGTATATGGTTTCGACAATCGGCGATAATGCATTCAAAGATTGTGAAGTTCTCACAAAGGTCATCGGATCTTCTGTTCAAGAAGTGAAAGATGGTGCTTTCTCTGGGTGTAATAATCTCCTCAGTGCTGTTTTTACAAACCAGATGAAAACTGTAGGTAATAGAGCTTTCCTAGGCTGTTCCTCACTCCAGGAGATCGTGTTGGGTGAGAATATTCAAGGAATTTGTGACGCTGCGTTTACAGGTTGTAGCAATTTGAGAGAAATTGCATTTGGCAATTCACTAACGTCAATTGGAGCTGGTATTATCAACGAAACAGGGATCAAAAGTATTATCCTTCCTTCTTCACTAACAAACGTAGGGCATGATGCCTTTGCAAATAATAAGTCTTTGTCATCCGTTACTCTCAGTGAGGGAATCAAACACATTGATGGAAATGCATTCAAAGGAACATCAATTAGTTTATTAAATTTACCCAAGACTATAGAAACTGTTGGTGAAGATGCATTTGCTGACTGCAATAATCTACAATCAATATCTTTCAGCGAGGGATTGAAATCAATAGCTACAGGTGCTTTTGCTAGGACGGGAGTTGTCAGTTTGACTTTCCCAAACTCACTGAAAGAGATTTCCACTAGTTCATTCGAGGGGTGTAAATCATTACAGTCTATAACTTTGGGAAAAGACATTGAGAGTATTGGTAATAAAGCCTTTGCTGGATGCTCAATGCTTTCAGTTGATTATAGCGATGTCCCTTGCGAAATTGCCAGTGATGCTTTCGCAGAGTGTAAAAATGCTGTTATTGGCGACTACTCTTTGAAAGGATTAAGTAAGACTCTTAACGATGGGAGTTACACTCTTGAAGAAAAAAAGTTCAAAAATGGATTGTTACACATATCAAAAGGAAGGAAACATGGTTTTATAAATAAGATGGGTAAACAAGTGATACCATGCCTTTACGACGAAGTGGAACGCCGGGATACTATCATTGAAGTATCAATTGGACATAAGTTCGGTTTTTATTCACTAAACGGAGACGTTAAAGCCAAATGTGTCTATGACGAACTTGTAAACACTGGCAATGGTTTCGCATTAGTAAACAGTAACGGGAAATATGGATTCATTGATTTAGATGGAAAAGAAATACTACCATGTGCATACGATGGCATCCAAGGCTTTAGTGAAGGGATAGCTTGGTGTAATCGTAATGGAATATTGAATGCAATCAATACGGGTGGCAAATCCATTGCGCAAGTGACTAACACAATTGATTATTCTGGTTTTGTAGGTGGGATTGCTACTGTGTTAATTGAAAATAATGGTAGATTTGAATGGAAAATTTTTGAGAGAAACGGCAACTCTCAAATTTTAACTGGTTACAAGACTGCCTATCCACATGGATATGGATTAATACGTGTAGAGAAAAATGGAAAGTTTGGGCTGATAGATAAGAAATTGAACGTTATCTTACCCGCAATTTATGAAGAGATTTATGAATTTAATAATGGTATCGCCATTGTAAAGAAAGGTAATGAAGAAGGGGCGTCTCACATAGGTGATGCTGTTTTTTATCACAAGTTCAAAGAAGGAGCAATAGATTCTACTGGTAGAGTTGTTATACCTTGCGACTATGAAAGTGTATCATCTTTTGTGTTAGATTATACAAAGATTAGAGAAAAAGGAAAGAAATGGTATGCCAACAAAAAAGGTTTGGCTATAGATGTAGATTATATTGATGTAGAATCATCTGATCTGGAAAACGGTATTTACGTCGGTAGCAAAAATGGAAAGTTAGGATGCATCAATAAGAATGGAGAGTTTGTTACACCTGTCAAATATGATAAAATAGGGAAAAAACTCTGTGATGGACTACGTTTGGTGAAAAGCAATGACAAATGCGGATACATTGATTTAAATGGTAAAGAAGTTATTCCTTTGGAATGGTCTTCTGCTGGAGACTTTCATGATGGACTTGCAAAAGTAGTAAAGGATGGGGAACTTTACTTTATTGACAAATCTGGTAAGGTAGTACTTCACCTGGAATACGACAACATTGGAGATTGTCATGATGGTATGATTTCCGTAATGAAAGATGGCAAATTTGGATATGTTGATAAAGCAGGAAAACTTGCTGTACCCTGCATTTACACCGGAGAAGAAAAGAATGTTATTGGCAGGTATGACGTTGAAGATTTCTGTGAGGGACTTGCGTGTGTAAAGAAAGGCAACAGAATCGGTTTTGTCGATAAAAACGGTAAAAGTACATTTGATTATTAATATAAAATTTTAATTATGGAAACATTTAGAAATCATGAAACTCAATGGAGCGACGGAATATGTAAGCGTCTCCAAGCAGGTTACACTAAGAGTAATGACCTTAGAACAAAGATTATTTCTGGCTTTTGGATTTATCTTGCAGTTTTTGTTACAGCAATCTACATTTCCAGCTGTACAGCCGATATTGGTGAACTCGAGAAAGAAGTCAAAAAAACGATGGTCAATACAATGCGAGAAAAAGGTCAAAGTTTGACTATAACCAAGCTCTCGTTAGTACATCAAGGGGGCAACAACTATGAGGGACTTGCAGCAGGAACTCTGGATGGGGAGAAAATAGAGTTAGACGTGTACGTCGTTTATGATGGAGCTTCTTTTAAAGCAGAATGGCAACCGACAGCTGAGTATGTTCAAAAAGAAAATAATAGAATTTATGAAGAACAGCAAAGAGAGTATGATAGGATGATGAAAGAAAATCAGAAACAACAGGAAAAAGCTCTAAGGGAGGTGGAAGAAGCGGAAAGAGAACTCGAAATGCAGATGAATACAAACGATTGGAATTAAGTATATTAATCATAACAAGAAAACAATTAGATTATGGCTTTTTGTAGGAACTGTGGAAATCAATTGACTGATGGGGCAAAGTTCTGCCCAAAGTGTGGGAATAAGACTGATGACGGGCGTGAGATAGTTCAGCCAACATATCAGCCAGAGACAGAGAGTGACTATTCTACGGAAGAATATGATGAATTAGATAATGGACTAAAATTTATCTCCTTCATAATTCCTTTAGTTGGCTTTATTATCTATTTTAACAACTGGGCAATTAAGCCAGTCAAGGCACGTTCTGGAATCGTTTGGGCGTTATACGGAGTTTTCTTCTCGTGGATTTTCTGGTGGTTAATCTGGTGGATGATAATGAATGTATTCAAAACGTCCCCAGGTCTCCATTGAAGTACAGGTATTCCAGTCTGGTGGATGATAATGAATGTAATCAAAATGTACCATTTTTTTAGATCAAGGAGAATATCTTATGAAAACATGTCCTTATTGTGGGAACCAGAATTCTGACGATAGCCAGTTCTGCACAGAGTGCGGGAAGTCTTTTCTGCAGGGTACTGTCTGCCCTCATTGTGGGGCTAGTATAAGTGATGATGATGCGTTTTGCTGTAACTGTGGAAGAAAGGTTGACGAACAACCCGCACCAGACACATCAAAGTCATTGCAGAGGAAATGTCCTCATTGTGGGGCAAGTGTGAATGACGACGATGTGTTTTGCCAGAATTGTGGAAAGAAAATTGCAGAAGATTCTATGCCAACCAGTACAGAGCCATCAAATGACGCTGATGCAAGTAATGATGACGTTGAAGTCCATGTCAGAGGAAACGACGATTCGTTGGCAATGGAGAGAGAAGTTTCTGATAACGTATGGAACACAGATAGCACTTTAATTTTTAATAACCATAAGAAAATACTATATGCCATATTAGCGTTATTGTTTATTGGAGGGGGCTGGTTTTGTTATAATAACTTCTTCAAACATAGACCAGCGAAAGACCCTGGTGTAGAACTTGCTCCATTGTCTGAGAACAAGGACAGAAGCGTAAAGTATATGATTTCTGATTATGACAACCATGTTATAGCTTCTGGAGAATTTGAGTTCGAGGCGAAATTAGTGGATGCGGCAGACAATATCTATACTAAAACATATAAAATAGCTGTATCAAATAAAAAAGTTATTCTTTCCGATGGGGATTATGAGTATTATGGAAAGGTCGATGATGACATGAATATTGAAGTCTCCTATGACCCTAACGATGGTATTCATGGTTATCTTATTACACTATCTCCAACCAATAGAGCGGGGACAGAATGGAAAGGAGAGTACCAGTCAAATGCCATGCATTATAATTTAGTGTTAAAGCAAAAAAATGCCAACATATTGAGTTCTGAGATGTTACAAAGGATAAAAGACAGCTCAAAGAAACAAATTGTGAACCAGATAGAAGAGGAAGATGACGACGATCCCACAAACAGTTTAGACTGGCTACAAGGTCATTGGATTTATGAAGAAGGTAATTATAAGAGTCATTTGGAAATTTCTGGAAACAATATCAAGACGTACAGTAACATGAATTCAAGTCCAGAGATAGCCACATTCACTATAGATGGTGATGAATTAATAGCAAAGACAAAAGGGATGGCAACAGTTGTGAAGATAGACCTCAAAAACCACCGATTAGACTGGGGTGATGGTCATTGGATGCATAAGGTCTCTTCTAGTTCTAGTCAGAGTTATTCAAACACAACAAGCTCATCAAACTCACAACAAAGGCAACGACCATTTACAGATGGACAGGATATTATGGCACGGTTATATAATCAGAGATTTAGGCATAGTAGCGGACTGGAGATTAGAATCGATGGATATGGAAGGATCGAGATTGACGGCGACGCTGCTGGTGTTCTCTCTGTACTCCGATATAATTCGGAGAGTGCATTACTGCGCTATGGAAACGGAATATATGGCGAAGGGAAAATCTTGCTCAAAATTAATGGAGATAAGTTACTTTTACAAGACACAGCAGATGGGTCAGTATTCTACCAAAGATAACTCATAAACTTTCCCATTGGACAGAAGTAAAAGTTTTAAATATCGCCTGGAATGCCTATAAATACTGGTATTTCGGACGATATTTCATTTATCAATATTTGATCTTTTTCATAACTATAAGTGTGTAGTTGTACTTACATCAGTCCAATACGGTGTTATGAAGAAACTCAGAAATCTCTCTCTGTTATCAATTAACTCAAATAACTCTTCATCCGGTATAATTTGGCATTATTCCAAGGTAATCAAAAAAACAATAAATAATCTCAAAGAGAAATATGACGACGAAAGTAAACAAATCCAAACAGACAGCAATCATCTTCGTAAGGTGTTCATCAAGTGGTTATCAGATCGGCAGACAGGATACAACAAGACAAATAGCAGATCTGGAATCATACGCAGACTACGCCAACCTCAAAGTGGTTAAAGTCTTTGAGGAACATATCTCTGGAGGGAAGAAGAATAATGAACGTCCCGTACTCCAGGAAGCCATTGAGTACTGCAAGACTAACGATGTGAATTTTTGCCTTGTAAACGCTTTGGATCGCCTGGGCAGAAATGCGTTTGAAGTACTAGAGACAGTGAAGCAGCTTGTGGATAACAAGATTAACCTCTATATGCAGAAGGAACAGCTTACCTTATTGGATGCAGAGGGTAAGCCGACGATGTTTGCGCCCATAATGATTGCCACACTATCCACTTGTGCGCAATTGGAGAGGGATAGCATAGCCTTTAGACTCAACTCCGGTAAGAAGCTGGCACTGGAACAGGGCAGATGTGTCCTTGGTCGTAAGAAAGGATCCGTGAAGACCCAGGAACAGAAGGAGAAAGAGTATAAGGAAGTGCTTATGTACTTAAATAAGGGCTACAGCATCAGAGTAACATCAAAGCTCACCAAGGTAAGTGTGGCAACAATCCAGAGGTTGAAGAACGAATTCATTAGGAGTGCCTGACATACCAGGCACACTCCAGCCCCCCCTCCTTGTAACCCCCTGTACCACCCTCCTGGGAGACGTACCCCGTTTGTTGGCTAACAGTAGGGGAGTCATTCAGAAATTCTGAAAAAAAATTATGCGAATTATTAGACCTCCCCATTATTCAAGGATAAAATCCGCTATATACTTATTATTATATAGGGGAGGCATCATTATCGCATATAAGATCCCGCAGAATAGATCCATTCATCGACGACGTGTTAATCATTGTTTAAATTAACACGAATAATGATGGTATATATCTGGAATGTACTATCTTTGCAGATCGAAAGAATGGTGCATCAAAAATTGCTACCACATAGTAGTTGCAAAGAAAAGTCAGAAGAGACTCAAAGTATTGTGGAATAGGGGGAAGATCCCATTTCTCCAAAAGGAGACAATGTAAAACCTCTCTCTCCGCTGAATGAGTTCAATGAGTTAATCGTTGGACTCTTTTTTTGCGCTAAAGAGATGGATTTGAACCCCCTATCTGGTTGGATATTCCAGACGTAACTAGCTGATATTCAAATATAATGTCGCTGGAATATAGCCAAACCAAATTATCGGGTTATCTTCATTGGAAAGCAATCTTATCTAAACGCTCCTTCTTTCTTCAACTTCTCAGTAACAGCATTTACCTTTTCTGCCAACTTCTCTGGCAACACTTTCGCATACGTCGATTCTGTTATTTTGCTATTTGAGTGCCCAAGACACTTCGAGACAGAAACCATATCAAGCCCATTATTAAGAAGTATTGTAGCCCAGGTATGGCGTGCCAAATGCGAATGAAGATTTCTGCGAATACCACAAATGTCTCCTAATTCTTTAAGATATACATTATACGTTGCATTACTAACACGGGGTAGTTTATTATCGTACTTCTCCAGTATTTCTATTGCAATCGGCATCAGCGGTATCGTTGCGACAACATTTGTTTTATGTCTTTTCTTCACGATCCACTTATTTCCGTCCTGGTCTACATGGTAATCACTATTTTTTAGTGACATTAGATCAGCAAAGGCTAGACCTGTATAACATTCAAAAATAAACAGGTCTCTAATCTTAGCCAAACGAGGAATATCAATATGCTTCTTTCTGATGGCATTAATTTCCTTTATCGTCAAAGGATGCACTTCCTTCTTTTCTTTCTTTAAAGTCATCTTGAAAGGAGAGGTACTGATATATCCCTCTTCAACAGCGAAACGCATTAAACGTTTAATCTGCTTCATCTTCTGGATCGCAGTATTATTACTCATATATTTCAGTAGGAATACAAAAAAGTTTTCAAAGAATGATGGAGTTAGTTTTTTGACAAGTACATCATCTTTATCAAGTTCAGCCAAGAGAAATCGTGCAACGTAATCTCTTGTGACAGCATATTTGGATAAAGTACTCTCTGTTATTAGTTTCTGAGAAACCTTCTTTCTTATATCCTCATTGTGTTTGTCGAACAACTGGAGAAGAGAAATTGTACGAGCATCCTCGCCGTTACGATATACATCAAGAACACTCTCAATTGATACATTTATGCCCTTAGTCAGTAGGAATGTCTCTATAGAATAAAGCCTTGCTTTTAGAGCTTTAAGGAAGTCATTAAACTCCTTATCTCCTTTTACTGATTGGGTTTTCACATTAAAATCACTAGGTTTAACGTCACGCCCTGTTGCGACGTATCGACGTTCTCCTTTCACACTAATGGTCATCTCCAGAGGGACACAGCCATCACTTTTCTTCTTGGTCTTTCGAACTACAAAATTTACCTTCATACCTATTCATTTGATAATTAATAACTTACACGAAAGAAATAGGTAGCACTTTGCTTTCATAGTAGGTAGCAATTTTGAGCACATTTTTAGAAGAATTACTCAAAAAGATAGTGTAAGGGAACAATTATTCATTTGTCTTCTTGGTTTGGCTATATTCCAGCGACATTATATTTGAATATCAGCTAGTTACGTCTGGAATATCCAACCAGATAGGGGGTTCAAATCCATCTCTTTAGCGCAAAAAAAAGAGTCCAACGATGTTACTCATTGAACTCTTTGCGGAGAGAGAGGGATTCGAACCCCCGGTACCTCTCGGTACGGTAGTTTTCAAGACTACTGTAATCGACCACTCTACCATCTCTCCAGTGCTTCGTTGTCTTGAAAGCGGGTGCAAAGGTAAGGAGATTTTTCGAATTGAACAAATTTTTCGGCAACTTTTTGCATATCCGAACAAAAATAACTACCTTTGCAGCGTGATTTACCCGAATAACTTCGAGCATAAGCTTGGTTTCGATGAAATCCGGAGGCTGTTGAAAGAGCGTTGCTTCAGCACTTTGGGAAAAGAGAAAGTCGACGAGATGGCCTTCTCAGCTGATGGTGATGAGGTCAACGAACGTCTGACACAGGTGAGGGAGTTCCGCAGGTTGAAGGAGGAAAAAGACGATTTCCCCATGCAGTACTTCTTCGACGTGCGTGAGGCTGTGACGCGTATCCGCATGGAGGGCACCCATCTGGAGGAAGACGAAGTGTGGGACCTGAGGCGTTCACTCGAGACGATTGCGAATATCGTCAGATATCTTGAACGTGATGCAGAGGAATCGGCCAGTGGTGAGCTCAATTACCCCTACCCTGCCCTTCATCGTCTGGCTGAAGGAGTAACAACTTTCCCAGCCATGATCCGTCGCATCGACTCTATCCTCGATAAGTTCGGCAAGATCAAGGACTCGGCCTCGATGACCCTGGCCAGCATCCGCCACGAACTGGAGAAGACACAGGGTTCCATCTCGCGTACCTTATATACTATATTACACGCGGCCCAGAAAGACGGACTCGTGGAGAAGGACGCAGCACCCACAATGCGTGACGGACGACTGGTACTGCCAGTAGCGCCACAGGTAAAGCGCCGTATCAACGGTATCGTTCACGACGAGAGTGCAACAGGTAAGACGGTGTTCATCGAACCAGCCGAAGTGGTGGAGGCCAACAACAAGGTGCGCCAGTTGGAAGCAGAGGAGAGGCGTGAGATCATCCGAATACTCACCGTCTTTACTGACGAGGTGCGCCCTTACGTCAAAGAGATTCTCAACTCCTACCAATTCCTGGCACAGATCGACTTCATTCAGGCAAAGAGCGAATGGGCGACACTGACGAAGGCCTTCGAACCCGTTGTGGAGAACAAGCCCCATATCGACTGGATACGAGCCATTCATCCCTTGCTGCAGCTCTCGCTCGAGAAGCAGGGCAAGAGTGTGGTGCCCCTCGACATCACCCTGACCCTCGAAAAGCGCATCCTGATCATCAGTGGTCCTAACGCTGGTGGAAAATCTGTGTGTCTGAAGACAGTCGGCTTATTGCAATATATGCTTCAGTGTGGTCTGCCCATTCCCATCGGCGATCGCAGTACCACAGGACTCTTCCAGCATATCCTGATCGACATTGGCGACGAGCAGAGCATCGAGAACGACCTCTCGACCTACTCTTCCCACCTGATGAACATGAAGCAGATGATGAAACAGTCGAACGCTGAGAGTCTGCTGCTCATCGATGAGTTCGGCAGCGGTACTGAGCCCACCATCGGAGGTGCCATCGCTGAAGCCATGCTGAAACAGTTCTGGAAGAAGCAGACCTTTGGCGTCATCACCACCCATTATCAGAACCTGAAGCACTTCGCAGAGGATCATCCTGGCGTAGTCAATGGTGCGATGCTTTACGACCGCCACGAGATGCAAGCCCTCTTCCAGCTCGCCATCGGACAGCCTGGCTCCTCCTTCGCCATCGAGATAGCCCGTAAGACGGGTATTCCTGAGGAGGTGATCAAGGATGCCTCAGACATCGTGGGTTCCGACTATATCCAGAGCGATAAGTATCTGCAGGATATCGTGCGCGATAAGCGTTACTGGGAAGGCAAGCGTCAGACCATCCACCAGCACGAGAAATCGCTCGAAGGCCATATCCAGCGCTATGAAAGCAATCTCGAGGAGATTGACCGTGAGCGCAAGCAGATCCTGAAGCGTGCCCAGCAGCAGGCTGACGAGTTGCTGGCAGAAGCCAATCGCAAAATCGAGAACGCCATCCGTGAGATCCGTGAGGCTCAGGCTGAGAAGGAGCGTACACGTCAGATCCGAGAAGAACTGCAGGAGTTCCGTGAGCAGGTAACGAGCGACGACAACCAAGGATTGATGAGCGAGGAGGACTTCGCCAAGAAACTGCGCCAGATGGAAGAGCGCAAGGCCCGTAAGGCCAAGCGCAAGGCAGAGAAGGGCGAGCAGGAGCGCAAGGCCAGTGAGAAACTCGCTGCCCACGCCAAGACCTCGTCAGAGCCCCAGAACCGAGAGTTGCAGAAGGGCGATACCGTCCGCATCAAGGGTCTCGACACCATTGGCAAGATCGAGAACATCAGTGGCAAGCAGGCCACCGTCATCTTTGGCGACGTGAAGACCAAGATGAAACTCGAGCAGCTGGAATATGCCGACAAGTCGAAGGCAGAAAAGCCTGCGGCCTCGAAACACGCCGACCTGGCAGTAAAGACCTCGAAGATCACTCGCGCGACGATGGAGGACCATCGTCAGAACTTCCATCAGGATCTCGACGTGAGAGGTATGCGAGGCGACGAGGCTCTCAATACCGTCATGCATTTCCTCGACGACAGCATCCTTGTCGGCATGAGTCGTGTGCGCATTCTGCATGGCACAGGCACAGGTGTTTTGCGCCAGTTGATACGCCAATATCTGGCCACTGTTCCCAACGTTTCACACTTCCGCGATGAGCATGTACAATTCGGTGGAGCAGGCATCACTGTAGTTGATTTAGATTAAGTGTGCGCACACAATTTTCTTAAAAAAGCAAAAAAAATTTGGCTAACTCATTGATAATCCGTAACTTTGCACCCGAAAATTGATTAAACGCCCGTAGTGACGTGGTTCTCACGACGTGAAGTCGTCTTCTTGATACAGAAAATCTAAAGGATAATGCGGTTCTCGTGATGAGGTTCCGCCTAAAGTATAGAGATTATGAGTCAAATTATTAAAAAAGCATGTTTGAGCCTGATGACTCTGATCCTTCTCAGCACTGTCGCAATGGCAGGAGGCAATGGAGCAAAGAGTGTTAAGACATCAGGGTTCGACTGGAATCCAGTGATGGATGCGATTATTCAGGTAGAAAGCGGAGGCAACGCAAAGGCAGTGAGTGGAAACTCAGTTGGCGCCATGCAGATCACCCCGATTCTTGTGAAGGATTGCAACATCATTCTTAAAAAAAGGAACAGTAAACTGCGCTACACATTAGCAGACAGATACAGTCTGGAGAAATCCAAAGAAATGTTCCTGCTTATTCAATCATTTCATAACCCGGAGAACAACATTGAGAAAGCAATCCGAGCCTGGAATGGTGGGCCGAAATACAGTGTCCGTGCTACTAACAGGTACTACAAGAAGGTTATGAACAAAATGAAGTAGAATTATCTATTTCAAGTACCATACAGATCCGGTTGTCAAGATACGAAGCTTGGCGATCGGATTTAATTTTTAAATAATACTAATTTTTTTGCGCAATTACGCAACAATCATTACCTTTGCCGATGATTTTAAACAAATAAAATTATTGAATATGACACTGATTATCATTTTAGTCGTCGTTGCAATCCTGATATTTGGATGTATCGGCATCTACAACAACCTCGTAAAACTGCGTAACAACCGTGAGAATGCTTTTGCGAACATCGACGTTCAGCTGAAGCAGCGCCATGATCTGATACCTCAGTTGGTAGCCACTGTGAAGGGTTATGCCCAGCATGAGAAGGAACTGCTGGAGCGCGTCACCCAAGCCCGTGCTGCCGCTATGGGAGCCACGACCATCAATGACAAGATCCAGGCTGAGAACGCCCTGTCGAGTGCGCTGGCTGGGCTGAAGGTTTCAGTAGAGGCCTATCCCGACCTGAAGGCTAACCAGAACTTCCTGCAGCTGCAGGAGGAGATCTCCGACATCGAGAACAAGATCGCAGCTACGCGTCGTTACTTCAATACAGCTACCCGTGAGCTGAACAATGCCGTGCAGACCTTCCCATCGAACATCTTCGCCAACATGTTCGGATTCCACAAGGAGCCGATGTTCGAGATTCCAAAAGAGGATCGCGCCACGATCGAAAAGGCCCCTGAGATTAAGTTCTAAGGCGGAATGAGATACGTCGGAATCCAGAGCCAGATCTCGCGCAACAACATGAAGAGCATGTTGCTGCTGATTGCCTTTCCCGTCATCCTACTTGGTATGGCGTGGGTGTTCCTGGCTATTATCACCTATTTGGGAGCAGACTATTACGATCAGGTTGACGGCAACTATTATATGAACCAGGTTGGCGTCAACTACGAGCCTCAGCTGAATATCGACACAGTGAACTGGACTTTCACGAAGATAGCCCCGTTCATCATTGGCGGTGTCGTCATCTGGTTCTGTATCGCCTACTTCAGCAACACGAAGATGATCCAGCGGGCGACAGGTGCCCAGCCCCTGATGCGCAGGGAGAATCCGAGGGTGTATAACATCGTGGAGAATCTCTGTATGGCCTGTGGTATGGACATGCCGAAGGTGAACGTGATCGACGATCCCCAACTCAATGCCTTCGCCAGTGGTATCGATAAGAATTCCTATACCGTCACTGTCACCACAGGACTGCTTGACCGTCTGGACGATCGTGAGCTCGCAGGTGTTATCGGCCACGAGCTGACCCATATCCGCAATCGCGACACCCGTCTGCTGATTACGAGCATCATCTTCGTGGGTATCATCACCACCGTCCTCTCGCTGGTAGTGAGGATGATCTACAACCGCATGCTGTTTGGTGGCTTCAGCAGCAGCAACGATCGCAATGAGAAAGGCAACGGACTCTCCGTGATAGCCATCATGGTCATTGGAGCCATCTGCGCCGGCATTGCCTGGCTCTTCGTATCGCTCACCCGATTTGCCATCTCGCGCAAACGTGAGTTCATGGCCGATGCTGGAGGTGCCGAACTTTGTGGCGACCCCATGGCACTGGCCTCAGCGCTGCGAAAGATCTCGAACAATCCAGGCCTGGGCGACGTCGAGCGCGAGGATATTGCCCAGATGTACATCATTCATCCGAAAAAGATGGCTCAGGGACTGATGCAGTTTCTTAGTGGACTTTTCGCCACGCATCCCAGCACAGAGGAGCGTATCAGGATTCTCGAGCAGTTCTAAGCTGACCATCCATACAGGTTACTAAACGCAAGAAACGCAGCCCTCAGGGGTTGCGTTTCTTCTTGAGTTGCGGAGGCAGGATTCGAACGTGCGACCTCCAGGTTATGAGCCTGGCGAGCTACCAACTGCTCCACTCCGCGATGTTAATTTTCAATGCAAATAAGGACGTTTCCTGTTTTGCGGGTGCAAAGGTACAAAGTTTTTTCGAATTGGCCAAATATTTACGCTCTTTTTTTGAAATTTTCCACTTTTCGCAACTTTTTTGCCCAGATTTCTTGCGTATTTCAAAGAAAAGTCGTAATTTTGCACACTGTTAGTACTGTGTGCAATTTTTTAATCAACAGGAGGAATCATATATGTCCATATCCAAAACCAGACAAAAGCTTGTAGATGTAGCTCGCCAGTTATTCGCCAAGAACGGACTGGAGAATACGACGATGAACGACATTGCCCAACAGTCAGGCAAGGGTCGGCGCACACTTTACACCTATTTCAAGTCGAAGGAGGAGATTTACTACGCTGTGATTGAAAGTGAGCTCGAGCGCCTCAGCGACAAGCTCGACGAGGTGGCTGCACGTAAAATCCGTCCACAGGACAAGATCATCGAGCTCATCTATACCCATCTGAGCATGATCCGCGAGACGGTAGTGCGCAACGGAAACCTGCGCGCTGAGTTCTTCCGTAACATCTGGATGGTCGAGAAGGTGCGCAAGCACTTCGACGACGCAGAGATCGAGCTCTTCCGCAAAGTCTACACAGAGGGCAAGGAGGATGGCGAGTTCGACATCGACAACATCGAACTCGTGGCCGATATCACCCACTATTGTATCAAAGGTCTCGAAGTACCTTATATATACGGACGTATCGCGCACGGAATGAAGGAGGAGGACACCAAGCCCCAGGTGGCCAAGGTGGTCTATGGCGCGCTGGGTAAGTTCAGGAGGAATTGAAAGATTCAAAGATTAAACATTAAATATTAAACATTTTAGAAGATTATGGGATTATTAGAAGGAAAGACAGCGCTGATTACAGGTGCTGCACGCGGTATCGGAAAGGCTATCGCACTGAAGTTCGCCGCTGAGGGCGCAAACATCGCATTCACCGACCTCGAGATCAACGAGGAGACT
>JAEEGH010007456.1_pt1 | contig 26298 bp, 20 predicted proteins | sample 9134181 | NCBI WGS metagenome assembly JAEEGH01 (sample SAMN16246544, study PRJNA631951) | gut metagenome | biome: gut microbiome; feature: rumen; material: DP-attached | host: Bos | place: Iran: Karaj | collected 2018-10 | reverse complement strand
GCTCCGAATCCCGGCGACAGCCGCCAGTGGTTCCTCATCGATGCGCAGGACCAGCCGCTCGGCCGTCTCGTAGTCGTCATCGCAAACAAACTCCGCGCCAAGGATCTTCCCACGTTTGATCCGTCCGTCGACGCCGGCGCGTTCGTCGTCGTAACGAACGCATCGCTCGTGAAGCTCACGGGCGGCAAGGAGGAGCAGAAGGAGTATCAGCGCTATTCTGGCTGGAGGAACGGTCTGAAGAGGTTTTCGGCCGCCGAGATGCGCGCAAAGCATCCTGACCGCATGATCATGGAGGCGGTCTGGGGCATGCTTCCCAAGAACAACATCGCGCGCAAGATGATGACCCGCGTGAAGGTCTTCGCCGGAGCCGAACATACGCACGCCGCGCAGAAGCCGGTCGAGATCAAGCTCTAAGGGAGGTTTTCAAATGGCCACTACCAAAGCAATTTCCGCAGGAACGGGACGTCGCAAGACCGCGACCGCCCGCGTGAACCTTGTCGAGGGCAAGGGGAACTGGACTGTCAACGGCGTTGCGCTCGAGGAGTACATCCCGTCCGAGGCGCTCCGCGACTATCTCAAGCAGCCCATCGCCATTTCCGGCTACGACATGGCCAACGTCGACGTCGTCGCGTTCGCGAAGGGCGGCGGCATCTCCGGCCAGGCCGGGGCCATCAGGCACGGCCTCGCCCGTGCGCTCGTCGAGGCTGACGAGACTACCCGCGCCGCGCTCAAGAAGGCCGGCTGCATGACGCGCGACAGCCGTATGAAGGAGCGCAAGAAACCCGGCCAGCCCGGTGCTCGCAAGCGCTTCCAGTTCTCGAAGCGTTAATCCGAAGACATGGCCTTTGGATTTCTCAAGAAGATCGCCGCTGCCATTCTGGGCGGCGGCGATCGGAAGCCCGGGCAGCCCGGCGACGGAAAGAAGAAGCGTCGCCGCGGCGGCAAGGGCCATGGCCGTCAGGGCGGCGAGCAGCAGAAGCAGGGGCAGCCCCAGAAGTCGGGCGCGCGCCAGCAGCAGAAACAGCAGCCCCAGCGCTCCCAGAAGGCCCAGGGCGGAGCTCGCGGCGACCGTGGCCAGCGCCGCATGGAGAGAGGCCGTCGCGGTCCCGTGTCGGAGGATACGGCCGCAGGCGAGACTCGCCCGGGCGGCGAGGTCTCCGAGAAGGAGCTTGAGGCCCGCAGAGCCGCCCATGCGAAGTGGGATCCGGCGAGCTTCTGCGTCGAGCCTCAGGAAGGCAAGAAGCGGTTCCACGACTTCGACCTCCCTTCGGAGGTCATGCACGGCATAGCCGACTTGGGTTTCAAGTACTGCACCGAGATACAGGCGCTTTCGCTCGAGCAGGCGCTCGCCGGCAAGAACATCGCCGGCAAGGCGCAGACCGGCTCGGGCAAGACAGCGGCCTTTCTCGTCGCGATTCTCACCCGTTATCTTCGCACTGCGGACCGCCGCGCCAAGGAGGGCGGCAACCCGCGGGCGCTCGTGATCGCGCCGACGCGCGAGCTCGTCATTCAGATTTGCCAGGACGCCGACGCAATCGGCAAGTACACCGGACTTAGGTCGCTTGCGGTCTACGGCGGGATGGACTACGACCGCCAGCGCAAGGAGGTCCTTTCGGCGCCGGTCGACCTTCTGGTCGCGACGCCCGGCCGTCTGCTGGACTTCACGAAGTCGCGCGTCATCAACCTCTCCAATGTCGACACGCTCGTGATCGACGAGGCGGACCGCATGCTCGACATGGGGTTCATACCGGACGTCCGCCGCATAATGAGCTATCTGCCGCCGAAGAACAAGCGCACGACGATGCTCTATTCGGCTACGCTCAACGACACGGTCATGCGCCTGGCGATGAACTGGATGGAAGAGCCCTACAAGGCCGAGGTCGAGAGCGAGACGAACGCGACCGACACGGTCAAGCAGGTCGTCTACGTCATACAGGCGAAGGACAAGTTCACGGTCCTCTTCAACCACATAGCGCTGCATCCGGAGTCCCGCGCGATCGTCTTCTGCAACAGAAAGTCCACCACCGAAGACGTCTACGAGTCTCTGAAGGTCAGGGGCGTCTCGGTCGAGATGCTTTCGGGCGACGTGAGCCAGAGCAAGAGGCTCAAGGTTCTCGACGAGTTCCGCGACAACGAGGTGAAGGTCGTCGTCGCGACGGACGTCGCGGGCCGCGGCATCGACATCAAGGGTCTTGAGTACGTGGTCAACTTCGACTTCCCGTACGAGGCCGAGGACTACGTGCACCGCATCGGCCGTACCGGCCGCGCGGGTTCCACCGGCGTCGCGATATCGTTTGCCGACGAGTTCGAGAGCTGCCAGATACCCGAGATTGAGGAGTACATCAACGAGCCGCTGAAGTGCACTGTCATCGGTCCGGACGATCCGCTCCTCAAGCCGCTTCCCGCGAGGCACACGAAGCTCGGCGAAGTCGACGCGGCCGCGAAGGCTGAGGTCGATGCGCGCGAGGCCGCCGGAGCGGACGAGATTGCCGCGGCGAGGGCTCTTGTCGGCGCGAACGCGACGACGGGCAGCGGTGCGCCGGCGATCCTCAAGGACAACGGTCCGCAGCGCAAGCTGCCGACGTTCGAGCACGCGCTCGAGCCCAAGAAAGAGCCGCCGGACGAGAGCGACGTCTACTCGAAGCCGGTCGCCCAGACCGCCAAGCTAGAGGAGTGGAAGATGTGAGCCGCTTGCAAAGCGCGCCCTTAATGTGATATACTACCACGAAAATTTGTTCGGAAAAGCAAGGAAAACAACTAAATGCCGACTATCAACCAGCTGATTCGCAAGGGGCGCCAGCCTCTCGCAAAGCATTCAAAGTCGCCGGCGCTTAAGAGCTGTCCTCAGCGCCGTGGCGTATGTCTCGTCGTCAAGACGATGACACCCAAGAAGCCCAATTCGGCCCTTCGCAAGGTCGCCCGTGTGCGTCTCACGTCGGGCTACGAAGTGACGGCCTACATCCCGGGCGAGGGCCACAACCTTCAGGAGCACTCCGTGGTCATGGTCCGCGGCGGCCGTGTGAAGGACCTTCCTGGCGTGCGCTACCACATCATCCGCGGCAAGCTTGACTCTCTCGGCGTCGCCGGTCGCAACCGCAGCCGCTCCAAGTACGGCATGAAGAAGGCGAAGAAAGAGGAGAAGTAAGCGATGAGCCGCAGAGGTAAAACGATTGTCAAGCGCGTAACGCTCGATCCGAAGTACAATTCCGAGCTCGTCGCGCACATGATCCGCGTCATCATGCAGGACGGCAAGAAGACCGTCGCCGAGAAGATCGTCTACGGCGCAATCGACAAGGTCGCCGAGAAGATGAAGGAGGATCCGTCCAAGTTCGTCAAGGACGAGAAGACCTTTGACGATCCGCTCGAGGTCGTTGCGGCCGCCATCGACAACATGAAGCCCCAGGTCGAGGTGAAGACCCGCCGCGTCGGCGGCACCACCTATCCTGTGCCTGTGCCGATCGCTCCGAACCGCCAGCTCTCCCTCGCGCTGCGCTGGACGACGCAGTACGCGTCCGCGCGCCACGGCATGGGCATGCCCGCCGCCGTCGCCGCCGAGATCGTCGATGCGTTCCAGGGCCAGGGCAACGTCATCAAGAAGCGTGACGACGTCCACAAGATGGCTCAGGCGAACAAGGCGTTCGCTCACTACGCCTGGTAAATAGCGGGAGTTCCTCTTTTCCGAGCAGAAGGGCCGTTCCGGGAAGCCGGAGCGGCCCGTTCGCTTTCGCGCCGCGCAACGGCTCCGCTTCAGTCGGTCAGGATCGCGTCGAATCCGCCGCGCGCCGAGAGCCTGTAGAGACCAGTCCTCCCCAGCTTCGAATGGCCCACCACAAGGTATCTCTTGTCGGCGGCGCCCAGTATCACGCGCAGAAGCTCCGCCTGGTGCTCGTGGTTGGTCGTCACGTTCTTCGCGTCCACTCCGAAGCCGGAGACGAACGCCTTTGTTATGTTGAAGCCCGACAGCTGCGCGAGGGCCGCAGCGCCGAGTATCGAGTTGAGCTGCGCGTCGTAGCTGCCGCCGAGCGCGATCTTCACCCAGGTCGCCGGCATCTTGCGGAAGAGCCCCATTATCGCGACCGAGTTCGTTATGATAGTCAGGTGGTCGATCGACGCGCGCATCAGCAGAAGCGCCAGCTCGAAGATGGTCGTGGACGAGTCGAGGAAGATTATGTCGCCTTCCTGCACGAGCGGCAGCGCCATGCGCGCGGCCGCGATCTTCTCGGACCTGTTAGAGACCACGCGCTCGCGGAAGTTCGAAAGGTCCGTCCCCGCGTCCGAGGTCTCGTTGAACACTATGCCGCCTCGTACGCGCTCGATGGCGTCGCGCCTCGCGAGCGTCTCCACGTCTCGGTGTATCGTGGCCGAGCTGACGTGGAACTTCTTCATGAGATCCTTCAGCGAGCAGGATTTCTTCTCCTTCAGGTATGCCAGTATGCGGTAAGTCCTCAAGTTCTCCATGCCGCAGATTCTACCATATTCGACGGACCAATTCAATTCCAGCGTGCCGGAATTGTGGTATAATACGCACCCAAACGGATTCAAGGACGGCATACATCATGGAAAAGAAGACCAATCAGTTCAAGGCCGAGATCGCAGAGATGCTCGATCTCGTGGTAAACTCTCTGTATTCCAAGAAGGAGATATTCCTTCGCGAGCTGGTGTCGAACGCTTCGGACGCCATCGACCGCGCGAAGTTCCTCGGGCTAACCGACAAGAGCCTTCTCGCGGACAATCCCGAGTGGAAGATACAGATTTCCGTCAACAAGGCGGAGAAGACGCTCATGGTGTCCGACAACGGCATCGGCATGGACGCCGAGGAGCTCGAGCGCAACCTCGGCACGATCGCGTCGTCCGGCACGAAGAAGTTCCGCGAAATGCTCAAGGAGAAGGGCGGCGACTCTCTGCCCGAGCTGATCGGCCAGTTCGGCGTCGGCTTCTACGCCGCATTCATGGTGGCCGACAAGGTCACGGTCGAGACTCTCAAGCGCGGCACTGCGGCCTCCTTCAAGTGGGAAAGCGACATGTCCGGCTCCTACACGGTCTCGGACGGCGACCGCGACTTCCCGGGAACGTCCATCACGCTGCATCTGCGCGACGACCAGCTGGAGTACCTGGACTACTGGCGCGTCGAGGAGCTTGTCCGCAAGTATTCCGACTTCATCGCCTATCCGGTCCTCTTCAAGCAGCTCGATCCGCCGAAGGACGAGAAGGAAGACGACCGCAAGAGCCGCGAGGAGCGCGAGTCGAAGCCCCTCAACACGATGGTGGCTCTCTGGAAGCGCGCCAAGAAGGACGTACGCCAGGAGGAGTACGACGAGTTCTACAAGCACCTGACGCACGACTGGGAGGCCCCGCTCGAGACCATTCCGTTCTCCGGCGAGGGCGCCGTCGAGTTCAAGGCGCTCCTGTTCCTTCCGAAGAAGGTCACGATGGACCTGTTCATGCCGCAGCAGAAGCGCGGCCTCTCGCTCTATGTGCGCAACGTGTTCATCGGCGACGACATCGAGATGCTGCTGCCCGGCTACCTGCGCTTCGTGAAGGGCGTCGTGGACTCGTCCGACCTGCCTCTCAACGTCTCGCGCGAGATGCTGCAGGACGACGCGGTCATCAGGAAGATCAAGGACGCCGTGGCGAACAAGGTGCTTTCCGCCCTCGAGGAGATGAAGAAGAAGGACGCGAAGCGCTACGACGGGTTCTGGGCGTCGTTCGGGACTCTTCTCAAGGAGGGCGTGCACACCGACTGGGAGCGCGCCGACCGCATCAAGAAGCTGCTCAAGTATCCCACGGCGCGCGGCGAGGACGGCAAGACCGTCTTCCTCGAGGACTACGTGAAGGACATGCCGTCTTCGCAGAAGGACATCTACTACATCTGCGCCGAACGGGAGTCCGACGCCCGCAGGTCGCCGCAGCTCGAGGCCGCCCGCAAGCACGGCTGCGACGTCCTTCTCTGGTGCGACCCGGTTGATGACTACCTTACCGAGTCCCTGCGCGAATTCGACGGCAAGAAGTTCGTGGACGTCGCGAAGGGCGAAGTCAAGTTCGGCTCGGAGGACGAGCAGAAGGCGGAGAAGGACGCCAACGACAAGGCCGCCGCCGACCTCAAGCCCTTCCTCGACGCGGTCAAGAAGGAGCTCGAGGCGAGCGTCTCGGACGTCCGCGTCTCCACGCGTCTCACCGACTCGCCCTGCTGCCTCGTCGCGCAGGAGCACGCCATGCCTCCGTCGATGGTGCGCATGATGCGCGCCATGCACCAGGAAGTCGCGGAGGAGAAGCGCATCCTCGAGATCAACGCGACTCATCCGCTCATCGCCAAGATCAGGGGGCTCGAGGGCGACGCGCTGAAGGACGCCGTCGAGGTCCTCTACGACGCCGCCCTTGTGGCGGAGGGCTCTCCGGTCGCCGACGGCGCGAAGTTCGCGAAGCTTGTCGCGAACCTGCTGATGAAAGGCTGACGCGTCACGGCGCGTCGGCGCCTGCGCCTGCGTTGCTTTCGCGCCAGGCGCCAGGCGTAAGCCCGGTCTCGCGACGGAACACGTTAGCGAGATATGCGGCGTTGCAGTAGCCGGTCCGACGGGCGATTTCAGTGAGCGTGGCGCACGTGTTGGCGAGCAGCAGCTTCGCCTGTACGAGGCGCTGCCTCGCAATCTCGTGCCCGGCGGAAATCCCCAGCTCCTTCGCGAACAGCCTGTCGAGGCGCAGCCGCGGGCAGCCGATGCCGTCGGCTATCTGCGGCGCGCCGATCGGCTCCGACAGATGAGCGGCTATGAACGACATCGCCTCGCGAAGCACCGGATGGCTGACGGCGACCGTCTCGGTCGAGCGCCGCACCGTGACGCCCCTTGGCTCGACGAGGATTGGCCCTTCCGGCGGCGCGTCTCCGCTCATGAGCCTGTCCAGCAGCGCGGCGCCCTCGTAGCCGATGCGCTCCAGGTCGTGGTTGACTGACGAGATCGGAACCACCTGGTTCTCGCATATGACGGGATTGTTGTCCACGCCGAGCACCGCGACTTCGCCCGGCATGTCTATGCCCCTTTCCTGGCATATCGCAACGACGCGGCTCGCGTCGTAGTCGGAATAAGCGAAGATGCCGAGCGGCTTGCGCGATTCGCTGATGCGCGCGCCTAGCCAGCCGGACAGTCCGGACCAGTCGGCGCGCGAGGCGGCGGAGGCGCTTTCGGACCAGACGAGCCGCTGAGGCGGCGGTGCGTCCGGCACCGCTTCGCGCCATGCCCTTGCGAACGCCTCGCATCGCAGCTGCTGCACGCGCCCCCACTTCGATGAGAACCATGCGACGCTTCTGAACCGCCTGTCCGCGAAATGGTCGGACGCAAGCGCGCCGATCTTTTCGTCGTCGCCGCAGACCGTGGGGAATTCATCCGACGGCGCCTGCCCCGTCACGTTCACTACGGGCACTCCGGCCGAGCGCAGCTCGTGCGCGAAGGCGTTCAGGCGGGACGCATCCTTCTTGACCGTGACTATCGCGCCAGCCCCCCGCCATCCGCTCGGCGGATGCGAAAGCTCGCTCTCGATCATCAGCATCCACGAACGTTCGCGCGCGTAGCGGGCGATTCCGTTGAGCCGGGCCTGGGACGCCGGCGAGACGAGTACTAGCACGCACTTTGACTTCATCTGCGGCTATTATACCATGTCAGATTGGCTGGCGCAATGGCGCGGCGGATACATTGCAATTGCCAATTGAGGGGCGAATCGTCTATAATTTGTCCTGCAAGGGGAGGCTTCGGCCAGACGGCTAGGCGGAATCCTTGCAGGGCATGAGGGAGAGTGAGCATATGGAGGAATGGGTTGATCTGCAGGTGAACGGCTACGCGGGCGTCGACTTCAACGCCCCTGGCCTTACTGTCGAGGCGGTGAAGGCCGTTTGCGTCCGTCTTGCGGCGGACGGGACCGCGGCGTTTCTGCCGACGCTCGTGACCGGCGATCCAGAGACGATTCTCGGCACGATCCGCACTGTCGTCGCCGCGCGTCGCCGATACGCGGAGTGCGAAAGGGCGATTCTTGGCTTCTTTCTTGAGGGCCCCTTCATTTCTCCGGAGCCAGGCGCCGTCGGCACGCATCCCGTCGAATGGGTTCGCCCGCCCGACCTCGCGCTCTTCGGACGGTTTCAGGACGCTGCGGAGGGCCTTGTCAGGATGGTCAACGTGGCAGCTGAGGTCCCCGGAATGCCGGACTTTGTCCGCGAGGTCTCCGGCCAGGGCGTCGTCGTTTCGCTCGGTCATCAGCTGGCGACGAGTCCCGCAGACCTGGAGCCCTGCCTTGCCGCGGGCGCCAAGGCGTTCACCCATCTCGGCAACGGCATCCCGAACATGGTGGGCCGCCACGACAACATCGTCTACTCCGCGCTTGTGGAGGACCGCGCCTCGGTCATGTTCATTCCCGACGGGCACCATCTTCCCGACACGATGCTGCGGCTTTACTGCCGCGCCGTGCCGACGAATCGCCTCATCGCCGTCTCGGACTCGCAGTATCCTGCGGGAATGCCGCCTGGCGAATATGACGTCTGCGGCGCGCACGCCAGGCTTGAGCCGGACGGACTGCTCTGGAATCCGTCACGAAACTGCCTTGTCGGCGCGACGGCCCCCATGTCGAAGATGATGGCGCTGCTCGCAGAGCGCGTCGGTCTTTCTCAGAGGGAGCTGCTGGCGGTCGGGCGCGAGAATCCGCTCCGGCTCATAGGCGGCCGCAGGCAGTGACCGTCGCGATGCCGGGAGCTCTACTTGCGCTCTACCATGTAGTGGATGCAGCGGCTGTTGCGATGGTTTAACCAATACGGCTTTCCGTTCTTGCCGAACAGCACTTTGCCGGTGAATGAAAGACGTTCGCCCGGCGTCCATATGAAGAGATCCTTGGCGTTGTACCTAAGCTCCTTGCCGTCGAATGGATCGCGCGGCACTTCGTCCATGAATTCCGGCACAAGATCCGAAAGGGCTTTCGGATATGCGCCGTGTCTGGCCTTGTAGGAACGGCAGGCCAGTGCGGTGGCCCGGGCAAGCATGTCGAAGTGGTGGCGGAAGAGGGCGCGGTAGACGGACCGACAGGACCAGCCTCGATCGTCTGCCAGGGCCTCTCCGAGCCAGTTGCGCTCAAACGGGTTCTTTCTCGCCTGCAATTCTCTGCGGGCGTAGGCGAGATCGTACTTCTTTTCGTCGAGCTTACGGATCATTTCTTCCGCGGATGCACGGTAGCTTTCGATATAGCGGTTTGACTGAAGGGCGTATCTTGCATATCCGGGGAAGACAAGCAGAACTGCGGCAAGGGGGTTCGTGTCTCTCGCGAGCAGAATGTCCCGCGGCGATTCCTTCGAGATGCTGACAGCTTCGGACACAAGGTCGCGCTTAACGGCGGCTTTCATGCGCTGATCGCCGTCGGCTGACAGCGTGAGGCAAAGTCCGCGCACCTTCTTGAGCCATGCCTCGTCCTCGTCGGGCGCAAACAGCGGCTTCGCGGCTTCGTCGAGGGCATTGATGCAGATGATGTGTCCGAAGGTCAGAGAGAACGAATATGGCGATTCGGCGTCCATGAGGACTCTTCCAATGCGATACATGTCCATAAGCGAGCTGCGCGCCTTCGCGATGTCGCCGCCGACAGCCTTGCCCCTTCGAGTTTCTCTTAACGGTAACGGCCAAATTCACTCGGCAAGGCGGCCAAATTCGCCATGTTACGCGGCCAAATTCCGTTTGGTCAGTGGCCATGCATGAGAAATGGCGCCATTACAAAGAGAAATGGCGTCATTTCACCATAGTAATGGCGTCATTTGTGTGGTGAAATGGCGTCATTTCTCGTGACTGTACCACATGGAGCTCAACTTTTGCCCATAAGGAAAACAAATTTGGCCACAGGCAAATATCGCTTCGGGTGCGACAGCTCGCCCCCTCCGCTCGCCGTCAACCGAAAGAGCGGTTGTGGTGGGCGGCTGGGTGCGCGTTTTGGCGATTTTTGGTATAATATTCGTCTATGAGCGAAGCGACTGGCGAGGTGGCGGAAGGGCACATTGCAGGCGGTGTGTCCGAAGACGTTAACATCGAAGAGGAGATGTCGAGGGACTACATCGACTACTCCATGAGCGTGATTGTGGGGCGCGCGCTTCCCGACGTGCGCGACGGCCTCAAGCCGGTGCATCGGCGGTGCCTTTTCGCAATGCACGAGCTCGGGAACGTCTGGAACTCGAAGCACGTGAAGTCCGCCCGAATCGTGGGCGAAGTCATCGGCAAGTACCATCCCCACGGCGATTCGTCGGTGTACGACGCGATAGTGCGTCTTGCGCAGGACTTCTCGCTCCGCATCCCGCTCGTCGACGGCCACGGCAACTTCGGCTCGATCGACGGCGACCCGCCTGCCGCGATGCGTTACACCGAGGTGAGGATGCAGCGCGTCGCGGACGAGCTGCTCGGCGACCTCGAGAAGGACACGGTGGACATGATGCCGAACTTCGACGAGACGCTCGAAGAGCCCACCGTCCTGCCGGCGAAGCTGCCTAACCTGCTTCTCAACGGTTCCGCCGGCATCGCCGTCGGCATGGCGACCAACATCCCGCCCCACAACCTCGGCGAGCTCTGCGACGGCATCGACTACTACGTGCGCCATCGCGAGGAATGCACGGTCGACGACCTCATGAAGTTCGTGAAGGGTCCCGACTTCCCGACCGGCGCGGTCGTCTGCGGCCACAACGGGATTGCCTCGATGTACAAGCTCGGGCGCGGGCAGCTCACGGTGCGCGGCAAGGCCGAGATACAGACCGACCAGAAGACCGGGCGCGAGAGAATCGTCATCACCGAGATCCCGTACGGCGTCAACAAGCGCGAGATGATAACCCACATGGCCTCGCTCGTCAAGGACAAGGTCATCGAGGGCGTCAGCGACATACGAGACGTCTCGGGCGGACACACGAGCGGCGCGGCGGGCGTCGCCTCCAAGAGCCGCAAGACGACCGACGACGACATCTGCATCGTCGTGGACGTCAAGCGCGACGCGGTTGGCGAGATCGTCCTCAACCGCCTCTACAAGCACACGCAGCTGCAGACGACGTTCGGCGCGATCCTGCTCGCGATCGTCGGCGGCCGTCCGAAGGTGCTGAACCTCAAGGACTACTTCAAGTGCTACGTCGACCACCGCTTCGACGTCATAACGCGCCGCACCCGCTTCGACCTCGCCAAGGCCCAGGCGCGCAGACACATCGTCGACGGCCTCCTTCTCGCCATTGACAACCTCGACGAGGTCGTGAGCATCATCCGCTCGTCGAAGACGAGGGACGAGGCGAAGAGCCGCCTCCAGAGCAGGTTCGGCTTCACCGACCTGCAGGTAAACGCGATTCTCGAGATGAGGCTCTACCAGCTCGTCGGCCTCGAACGCGACAGGCTGGCCGACGAGCTCGCACGCCTTCTCGCGGCCATCGCCGACTTCGAGTCGATACTCGCGAATCCCGAGCGGGTCTACGCGATCATCCTCGACGACCTTGCGGACATCAAGCAGCGCTACTGCCAGAAGGAGGGCGCCGAGCGCCGCACGGAGATCGTCGAGGACGCGAACGAGGTCTCGGTCAAGGACCTCATACCCGACGAGCCCTGCGTGATAACGCTTTCCAACCGCGGCTACGTCAAGCGCGTGCCGCTTACGGAATACCGCGAGCAGAAGCGCGGCGGCCACGGCGTCAAGGGCGCCCAGGTCAAGGAGGAGGACTTCATCCGCCTCGTGTTCGTCGCCGACACGCACGACGAGCTCATGTTCTTCACGAACACGGGCCGCCTCTTCGTCAAGGGCGCGTACGAGATTCCCGAGGCGCCGCGCACGAGCTTCGGCCGTCCGCTCATCAACCTCCTCAACCTGCAGGAGGGCGAGCAGGTTCTGCAGCTTCTGCCGATAAGGTCGTTCGACGGCGACGTGGACGTGTTCTTCGCGACGGTGAACGGCACGGTGAAGAAGACTCTCCTCGGCGACTTCAAGAACGTGAACAAGTCCGGAATCCGCGCCATCAACATCGAAGAGGGCGATTCGCTGGAGGAGGTCCGCCTCGTCAAGCCCGACGACGACGTGATCATGCTCACCAGGAACGGGCGCGCGATGCGCTTCGCCGCGACGGACGTCAGGCGCATGGGCCGCACAGCCACCGGCGTAAGGGGAATCCGCCTGCTCGAAGGCGACCGCGTCGTCAGCTTCGACGTCGTGGACGACTCGAAGACGCTCTTCATCGCGACTGCGAACGGCTACGGCAAGCGCTGCGAGTTCAAGGACTTCACGCGACACGGCCGCGGCGGCCAGGGCATGATCGGCATCAAGGGCGCCGACCGCAACGGCGCGGTAGTCGCGGCGCATGCGGTGAGCGACGACGAGAGCGTGATTTCGATCACGTCCGACCAGCAGATGGTGCGCAGCGCGGTGTCCGACTTCAGCGTGCAGGGCCGCATGGCGCAGGGCGTCAAGCTCGTCCGCCTTTCGGAGGGCGCGACGCTCGTGAGCGTGTCGGTGTGCGAGGGCGAGGACGATGACGACGAGCCTGCGGCGGAGGGCGCGCAGCCCGGGTCCGCCGAGCCTGGCGCCGCAGAGCCGGCGGAGACGCCCGCTGTCACTGGCGGCGATGCGCCCGTACCGCCCGAGCCAGCTCCTTGAGCTTGGCTTCCGCGGAACCGCCGCGGAGTGTTTCGACGAACGCCACGTCGCGCGAGCCGGCCGTGTAGAACACGGCCCGCTCGCCCTTCACGTCTATGTTGGTGACGCCAGATGCCGCGCACACAGCGCGCAGAAGGGCGATGCGCACGTATTCCGACGCTTCCGGCGGAGGCGGGCCGAAGCGGTCCGCCATCTCCCTTGCGAGGGACGAGACCTCCCTTTCGCCCTGCGCCTCGGCGAACCGCTTCATCAGCGTGAGCCTCTGGGCGTCCTCCTCTATGTACGTGAACGGCAGGCGCGGCGCGGCGAAGTCGAGGTTCAGCTTCACGTCTATCGCGTCCTTTACGCGCTCGCCCTTCATCATCGCGATCGTACGCTTGAGCAGCTGGCAGTAGAGCCCGAAGCCGACGGCGGCTATGTGGCCAGACTGCTGCGAGCCGAGAAGGTTGCCCGCGCCGCGAAGCTCCAGGTCGCGCACAGCTAGGTTGAAGCCCGCGCCGAGCCCGCCGTGCCGCCTGAGAGCCGCAAGACGCTCGCGCGCGTCCGAGTCGATGTCGCCCGAAGGCGGCAGCAGGAAGTACGCGTACCCTCGCCTCGACGAGCGCCCCACGCGCCCGCGCAGCTGGTATAGGTCGGCCATGCCGAAGGAGTCCGCCCGGTCCACGAGAATCGTGTTCGCACGCGGAATGTCGATGCCCGACTCGACGATCGTAGTCGAAAGCAGCACGTCGTATTTGCCGCGCTCGAAGTCGCGCATCCTCTTCGCGAGGTCCCGCGCGTCCATCTGGCCGTGCGCGACTACTATCCGCGCCTTCGGGCAGAGCGCCTTGAGGCGTTTCTCCGCCTTGCCTATGGACATCACCCTGTTGTGCAGAAAGTACACCTGCCCGCCGCGCGCGAGCTCCGCTTCCACCGCCGTCCGCACCGCGTCGTCCGAGTCGCGCACGACGCGCGTCTCCACGGCGACGCGCTCTCTTGGCGGAGAGCGCAGCAGCGAGAGGTCGCGCGCGCCTGTCATCGAAAGGTAGAGCGTGCGCGGTATAGGCGTAGCCGAAAGCGTCAGCACGTCGGCCGTCGCCCTCAGCCCCTTAAGGAACTCCTTGTGCCTCACCCCGAAGCGCTGCTCCTCGTCGATGATGATCAGCCCGAGGTCGTGGAAGCGCACTTTCGGCGTCAGGATGGCGTGCGTGCCGATCACGATGTCGCATACGCCCATCTCAAGCCTCTTGAACGTGCCAGCATGGGTGCCGGACGTCTGGAAGCGCGAGACGGACTCTATCCTTATCGGCGTTCCGTCGAAGCGCGAGGCGAACGTCTCGAAGTGCTGCTCGGCGAGGACGGTCGTCGGCGCGAGCACCGCGACCTGCTTGCCGTTCATCGCCGCTATGAACGCGGCCCTCATCGCGACCTCGGTCTTTCCGTAGCCCGCATCGCCGCATATGAGCCTGTCCATCGGCTTGGTGGACGCGAGGTCCTTCTCCACCGCTTCGATCGCGGAGAGCTGGTCGGGCGTCTCGTCGTAGGGGAACGCCGCGTAGAATGCGTCTCGTCCGTCGCACTCGACGTCGTACGCGAAGCCAGGCGTCGTGTCGCGCTTCGCCTGCGTCTCGAGAAGCGCCGCGGCAAGGTCGGTGACCGCCTTCTGCGCGTCCTTCTTGTCCTTCTCCCAGCGTCTTCCGTCCAGCCTGTGCAGCTTGACCGCTTCGCCCTTGACGCCCACGTAGCGCGAAAGGAGATGCGCGTGGGCCGCAGGCACGTGAAGCTTGCCTCCGTCGGCGTACTCTACGGTGAAGACCTCGCTGCGCCTTCCGTCCACCACGATCTCGGACGAGCCGATGTACTTGCCGACGCCGTAGTCTACGTGCACCACATACTCGCCCGGCTCGAGATCGTCGAAGTCGCCTATCCGCTCTCCGCGCATCGCCGCCGCGACAGCTCTCCTAAGCCTGTGCGTCTTCTTCGCGAACACGCGGTCCGCCTTCGTGACGACGATCATCCCGCCTTCGCCGCCGAGCTCGAACCCGCCGGATAGGTCGTCCGCCCGCACAACGAGGCACCCTCGTCTCTCCGCCGCGGCGACGTGCTGCTCAAGCCGCTTGCGCGCCGCGTCGAAGAGCTCCGGATGGTGCGCCTCGTCCGCACCGAGTTCTGCGAACCCTGGCAGCGGAGAGGTCTGGAAGCCGTAGCCGGCGACGCCTTGAGGCGGCGGATCGCCGGTGTAGACCGCGGACCTCCCTCCGATTTCCGCGAAGGGCGCTCCATCGTACTCGTTGTGCTCTATCGCGAGAAGGGTGGCGGCCTCTGGCAGAAGCCCGACTATGCCGGACGCCGCGCCTGCGTCCTCCTGGTCCCTTACGGGCAGTATCTCGCACCTCTCGATCCTCTCGACGGAAACCTGCGTCGCGGGGTCGAACCTTCGCAGGCTCTCCAGCTCGTCTCCGAAGAACTCGGCCCGGACTGGTCCCGCCTCGCCCGGACTCCACACGTCGACTATTCCGCCGCGCACCGAGCAGTCGCCCTCCTTCTCGACCTGCGCAAGCCTCTCGTAGCCGAACTTCGCGAGCGCGGCCTTTATGTCGTTGAAGCCCGCGGCGCCCAGCTCGAGTCTCAGCGGCGCGACTCCCTCTCTGACGGGCGCTACCACGGCCGCATACGACGCCACGACGACGCACGGGTACGGCCTCACGGCCCACGCCTTCAGAGCGGCGACCGCCTTGAGCCGTAGCCCGAGCGCGCTCTTGTCGTCGTCGACAGGGGACGGAAAGTCGAGCACTCGCACGTCCGTGTCGTCCGTTATTGCGCGAAGGTCGTCCGCGAGCCTGTCGGCGTCCGGCATGCCCGGCGTCACCGCGAGCACGACGCGCGGGCCTCCCTCCTCTGCAAGCGCGGCCGCGAGGAATGCGTCGGCGCATCCGGTGAGCGAGGGAACGGCCACCCGCCTCCCGGAGATTTCGCCGGGGGGTGCGAATCTGGAACCAAATGCCTTAAGGGCGGCCTTCATCGTACGAAGGCATATTATACCACTTCTTCTCCGCTCCCGCACGGGCTGCCCTGGCGGACGCCTGCGCTCACTGCTTCGCCGCCTTCAGGCGAATGGCCCGCTCCTCGCTCAGCGACCTGCCCGTCTTGCGGCGGAATATCCGCCTAAGGAACGACTCGCTCGGCCAGCCGCAGCGCCCCGCAATCGCCGATATCTGCACGTCCGGCCGCGCAAGAAGCTCGTAGACCGCCTCCATCCGCACGGACTGTATCTCGTCCGTGATGGTCTTGCCCGTCGCCGCCTTGAATCGCATTTCGGCGAGTCGGCGCGAGCAGTCGAAGAACTTCAGGACGTCGCTCGGCTTCATCCCGTCGCAGGCATGTCGCCGTATCGCCTCTACCGCCTTCTTCGCCGCCTTGTCGACGCGGTGGAAGATGCGGGACGACGAGCGCCGCACTATTCCGCCGGGCGGCACCGTGAAATGGCCCAGCGTCCTCTCTCCCGCAAGAATCCGCGAGAGCAGTTCTGCGGCCATGCGTCCGGTGCGCCGGTAGTCGAGCCGTATCGACGAGAGATGCGGCGTGGACGACTCGCAGAGCAGTTCGTCGTTGTCGACGCCAATGACCGACACGTCCTCCGGAATCTTCATCCTGTTCGCGCGCGCGGCGGCGAGCACGTGCGAGCCTATCTCGTCGTTCACCGCGAACACGCCGCACGGCCGCGGCAGCGTCTTGAGCCATTCCCTGAGCCCCTTCTGGAGGAGCGTCACGTCCTCCGACTCGCCCTTCGTCGGAATGAACTCGTATGTCGGACGCCCGATCCGCCTGGCCTCCGCGAGAAATGCCGCGCGTCTTGTCTCCGCCCAGTAGACCCTGCCGAACCTTCCGGCGATGGCCAGGTTGTTGGCGGGCGACAGCGCCGCGAGCTCCTGCGCCGCTAGCGCGCCTATTGCAGAAGAGTCGCTCGTGACGCACGGCGCGGCGTCTGCGACGGTGGTCGGGTCATGGCACTGATACACGACGGGCGTCGCTCCGAACGCGGACGGCGAAAGGCCCTGTGCGCCGCCGCTTCCCTCGACGATGCAGCCTGCGGGCTTCCAGAAGGAGAGTATCGCGCCGAGCGGCTGCTTGGCCGAGGCGTTCGTGATCATTCTTGCGTCCCATCCGACTTCATTGGCGAATGACGTCACGCCCTCGAACTTCTGCCGCGCGGTTTCTGAAGAGCCCGTCTGGAAGAACAATATCGTTGCCATACGACGTATTATATCACAGTTCACCGCCATTTTGCCGCAACAAGCCGCGTCCGTGTTGTTCTGTGGCCGCGCGTAAGCGCAGGCCTCCTTGCCGCTGCGAAGCGCCGAAGGGCTGTCCCCGTCGGATTATGTCTTAACTCCGATTCCATTTGCCGTTTTCTTTCCTCTTTGCATCTACCACCGCATTTATGTAAATGCGGTGGTAAGGCGAAGGGCGGAATGTTGCCGCGCCTTGACAGATCCATCTGCTTGTATTATAATCGGACTCAGGATAGTGAAGTATATTGTTTGAAGAGCCAAATTGCTATAATGCAAGAAAGGTACATATGTCCAGAACAACGCCTGTCTTTGTATTGACGATGGTCCTCGCACTTGCCGGCTGCAAGTCCACCCTCACGTCCTTGATGCGCGCCGATCCGGTGCCTCTGACGGACTTCCTCCCGCACCATGACACGCTTCGCCGCATGGACGACACCTGTCCGTTCCACTATTACTGGGCGGATATCGACGCGCTCATGGCCGCCGACATCAAGCACGTCTATATTGCGCCGGTGGATCTGGGCTATCTTCAGCAGGGCAATGCCTGGGACGAGTTCGCAAAGCGCATCACGACCGCCGAAGAGGATCTGCAGGAGCTGGCCGAGTTCGCGCGCAAGGCGTACTACAAGGCGTTCAAGTCGCAGGAGAAGGCAATCGGCGTGACCGTCGTCGACAGCCCCGACGTGCCGAACACGCTCGTTGTCGAATCTGCCATTGTGGCGTTCGCGCCGACCAAGTCGAGCGTCTATGCCGCCGGACTGGTCGGCGACTTCTTCGTGCCGTGCCTCGGCTTTGTCACGGGCGCGATCTCGTCCGGCACCATCGCCGTGGAATCCCGTGCGCGCCTCGGCAAGGACGGCAAGATCGTCGCGATGCTGGCGGACACGGAGAACGACCCCGGCGCGATCGTCTCGCTGTCGAAGTTCACCTGGACGACACCTGCGAAGATCAATCTCAAGCGCATCGCCATCCAGACCGCCAGCAGCTGCACAGTGGACAAGATGGAAGACCTTGACCGGGGCTATCCAATCGAGTTCTTCTCCACCTTTTCAGACGCCGATCTCGACAACATGTAGCAAGCGGCGGATGGAAAGAATGGGCGCGGGGCCTGTCCCTGTCGCGAATGCCGTGATATGCCGTAAACCTATACTCATCAACGAGGAAATAATGAACAGGCGTGATTTTGTAAAGTCAGTCTTTGCCGCGCCTCTGTTGGGCGCGGCGGCGCCGGCCGTCGCCGAAGGGAGGCTTTCCCAGGCGGTCGGGAAGCCGCTTCCGCCCTGGAAGGCCGGCGAGTTCCAGATCCATTTCATCTACACGGGAGTCGCGGAGAGTCAGTTCTGGATCATGCCGGACGGCACGACAATGCTCCTTGACTGCGGCGACCATCCGGCGTACACGCGCGGCAAAATGGCCCTGTGGCTGCTGCCGAACGGCAAGCGCCACGCAGGCGAGTGGATCGCCCGCTATGTCGCGCGCGTGAATCCGCACGGGACGGACGTCGACTACATGATGATTTCTCATCACCACGCGGATCATGCCGGCACTGACGGATGGGGCGGCTTCCTGCAGGCCGCGGAAACGCTCAAGTTCCGGCGCGGGTTCGACCGCGGCTGGCCCGACTTCGACGAGCCGATTCCGAACGAGAGGTGCGACAACCAGAGCTATCCGCACATAAGAAAGACGCTAGACTGCCTTGTCGAGCGCGACGGACTGAAGATGGAGAAGTTTCGCGTCGGCGCGGTCAACCAGGTCGCGATGCTGAGGAACGCGGCGGATTACCCGGGCTTCAGCGTGACGAACATAGCTGGCAACGGAAAGATACTCTGCCGCGACGGCGGCATTCGCGACCTCTATGCCGAAAAGCGCGGTGCAAAGCATCTGAACGAGAACGCCATGAGCCTCGGCGTCGTTGCGCAGTACGGCGCGTTTCGCTACTACACGGCAGGGGACTTCTTCGACAGGTTCCATCTGAAGGACGGGTCGGTGTGCAGGATTGAGGCGGAGCTGGCGAAGGAGATCGATCCCGTCGATGTCGCGAAGGTGAACCATCACGGGCACCACTCTATGTCTCTTCCGCTGGTCGCCGCGCTCAGGGCGCGGGTGTGGACGGCCTGCGTGTGGGATACGCTGCATGTGACGTCCGATACGCTTGAACGGCTTGCGAGCCGCGAGGCGTATCCCGGCCCGCGCCTGGTCGCCCCGGGCTTGTTCTCTCCGCTGCGGCGGCTCGAAGACGCGGGCAAGCCGTTTATGTCCGACATCGCGCCTGAGTCGTTTGACGCGGGGCACGTCGTCGTGACCGTGTCGGCGGACGGGGACACATACTCTGTCGCATACGTTACGGCGGACGACGAGTCAATGCGCGTAACGGGCGCATACAGCTTCCGTTCAACGCCCCCAGAAAACCGCCTGTCATGAATTGTTTTATCTGAAGGACACTTCCTCCAGCTACTGAAGCCGGTTTGCGGAGAATTGTAAAGCGCAACGCCCTTTAAATTCAGCGGAACGTTAGAGAGAGCCCAACCGCTCGGAGTTAATATAACTAAGCTCTAGCGGTCTTCTCGGTCTTTCAACTCTGCGTACTCAGCGTCTCTACGTTAATCGAGAAAATCCTTGTTTACGGGCCGCCCGGAGTGCGGCCCCTACCACGATTCCGTCCCTAACGTCCTTTTGTTCAGTCCACGTGACCACGAACCGTTCCAGCCGGCTTTTTGAGGGAACCCGCAACAAGCCGCTTTCGTGTATTTTCGTGTCGGGGGAAGCCCCGCTTTCGTGTCCCTTCGCGTCTGCGACAAGCCGAAGGCTGAAACGACGCGGCGAGGCACGGCGAAGGTCGTTCGACATGTCTAGTGTTTTGTAGGCGATTGTGAGGTCCCTCGACCTTCAAGCCGTGCGGCGACGCGGCGGTTCATGCGGCAAAGCCGTGTCGCAGACGTGAAGGGCTTTCGTGGCCGCGCGTAAGCGCAAGCCGCTTTGAAAGCGAAACATCGCCAGCTCCAAGGGCCTTTTGTCTTCCCTGGAACTGGCGACGGGTTGTGCGCGTTTAGTGCGCGGCGTAGCGGATGGCGAAGGTCGCCGTGCCGCCGGAGGTCGTAACGCGCAGCGAGCCGGACTCGCTCGGCTTGCCCCCCTTGGCCCGGATTTTTTGAGCATGACCAATCGCAGACCAAGGATAACCGCGCCTTTTAGCCGATTGTTGCGCTCTTTCAGTTGACGGCGAGTGGAGGGTGGGGAGTTGCACGAGAGACACTTCGCAGGAACCGACATGATTTTGACGACACGCGGTAACAGGCGAGTGCTATGCACGAGCGTCAAAATCACGTCGGGTGGCGTCCGCGAAGTGCGGGTCGGGCGACTCTCCGCCCGAAGCGAGCCTTTCGCCCGGATCGTCCCCTCGCGTCCCCGCACCCGTTATCGTCGGCGCGTTCCCTGTCGGCGTGTCGGCGGCTCCGCCCTCGTCAACGCACTGCCAGCTGAATGAGTCGAGAGAGAGCTTCATCTCCTTGAGCGCACGGATGCCGATGATCAGCGTGTTGCTCTTCGAGAGCGTGCGCTTTTCGGCGTCCACGGACCCCTTGAGGCGCGGCTCGTACTTCATCCATCCGTCGATGCGGACGGCGTTGCCGGCCGAGATGAGGGCGCGTTCGGCCTCGACGACGCCCTTGACGATGCCCTTGGCGAGCTCGTACTTTGCGCCCTCGATGTAGTTGTTGTCCAGCGCGAACCTCACCAGTTCGTCCTCGTTGTACATGCGCACGTTCACGATGTGGGGCCTGCGCTTTGTCGCGGACGTCTGTCCACTGCGCAGGTTCGTCATGGGCGATGTTCTGTACTGCATTTTCGTTTTCATCTTTCGTTTCCTTTCGTGTTTTGCGTTTCCCGCCGCAGGGTGGGGCACTCGCCCCGTCTGCCCATTGGCGGAAAGTATTTTGAATTAGGTGTTACGTTGTTTTGTCCTAATTGTCAGGGTGTTTTGTCCTAATTGTTTTTAGTCTCCGTCAGTAGACAAAATCTCGTTTGTCAGTTGACGGAAGATGGATTGTCGGTTGACGGAATTTCGTTTGACGGTTGATGCCTTGGGCTTTCCGCCGTCCCGGCGCTTGGACCGAAGAACGGGTAGATCTTCATGTCCTCCCCTTGGAACGCGGCTTTGCCGATATAACACCCGCTCATCGTCGCCGCGATTCCCATTGCAAATATCAGTTTCTTCATTTTCGATTTCTCCTTTCGATTGTTTGTTTAAACTCCGAGCGGTTGGGCTTTCGCGCAGACGCTTGCGCGCAGACCTCTAGCGACTTCGCTTTGCGAAGCGACCTTCGGTCGGGTCATAACTGCGGGTTCGGCTTCGCCGAATCTTCCCTCCGCTTCGCTTCGGTGCATTCCCGCTCCGCTGGCATGTCGTGCTTCGCTGTTCAATGCCCCAGGAACCGTTTGTCATGTATTGTTTTATCTGGAGGAAGTATCCTCCAGACCTCCTCTGCCGAAGGCAGCTATAAAAAACAAACATCTACTGAAGCCGGTTTGGAGAGAATTTGAAAGCGCAAAGCCCCTCAAATTCTGCGAAGCGGTAGCGAGAGCCCAAACCATTGGAGTTTCTTCTATAAGCGCCAAGGGTCTGTCTCTCTAGGTCTTGTGAGAGCCCAAACCATCGGAGTTTCAGCCTTTCAGCCTTCCGCATCCCTTCCTACGCGGATTTTCGTGTCGCAATTCGGGCACGTCACGTAGGAGTCGACCTTGGACTGGCATTTGCGGTCCTTCTTCTTTGCCTCGGGCTTGGCCATCGCCTCGTCCTCGGAAATGTCGCGCCCGCCCTTGACGAAGCGCGGCTTCTTGTCCGCGAGCGTCTTCACGCAGAAATCGCCCATGGCCTCGGCCCGGACGACCATCCTGCCGTTCCTGTCGACGAACGGGATGAAGCGCGCGAAGGGCTTTGCGTCTTCGCTCTCGCTGAGATTCACGTCGTAGCCGGACCTGAGCGACTTGACGAGCTTGTCGTGCAGTTCCGGCATTTCGATGTTGACATTTCCGAGCGACATGACCTTGCGGGCAGGGGCGCGGTTGCTGCCTTTCGAGATGACGTTGACTTCCGGCTCGTCCCAGTTGTCGCAGACGAACCTGTCGGTATTCTTGGTTTCCTTCATGTCGTTTGTTCCTTTCTCGTTTGTGGTGTGTGTTGAACAGTTGCGGGGCATCGTGCGGGAACTTCTCCCGCATCGCGCCCCAAATTGGTTTTTGGTGCCGCCTGCCGTACTCGTCTGCGGACGGCGGCGGATCCGCAGACGGTCGTGTAGTTCAGTTGTCAAAGATCAATGCCCTTGCGGGCCTGGGGCTCCGCTCGGCCTCTCGGCCTCGCATACACCCCTCACATATAGTGCGCAAAAACGCGTTTTAGTCCAATGAAAGTCATTTCGCGGACTGCCTCGACATCGATTTCACCCAATGTTTATCGGACTGAAAAAATTTTTTAACTTTTTTTAGAGCGTGGAAAAAAGAGCTCCTTGGCAGTCCCGTTTTTTGCCATGGCAAGTGGTCGAAATAGGCTCTCGTGACAATGGCATAACTGTTTTTCGTCTTTTGCTTTCCGAAATACCGCCTTGCCCGCTCTTGCGCGGCCTTTATCATGCGTTCCCTGTCGTGCTTCGGGAGCGATGTGGTTGCGAACGCACTGCCAACTCCCGTCTTTGCCGCGCCGATGCGGGCGTCTTCGTGGCGTCCGAGGACGGTTCTGTGCTTGCCGCCCATCACACGCCTCCCTTCGCGGAGGAGTGGGGGCGCCAGAAGGGGCGCACCTTCATCGCCTGCATCGACAGGTAAAAGCTCTTCAGGCGCGAGTGGAACGCCCGCGTGGGCGAGCGGAGGTGGCATTTGTCCATGATGGACATCTGCTCGAAGTACAGCTCGAGGAAGTTGTTGACCCCGATCCTGTTCGCGTACCAGGCCCAGATGCCGAAGTCCTTTTCCTGCCCGAACGCCTTGACCGCCTCGCTGACCGCGACCTTCACGGGGTCCTCGACGCCATCCGAGAAGACCCTATCGAGCCAGGCGTTCACCATCTGGTCGTGGAAGCGCTTCCTCGCGTACGCACGCGCGCGCCCGTGGTTTGGGCAATTACTTGTATTATTAATACACGTTTGCGTTTGGCCGATAGGCTTACAAACCGCGCGCGCGCACGTACGCGAGGCGGGATTGTTGATAACTTCTCCCGTTGCCTGCTTCCCATTTCCCGTTTTTCGTGTTTCCATTTCGCGCCGCTCTTGAGGCCTTTGCCTCTCCACGGCGCGCGTATGATCGCATGGGATAAATCAGACAAGGCTTTTGCATGATTTTACCTGCCCCGGTTTGCAAGAATGCACTGGGCGAAAATGGCGAGTTAACGCCTATGGGGACAGCCCCCAGCGGTCAATAACTGATTAAATCTCGCGAAAAGGCGGACATAATGCGTCAAAAGGCCAGCTGGGACCCCAGCGGTTGCCAATTTGCCGCGGAGGCGGCGGCGAAATCCGATTTCCAACGTTGGAAATTTTAAGCCCTTGGAACTGGCGATATTTCGCTTGCGCTTACGCGCGACCACGAACTCCCTTCGCGTCTGCGACACGGCTTCGCCGCGTGAAACGCCGCATCGACGCACGGCTTGAAGGTCAAAGGCCAGCACACTTCGCCTGCAGATGCAAAGCAAGTCAAGCGATCTTCGCCGTGCCTCGCCGCGTCGTTTCAGCCTTCGGCTTGTCGCAGACGCTTCGGGACACGGGGCTCCCCCCGACACAAAAAGACACGAACGCGGCTTGTTGAGGGAGCCCTCAAAGAGCCGACCGGAAAGGTTCGTGGTCGCGCGTAAGCGCAAGACCGAGGGGGACCCCGTAGGTTTGGGCCCGTGTGTTTTGTCTAACGCAAGGCGCGGAGCGGATTAGGGTTGGTGTGTTGGTGCTTTGGACTAATGGTTTTGCGTTTTCATCAGTTGGCAAAAAGATTTTTGTCGGTTGAGGAAAGATTTTCTGCTGGTTGATCGAATTCCTTCTGCGAACCAGCTCTTGCGGAGCGTAGACTGAAAGCATTGCCCAATCGAACCGAATTTTTTTGCCATATCGGATATGTTGTTAGGTTGGTGATGTGGTATAATAAAACCGCTGACAATGAGGAAAGGACAAGTATGAGAATTAACTTTGCGCATTCTTTCTTTACTGCCGCGCTTTGCGGTGCGGCTTTGCTGACTGGACGTGGTGTTTTCGCCGCGGCCTCGACATTCCAGGTGACGGAAGCCGAAAACGGTGCCTACAACGGCACCGTGTGGGAACGGGGCGACGGCTATGCCTTTACGGCAGAGGATTCGGCTAGATACTACAAATTCTTAAAATTCTACAGCGATCTTCTGCTTGATGGCGCCGTGTGCGCGGGCAGCACGAACTGGCATACGCTCAGCATCGGAACTTACGCATTGAACCCAGTAACCGTCGCCGTCACGAACGGGGCGCGGATGGTCACGGGAAAAGACAGGAACATCCTTTTCAATGGCAAGGGCGGCACGATTGTCGTCTCGGAGCCGACCGACGCACCATTCGAATGGGGGACCGGTAGCAAGATCACGACCGTCATTGGCGACACCTACCCCAATATGATTGGCACGGTCGGCTACAACTCGAAGTTCACGCTTAGCAGCGATGTCACATCAGACACCGGCACAGGCGACATCCTGCGCCTTCTCGCGCACGGAACGGCGTCCTACCAGTTCATCAGCAACCAAAACGTCAGTGTCGCCGCACGTATCTTGTTTGAAGGTGGCGATCTCCGCTCGATCTATAACGATACCACGAAGTTCCAAGTTGCCGATGGCGCGAAGGTCGTTCTCCAGAGCGTGCACGGCAATCCAATCATACTGCGCTCCTACGCCTATTCCCGTTATTCGCTTTTCGAGGGCGCGGGAACACTCGAAACAGTCGGCGATGGCGATGTCGTCCTTTTGCAGCACTCGTACGCTCCCGCCAAGACGGTGATGCTTGGTGCTGGCGAGGGCGGTCGCATTGTCTGGGGTCATACGGGAGACTTCAAACTTGGAGGAAGAATGTGCCTGAAACTGACGTCTGACGACGTCCTGCCGCATGGCGCCGGGAAGGGCAGAGTGATGATTTCCGTCGGCGAGTATTCCGGAACGGGCACGAGCGAGGCCGCGCCGGTTGTCATCGACCTCAACGGCACGTCGAACACCGTGAACGGCATCGCGTGGACCGACGACTGGCACGACCATTACTGGAGCTTCAGCCAGAACCATGTCGTCACGAACTCCTCCGCGACGGTCGCGACGCTGGGCCTTGACGTTTCCTCTCCCACGAACCTGAGCGCGATTCTCAACGCGAAGTTCGCGGCGAACGCGCCAACGACCATTAACCTGCGCAAGGTCGGCGCCGGGACGCTTTCGGTGAACAACGCGAAGGCCGTCGCCACGCTTGCTACGAACGCCTGTCTGCAAGTCGCGGAGGGCGTCGTTTCCTTCGACGTCGATGCGACGCTTGTGCGCCCCCTTTCGGTCGATGGCGGTTCTGTTGCGGTCGCATCTGCTACAACGCTTGACACTTCATCGCTAGCAGACGCAAACATCTCCATTGGCGGCCTTACGGTCGATACCGCATACTACTACGGCAAGACTCCTACAATCACGAAGTTCCGCCCTGCGGCTAACGGCAAGCTGTATCTGACGAACGTCTCGGGTGAACTCGCGTCGAACTACACCGTGCCAATCAACTTGACGACTGTCGTCGATGCGGAGAATTTTGCGTCGTGGAAGGTCTATGTGAACGGAGCGGAGGCGCGCGGATTCGTTCCAGAGTATGTGAACGGTGTGCTTAAGGCAAAGTTCAAACACGGTCTAGCCATCTTCGTTCGGTAGAATAGAGCCCAGTGTTGCTGGTTGGAAAACAAGGAAGGGAGATACATGATGAAGAGATTGCTGTCCATGGCGGCAATTGCCGTTGCCGTTGCGGCTTCCGGCACCGAGCTAAAGGATCTTAAACTCAAGGCGAAAACGGACAAGGAGAATCCGATCGACTACAAGGTCGGCGAGACGATCCGGTTTGATTTTTTCCTTGACGGCGTCACGGAGCTGCCCGCCGAGGCGAAGGAACCGCTTTACGTCATTTGGACGCGTGAAGGCGACGACGGCCTAAAGGTAGTCGGTACGAACGGCATTTCGCTCGTAAAAGGCTGTTCGATGGAGACGAGTTTGTCCGTTCCGGGCATAATCCGCGTCGATGCGCAGCTTGTCGGCAATGACTACAAGATGTTCGATTCAGTCCAGCGCACCCGAAATGACAAGGGCATAGGGGTTCGCGGCGGCGCCGGCGCGGAAACGGAGAAAATGAAACGCTCCACGAAGGAGCGGGAAGACTTCGACGCCTTGTGGGCGGAGGCGAAA
>JAEEGH010007455.1_pt1 | contig 26300 bp, 21 predicted proteins | sample 9134181 | NCBI WGS metagenome assembly JAEEGH01 (sample SAMN16246544, study PRJNA631951) | gut metagenome | biome: gut microbiome; feature: rumen; material: DP-attached | host: Bos | place: Iran: Karaj | collected 2018-10 | reverse complement strand
TAATCTCTTCTTACCATTCTGGATGATAATGCCTCGATAGTTGGCATCCACCTTCTGACCAGAGAGGTTGTAAAGTGCTTCTTCTGATGACTCATCGATAGTCACACTATTGATGCCAGTTTCATTTGCAGTGAACTGTATCATATCAATGTTGCAGTTGTCACCTGTAATGACGATGCGAATGATTTGCTGACCGGCTTCCAATGATTTACTCAAGGTTCCTTTCATTGTCTTATAAGTATCCCAGCTGTTATTGCCTGTCTGGGGCACACTAATATCAGCCAACTTCGTTATGCTGCCATTCTTATTCACATTGATAGAGAATCCTGAGCCAGTAGTGCCTGAAGAAACTGTAGCTGTATAATCGTAGGTTCCTGCTTGCTTGACATCAATCGTGTACTCCACCCATTCACCTTTAGCCGTATAACCTAGAGCTCTGCCACCGTTACCCTTGACGATATCTACACCCTCGTCAGTACGGAAATTTGCATCACCTCGATTTTCCGTTTCGTTATCTTTATAAGCCTTGTTTGCGCCACCCTTATCATAGTTCTCAGCCTGAATAGTACCGGGAATGGTCATACTACTATATGGCTCACGCTTGGTATTGACTGTCAGAGTAACATTTGATGATGTCTTCGACTTGCCTTCGGCATCAGTAATAATAGCCTTGATAACCTGCGATCCTGCTGTTGTCGGCTCATATTCAAATACGTAATTTGAGTCAGATGTCGGTTCAGTCAACGTGGATATCAACAGGTTGTTTGCATAAATCTTCACATTAGCAATTGTGCTTGTATTTGACTTTGCTGTGACAGTAATGGTGGCTTTATCGCCAATTGTTATTGTTGTCGGAGTCCTGCTCACAGTACAGGTCATCGTTTTGTCTTCCTCATAGCGGCTGAAAGTCAGATTCTTAATATAGAAACCACCCTTTTCAATATTCAGGCAGAGCACATGACGACCTGCTGTCAGAGGAGCTTGGAGTAAACCATGTATAGTCTGGAAATCAGAGGCACTACCTGTTTTGGGAACCTCGATAAACTCTGAAAGGAAATTCAAGTTGTCGAGAGTGTATTCTGAAATGTGGAATGCACCGCCGGTTTTTGTAGAAGCCACTTCAGCATCAAACGAGTATATTCCATCTTCTTTCACATCAACAGTATATTCCGCCCATCCGTCATTCTGAGTTACTGCAGTGGCAGAACGAGAGAATTTATTATATGATACACCTGATTCACCCTTATCATATTCTATCATATTAATAGTACCAGGGAGTTCAGGTATGGTTTCATTGTAAGGTTCACGTTTCGTAGTAGAGGAGAGTACTGTTACGCGAGAATAACGTTCATGTGTATTACCGTCGTTGGTATAGACAATGGCTTTCAGAGTCTTTGTGCCTGCGGTGGAAGCAGTATATTCTGCGATATAAGGTTCCTCCGTCATGGTGGCAATTAAATCATTGCCGTCGTACAACTCAACCTTATCAATGGCATAATCTGCCTTTTCTTCTTTTGCTGCATCGGTGATATAAGTGCGAACCTTGATAGGTAGTACATCGCCTTTGGCCACCTTCAGTGCAAGTGGCTTCACAAACACAGAAAGACGCTTCTTCATGCCAGGATAAGGACTCTTGGCGTTTTTGGCGACATCGCTAGCCATATAGTCTTTAATCCAAGTCAAAGCTGAACGCTCTTTGCCGTTCTTGATAAGACCAGAGTATTTAGCTTGATCCCATGTTTGTCCGTAAATCCATCCCCACAGGGTAACACCTGCACAATAAGGAGATTCCCACATTAACGGAAAAACCTTTTGATATTGTGCTTTTTGTTGCGCGTCGTTTTCTTTGCTAATATCCAATTCCGTGATATACATAGGCATTTTCAACCCGTCTTGCAGTTTTTTCAACACATTTTTTAAATTTGTCTCACTAATGTCGCCCACATCATGTGACTGACAACCATAAGCGTCAATAGGTGCTCCTGCATCGCGTAGGGTTCTCACTAGGTCAATATACTCATCGGTATTCCATTGGAATGTGTTAAAGTCGTTGTAAATAAGGATAGAATTCGGGAAACGTTCAAAGGCCATTTCATAAGCCTTGATGAGCCAGTCATAGCCCGTTTTGCCGCCGCCACCCAACGATTCTTTAATCATTGGATTACCTGGCTGGTGTGTACCCACAGCTTCGTTCACCACATCAATCATGGGCAAGTGGTTATACTTTTTCTTCACGGCATCAAACCATTTCACCATGGCAGCAAAACGATCTTTTGGCGATAGATTCGGCAGCCAGTCGGGATACTGAGATCCCCAGATCAGTGCATGGAACTTATATGTAAAATCCCATTTCTTGGCATAGTTAAAAGCTTTGTCGGCTCCTCCCCAGTTATAGTTATTCCGAGTACCCTCAACAGAGCCCCATTTTGAAGCATTCTCTGGTGTAACTTGATTCCAGAAGTCATGAAAAATGCGACCATTCGTGTCCATGTCGCTACCATACCCTGTTGTGATATTTCCCAAGAACTTGTCAGGATTGGTTGATAATTGAGCGCTGGAAGTTATGGTAAAAAGACCAGCAACACTTGCTAAAATAGTTTTTTTCAGATAATGGTTCATTGTTGTTTGATAATAAGTTTTTATTTCGCTGCAAAGTTAGTGATTTATTGTTATTACTTTATTGTATCATGTTTCAAATAACTTAGGAAATGTGTCAACCATAGTCCAACAAAGGTTAGCAGGCCATTGAGCATCAGCAGTTCATAACCAAAGCGATAGTCCCAAAAATACTGTGTGGCCGAGTCGAGTGCATAGCAAATCAAGGGAGAAGCGATGCAGATATAAGGCACAAAACGGTCGTCAGGCTGCTGTTTGGTGAAGAGCCCAAAAGTAAACAATCCGAGCAACGGACCATAAGTGTATGAAGCGAGGATATATACGGCATCGATAAGCGAAGTGGAGTTGACAGCCCTGAATAAAAGGATAAAAAGAATAAAGATAAAACACATCACGACATGCATACGTTTGCGCAGAAACTCATTATCAGGCTGACGACGTATATCGACGCAATAGCAGGTAGTCAGCGATGTCAGAGCGGAGTCGGCACTCGAGAACGAAGCAGCCACAATACCTAAAACAAACAAGTAAACCGCACTGGTGCCTTGGACGAAAGTGGGGAGCAATTCATCGCCTTTCATATCCGTACCCAGTGCCATCGTCAGCAACACACCTAAAGAGAGGAAGAGCAGATTGGCCGGCACGAAGGCAACGCCATAGGTACACATATCTTTCTGCGCATCTTTCAGGGTCTTACAGGTCAGGTTTTTCTGCATCATATCCTGATCAAGGCCTGTCATTACGATGGCGATGAAGGCACCGCTCAGAAACTGTTTCCAGAAATTATGCGGCGACACCCAGTCGTCAAATACAAAAATGCGGCTCATTGCGCTGTTGGCAATGCTACTGACAGTCTCGCCTATAGCAAGGTTCAGATGTCCGATTACTTCCAGGATGATGAGCACCAGCGCCGTGAACAAACAGATAGTCTGGAAAGAATCCGTAAACACCAGTGTCCCGATGCCACCGCGACGGGTGTAGAGCCAGATCAGCAGCACCATACCCACCACATTCACGATAAAAGGAATACCTGCAGGCTCAAACACAAACTGCTGGAGAATAATACAAACCACATAAAACCTCACAGATGCACCCACCATTTTCGACAACAGAAAGAACCAAGCGCCCGTCTGATAAGAACGGTTGCCCAACCGTTGGCCCAGATAGGTGTAGATACTCGTCAGTTGTAATCGATAATAGAGTGGTAGCAGCACAAAGGCGATAACAAAGTAGCCCACGATAAAGCCGAGGCACATCTGCAGATAGGTCATCTGCGACGTCAGCACCATACCAGGTACTGATACGAAGGTGACACCTGAAATCGAGGCGCCGATCATACCGAAGGCCACCATATACCAAGGTGCCCGACGGTTGGCACGATAGAACATATCATTGTTGGCCTTGCGACTCGTCAGGTGACTGATGCCGAAAAGCACGATAAAATAAGCCAGGACTATCAGCAGTATCGTCATAACAGCGTGCAAAGTTAATCAAAATTTTTGCACGCGCCAAAAAAATGCTTAACTTTGCAGCCGATATGAACCAGCGAGACCGTCAGATACTGCAAATTGCCCTGCCCTCAATTGTGTCGAACATCACTGTACCCTTACTTGGGATGATCGATGTGGCCATTGTGGGTCACATGGGCAGTCCCGTCTATATCGGAGCTGTAGCCGTGGGCTCGATGATCTTCAATCTTGTCTATTGGCTCTTCGGTTTCCTCCGCATGGGCTCCAGTGGTCTGACTGCCCAGGCTTTAGGGCGCAGGGATTTTACAGAAATCACAAGATTATTGGTTCGTTCGGTGTCGATAGCCTTTGGCATCGCTTTGCTGATGATCGTTTTTCAAGGGCCACTCAAGTGGTTGATGTTCTGGCTGATCAGTCCGACAACCGATGTCGCTCCCTTCGCCTCCACATATTTTAATATTGTCATCTGGGGCGCACCGGCCTCACTCGCCCTGTTCAGTCTGATGGGCTGGTATATCGGCATGCAGAACACTCGCATCCCGATGCTCATCAGTATCATGCAGAATGTGGTGAATATCCTCGCTTCGCTGACACTTGTCTATGGCTTGGGCATGAAGATTGAGGGTGTGGCCTTGGGAACGGTCATTGCGCAATATGCCGGATTGCTGATGGCTTTGGGATTATTGGTGCATCGTTATGGCCGACTGCGCAGATATCTTGTCCTCAAAGGTACCTTTGTCCGCCAGGCCATGGGGCGGTTCTTCAATGTCAACCGCGACATCTTCCTTCGCACCCTCTGTCTCGTGGCTGTCAACCTCTTCTTCACTTCTGCAGGTGCCCGTCAAGGTGCCGTCATTCTGTCTGTCAATACAGTGCTGATACAGTTGTATCTCTTCTTCTCCTACTTCATGGATGGCTTTGCCTATGCTGGCGAGGCGTTGGGCGGCAAAGCTTACGGTGCTCACAACACCACTGCTTTCCGCGAGATCCTGCGCAGACTTTGGATGTGGATGCTTGTCGTCACCACTGCCTATACTTTATTATATGTCGTTGGCGGACAGGGAATCATTGCCCTGTTGACAGATGATCCTCAGGTACTCGATGCCTCCCGTGAATACCTCTGGTGGGCTTGGCTGATACCGGCAGCGGGCTGTGTCGCCTTTATCTGGGATGGCATCTTCATCGGCATCACAGCTACGCGTGGCATGCTCGTCTCCTCGTTTTGTTCTGCCATTGTCTTCTTCGCTGCCTATCTGTCAACGGTCGGGGCGATAGGCAATCATGGCTTATGGCTGGCGCAGGTTGTCTACCTGGCCATGCGAGGCATACTGCAGACCATCTGGTACAATCATTTTAAGCATCTTTAGGGGCTCAATCACTATTTCGTTGCAAAATCAACCTTTAAAGTTTCTTAATTCTGTTAAACAATCACAAATACCGGCTACTTTCGACTTCAGCCGACTCACATTCCACATATTGTTTGTACCTTTGCAGTCCGATTTAGGGGAGAGACTTAGAATCCCCGTGAAATGTTGTGTGAATAGCGGCGTCTTTGGCCGGGCGTAGCGGTTCGTGAATCAGCGTTTCTTGCGTTCGTTAGACTTGCAGCCGGGAGTTAGACCTCGGATGTGGGTTTATGCGCGTACATTAAATAATAAGTTAAACTGTTTTTTAGTAGTAAAATTTAAAAATGAACACTTTAAGTTACAAGACTATTTCCGTGAACAAGGAAACAGCGAAGAAGGAGTGGGTGGTAATCGATGCCACAGACCAGGTTGTTGGTCGCCTCGCTTCTAAGGTAGCAAAGCTGATTCGCGGAAAGTACAAGCCAACTTTCACCCCGCATGTTGATTGCGGTGACAACGTCATCCTTATCAATGCCGATAAGGTGGTATTCACTGGTAAGAAAGAGACCGACAAGGTCTATACCCGCTACACAGGTTATCCTGGTGGTCAGCGCTTCCAGACGCCTGCTGAGCTTCGCAAGCGCAATGGTGGTGTGGAGAAGTTCCTCCGTCACGCCGTAAAGGGTATGCTGCCAAAGGGGCCCCTCGGACGCAGCCTGCTGAACAACCTCTATATTTATGAGGGTACAGAACATCCGCACGAGGCTCAGAAGCCAAAGGCAATTGATATTAACCAGTATAAATAATAAGGAAAGATGGAAGTAATTAACGCAATAGGTCGTCGTAAGAGCTCAATTGCCCGCGTTTATGTTACTGAGGGTACAGGCAAGATCACGATCAACAAGAAGGATTTAGAAGTTTATTTCCCGTCAGCCATCCTGCAGTATGTGGTGAAGCAGCCGCTGAACCTGCTGGAAGTCGCTGAGAAGTATGACATCAAGGCCAACCTCGACGGTGGTGGTTTCACTGGTCAGAGCCAGGCTCTGCGTCTCGCTATCGCCCGCGCTTTGGTGAAGATCAACGAAGAGGATAAGAAGAAGCTGAAGGACGAAGGTTTCCTGACACGCGACAGCCGTGAGGTAGAGCGTAAGAAGCCAGGTCAGCCCAAGGCTCGTCGTCGCTTCCAGTTCAGTAAGCGTTAATCCCTTTGGGAAACTGAACAGTTTAGTATCTAAACCCTTTGGATTCTTTTGGACTACCATCGGGCTGATTCTAAGAAGAATTAAAAAGAAAGTAAACAATTTAAAAAGCAAGACAACAAAATGGCAAGAACAAATTTTGACCAGTTGCTGCAGGCAGGCTGTCACTTCGGCCACCTGAAGCGTAAGTGGAACCCCGCAATGGCTCCCTACATCTATACCGAGCGTAACGGTATTCATATCATCGACCTGCACAAGACAGCCGCTAAGATCGACGAGGCTGCCGAGGCTCTCAAGCAGATTGCCAAGAGTGGCAAGAAAGTGCTGTTCGTCGCTACTAAAAAACAGACCAAGGAAGTGGTTGCTGAGAAGGCTGCAAGCATCAATATGCCTTACGTCATCGAGCGCTGGCCCGGTGGTATGCTCACCAACTTCCCCACGATTCGCAAGGCCGTGAAGAAAATGGCGAACATCGACAAGTTGATGAATGATGGTACATTTGGTAACCTGTCAAAGCGCGAGCTGCTGCAGATTACCCGTCAGCGCGCCAAGTTGGAGAAGAACCTCGGTTCTATCGCCGACCTGACCCGTCTGCCTAGCGCTCTGTTCGTTGTAGATGTGCTGAAGGAGCAGATTGCCGTTCGCGAGGCTAACCGTCTGGGTATCCCCGTGTTCGGTATCGTTGACACCAACTCTGACCCCAACAACATCGACTTCGTAATTCCCGCCAACGATGACGCCAAGGATAGTGTTGAGATCATCCTCAATGCTTGCTGCGCCGCTATGGCTGAGGGTATCGAGGAGCGTAAGGTTGAGAAGGCTGACGAGAAGGCTGCTGATGCTCAGGCTGACGGTGACGAGGAGGAAGTAAAGCCCCGTCGTCAGGCTCGCAAGGCCCGCAAGGAAGAGGCTCCCGTAGCTGAGGCTCCTGCTGCTGAAGAGGCTGCCCCCGCTGAGGAAGAGACTCCCGCTGCTGAGTAAGTGAAAAGTTAAATGGTAATTTTTAAAATTGTAAATCAAAATGGCAATTTCAATTGACGATATCAAGAAGCTTCGCGCAATGACTGGCGCTGGTCTGGCTGACGTAAAGAAGGCTCTGACCGAGGCCGAGGGCGACTTCGACAAGGCTAAGGAACTGCTCCGTGAGCGTGGCCTGGCTATCGCTGCTAAGCGTAGCGATCGTGAGACATCTAATGGTTGTGTACTCGTAAAGAAGGTAGATGGCTTCGCTGCCATGCTCGCCCTGAAGTGCGAGACCGACTTCGTGGCCAATGGTGCAGACTTCATCGCTCTGACTCAGGCTATCCTCGATGCAGCTATTGCTGCTAAGGCTGCTGACCTCGAGGCTGTGAAGGCTCTCGACATCAACGGTCAGAGTGCTCAGGAGGCTGTCACACAGCGTTCTGGTATCACTGGTGAGAAGATGGAGCTCGACGGCTACCTGACACTCGAGGGTGACAACGTAGAGATCTACGACCATATGGGTAAGCACACTCTCTGCACCATGGTACAGACCAATAAGGCTGCTGCTGAGCAGGGGCACCTCGTGGCTATGCAGGTGGCTGCTATGAAACCCGTAGCCCTCGATGCCCAGAGCGTTGACCAGAAGATCCTCGACGAGGAGTATAAGACCGCTGTCGAGAAGACCAAACTGGAGCAGGTTGAGAAGTTCGTGGAGATGAAGCTTAAGAAGGCTGGCATCAACCCCAACCTCGTTGACTCTGAGGATCATATCGAGAGCAACACCGCTAAGGGTTGGCTCACCAAGGAGCAGGCTGACGAGGCCCGTAAGGTCATTGCTGACGCAAAGGTCGAGGGTGAGGCTCAGCTGAAGATGCCTATGATTGAGAACATCGCCAAGGGTCGTGTTCAGAAGTTCCTGAAGGAGAGCTGCCTGGTTGACCAGGAGTTCCAGTTCGGTGATGGCGACAAGGCTACTGTTGCTCAGTGGCTCGCTAAGCAGGACAAGGATCTGAAGATCGTTGCCTTCAAGCGCTTCACACTCGTAGCTGACTAATACTTAACTTAAGTATAAAAAGAATCGGCACTGCCTTTTGCAATGCCGATTTTTTGTGTCTATTTTCTTCCAAAGTCAGCGGGGACCTCGCCCCATTTTGAGGTCTCCCACTTGATGATGGGGTTTCGGAAATTGTGTGTATTAAGCCATTGCTCAGCTCGCGCAATGATTTGATAGAGCTTTTCCGTCTGGGGCGTGCGCTCGAGCGTGGTCTTACACTTGCGCTTCTGAACCCAGAGGATGGCATTATAGGAATCAGAATAGATGGTCTTGTCGTGCAGGCCTTGATTCCAACAAAGAGCTAGGGCATGAACGATGGCAAGGAACTCCCCGATATTATTGGTGCCGTGAATAGGGCCGAAGTGAAACACGCGATAGCCGGTCTGTAAATCGATGGCCTGATACTCCATCGGCCCAGGATTACCAGAACAGGCGGCATCTACCGCCCATGCGTCTGCCCGCACGTCCATCGGCAGCGGAAGCACAGTGTCGTGGCGATAGTCTGGAGGGTTCTGCATTTCTTTCTTCTTTTAGGAATGCCTAGGATTGCCTAGGATTGCCTAGGATTGCCTAGTTCTTCCTAGGTTTACATCCTCTCTGGGACTTCGATGCCCAGCAGACCCATACCATTCTTGATGATCTTAGCCACATTCTTAGCCAACACAAGGCGGAAAAGTTTCTTCTGCTCATCGGGCTCATTGAGAATCGAGTAGTCGTGGTAGAACTGATTGAAAACCTTCGTGAGCTCGTAGCAGTAGTTGGCGATGCCTGAGGGCGAATAGTCCTTGCCTGCCTGCTCGACAGCTGCGCCGAATTCATTCATCTTCTGGATAAGCTCGACTTCCTTCTCACTCAGAGTACTCAGATTACTCAGAGTATTCAGATTACTCGGAATACCTTCCGCCTTGCGGAGAATAGAGCGAATACGGGCGTAAGTATATTGGATGAAGGGACCGGTATTGCCATTGAAATCGATACTCTCCTCAGGATTGAAGAGCATGTTCTTGCGAGCATCGACCTTGAGGATGAAGTATTTCAGCGCACCCATACCCACGATACGGGCTATCTCATTGCGCTCTGCTTCACTCATATCATCGAATTTGCCTAGCTCCATCGAGGTCTTCAGGGCATCATCAACCATCAGCTGCATCAGATCGTCAGCATCAACAACGGTTCCCTCACGACTCTTCATCTTACCATTGGGCAGTTCCACCATTCCGTATGAGAAATGTACAAGCTCTTTGCCCCACTTGAAACCGAGACGGTCGAGCAGGATAGAGAGCACCTGAAAATGGTAGTTCTGCTCATTGCCCACCACGTAAATCATTTTGTCAATAGGATAATCTTGGAAACGCATCTCAGCAGTACCGATATCCTGCGTCATATAAACGCTGGTGCCATCACTGCGAAGCAGCAGTTTCTGATCGAGGCCTTCGTTGGTGAGGTCTGCCCAAACGGAATTATCCTCATGACGCTCAAAGAGACCTTTGGCGAGACCTTCTTCCACCTTAGCCTTTCCTTTCAGATAGGTCTGTGATTCATAGTAAATCTTATCGAAGCTGACACCCAGTTTCTTATAGGTCTCATCGAAGCCGGCATACACCCAGTTATTCATTTTCTCCCAAAGGGCACGCACCTCGGGATCGTTCTGCTCCCATTTCACCAACATCTCGTGGGCCTCCTTAATGAGTGGAGCTTCCTGCTTGGCCTTCTCTTCATCCATCCCTTGGGCAACGAGTTCCTTGACCTCCTCACGATAGTGCTTATCAAAAGCCACATAGTAGTCGCCAATCAGATGGTCGCCCTTCTTGCCAGAAGACTCTGGTGTCTCACCATTGCCGTATTTCAGCCAGGCGAGCATCGACTTACAAATATGGATACCACGATCGTTGACGATATTTGTCTTCACCACCTTATTACCATTGGCCTCCATAATCTGTGCCAGCGACCAACCAAGCAGATTGTTGCGCACGTGTCCAAGGTGAAGGGGTTTATTAGTATTGGGCGAAGAGTATTCAATCATGACGAGTGGCGAGTCGTCTGTGGCCTTTTTCATTCCAAAATTTTCATCGGCATCAATGGCACTGAGCAATTCCACCCATGCACCATCACCGATACTCAGGTTGAGAAAGCCTTTCACCACATTGAACTTCTCCACGGCAGAGCAGTTCTGAACCAGATATTCGCCGATCTCCTGTGCTGTCTGCTCAGGACCCTTTTTGGCTGCCTTCACAAATGGGAACACTACAAGTGTCAGATTTCCTTCAAACTCACTTCTCGTCTTCTGCAACTGCAGCATCTTCTCGGATACCTCCATTCCATAGAGGGCTTTCACAGCCTCACCTGCAGCCTTGCTGATTAATGCTTCTATATTCATCTCGAAACTTTAAACTATAAACTCTAAACAATAAACTCAAATTTGGGTGCAAAGGTAACAAAAATTTCTTGATGCTCCTAAATAATTGATAAAATATTTGGCGGTTTCGGGAAATAGCCGTACCTTTGCACATTGAAAACGCGCCGCAATGGTGGAATTGGTAGACACGAGGGACTTAAAATCCCTTGACCCGAAACGGTCGTGCGGGTTCGAGTCCCGCTCGCGGCACACCGCTTGCAAAGCAAGAAATGCCCTAAGCGGGCTTCAATGCCCGCTCGCGGCACATTATTTATCCTTAAAAACAATTCGAATTATTTTTATGCAGAACAAACATCTTTTTCTTTTATCAGCCGCTACAGTGATGCTTTTCGCATCGTGTTCCAAGTTAGGTCCACTGTCGGCAGATAACTTCAATGTGACCCCCAATCCTCTGGAGACACAAGTCGGTACAGTACCCGCTACTATCAACGGCCACTTCCCAGAGAAGTACATGAAGCGCAAGGCAGTGGTAACTGTCATGCCTGAGCTGCGCTATTCTAACGGTACCATCGTGAAGGGCAACAGTGCAACCTTCCAGGGTGAGAAGGTGATGGGCAATGATCAGACCATCTCTTACCGTCTGGGTGGCAACTATACGATGAAGACCAACTTCAAGTATGCTGACGACAACAAGGCCGACATGTATCTGACCTTCCTGGCACGCATCGGTAACAAGCAGATGAAAGTACCCGAGGTGAAGGTTGCAGAAGGTGTCATCGCCACTTCTGAACTGTATAAGAAGACGCTTACCACCGCTCGGGCTGCTATTGCCCCCGATGCTTACCAGCGCATCAACAAGCAGAAGCAGGAGGCCAACATCCAGTTCCTGATTCAGCAGGCCAACCTCCGCAAGAGTGAGTTGGCAAACAACTCCGTACAGGAATTTGTGAAGATGCTCCAGAAGATCAATGCCGACCGTGAGGGTATGAACCTCGAGAATGTGGAGGTTTCTGCCTACGCTTCTCCCGATGGTGGATTCACTATCAACGACCGTCTGGCAGCCGAGCGTCAGAAGAACTCTGAGCAATATGTGAACCAGGAACTGAAGCGCATTCAGATGGATGCCAATGTCGATGCCAAGTATACCGCTCAGGACTGGGAGGGTTTCCAGGAGTTGGTAAAGGCCAGCGACATTCAGGACAAGGATGTCATCCTGCGCGTACTTTCTATGTATAAGGATCCTGAGGAGCGTGAGCAGCAGATCAAGAACATCAGCTCTGCCTTCCGTGAGTTGGCTGATGGCATCCTGCCCCAGTTGCGTCGTGCCCGCCTGACTATCAACTACGAGACTGTAGGCCGCTCTGACGACCAAATTCTCGCACAGATCAAGGACGATGCTAGCAAGCTGAGCATCGAGGAAATGCTCTATGGCGCAGCCCTGAAGGATAACCTCAATGAGAAAGAGGATATCTATAAGCTTGCTACAGAGGTGTATCCCAACGATGCCCGTGCCTATAACAACCTGGCTACCATCCAGTACGCCCGTGGCAACTACGATGCTGCCAAGCAGTATATCCAAAAGGCACAGAGGCTTTCAACCAATCTGCCTGAAGCTCAGGCAAACCTCGGTATGCTGGCCTTGCAGGCAGGTGACCTGAGTGCTGCTGAGCAATATATCGCTGCTGCAACAGGTGCCAACGGCCTGAATGAGGTGCTTGGCAATCTGCATTTGGCACAGGGTAACTTCGCACAGGCAGAGCAGGATTTCTCTGATATCTATTCCAACAGTGCTGCCCTCGCACAGATCCTGAACAAGAACTATGCATCGGCTGCTGTCACACTGAAGTATGTGAAGAATCCCGATGCTACGACAGAATACCTGAAGGCTCTCCTTTACAACCGTATGGGTAACAAGGAAGACTCTAAGGAGGCGCTCAACAAGGCTGTGAAGGATGCCTTCTATGCCAAGTATGCCGCCAACGATCTGGAGCTGAAGAAATAAATTAAGATCAAGAAGAAATTTTTTATGATCAAAAATTTGAGAATTAGAGAATTATTTATCCCAAAAGGATTCATAAGGTTTGTAAAGCAAACAAAATTCTCTAATTCTCAAATTCTTGATAAAAAAATTCTACTGTTACTATTCACCATTCTTTGTTCACTCTTCACAATCTCCTGCGGTCCTGATGGTGACCATTTCGAGATGAGCGGACAATTCAAGGGTTTCAATCAGGGAGAACTCTACGTATATGCCGTTGACGGTCCCTCGCAGAAACTTGATACCATCGTGGTTATCAACGGTAGTTTTGAATACAGCACAACGTTAGACAACCCGCGCACTTTCATCATCGTCTTCCCCAATTTCTCTGAGCTGCCCATTTTCGGACAGCCTGGCAAGGAAGTGGAGATTGAGGGCGATGCCTCACACCTGAAAGAGACTGAAGTGACAGGCACTGATGAAAATGAGGCTATGACGGCCTTCAGACTGCAAACCAGCCAGATGACGCCACCTGAGGTTTTAAAGACCTCAGAGGAGTTCATCAACAAAAACCCTCAAGCACTGGCCAGCATCTATATCCTTAACAAGATTTTCATCCAAAATCAGGCCCCCGACTATGACAAGGCTCTCGAACTGGCAACGGTCATCATGAAGGCTTCGCCAGAGAATCATGCCATTGCCAAACTGAAAAAACAGTTGGAAGGTCTCAAAAATTTCAAGGAGAAAGGCCAACTACCTCGCTTCTCAGCGTTGGATATTGATGGTAAATCTGTTTCAAACAGTGACCTGAATGGCAAGGTGAACGTCATCAACACATGGGCTTCGTGGAACTACGACAGTCAGAACGCCCTACGGAAACTGAAACGGCTGGAGCGCGATCACAGCAGTCAGTTGAAGTTCGTCAGTATCTGTCTTGATGCCAGCAAGAAGGAGTGTCGTAAGAATTTGGACCGCGACTCCATCAAATGGCACAACATCTGCGACGGGAAGATGTGGGAGACGCCAGTATTAGGTCAGTTAGGACTCTATTTCGTGCCTGACAATATCATTACCGACAGCAAGGGCAAAATCCTCGCCCACTCGATAACGACGAACGAGTTAGACCGGAAGATAGAAGAACTCCTGAAAAGGTAAAAAAGTAAAAAGGTAAAAAATTCTATAATTCTCTAATTCTTGATAACTTTAAATAACATGCTAGTAAAAACATTCAGTGCAGCCGTTAATGGGCTAGAAGTAACGACAGTAACCGTCGAGGTAAGCATGACCCGAGGGGTGATGTTTCATTTATCCGGACTGGCTGATACAGCCGTCAAGGAGAGTTATGACCGTATCCGAGCAGCGATGTCGAACATCGGCTTCAAACCGCCTACGGCAGAAATCACCATCAATCTGTCGCCTGCTGACATCCGCAAGGAGGGCAGCGGCTACGACCTACCCTTGGCCATCGGTATTCTGGCAGCTCACTCGAAAGTAGCCGACGATCTGTTGTCGCAGTACATGATGATTGGGGAATTAGGGCTCGACGGACAGCTGAAGCCCGTCAATGGTGCCCTGCCCGTTGCCATCCGCGCCAGGAAGGAACAGTTCAAAGGCCTCATCGTACCTAAGGAGAATGCCCGCGAAGCAGCTGTCGTCAATAACCTCGAGATCTATGGCATGGACAATCTCGCTGACGTCATCAGCTTCCTCAATGGTAATGACAGTTACGAACCCACCATTGTCGACACCCGTCGTGAGTTTTACGAACATCAGTATTCCTTCGATCTCGACTTTGCCGACGTGAAGGGACAGGAGAGTGTCAAGCGCGCATTGGAGGTGGCAGCTGCAGGTGGACACAATATGATTATGATAGGTCCGCCAGGAAGCGGAAAATCGATGATGGCGAAGCGATTGCCCAGCATCCTGCCACCTCTTTCGCTGGCAGAGAGTCTGGAGACCACGCAGATACACTCCGTTGCTGGCAAGTTACCCAGTGGCACATCGCTCATCTCCCAGCGTCCTTTTCGCAGTCCGCATCATACACTATCACAAGTAGCGATGACTGGCGGTGGCAACAGAGCCCTGCCTGGCGAAGTGAGTATGGCGCATAATGGCGTCCTCTTTCTCGACGAACTTCCTGAATTCAACAAGACCACCCTCGAAGTACTCCGTCAACCGCTCGAAGACCGAAAGATCACCATCAGTCGTGCGAAATACACAGTGGAATACCCATGTTCCTTTATGTTCGTCGCCTCGATGAATCCCTGTCCTTGCGGTTATTACGGAGATCCCACGCATCATTGTGTCTGCACCCCAGGACAGATCCAACGCTATATGAACAAGATCTCAGGTCCCCTACTCGACCGTATCGATATCCATTGTGAGGTTTTGGTCGTGCCGTTCAAGGAATTGTCGCAGATGGAGCCTGGCGAACCCAGCAGCGTCATCCGCGAAAGGGTGATCAAAGCCCGTCAGATTCAGGAACAGCGCTATAAGGACTACAAAGGCATCCACTGCAACGCTCAGATGACGGAACGGATGATCCATCTGTTTGCGGAGCCAGATCAGCCAAGTCTCGACATGCTTCGCATGGCGATGGAACGCCTCTCACTTTCAGCCCGTGCCTATAGCCGCATCCTCAAGGTGGCCCGCACGATTGCCGACCTCGAAGGTTCAGAACTCATCCAAAGCCAGCACATCGCTGAGGCCATTGGCTATCGCAATCTCGATCGTGGCGATTGGGCAGAGCGTGGAATGTAATCGTTTTTTAATAAATCATTTGGCTAAATGGAAAAAAAATATTATCTTTGCGCTCAAGAAACAAGCAGGTGATTATGAAGTACCCGATTGGCATACAGAATTTTGAGAAGATTCGTCGTGAAGGCTACGTCTATGTGGATAAAACGCCATGGATGTGGAAGATGATATCTGAGGGCTGTTACTATTTTCTGTCCCGTCCGCGTCGCTTCGGCAAGTCACTGATGCTCAGTACACTGGAGGCGTTCTTTTCCGGGCGACGCGAATTATTTAAGGGACTATACGCTGATACCGTAGAATGGGACTGGCAGCAATACCCTATCATGTATCTTGACTTGAACACAGACAAGTATGATGGCCCTGAGGTCTTAACAAACAGACTTGAGTTGTTCTTGTCAGAAAACGAAGAAAAATACGGCCGAAAAGAGTATGAGAAATCTTTAGGTGCAAGGTTTGAAGGTGTCATGAAGCGTGCTTTCGAGCAGACGGGTCGTCAGGTGGTAGTGCTCGTTGACGAGTACGACAAACCCATGTTGCAGGCTATCGGTAATGATACATTACAGACTGAATACCGCTCAACACTGAAGGCATTTTATGGGGCTTTGAAGTCCTCTGACCGCTATATCAAATTTGCCTTCCTGACAGGCGTGACGAAATTTGGCAAGGTCAGCGTATTTAGCGACCTGAATAACCTTCTTGACTTGTCATTGGATCACCGCTACACGCCGATCTGTGGCATATCCGAGAAGGAACTGCATGAATACTTCGATGCCGATGTCAACGCTTTGGCCTTAGCCAACGACATGACTAAGGATGACTGCTACGAACGTCTGCGACTGGATTTCGATGGATACCACTTCGACATAGATGCTCCAGGTATGTACAATCCCTTCAGCGTGTTGAATACCTTGGCCAGCCAGTGCTTTAAGGCCTATTGGTTCGAAACGGGCACTCCGACCTTCCTTGTTTATCAGCTCAAGAAAAACAACTATCCGCTTGAAGCGATGACACAGGAGGAACTGACGGCAGACACACTGAACAGTATCGAAATCATGGATGAGAATCCGCTGCCATTGCTTTACCAGAGCGGATATCTGACTATCAAAGGGTATAATCAGGAATTTAAAACCTACCTTCTTGGTTTCCCCAACCGCGAAGTGGAGGAAGGCTTTGTAAAGTATCTCGTACCTTTCTATAGTCCAAGTAAAGCAGACCAACCGCTGATGTATATCGGAAACTTTGTCAAGGAAGTGCGGAATGGCAATGCCGAAGCCTTTATGCGACGTGTGGAGCGTTTCTTCGACGGTGGTGATTATCAGGTGGCGGGCAAGGCAGAGTTGTATTTCCAGAATACTCTATGGGCACTGTTTAAGTTGCTTGGCTTATATGTTGATGTAGAGCGCCATACGACCGATGGCCGCATGGACATTCTGGTGCAGACACCTCAGTTCGTATATATTCTGGAGCTGAAGATTGATCAGAGTGCCGATGTCGCCCTACAGCAGATAGAAGAAAAACAATATGCTAAGCCTTTCGAGGGTGATGGCCGCACTATATATAAAATAGGTGTCAATTTCTCCTCAAAAACCCGCCGTATAACGGAGTGGAAAATAGCATAGCAGAAAAGCCCTCTCACGCAACTTCAATTAGTAGGCATATACAAGTCCATACTTCTCATGTAGCTTACGAAGTGAGCCATCTGACTTCATCTGACGAATGACATTGTTCACCATCTGCAACAGATCCTCCTGCCCTTTCTGCATGAGGACACCAATTTCACCATGAGTAAAGGGAGCGTTCAACAGTGGGGCTGCAAGTCGGGTGTCAGTCTGCACATAATAGGGAGCCTCCGTTATCTCTGTTATCATCACGTCGGCTGCGCCTTCAGCAACAAGTGTCGGTATTTCTTGGTTCTTCTGATGAACGACTATAGTAGCGTGAGTCAAGTTCTCGTTGGCAAACTTCTCATTCAGTCCCCCAGGATTCACCATCACACGGACTTCGGGCTTGTCGATGTCAGCCAACGATTGGTAGCGGTCTGCCTCCGATGCACGACAAAGAATGGTCTTGCCATTAGCTAGATAGCCGTCACTCATCAGCATGGTCTCACGCCGGGCATCGGTTATGGTTATTCCACCAATAGCGAGGTCGAACAACTGAGGCTCCGTTAATACATCGGGTGTCAACGTAGGCCATGAAGTCTTTCTGAACTCTGGTGCTACGCCTAATCGTGAAGCAATCTCCTTTGCGACCTCAATACCAAAGCCCCAATATGTCCCATCGGGTTCGTAGAATGATAATGGTTTATAATCACCTGTAGTACCAAAGAGGATAGTTCCTCGATCCAGGATCTCCGCTACTTTGCCATCGATGGGAATATCCGTATAGGTTGACAGGATGAAAACTGAGTGTTGGCCGTTCTCCTTCCCGAACTGGATAGCACCTTTCAAGTCGTTCTCTGGGAACAGCTTTGTACTATCGAAGTAATAAAGGCCATCCTCACTATTGTACCAACCGCCTACATAGCCTTCGTGCTGCAAGGCATGACCAATAACATTGTCAAGTTGGTCACGCGAATGGCCGTTCTGAGTAGCAGCATAACTGACGGCTATTCCCTCCGTGGGCTCCGTCATCGTGCGAATATCAAGTGTGAATCCGTCTGGATGGGTCTGACTGAAAGCCCATACCTTATCAGCAATAGTTGTTATATTGCTCTGTTCTGTAGCGTTATCCTCATTTGAAGAACATGAGGCAAAACTGGCCGTTCCGCAAATAGTCAGGACGGCAATAAGAAACCAAGTCTTAATTCTTTCCAATCGTATCATATCACAATAGTATTTCCATCGTTGTTTTCTGTACTTTCATCCCCATGTTCCTGTAGAAATTCAATGCAGCATCATTCCCTTCCCATACATTTAGGGTAATGTTGTTGCAGCCAATTGACTTTGCATAGTCACGGACAAACTCATATAATGCCGTTCCAACGTGTTTGCCACGAGCCCTTTCATCTACACAGATGTCATCAATATACAATGTCTTGATGTCTTGGAGTAACTTATCATCCTTGACCACTGTAATCATACAGAAAGCATGACCTAACACCTCCCCATCGTCATAAACAAAGATAGGCTTGCTATCATCTTCAAGTAGGGTTTCAAGCTCCTGCTCATCATACTTGGTGGTATTGGGCTTGAATAAATCAGGACGTATTACATGATGCACCATATCCACTTGATGCAGCAAATCTATGATAGCCTGAATGTCTCTTTTACCAGCTTTTCTTACCATTATATCAAAATTTCCCTTAAAACAGGAGACAAAGTTAATCATTTTTCCCCGATATTTTGTAATTTTGGTCTCATTATTAGGATTGTTTATGAGATTCGACTAAGGCAGAGAATTGTGAGAAATGCAAATTCAGGGCGCATTATGACATTACTATAAAAATTGATACTGAATATAATAGATTGGATATAATGGCATTCGACACAAATTTATACTATATGACAGTTTGCCAAAGGTTTATGAAATTATATAATGACATAAATACGACATATAAATGACATATTAATGACATAAAAGCGTGGTTAATATGACATTCAATGCTTGTATGGATGATCTAATGGAGATTAATTGTTGACAAGGGAGGGAGCAAAAGCAACAACTAGGGCTTGCAGGTTTTCTGACTAGGAGCTGTTTGTAAATTCTCTAGAGAATCTGAGCACGAGATAGGACTTAGCAATTGCTGGCATTAGGGCAAAGCGTTGAATTCTCTAGAGAATTGTCGAACACGAACTAATGGAAAAAGTTGAGAGAAACTAGTTTTGACTGTGCTACCTAGCGCAGTCGTCTTTAATAGTTACATACCGAGGAGATTGCCATTATTCATGAAAGTATGTCGATGTTATGTCATTTATATGTCATTATTATGTCATTATAATAATTGATAATATTCTGATAAACCATTTAAAACCAATTGATTAATCAAAATATTATGTCAGATGTCATTAAGTATTAGAAAAATACAATAAGTTCATAGAACAAAATCAGCCACCCAACACATATCCTCGGACGAGATACATATATTCCGAAAATCGCAGGGAACAAGTTATGAATCTTCCATTTTTTTTGCATGATTATCACAAATATTTAGTATCTTTGCACCCATGAACGAAGCAAACTGTATACAACTGTTGGAGGAACACGGCATCAAGCCAACGGCCAACCGCATCGTCGTGGTGCGAGAGCTGGCTAAAAGCCTGCGGCCTGTGACGCTCGCAGAACTGGAAAGCCGGATTCTGACCATCGACAAGTCGAATATCTTTCGGGCGCTGACACTCTTTCGTGAGCATCATCTGGTGCATGTCATCGAAGGGGGCAGCGAGGGTGTAAGGTATGAACTCTGCCACAGTCACGACCACGATCATGATGAGGATATCCATCCGCATTTCTTCTGTGAGAAGTGTCAGCAGACCTATTGCCTCGACTATACTGAAATCCCGGAAATCAGTCTTCCCAAAGGCTTTGAGAAGAAGAGTGCCAATCTTATGATTAAAGGAATATGCGGAAACTGCCAATCAAAGTGATAGCGTTTGATGCGGACGACACGCTGTGGGACTGTCAGTCGCATTTCGAGGAGGTGGAGGAACATCTCTACAGCCTCATCGCACCCTATTGCGAGAACCCGAAGCTGGAGCTTTTTAACACGGAGTCAGGCAACATGGCTGACCTCGGCTATGGCTGCAAGGCTTTCACCATCAGCATCCTCGAGACCGCCATGCGTGTGGCAGGTAACGACCTGAGCATCTCTGCCCTCTCCGACCTGCTGAAGGACTGCAAACGCCTGCTCCATCTGCCTGCGACGCCGCTGCCAGAAGTGGAAGATACGCTGAAGGAAGTAAGAAGGATGATGGAAGATGGAAGATGTAGGATGGTGGTGTTTACGAAGGGGGAGTTGCAAGATCAGGAGAATAAATTGAAGCGATCGGGGCTGTTGAAGTATTTCGATGATGTGGAAATTACTTCCGACAAGACGCAGGCGGAATTTATTGCTCTCTGTGAGCACCAGCAGATACATCCTTCGGAGCTACTGATGATTGGCAATTCCCTGAAGAGCGACATTGCCCCGGCTTTGGCCATCGGTGCCTCTGCCATCTATATCCCGTTCCACGTCACTTGGCAACTGGAGCATGTGGAGGATTTCGATCACGAACAGATGGTGAAGATAGAACACTTCAGCGAAATACTCAAGTATATTTTTTAATCAAGAATTCAAGTCTATTTTAATCAAGAATTAGAGAATTAGAGAATTTTATTATGAGGAATAGAAAGATGTCATCCAAAAGGGAGCCCCTCATGTTTGCAAAGCAAACACAATTCTCTAATTCGCTAATTCTTGATCATAAAAACTTGAAATTACTGGGAATGGCTCTGCTGATCATCGTGCTGTTTGCGATGAATCTGGTAATGGGGTCGGTCAGGATTCCTGTTGGTGATGTTGTCAGCATCCTGATGGGCGACGACAATGCCAAACCTTCTTGGCGTTATATCATCCTTGAGTCACGATTGCCACAGGCTATTACTGCTACCCTCTGTGGAGGTGCACTGGCCGTCAGCGGACTGATGTTGCAGACAGCCTTCCGCAATCCCTTGGCTGGTCCGAGTATCTTCGGTATCAACAGTGGTGCTGGTCTTGGCGTGGCCTTGGTGATGTTGCTCTTGGGTGGTAGCATCTCAGCAGGTTCCGTCAGTCTCTCCGGCTTTGTGGCCATCCTGGCAGCGGCCTTCGTGGGGGCTATGGCGGTCATGGCGCTGATATTCTTCTTCTCCACCCTCGTACGCAACAATGTGATGCTCCTCATCATCGGCATCATGATTGGCTATATCAGCAACTCCGCCATCTCGCTGCTTAACTTTTTTGCCACCGATGAAGGCGTGAAATCCTATATGGTCTGGGGTATGGGCTCCTTCGGTGGCGTTTCGATGCAGACGATGCCCGTCTTTGCCACCGTCACTATCGCAGGACTGATCGGTGCGCTACTGCTCATCAAACCGTTGAATGCCCTGATGCTTGGCGATCAATATGCAGAGAACCTGGGTATCAATATCCTCCGCACCCGCAATTGGCTGCTGATAGTGACTGGCATCCTCACCGCTATCACGACAGCCTTCTGCGGTCCAGTGGCCTTTATCGGACTGGCTGTGCCCCATATTGCCCGACTATTACTCAGCACCGACAACCATCGTGTGCTCCTGCCTGCTACGATTCTCTGTGGAGCCGTGATAGCCCTTGTCTGCAATCTCGTCTGTTTCCTACCTGGCGAGAACGGGGTCATACCACTGAATGCTGTCACACCGATCATGGGTGCGCCAGTCATCATCTACGTGATTATGAAGAAGTAGTTTAGAGTTTATAGTTTAATGTTTAGAGTTTAGAGAGAACTCCTTGATGGCACTGATGAGCGCATCGTTCTCCTCTGGTGTCTGAGCAGCCACACGGAAGCAGTGATCATCAAGTCCGTGGAAGTTAGAGGCATCGCGTATCAGTATGCCATGATGTTCCATCAACCAGTTTTTCAGTTCCAACGAAGTGGCCCAGTCGATATTCACCAGCATATAGTGCGTGAAAGTATCCATTACCATCAGACCCTCTATCTCTTGCAACTCTTTTTTCAGTCGCTGAGCCTCTATCAGATACGCACGCATATCTGGCAGCATCTTCGAGTCGTGTTCAATCAGATACTTTCCTGCTTCGATGGCCAGCGTGTTCACCGTCCAAGGCTGTCGTATCTGTCGCAGACGGTCGATGACAATGGGCGACGCAGTGATATACCCCAGCCTCAGTCCAGGAATACAGTATTTTTTTGAGAACGAACGGATCAGCATTGCATTATAACAATCAGCCACCTCCTTGGGTTGGATCATCGGCTGAATCGTATAGTCCTGATACGACTGGTCAAGCACATGCAAGTATCGCGGATTCTGCTTGATGATACGCATCAGCAGCGGTTTCAAGATCACATTGCCTGTGGGGTTATCCGGATTGCAGAGCCAATAGATACGGTCTTGTGGCAATATCTCCAGATCGTCGGTACGTTCATACGATATCAGGTGACCGAACATTCTGCAGGCATCCTCGTATTCATGATAGGTAGGCTGCGGAATCACCGATGCCCAACCATGATAGAGCTGCGCTATCAGATAGATGGCCTCGTTGGCACCACTGGTCACCATCACCATGTTGGCAGGAATCTCAAGTTTGCTGGCGATCATCTCCTCCAGCTCCTGAGCTACTGGTGCCGGATAGTGCCTGATGACATCAAGATGGCTCGATAGGTGTTCCTTCAGTCCTGTCAGATCTGCCTTCTGGTAGATGTTAGAACTGAAGTTCATCTTCACTTGGTCGCCATAGCGATAGGTATCATCTCCGTGTCCGAATATCATCGTTATAATTTACAATTTGACAATTTGCAATTTACCATTTAGGCTTGCGCTACCCGCACCGTCAAAGTCTTTGGCTCGAAGGTAATGCCAGGTCGCTCCACATACCTTGCGAGCGCCCCACTCTGAGCCAGTTCCCTCGGTGTCCCAATACTGACTCCCGTCTTCTGACTCCCGTCTCCTGACTCCATCAGCCACAGCTTGTCAGCCACCTGCAACGCCAGTTCGAAGTCATGCGTCGATAGGAAGATGGTCTTCTGCTGCTCTCTGGCCAGACGACGCAGCAGCTGCATCATCTCCACCTTGCTGGGGAAGTCAAGGAAGGCCGTAGGTTCATCGAGGAAGATCACGGGCGTCTGTTGTGCCAGAGCCTTGGCAATCATTACCTTCTGTCGCTCACCATCGCTGAGGGTGTGCACCATCCGCTCAGAGAGTGTACTGATTCTCACGGCCTCGATAGCCTCATCCACAATCTGCCAGTCCTCATCGTGCAACGTTCCCCAGAAGCCCGTATAAGGCGAGCGTCCCAGGGCCACCAGCTCACGCACCGACATATTCCTGATATCCGGCTTCTCCGTCAGCACCACACCAATCGTCTGGCTCAGTTCTTTGTCGGTATAGGTCTCTATCTCTTTGTCCGCAATCAGGATTTCACCATCTAACTTTGGCTGGAAGGCCGAGAGTGTCCGTAATAGTGTCGATTTTCCAACACCGTTGGCACCCAACAGGCATGTCAACTCTCCGCTCCGGATGGCCGCATCGATGCCCTCAGCCACTGTTCGCGTACCGTTCTTCCCCCGATACCCGATGCTCAGCCCCTTCAGTATGATTGTCTCCTTCTCCACAGCGGTAGCCAATTCTTCACTTTTCACTCTTCACTTTTCACTAACAACCTGTGTCCCAGGTCTTTCTCGTGGCAAACTGCAATGATCTGCTCGATCAGCTCGTCCATCTTGGGCACATTCACCACGAAATAGGTGGGATAGTCTGCACAAAGCACCACCAGATTCATCTCCTTCACCCTCACACCATAGTGAGCCTCGAGCATATAGCGGTAGAGGTTCTGCTGGATGCAGTAGTGATAGAAGGGCGTATCAGGCAATGAGATACCGTTCAGGCTCCGTCTGCCACCAAAGGCTTCCACAATGGGTTGACCCAAGGTATTCACCAGCTTAGCACTGCGCTTCCAGTCATAGATGATTAGTTCGCCATCGTCCATTTGGCACACCATATCTATCGTACCGGCAATGTTCAGTTCCATGTCATACACGGGCCACTCCTGTCGGTAGGGATGAATATCATAGTCTTTGACGAAGTGGAGGAAGTGCTGCCGCTCCTTCTCCACACTGATCTGTTCAGTCGTACCGTCAAAGGTGAAAGGATAGACGGTCCCGAAACTGCCATCACGGAAATAATTCTCCGTCTGTTCATGAACGAACGTGCCCACCTCACAGGCCATCTTACCGATCCTCTCCCATTTCTTCAACGACTCCTCGATGGGTATTCCGTAGCGCTCCAGCTGCCGCTGGGCAGCAGCCTGCGCATCGAACTCCTCAAAGAAATACGCAATCAGCGAACTCACAGGAAGCAATCTCTTCTGACTCCCGACTCCAGACTCCTGACTCCATACAGTATACACATGTTGTTCAGGCTCAAAGTCGATATACAGATCCTGGGCATATTTTCCAGAATCGGTAAATCGCTGCATTTTCTCCTCAATCTCTTTCGATCGAGGTGGCGCAAATGGTATTTCTAAGGGCTGGTTAGTCATCGTTTCATTATTTTTTGAGTGCAAATATACAAACTTTTTTTAAAAGAGCAAGTTTTTTTCCAATAAAATGCTTACCTTTGCAGAAAATCAACTAATATGAAGGAACTATATTACGCTGACAAGAACCGCTACTCTAACGGTATGGCCTTTGAACGCTGTGGGCGTTCAGGCGTGTTGCTACCCAAGGTAAGTCTTGGTTTCTGGCATAATTTCGGAAGTGTCGACCCCTATGAACGCAGTCGTGAGATAACCCATTATGCCTTTGATCATGGTATCACCCATTTCGATCTGGCCAACAACTACGGTCCAGTGTACGGCTCTGCAGAGGAGACTATGGGTCGGCTGATGGATGAGGATTTCCGCCCGTATCGTGACGAGCTTTTCATCTCGACGAAGGCTGGTTACGACATGTGGCCTGGACCCTATGGCAACTGGGGTTCGCGGAAATATCTCATGGCCTCGCTTGATCAGAGCCTGAAACGGATGAGAATCGACTATGTCGACCTGTTCTACAGCCATCGCTACGACCCTGTGACACCTTTGGAGGAAACGCTTCAGGCACTGGTGGATATTGTAAGGGCTGGTAAAGCACTCTATGTAGGTATCTCCCGCTGGCCGTTAGAGGCAACACGTTTTGCTGCGAAATATCTAAAGGAGCGCGATGTACCCCTACTCATCTATCAGGGAAAGTTGAATATGCTCGACCGTGAACCTCAGGAAGAGGGCATTCTCGATTTCTGCGCAGAAGAAGGCATCGGCTTTATCTCCTTCTCACCGTTGGCACAAGGCCTGCTCACTGACCGTTACCTAAACGGCATTCCTCAGGACTCACGTATGTCAAAAGGTAAGTTCCTGAGAGAGGAGATGCTCACACCTGAATTGTTGTCCAAGCTGCGCCACTATAATGAGGTTGCCCAGAACCGTGGAGAGACGTTGGCAGAGATGGCTCTAGCATGGATTCTCCACCAGAAGGGCGTGACATCGGTGCTGGTAGGTGCCAGCAGTACGGCCCAACTGGAGAAGAACCTGCGCTGTGTGAGTGCAACCCCGTTTGATGGGGAGATATAGATTTACTTGATCTTCGATGTCATCGGACCACGCACCCCTTTATAACTCTTGAGGAAGGCCTTGGCAGAACCGAAATTGAGGAACATGTCAAGACGCATGGGGATATGATTTTGGTCATCGGTCACGTAGAAGCGGATCAGTTCGCGGCTCTTGCCGTTCTCATTCTCCCAGAATGAGAAGACCAGACAGCGGAACTTCTCCTTAGTGCTGTCTATCTTGTAATTGGTCTTACCCCGATAGCTCAGCCACGAGTTTGACAGGCTTTTGGCATCACTGATAGGCA
>JAEEGH010007454.1_pt1 | contig 26301 bp, 26 predicted proteins | sample 9134181 | NCBI WGS metagenome assembly JAEEGH01 (sample SAMN16246544, study PRJNA631951) | gut metagenome | biome: gut microbiome; feature: rumen; material: DP-attached | host: Bos | place: Iran: Karaj | collected 2018-10 | reverse complement strand
AAAAGCGAAAGAAAAGAAAGGGTATAATACATGGCAAAAAAGAGAGTTTATCAAAACGTAATCATAATAATGTGCTGGCTTATATACAGCCTTGCATATTTGGGAAGATACAGCTATAACGCCAATATTACGCTTATTATCGATAACTACGGCGTAACCAAAGCGCAGGCGGGGCTTGTTGCAACCTTTTTCTTTTTTGCGTACGGAGTAGGTCAGGTCGTAAACGGCATTTTGAGCAGCCGCTATAATAAAAAATGGCTGTTTCCGATAGCTCTTACGCTTTCTTCCGCAATAAATTTAACGATATATTTCGGCGTGCCGTTTTTCGCAATCAAGTACCTGTGGCTTTTGAACGGATTTGTTCAGTCGTGCCTCTGGTCCGGAGTCATATCCGTTATCAGTAAGACGGTTGACGACAGACACATGAACAGGGCGATGCTCCTGCTCAGTACAACAACCTGCGTCGGCACGGTCGTAACTTATTCATCGAGTTCGCTGTTCGCGTTTCTCAATCATTTCCGCTTTGCATTTTTTTTCGGTGCGGCGGTAATGACGCTGCTCGGTATCGTCTGGTTTACAATTTACAGTAAGGACCTTGAAGTATATAAGAAAGAAAAAGAAAGGGAAAATGCTGGCGAATCCTCAAAGGCGCTCGGCGGATTTTTGATTCTGATGCTGTTTCTGGGATTCGTCTCGATTATACATAATATCGTAAAGGACGGACTTACAACCTGGGTGCCCGAGATACTGAAAGATAGATACAGCCTCCCCGACAGCCTTTCGATACTGCTTACGGTAGTTCTTCCGGTGCTCGGTATTTTCGGCGCGATAATATCCATAAAACTCAATAAATACATTAAAAACTTTTTGCTTCTCATATCGCTTCTTTTTGCATTTTCGTGCGTCGGAATAGGCATAATTGCGGGACTGCCGCAAATGAGCGTCATAATTACCGTTTTACTTTTCGGTATCGTCGTATGCATGATGCACGGCATAAACAATATAGTAACGTCCCTTGCACCGCTTAAAATGCGCGGGAGGGTTGATTCGGGCAAAATGGCGGGCATTCTTAACGGCTGCTGCTACGTGGGCAGCACGATAAGCTCGTACGCGCTTGGAAGTATTGCCGACGCGGGCGGCTGGCAGACGGTTCTGAATCTGCTGTTTGTTTTAAGCGCTTTGTCGATTGTTGTCGGCATCTGCGGCAGTAAATTCGGGAAAAACGCGGAAAATTAAATTTGATGAAAAGGAAAAAGGCTTTGGAAAAACCAAAGCCTTTTTTAATATTTATTATAAAATTTTCTCAACATTTTTCGACAAAATGTTGACTTTTTTTTAAAAATGTGGTAAATTATTTTTGATGAATTTTAGCGCAGGTGTAATTGATGATTGCATTGAAAGTGATACTTTGGATAATATGTGCGATACTTATACTTTTCGCTGCATACTTTGTTTTTTTGTATATTGCGTCGCTGTTTGTCGACGGAAAAAAGCTTTACGATAAAAACAGTAAATTTTACCGTTTTCTGCTCAATTTTTCAACCGCGGCAGCAATGAAAATCGTGAGAATAAAGACAGTGTGCGTCGGATTTGAAAATATACCGCATGACGCGAGATTTCTGCTTGTCGGAAACCACAGGTCGAAATTCGACCCGATTTTAACGTGGTATCTGCTTAGAAAGTACGATATAGCGTTCATTTCAAAGCCCGAAAACTTCAAGGTTCCGTTTTTCGGAAAAATTATAAGAAAATGCTGCTTTATGCCGATAGACAGAGAAAATCCGAGAAACGCCATTGAAACGATAAACCGCGCGTCGCAGCTCATAAAAAACGACGAGGTTTCTATAGGCGTTTACCCTGAGGGCACAAGAAGTATGAATAACGAACTGCTCCCGTTTCACGACGGCGTGTTCAGAATTGCGCAGAAGGCGTACGCGCCGGTAGTTGTGCTTACCGTGCGCGGAACCGAAAAAATAAAAAAGAACTATCCTTTTCATAAAACAACCGTTTATTTTGACGTTTCCGCCGTATATGACAAAGATACGGTAAAAAGGACAAGGACATCCGAGCTCGGCGCTCAGATATATAATTTAATGGACGAAACAATAAAAAAGGGAGATGTTTTAAATTGAAGTATTGCGTGTTGTATAATCCTCTGGCAAGAAACAGCACATGCAAGCAGTCGCTTGAAAAGTTGAAGGAGCATTTGTCAAACGACGAGTACGAAATTGAAGATATGACGAAAATAAGCTCGTATAATGACTTTTTCGACTCTATCGATGCGGAAAGAGGTATAATAGTCTGCGGCGGCGACGGAACGCTGAACAGATTTGTCAACGATACGCAGAGTATAGATTATAAAAACGACGTATATTACTTTGCCGGCGGAAGCGGAAACGACTTCTGGAACGATCTCGGAAGAAAGTACGGCGACGCGCCGATATGCATTAATAAATATCTGGAAAACCTGCCCGAAATATCGGTAAATAATATGAAAAAGAAGTTCATAAACGGCATAGGATACGGAATTGACGGATATTGCTGCGAAGAGGGCGACAGACTCAGAGAAACGTCCACAAAGGCGATAAATTATACGAATATCGCAATAAAAGGACTTCTTTACGCATTCAAACCGAGAAACGCTGAAGTCATCGTCGACGGAAAGAGTAAAAAATATAAAAAAGTCTGGCTTGCTCCGACCATGAACGGCAGATTTTTCGGCGGCGGCATGATGCCGACTCCGAATCAGGACAGACTGAATGAAGAGCATACACTGTCCACGATGGTATTTTCGGGTTACGGAAAATTGAGAACGCTTATGATTTTCCCGAATATCTTCAAGGGAACGCATGTGAAAAATAAAAATATTGATTTTTACACAGGCAAAGATATAACGGTTAAATTCGACAGACCTACTCCGCTTCAGATCGACGGAGAAACGGTGTCAAACGTTACGGAATATACCGTGCACGCGGCAAAAAGCATAAAAGAAAAGGAAGAACAGTTCGCCGCGGCTCTGTAAAAAACGAAAAAAATAAAATCGGGTTGTAAAACAACCCGATTTTTGTTTTATAAAAATCAGTTTTCCACGCTTTCAAATATTTCCGCGGGGTCAATGCTTATAAGATTGCTCTTGAAGCAGTTTTTATAGCATGAATTGCAGATTACAATCTCACCGTTCCTGTACGAATGGGCGTCGGAACAGCTTTTGTCGCATAAATTGCATCTGCGGGAGCCGCATGAAGCAAAAGTAAGTGCCGTAAGTATAACAATTAAAGCGAAAACTACGTATTTTTTCATAAAATCAAACACTCCCTTGATAAACTGTGTCAATAATACCACATTTTTCAAAAAAAGTCAATAATTACATCACATAAAGAATACTTTTTCTTTGTGCGTGCATACGGAGAAGACAAGCCCCAGGGCAATGTAAACGCTGAACGCCGACGAACCGCCGTAGCTGATGAACGGAAGCGTAATACCGATAACCGGCATAATTCCGAGACACATGCCGATGTTCTCGATAATCTGAATTACAAGCATAGCCGCAACGCCCGTGCAGATAAACGTTCCGAGCGGATTTTCACAGGAAAGAGCGACCTTTACTATTTTGACGATGAGAAGTATGTAAAGAATAATTACCGTAATTCCGCCCACAAAGCCGAATTCCTCACATATTGTGGAGAAAATCATGTCGGTGTGCTTCGCAAAGAAATTGCCCTGCGTCAGCTCACCGTTGCCGTATCCGCTGCCGCCGATGCCGCCGAGGCTTATTGCCGTCATGCTCTTTAAGGTCTGCTGTCTTACGCCTATTCCGTTCGGGTCGACGGTTGCGTCAAACGGGACGAGTATACGCTGCTGCTGGTAGTAATTCAGCCTTGACCAGATAAACGGAGACAGAAGCGCCGTCGCCGCAATAGCCGTAATGTAGTACCAGATGTTTAAGTTTGCGGCAAAGCACATTACAGCGAAAATGAATATGAAAATCGTCAGTGTTCCGAGGTCTTTCTGCAAAAGGGTAAGGCCTATAATCAATGCACCGTGCAAAAAGAGCGTGAGCGCCGTGAAAATCTTGTTTATTCTGTCCTTGACGTAGTAGAGATGCACCGAAAAAGAGTAAATAAACAGAATTTTCGCAAATTCGGACGGCTGAATTTTAATAAAACCGAGATTTATCCAGTTTACGTTGGTGTTGTCGGTAACGCCCTCTCCGAATATGAACGTCAGAAGTAAAATTACGGCGTTGAGCAGGATTACCATGCGGTATTGCTTTGCAAACTGACGGTAGTCGAAAAAAGAAAGCGCAATCATTATCGCAAAGCCCGTAATAACGGAAAACGCCTGAATTACGATAAATCTTGAACTGTTGTAAGTTAAGGTGGAGCTGTAGACCGCCATAATGCCGATAAGCGACAGCAGTAAAACCAGAAATACGAGTTGAAAATCGATTTTCTGAAAATGGCTTTTAAGCTGTGAAAAAATAAACTTCTTTCTTATTTCAAGAGCGCTTTTCGGCGCCGTAGGAATTACGGGAGCGGGCTTTAATGAAAGATTTCTCGTCGGCTTTCTTAATTTTCTTATGGAGGAATCGCCGTCGTGATGTCCCGCAAGCAGTTTTGAACGGCGCATTTCCGCTTCAATAGGAGAAAGAAGGCGGTTTTCGTTCGCGTTGTAAGCCTTTGACGACGTAATGAGATGAATGCCGTAAAAGGATTGACTGTCGGAAGAATTTCCGGATTTAACAATTCTTTTTACGGTTTTGAATTTGGTATTGCTGTTCTGCGGCATAATCTCACCTCACTTACAATATAATTATATAATGTTTGTGCAAAAAAGTAAATATAAAATGTTGTAAAAAGATAAGCGTTGTGTTATAATTAACAAAACGGACGAAAGTGTGGATATATGGAAAACTATTTTGACATAGAAGAGCCCGAAAAAGGGTTCAGTATAAAAAAACTTTTCAAATGGATAGCGATCGCTATAATCGTCATAATAGACCTTACAATTTTCATAAGGTGTATTACGACGCGCGACGATAAAATCGTGTCGAAGATATTAAAAGACGCCGACTATATCGAAGCGTATAACAGCGACCCCGAAAATTTTACCGTATTGCAGTACGGCATGGACCGCGCGTGGATTGCGGTCGAAGAGGGAAGACTTATTCAGTTCAACTACCTTTATCATATAGAAAAGGCGAAAGAACTGCAGTTTTCGGTAAAGTATAACAAAAGCCTCGCGCATAGAGGCGCAAACGGGGAGGACCCGTTCAGATTCAGACTTGTAGACGAAAGCGGTACCGTTTACGACGACTATTTCTTTGAGAGAAAGACAAAGCAGGAGTACTGCTATATAAGACTTTGCTTCAAGAATATCGAACTTATAAAAGGAAGCGACGAAGAAAGAAAAACGTACACACTGTATATAGATAAATTCAACGGCACGGATTATGAGGAATACTGTTCGTATGAATTGTATAAAGGCTCGAAGGTTTCAAAAAAGATAACCAAAGACGTTGCGCCGAAAGAAGAATAAAAATAAGGGCTTTCCGACGGAAAGCCCCTTTTTTTACCTGTCATTTTTGTTTTTACAATTTTTTGAGCACTGCGAACAGCCGCAAGAGCAGCCCCTGTGCCTCAAAACGTATATCAGCGCGGCGGCTGCGGCAAGTACCAGAATAACGACAATAATTATATTAACCATAATTTTTCCTCAAATGAAAAGTAAAGCGACTCTGTAAACCAGAAAAGCGCAGATCCACGCAATTCCCGTCTGCCAAACCATCATTTCCGCGGCCTTGAGCGTGGAATTCAGTTCTCTTTTTATTGCCGCCATTGTCGCAACGCACGGCATGTATAAAAGCGTGAACGTAAGAAACGATATTACCGATGCAACAGACGCAAATTCGCTTCTCAAAGCAGTTTCAAAGGCGCCCGCGCTTTCAAGCAAGACACGGAAGGTGCTTATTACAGCCTCTTTTGCGGTAAGTCCCGTAATAAGAGCCGTAACCGATTTCCAACTTGAAAATCCGAGAGGGGCAAAGAGCGGGGAAATGAATTTGCCTATTGCCGCAAGCATGCTCTCCGACGTGTCTGAAACGAGGGCGAATTTGTAATTGAAGTTTTGCAGAAACCATATAACGATGGTCGCCATAAAGATTATCGTAAAGGCCTTTACAATAAAATCCTTTGCCTTTTCCCACATATGTAAAATCACGTTTTTGAAAGAGGGAAATCTGTAAGAGGGGAGCTCCATGACAAAAGGAATGGGCTTCCCTTTGAATTTTGTACGGCTGAGTATATTTGCAACGATTATTCCGACGACAATTCCGCCGCCGTAAAGTAAACTCATAACCAAAACGGCTTGATCGGGGAAGAAAACTTTCGTAAAAATCGCATAAATCGGCAGTTTTGCACTGCACGAAATAAACGGCGTAAGTAAAATCGTCATTTTGCGGTCGCGCTCGCTTGAAAGCGTGCGCGTAGCCATTATCGCGGGTACCGAACAGCCGAAACCGATGAGCATCGGTACGAAAGAACGGCCAGAAAGCCCGATTTTTCTGAGTAATTTGTCCATAACAAACGCAATTCTTGCCATGTATCCCGTGTCTTCCAAAATGGATAAGAAGAAAAACAGAACGACGATGGTCGGAAGGAACGAGAGCACGCTTCCGACGCCCGCGCATATTCCGTCAATAATCAGAGATTTCAGCGCGGGGGCAACGTCCGCTTTGACAAGTAAAGCGTCAAGTAAACCGGTGAATTTTTCAATTCCGAGCGAAAAGAGATTTGAAAGTGTGCCGCCGACAGGTCCGAACGTGAGCCAGAAACCGAAAACCATTATGCAAAGGAAAATCGGAATTGCAAAATATTTGCTTGTAAGAACCTTGTCTATCTTTTCGGAACGGATTTGTTCCTTTGTTGTGGAATTAACTTTTTTTACGCAAGTTTTGCAAAGGTTTTCTATGTATTCGTAACGCATGTCCGCAAGAGCGGCCTCGCGGTCGGTACCGAGATTGGTTTCCATTTCGTCAACCACGTGCCCGATTATATCAATTTCATTTTGAGAAAGCTCAAGGGAAGAGAGCATCGGCTCGTCGCCCTCTATAAGCTTTGTTGCGGCAAATCTTACGGGAACGTTTATCCTTTGCGCATGGTCTTCTATGATGTGGCAGACCGAATGTATCGCGCGGTGTACGTCTCCCGAACAGAAGTCGAGCCTCTGCGGCGGCTTATGCGCGCGCGCAACCTTTATCGCGGTTTCCGCAAGTTCGTCAACGCCTTCGTTTTTGCTTGCCGAAATGGGAACGACCGAAACGCCGAGCTCCGAGGAGAGTTTGTCAACGTAAATTGAATTGCCGTTGGCGCGCACCTCGTCCATCATGTTCAGTGCAATTACCATCGGCATTTCAAGTTCAATAAGCTGAAGCGTGAGATATAGATTTCTCTCTATATTCGTCGCGTCAATTATGTTGATTATGCAGTCGGGTCTGCCTTTTAAGAGAAAATCCCTCGTTACCACCTCTTCGGAGGTGTAGGGGGAAAGGGAATAAATACCCGGCAAATCGACGATTGACGCGCCTTTGTTTTTTCTTAATACACCCTCTTTTTTCTCTACCGTAACGCCGGGGAAATTGCCGACATGCTGGCTGCTTCCCGTAAGCTGATTGAAAAGGGTGGTTTTTCCCGAATTCTGATTTCCGATAAGCGCAAAAACCATTACGTTTCTTCCTTTAACTTAATTTGACGCATTTTCTTTGATAATGCGGATTTGTGCGGCGTCTTCTTTTCGCAAAGTCAGTTCGTATCCGCGAAGCGTAAGCTCGATGGGGTCGCCGAGCGGAGCGATTTTTTTCAAGAAAACGCGCGTTTTCGGGGTGAGCCCCATGTCCAAAAGCCTGTGGCGCAGTATTTTTTCGCCGCCGACTTCGGATATAATTCCGCTTTCGCCGACTGAAAGCTTGTCAAGCGTCGTTGTTTCGGATAAGAAATCTTTTACGGTAATTTTATCGTCCATTTCCATTCCTTATTTTTTAGTAATGAAGCCTTTTGCGGCAAGATATTCTGCAATAAGCACGCCGCCGCCCGCGGCGCCTCTGAGCGTGTTGTGAGAGAGTCCCACGAATTTGTAGTCGTATATTTTGTCCTCGCGCAGTCTGCCTGCAAAAATCGACATTCCCTTGTCCGTCTCTCTGTCAAGCTTTGACTGCGGACGGTCGTCTTCTTCAAAATATCTGATGAATTTGTCGGGAGACGAGGGGAGATTGTACGTCTTTTTCACGTCGTTTCCAAATTCGTTCCATAAAGAAATCATTTCCTCTTTTGACGGCTTGTTTTCAAATTTTACGAATACCGCCGCCGTATGTCCGTCGCTCACGGGAACGCGTATGCACTGCGCCGTGATTACGGGTGAATCGGCGGATACTATCTTTCCGTCTTTTATTTCGCCCCAGATTTTAAGCGGCTCTTTTTCGCTCTTTTCTTCCTCGCCGCCGATAAAGGGAATTACGTTGTCAACCATTTCGGGCCATTCTTTAAACGTTTTGCCCGCGCCGGAAATTGCCTGATACGTGCAAACGACAACCTCTTTTATTCCGAATTTTCTCAAAGGAGTGAGAAGAGGACAGTAGCTCTGTATGGAACAGTTGGGCTTTACCGCTATAAAACCTCTTTTTGTACCGAGGCGCGCTCTCTGCGCATTTATTATTTCAATATGTTCGGGATTTATTTCGGGAATAACCATGGGCACGTCGTCTGTCCATCTGTTTGCCGAGTTGTTGGAAACGACGGGCGTTTCCGCCTTTGCGTAGGCTTCTTCAAGCGCCTTTATCTCATCCTTTTTCATGTCGACCGCGCAAAACGTAAAATCGCACATGGAAGAAACCTCTTCAACATGCGACGCGTCGTATACCACCATATCGCGTACGTTTTCCGGAATATCGGTATTCATTTTCCATTTTCCGCTTACGGCGTCCGAGTATTTTTTGCCAGCCGACCTGCTGCTTGCGGCGAGAACGGAAATTTCAAACATGGGGTGATTTGCGAGTAAAGTTACGAATCTTTGTCCTACCATTCCGGTAGCGCCGATAATTCCGGCTTTAAGTTTTTCTGACATAGTGTTCTCCTGATAATTAATTGTATTTTGCTCTCGGGCCGCCGATATATTTCGGTCTTGTTTTTGCAAGAACTATATTTGCTTCCCCGATTTTTTTAATTGAAACCCTGACGGGAACCGCAACTCTTTTTAAGTGCATGCCCACGAGAGTCGAGCCGATGTCGATACCGAAATCGGCGGAAATTTCTTCCGCAAGACACGGGTTCTTGAAATTTCTGTATGCGGTCGTCGCAAAGCTTCCGCCCGCGTGTTCGTGAGGAACCGCCATAACCTCGGTAAGCCCGAATTTTTCAAGGCACGCTCTTTCAATGACAAGCGCACGGTTTAGGTGCTCGCAGCATTGGCATGCAAGGAACATCTTTCTTTTTGAAGTTTCTTCAAAAAGAGCCGAGAAAACTTCCTCGGCAGGCGATACGTCGCCTGACGTTCCTATTTTTTTGCCGAGAATTTCACTTGTCGAACATCCGACAACAAGTATCTTTCCTTCGGTATCCGCACCTGAAAAAAGCTCTTCAAGCGCTGTTTTCATATCATTTTTTATCGACATTGACGTTATCATTCCTTTGCTTTTTTGCATATATTGTATAATTTATAAGCGCGCCCGAAAGGATTATAATGCATGAGATGTATATCCATAAAAGAAGCATTATAAACGCTCCGATTGAGCCGTAAATAATTGAATAATGCGCAAAATTGTTCATATAGAACGCGAAAATGAAGGAAATAAAAACCCAGAATACGGACGTAAACAGCGTTCCGGGGAATATATCCTGAAGTCTTACGGGAATGTTGGGAATCCATAGATAAAAGAGCGTGATTATCGTATAAACGACTATTCCCGTAAATATATATCTGAAAACGGATTTTAATATGCTTATGTTAAGCCACGGGAAAAGCGACTCTATAATACCCAATATCTGTCCGCTCATGATAAGGAGTATGAGAAGAATAATAAACAGCACCAAAAAGAGCAGCGCGAAAATAAGGGAAACAATCCATTCTGCAAGCGCAAAGCCGTAGCCGTGGGAGTGATATATGTTTCTGATGGATCTTTTTGTGGATCTCATAAAGTTTGTAAGCGTGTAAATGGTAAGAAATCCGCCGAGTATCAGGAAGGATACGTCGCTGTTTCCCTGAATCTGATTTATATACGAGTCAAGCAGATTTACGATTTCTTTTGGAAGCAGGTTCTGCAGAAAGGGCAGGTCCAGCTGTACGTCGACGAGGGCAATCGAAAAAGAAGCGTGCAGAACCATCAGCAGAGGGAAAAAGGCAAAAATGCAGAAAAAAGCCATTTCAGCCGCCGACTGCATCAGGTGGTTCTGAAAGAACAATCTGAAAAATTTTCTTAGGAAAAAGTCTTTTCTTTTTGATGAGGCGCTCATAAAATCACTCCCTTTTTATGTACGTCGTCCAAAAAGGCTAAATTTTTGTGAAATCAAAAGATTTCGGCGCTTTTGCGGACTTGGGCTTGTAAGAGAAAATGTTGAAAGAGAAATGCCTGCAAACGTCGCTGCCGTCAACCTTCCTTAAAGTGTTTTTGTGTTTGCAAAGGGTTTCTCCAAGCGCTTCAATATGAGTAGAGTATTCGCAATATTCACAGCAAGCTTCTGCGTCGTCGGGAAGTCTGAATTTTTTCACGGATATCCTCTCCTTATATATATCAATTATATATATTATATCATATTTTGCGCAAAAAGCAATAATAAAATGGATTATGACTGAATAAAAAAGCGCGGCAAAAGCAAAAGCAGTAAAACGGCTGCCACGGGCATAAGAAAAGCGCAAATTAAACGCGAATAAATAAATTTTTTTGCAGACAACCCGTATAATGAGCAAACGTATGATACCTGAAAGATTACGCAAATACCCGAAAATCCCGAAAAAAAGGATAAAATAACGTAGTTTTGCGGAAATGATACGTCTTTTGCGGATATTATGCCCGACATCATTTCAAATATGCCTTTAATAAAGGATGATAAAAAAATACCGGCGCCCGGCAGAAAATAAAGAATAAGCCCTGAAATAACACTGAAAGCAATGATAAACGCACAAATGGAAATCATATTTTCGGCGCTTTCCTTAACCGACGTTACGGTTATTTCAAAAAAATTGGTTTTTTTGCTTGTAAAGGGTATATCAAGCGCTTTTTCATAAGGCTTAAAAATAATACTCAATACAAAAACGGCGATAATCGCGCAGGCATATAATATAATACCGCCTTTGATTCCGCCGAGTACTCTTTTGCCTGCTACAAGGCATAAAAAGGAAAGGGAGGGAAAACTGCACAGAGAAACGGCATATTCCGCATCGCTTTTGGAGCATAACCCTTTTTTGTACGTTTCTCCGCACGCGACGGCGCCGTTCGGAAAACCTGCGATAAGCCCGAAAATAAGGCAGCCGAAAAGATTTGAGTTCAAATTCAGAGCGCCGCGTAAAAATTTCGGAATAAAATGCCCCGCACGGCTGATAACGTCGGTTTTGGAAAAAATTTTTGCCGTAAGCATATAAAAAAACAGTGAAGGAATGATTATTTTTCCGCATAAAATAAGAGATTCGTATACGATTTCCGATATTACCGACGGAAAAAACACACAAAGGAAGGCGGAAAACAGTATAAGGGCAAGAGACAGCGCGTCATATATTTTTTTCATATTATCACCAGTACATATTATTGTTCTTATGATAATATAATTCTGAAATAAGAATAATCCGGAGGAAAAATGAGTAAACATATAACAAAAAAAGCATTAAAGAATATATCGGACAAATGCGGATTTCCGCTCGACGTTACTATAAAATCACCCATGATACAGATTTTCTCCGACAGGGAAATAATTGTTGAAAACGCGAAAAAAATCGAATATCATGATGAAAATATATCAAAAATCAGGACGTCGGATATGCTGGTCTGCATATGCGGCAAAAAACTGAAAATAAAATTTCTCGAAAATAAAAACGTTTCGGTGAGCGGATATCTTGAAAAAATAACTTTTGAATAGTTTAGGGTGATTGAAATAACAGAATTCATCTACGGAAGAGTTTGTATCGAAGTTTTTTGCGAAATTCCCGAAAACGTGCTGAATCTGCTTCGGACGTGCGGTATTTCGGTTTTTGATATAACGAAAACCGCCGAAAGCCGAATGAAATTTAAGATTTATCCGAAAGACGAAGAAAAGACCGTTTCTCTTATAAAAAGCAAAAACGTTGATTTTGAAATAATAAAAAGAAGCGGATTTCCCTTTATTTTTGAAAAATATAAAAAAAGAGCGGGTCTTTATTTCGGCGCGCTTTGCGCAGCGGCGCTGATTGCAATCTCATCGCTTTTTATATGGGAAATACGCGTCGAGGGCAATAAAGACGTTCCGAAGGAGGATATAGAAAGGACGCTTTCGTATCTTGGAATTGCGGAAGGTAAAATAAAGGACAGAAGCGCTCTCGAAAAAATATATAACAGCTTTCTTATCGCTGAAAACAGAATTTCATGGATTTCCGTGAATTTTGACGGAACCGTGGCGCACGTTGAGGTCGACGAAACGAAAAAGGCGCGTTTGCAGACCGATAAAGGCAAAAACTATAATATAGTCGCCAAATGCGACGGCATCATTTTCAGGGTGGACGCCGTTGACGGAAAAAGCGAGGTAAATAAAAATGACATCGTTTCAAAGGGCGAACTGCTCATTTCATCATTCGTCGATTCAAGAAAGAGCGGAAAGGTCTTGAGGTCTGCGCGCGGAAACGTGTGGGCGACGACGGTACATAACTATACCGTAAAAATTCCGAAAGTAAAACAAGAAAAATATTATACCGGAAAGAAAATAACCGACTCGTATATTAAAATTCTCGGAAAAACGCTCCCCCTGAAACTGAGCATAATAAATATGAAAGAATATGATATGGATAAAACGCAGAAAAGGGCGGAGCTTTTCGGAAGATTCAAACTTCCTTTTTATATAATAAGGGAAGTGTATAAGGAATATTCTTTCAAGGAGGAAACCGTATCTTTCGAGCAGGCAAACGAAAGCGCGACGGCGGAAATCGCAAGGAAAACCGAAATCGAACTTGAAAATGCGGAAATAATCGAAAGAACAAGCACTTGCAGCGAAACGGACGACTGCTATATTTTCGATTTTGCGTTCGTCTGCATCGAAAATATAGCAAAACCCATAGAATTTATCATAGAATCGGATTTTCCGGAAAATTGAAAAAAGAAAACGGCGCGGTCGAAAGACCGCGCCGTAATTTTGCAATGCGAAATTATTTATTTACGTTGAGTTTTTTTCTTGCAACGTAGGAAGTGTGCAAAGCGTGATGAGCTTTTTCACTGCCGGGTGTTCCGAAATATTCCCTGTAAATCGTCTTGATGTCTTCGTTTTCATGCGAGAGACGAACGGGAAGATTTTCGTCATCCTTGTAGAGAGCCGCTGCACGCAGAGCCTTGAGATCAACGAAGTTGCGAACCGACGCGGGCTGGAACGGCTGACCGCCGCCGTTTACGCATCCGCCGGGACAACCCATGATTTCGATGAAGGTGTAGTCCTTTTCGCCGCTCTTAACCATGTCGAGCAGTTTCTTTGCGTTTGCGGTTCCCGACGCAACGGCAACCTTTACGTCAACGCCCGCAACGTTGTAGGAAGCTTCCTTGATGCCCTGTGTTCCTCTTACGCCTTCAAATTCGAGCTTTTCGGGATTCTTGCCCGTAAGAGTTGCAACCGCCGTACGAAGAGCCGCTTCCATAACGCCGCCCGTTGCGCCGAATATCGTGCCTGCACCCGAGCCGAGTCCCATGGGAGAATCGAATTCTTCATCGGGAAGCCGGTTGAAATCTATACCTGCACGCTTGATCATTCTTGCAAGCTCACGGGTCGTTATGGATACGTCAGTATCGGGAACGCCCGCAGCCGCCTGATCATCGCGGCCTATTTCAAATTTCTTTGCGGTACAAGGCATAACGCTTACCACAAACATATCCTTGGGATCAAGTCCCATCTTTTCCGCATAGTACGTCTTTATAACCGCACCCATCATCTGCTGAGGCGATTTGCACGTCGAAAGGTTGGGAATGAGGTCGGGATAATAGTGTTCGCAGAACTTAACCCAGCCGGGCGAGCACGACGTAATCATCGGAAGCGTTCCGCCGTTCTTGATTCTTTCAAGAAGCTCGTTTGCTTCTTCCATAATCGTAAGGTCTGCCGTGAAGTTGGTGTCGAATACCTTTTCAAAACCGAGTCTTCTTAAAGCCGCAACCATTTTGCCGGTAACCAGCGTTCCGATGGGAAGACCGAATTCTTCGCCGAGAGTTGCGCGGATGGAAGGCGCCGCGTGAACGACAACGTGCTTTGACGGGTCGTTGAGAGCGTCCCAAACCTTCTGAGTGTCGTCAACTTCGGTGAGCGCGCCCGTAGGACATACGGTGATACACTGACCGCAGGCAATACAAGCAACTTCGTTGAGCTTGAGTTCAAACGCCGAGCCTATGTGGGTTATGAAACCTCTTTCGTTTGCACCGATAACGGCAACACCCTGATTCTTGTCGCATGCCGCAACGCAGCGTCTGCAAAGTACGCACTTGTTGTTGTCTCTGATGAGGTGGGGCATAGAGGTATCTTTTTCGTACTTAACGGCAATACCTTCGAATTTGTTTTCGTCGTCAACGCCGTATTCTTTACATAATTGCTGGAACTCGCACTGTCCGCTCTTTACGCAGGACAGACATTTCTTGTCGTGCGTCGAGAGGAGGAGCTGGAGAGTAAGCTTTCTGGACTTGAGAACCTCGGGGCTGTGAGTGAGTATTTCCGTTCCGTCTCTGTCAATGGGGTAAACGCAAGCGGCAACAAGGCTTTTTGCGCCCTTGACTTCAACAACGCAAATACGGCAAGCACCGATTTCATTTATATCTTTCAGATAGCAGAGTGTGGGAATGTGTATTCCGACGCTTCTGCAGGCTTCAAGAATGGTTGCGCCTTTGCGGACGCTGTATTCTTTGCCGTCTATAATAACATTTATCATATCCATACCGATTTCCTCCTTATTCTTTGACAATAGCGCCGAAGCTGCAGTTGCTCATACATACGCCGCACTTTATGCACTTGTCGGGATCAATAACGTGAGGCTGTTTAACTTCACCGCTGATTGCGCCGACAGGGCAGTTTCTCTTACATTTCGTACAGCCTTTGCACTTGTCTGCGATAATCTTGTATGTGAGCAGGTCTTTGCATACGCCTGCGGGACACTTCTTGTCAACGATATGCGCGATATATTCATCTTTGAAATAACGAAGCGTAGAAAGAACGGGGTTCGGAGCCGTCTGACCGAGACCGCAGAGCGCATTCTGCTTGATGTACATGCAGAGCTCTTCGAGCTTGTCAATGTCGGAAAGTTCGCCTTTTCCGCTCGTAATCTTTTCGAGAATTTCGTAAAGACGCTTTGTACCTACGCGGCAGGGCGTACATTTACCGCATGATTCGTCAACCGTGAACTGAAGGAAGAACTTTGCGATGTCAACCATACAGTTGTCTTCGTCCATAACTATAAGTCCGCCCGAACCCATCATGGAGCCTATGGCGATAAGGTTGTCATAGTCGATGGGCGTGTCTGTGAGTGAAGCGGGAATGCATCCGCCTGACGGGCCGCCCGTCTGAGCTGCCTTGAATTTCTTTCCGCCGGGGATACCGCCGCCGATTTCTTCGATGATTTCGCGAAGAGGCGTGCCCATGGGAATTTCAACAAGTCCCGTGTGATTGATTTTTCCGCCGAGAGCAAATACTTTCGTACCTTTGCTCTTCTCGGTACCCATTGATGCAAACCAGTCGGCACCTTTGAGAATAATCTGAGGAATGTTGGCGTAAGTTTCAACGTTGTTCAAAATTGTCGGACGTCCGAAAAGACCCTTGACAGCAGGGAAAGGAGGACGCGGACGGGGTTCACCGCGCTTGCCTTCGATAGAAGTCATGAGCGCCGTTTCCTCACCGCACACGAAAGCGCCTGCGCCGAGTCTGAGTTCGATGTCAAAATCAAAATTCGTTCCGAATATGTTTTTGCCGAGAAGACCGTATTTTCTTGCCTGATCTATCGCAATGTTAAGACGGTAAACTGCTGTAGGATATTCGGCACGAACGTAAATGTATCCCTGAGAAGCGCCGATAGCATATCCCGCTATCGCCATAGCTTCAAGAATTGCATGCGGGTCGCCTTCAAGAACCGAACGGTCCATGAATGCACCGGGGTCGCCTTCGTCGGCGTTGCAGCAAACGTATTTCTGTCCGCCGTCCTGAACGAGCGTTCTTGCGAGTTCCCACTTTTTACCTGTCGGGAAGCCCGCGCCGCCGCGTCCGCGAAGACCGGAAGCAAGAACGGTGCTTATAACTTCCTCGGGCGTCATTTCGTTGAGAACTTTTGCGAGTGCGGCATAACCGTCTGTCGCAATGTATTCGTCGATGTCTTCGGGATTGATAACGCCGCAGTTTCTCAAAGCAACACGCTTCTGGTTTCTGTAAAACCTTGTTTCGGTGAGTGAAACGGGCTTTTCATTTACGGCTTCGCCTTCCTGAAGCGTGAATTCGGCAATGGGTTTTCCGCCGACAACGTGTTCTTCAACGACTCTTTTAGCCTTGTCGGGAGTCATTTTAACGTAAGTAACCTTTTCTTTTCCGCCCTGATAGATTTCAACAACCGGTTCAAACTGACAGATACCGATACAGCCTGTCTGTTTAACGCTTACGGCTGCGGAAAGTCCTTTTGCTTCTATTTCGCTGACAAGAGTTTCGAGAACGGGACGGGCGCCTGCCGCGATTCCGCAGGTTGCCATACCTACAACGATACGCATAGTGTTTGAACCTTCGGCAGGAGAAACCTTGTCTTTCATTGTGTTTCTGATTTCTGCAATTTCAGCCAATGATTTCATAATATGTATTTCCTTCCTTAATTTACTGTTTTCCGCCGCAAATCCGCGATTTGAAGGGAAGAGAAGCGGAGAAATATATCAAAAACATGAGTTTTATCAGTTCTTGTATTTTTCAAGAATTCCCGCAACGTCGTTCGGAACAAGTCTGCCGTAAACGTCGTCGTTGATCATCATAACGGGCGCAAGTCCGCATGCGCCTACACAGCGGCAGGTTTCAAGCGAGAAGATGCCGTCGGAAGTACATCCGCCCTCGTCAATGCCGAGAACCTCTTTGAGTTTGTCAAATACTTTGCCCGAGCCCTTAACGTAGCAAGCCGTTCCGAGACAAACGGAAACGTTGTATTTTCCTTTGGGGTTAAGAGCGAACTGAGCGTAGAAGGTAACTACCTCGTAAATTTTTTCGAGAGAAACGTCAAGTCCCTCGGCGATTTTTTCTTCAACTTCTACAGGAAGATATCCGTATATTTCCTGAGCTTTTTGAAGAACCGGAATAAGACAGCCGGCTTTTCCTTTTTGTTCAGCAATTACTTTATCAAGAAGTGCTGCCTGTTCGGCGGTTCCCTTGAAAGGAATCGTTGAAATTGTGTTGGCCATTAAAATTTCCTCCTTAAAATGAATATAATTTCGGACAGTGTTAATTATATCACAATATTATTGAAAAGTATATAGTAAGTTAAAGGAAATTACAAATTTTTTGAAGTTTTTTTATTAATATTATGTAAAATATTACATTTTTTCCTTTTTTTAGATTAAAAAACGCAAATAAAAATTTAAAATAATACAATTAATTGTTTGTTTACAAAATTTCAGTCGATTTTTCGAAGCAGACTATTGAAATAATTCGTTTTTCGGTGTATAATCTTTATATAATGGGGGAGAATGGTAGAATTTTTTAAGGAGGCGGTAATATGGATTTGAAAAAAAGAAGCGAAATGCTTGAAAAAGCTAAAGAAATGCTTTCTGAAAAATCCGAAACGGAAAATGCTCATAAAAGCGGTAAAAAGACGGCTTATGAGCTTATGAATATATTGTTTGACGAGGGGACTTTCGTCGAAAACGGCGCGTATATAAAGGCGTGCGCAGAGAATACCGGACTTTCCGATACTTCAAAGTACGAAGGCGTGGTTTGCGGATACGGAGCGATTGACGGACGGCTCGTTTTCGCGTATGCGCAGGACGTTTCGAGAATAAACGGCGCTTTTTCGAAAGCCGCGTCGGATAAAATCGTAAATCTTTACGAGCTTGCAAGGAAAAACGGAGCACCCGTGATTTCGATGTTCGATTCGATAGGCGCGAAAATCGCCGAGGGAATAGACGTTCTTTTAGGATACGGAAAGGTTATGAGAGCTTCGGCAAAATTAAAAGGCATTGTACCGCAGATTGCGATAATTTTCGGCGAAGCGTGCGGCGCAAACGCACTTATTGCTTCAATGGCTGACGTATGCGTTATGACAGAGCGCGCGCAGTTTTCACTTTCACCCGTAAACGTGCTTAAAAGCGCGGGCGCAAAGGAAAATATCGGAAGCGCGGATTTTAACGCGAAAAAAGGGTACGTTTCGGACACGGCGAAAGACGAAAATGACGCGGTTGAACGCGTAAAACGGATTCTTTCGTTTCTGCCGTCTAATAAACTTGACAGAAACGTGTATTTCGGCGAAAAAGACAACGCAAACAGAGAAACTCCCGAAATTGCGGAAATTTCGGCAAATCCCGAATTTGACGCACACGATATCATAAAAGCCCTTGCCGACGCGGGAATATATAAGGAACTGCAGTGCGAACACGCAAAGGCAATGATTACAGCTTTTGCGGCGATAAACGGAATACCCTGCGGCATTGTTGCAAACAATCCCTCCGAAAATAAAGGAATGATATGCGCGGGAGGCGCAGGAAAGGCCGCAAGGTTCATAAAACTGTGCGATTCTTTCGGACTGCCCGTGCTTACGCTTGTTGCGACGAACGGCTTTAACGACGAATGCGAGGCGAAAGGCAAGCCGGCATCTGAAAGCGTTTCCGCTTTGGCAAGCGTTTATGCGAAGGCAAAAATTCCGCTCGTTACGGTAAATATAGGCGAAGCGTATGGCAGCGCGTTTACGGTAATGGGCTCAAAAGCGCTCGGGGCGGACGTCGTGTACGCGCTTGAAGGCGCGAAAATAGGCGTACTCACTCCGCCGTCCGCGGTTGCGATGCTGTGGAGCGAAAGGCTTTACGGAGAAAACGCACCCATCGAAAAAAGAAAAGAACTCGAGAGCGAGTGGGAACTCTATATGTCGACGCCGCTTCTTGCCGCAAACGCGGGAGCCGCGGACGATATAATCCCTTACGCGCTTGTCCGCGCAAAAGTAGCGTCGGCGCTTGAAATGCTGTCGATGAAAAATGAATTTGTAAATCTTTGACAGGCGGTGAATTTATGGCGGAAATGTTTATAATGCTGAGTACGGAGGATTTTTCCGTGCCGTTCGATTCGGTCGGCGACGCTTTTTCGTTCGGTTTGTCAAGGTCTGTTTTCGGCTTCGCGACGGTGTTTTTCATACTCGCATTGCTGTGGGGATTCGTATCTCTTCTTAAGGTGTTTTTCTATACGATTCCCGAAAAAAGAAAGAAAAACAATAAACCCGAAAATGCTCAAACCGCGCTTTCCGTAACAAAAGAGGATTTCGACGAGGAAGGAATAGTCGCGGCGATTACCGCGGCGATTGCAAGCTTCCGCACCGCAAAAGGCGAAAGCCCGTCCGGTTTTAAAGTGGTTTCATTCAAAAAAAGAAAGTAATTTAACTCGGTAAAATCCGAAGATAAGGAGAATAAAAATGGCAAAAAGGTACAGCGTAAACGTAAACGGAAAAATATATGACGTAACAGTGGAAGAAATCGGCGAAACGGCGGCAGTAAGCGCACCCGAACCGAAAAAAGAGGAGTTTTCGGCGCCGAAGGCTGCTCCCGCAGCACCTAAAGCGCAGCTCGGAAGCGGAACGCGCGTTGACGCACCTCTTAACGGAACGGTTTTAAGCATTTCCGCAAAAAACGGAGATACGGTAAGGGCGGGAGACGTTCTGTGCGTTATCGAAGCGATGAAAATGGAAAACGATATAGTTGCGCCGTGCGACGGAAAAATCACGTCGGTTTCGGTGCAGAAGGGCTCTTCCGTAAACGCGGGGGAAACGCTTTTCACGATAGAATAATCCATACTCGTTATCCGGAGGTTTTTTATGCTTGAAAATCTTATGAACCTGTGGGAAACGACGGGCATATATAAAATGCTGTACAGTATAAGCGACAGTGTTTCCTCGTTCAACCCCGAGTTTTACAAAACGATAATAATGTATCTTATTGTCGGGATACTTATATATTTTGCGATTGCAAAGGAATATGAGCCGCTTCTGCTGCTTCCGATAGCGTTCGGCATGCTTCTTGCCAACCTTCCCGGCTGCGAGCTGTTTCATAAGGAACTGTTTATAAGCAATGACCCGAATTTCCATATTGATATTGCAAATATTGTTGCAAACGGCGGTCTTATGGACTTTCTGTATCTTGGAGTCAAGCTCGGAATATATCCGTCGCTCATCTTCCTTGCCGTAGGCGCAATGACCGACTTTACACCGCTTATCGCAAATCCCAAAACGCTGATTTTGGGCGCGGGAGCGCAGTTCGGCATATACGTTGCGTTCTTGGGCGCACTGTGCCTTGGTTTTTCGCCGATGCAGGCGGCGGCGATAGGCATTATCGGAGGCGCCGACGGACCTACGGCGATACTTGTCGGAAAGATGCTTGCCCCCGAACTTCTCGGCGCGATAGCGGTTGCCGCCTATTCGTATATGGCGCTTATTCCGATTATTCAGCCGCCGATTATGAAGCTCTGCACGACCAAAAAAGAGCGCTCGATAAAGATGGAAAATTTGAGAACGGTGTCCAAAACCGAAAAAATCATTTTCCCGATAGCGGTAACGGCGGTTGTATCGCTCATACTGCCCGACGCGGCGCCCCTTATCGGCTTTCTCATGCTCGGAAATCTGTTTACCGTGTGCGGAGTAACGGAAAGACTCTCAAAAACAGCGCAGAACGAGCTTTGCAACATAGTTACGATTTTTCTCGGCGTGTCTGTCGGCGTTACCGCCGACGCAAAGAGTTTTCTTGCGTTTGACACCATAAAAATAATAACTCTCGGACTTGTTGCTTTTGCTTTCGCAACTTTCGGCGGACTTATGATAGGAAAACTGATGTGAGTTCTTACAAAAGGAAAGGTAAATCCCCTTATAGGCTATGCGGGCGTTTCCGCCGTTCCCATGGCGGCAAGAGTGTCGCAGACGGTGGGACAGAAGGCAAATCCTTCAAATTTCCTTCTTATGCACGCAATGGGTCCCAACGTTGCGGGAGTAATCGGCTCCGCCGTTGCGGCGGGCGTGTTCCTCGCACTTTTCGCAAGATAATTTTTTCATATTAAGAAAGGATAAATTTTTATGTCGCAGTTAAAAATAACGGAGACGGTACTCAGAGATTCTCATCAGTCTCTTATCGCAACGCGCATGTCAACGAAAGATATGCTCCCGATACTCGATTATCTGAACGACGTCGGATATTATTCCATGGAAGTGTGGGGCGGCGCGACGTTTGACGCATGCTTAAGATTTCTGAACGAAGACCCGTGGGAAAGACTCAGAATAATAAAAAAGCATATAACAAACTCAAAGCTTCAAATGCTTTTCAGAGGCCAGAATATCCTCGGGTACCGCCATTACGCAGACGACGTCGTGGAATATTTCGTGCAGAAATCAATTGCAAACGGCATTGATATAATTCGTATTTTTGACGCGCTCAACGACCCGAGAAACCTTAAAACCGCAATTAATGCGACAAAAAAAGAGGGCGGCCACGTTCAGGCGGCAATGAGCTATACGACGGGACCCGTTTATACGACCGAATATTTCGCAAAGTACGCAAAACAACTTGAGGAAATGGGCGCCGACTCGATATGCATAAAGGATATGGCGGGACTGCTAAAGCCTTACGACGCATACGAACTCGTAAAGGCGCTCAAAGAGACGGTAAAGGTGCCCGTTCAGCTTCATACGCACTATACGTCGGGACTTGCGTCAATGACGCTGCTTAAAGCCGTCGAAGCGGGCGTCGATATCGTCGATACCGCGCTTTCTCCGCTTGCAATGGGAACTTCTCAGCCGCCGACGGAGACGATTGTCGCAACGTTTGCGGGAACGCCGCACGATACGGGACTTTCGCTTGAAAAGCTCGATAAACCGTCAAAAATGGTTGACGAATTGAGGACAAAATATCTTAAAGAAGGACTTTTGGACCCCAAAGTCTTGAAGGTCGACGTAAACGCGCTCAGATACCAGGTTCCCGGCGGAATGCTCTCAAACCTCGTGTCCCAGCTTAAAAACGCAAATAAGTCGGATAAACTTTCCGAAGTGCTTGAAGAGGTGCCGAGAGTGCGCGAAGACGTAGGATATCCGCCGCTCGTAACGCCGTCGTCGCAGATTGTGGGCACGCAGGCGGTAATGAACGTGATTTCCGGTGAAAGATATAAAATTGTAACAAAGGAATTCAAGGGACTTGTGAGAGGCGAATACGGAAAAACGCCCATGCCTATATCCGACGAATTCAGAAAGAAAATTATCGGAGACGAAAAGCCGATAAATTGCAGACCGGCGGATAATATCAAGCCCGAGCTTGAAAAATTGAAGGGCGAAATCGCGCAGTATATCGAGCAGGACGAAGACGTGCTTTCATACGCACTTTTCGAGCAGGTTGCGCTTAACTTTTTTGAAAAGAGAAAAGCAGATAAGTATAAACTCGCTTATAACACCGACTACGCAAATAAAATAACGTCAGTATAAAAATTTGTCCCGGCTTTTGCCGGGACAAATTTAAAACAGGAACTTTCTTTTTTCTTTTTCGGGTGCAAGCTGCGGAATACAGACCGCGTCCACGAAGATGATTTCTTCGCCGATTTTGCGTATGTTTTCCCAGAAAACGTGCACTTCCTGCGCTTTTCCCTGGAAAATTCCGCCGCAGTCCTTTACGGTTACCGAAATGATTTTTCCGCAGTCGGTATCTATTAAAACGTCGCTTATAAACCCAAGTTTTTTACAGTCGTTGATACTTATGACTTCTTTGTTTTGCAGTTCCGAAAATAATAAATGCATAACTTTCACCCCTGAAAATTATAAATTGCCCACGGAGGAGAAAATGAATCCGAATTTGAATTATACGGCGGAGAACGACGTTAAAACACCCGTTAATATTCTTCTTTTGTCCGTTTACGACGACGCGTCCAAAGAAAAAGAGTGTTTGAAATCCGTTGAAGAACTGAAAAAACTTGCCGAAACGTCGGTGGATGATGACGAAAACTTTGCAAAGTGCTTCTTTATGACTCAGTGCAGAAAAAGCCCGGACGCCGCAACGTATATTGGAGAAGGCAAGGCGAACGAGGCGGGAAAATTCTGTTTTGATAAAGGTATATCGCTCGTGATTGTCGACGGGGAGCTGACTCCGTCGCAGATAAAGAACTTAGAGGACGCGCTGAATATGTACGAAGGCATGGAAGTAAAGGTAATAGACAGAACCATGCTCATACTCGATATTTTTGCAAAGCACGCTTTAACCGGAGAAGGAAAACTCCAGGTTGAAATCGCACAGCTTAAATATACCTCCCCGAGACTTACCGGCAGAGGAATACAACTGTCAAGGCAGGGCGGCACGAGCGGAAGCATCGGCGCAAGAGGCCCCGGAGAAACGAAGCTTGAAACGGACAGAAGACATATACAGAGAAGAATTCTCGCACTGAAAAACGAACTTTCAAAGCTTGAAAAAGAAAGGGCGGTAAAGCGCGCCAAAAGACAGAAATCCGGAATACCCACCGTTGCGATAACGGGCTATACAAACGCTGGAAAATCAACGCTTTTAAATTACCTTACAAATGCGGGAATACTTGCCGAGGATAAGCTTTTCGCAACGCTCGATACCACGGTAAGAAAGCTTACGCTTCCGTCCTCGAGGGAAATACTTCTCACCGATACGGTAGGCTTTATAAATAATCTTCCTCACGGCCTTGTGGAAGCGTTCAAATCAACACTCGACGAAGTAGTATATGCCGACGCGCTGCTTATTGTTATAGATATATCCGACGAGGACGCGAAAAACAAACTCGGCGTTACCGAAAAAACGCTGCTTGAGCTGGGTGCGGCGGGCAAACCGACGGTTTACGTTTTCAATAAGACCGATCTTGCGAATCAGGAATTCACAGATATGCTGCCCGACGGCACTTACGGCGTAAATATTTCGGCTTCGACGGGAACGGGCGTTGATAAACTGCTTGAATTAATCGATACGGTGCTTTCGGCGTCTAAAAAAAGGGTAAAAATGCTGATACCGTTCGACGATTCCGCAGCAGTAAACTATTTGTATAAAAACGCACTTGTCGAAAGCACGGAATACAGCGAAAACGGAACTCTTCTCCGGGCGCTTGTTACAGATAAGGAAATCGGTAAATATAGAAAATATATAATTTAATAAAAATAAAAAAAGTGTTTTCGACTTTTTTTGCGTATAATATAATATATGGAAAAAGGGGCAGTGTTATGACAGAGATAATGAAGAACTACTACGGTTTTGAAAGGTCCTATTTGTCGCCTTTCGCGGTGCTTTCAAACGCCACGAAGGGAAGAATGAAGCTTGAAAATATCGACGAAAACGATATGAGAACGCCGTTCATGAGGGATAGGGACAGAATTATACACTCAAAGTCTTTCAGACGCCTTATGCATAAAACGCAGTGCTTTCTTTCGCCGGAGGGCGACCATTACAGAACGAGACTTACGCATACGCTTGAGGTGTCGCAGATTGCGAGAACCGTTGCACGCGCGCTTTGCCTCAATGAAGATTTAACGGAAGCGGCGGCGCTCGGACACGACCTCGGACATACGCCGTTCGGACACGCAGGCGAACGGGTGCTTAACGAACTTTGCGCGGACGGATTCAAACATAATGAACAGAGTCTTCGGGTTGTCGACGTGTTGGAACACGACGGAAAAGGACTCAATCTCACGTATGAAGTCAGAAACGCCATAGTCTGCCATACAGGCTCTGTCGAAGCGGATACGAACGAGGGCAAAATCATTAAATTTGCCGATAAAATCGCTTACATAAACCACGATATAGACGACGCTATACGCGCGGGAGTCCTGAAAAACGACGATATTCCGAAATACCTCAAGGACGTGCTCGGCGAAACGCACGGCGAGCGCATAGATACCATGGTAAAAGCGCTGATATACAAGACTAAGGAGAATTTTAAGAACGGCTTTTCAAAAATCGAGATGTATTCCGATATAAGCGAGGCAACAATGCAGCTGCGGGAGTTTATGTTTGAAAACGTCTATTTCAATCCGGTTGCCAAAAGCGAAGAAGTAAAAGCCGAGGCAATGCTCAATAAGCTTTACGAATATTTCAACGGCAATAAAGAGAAAATTCCCGAGGAGTACAGAAAGAATATAGGTGAAAACTGTTCGGCGGACAGGGCGATATGCGATTATCTTGCATGCATGAGCGACAGATACGCGGTTCTGACGTTTGAAAACCTGTTCATACCGAAAAACTGGAATAAATAAAGGAGTGAGAAAATGCCGTTTCCAAGCAGTTTTATTGCGGAACTGAAAAGCAGAAACCCTATCGAAACGGTTATATCGAGATACGTCGACTTAAAACGCGCGGGCAGTAATCTTGTGGGACTTTGTCCGTTTCATTCCGAGCGCACGCCTTCCTTTACGGTGTTCAGCGACAATTTTCATTGTTTCGGCTGTTCTGCCGGCGGGGACGTAATAACTTTTATTATGAAAATGGAAAACCTCGAATACAGGGACGCGATACAGTTTCTCGCCGATAAATGCGGAATGACCGTTCCCGCAGACGACTATACGGGGTACGGAAAACCGAAAAGCGCACTCACGAGGGAAAAATGCTTTGAAATGAATAAAATTGCGGCAAGGGTTTTTTACAGTAACCTCAATTCGCTCGATGGTGCGGCCGCACGGAGTTATCTTGACGAAAGAAAAATAAGCGCCGCAACGAGAATTCATTTCGGACTCGGATACGCACTCAATTCGTTTGACAATCTCACGGATATACTCGTTTCAAAGGGCTTTACACCGCAGGAAATAAGTGAAAACTTCCTTTGCGGAATCTCAAAGAAAACAGGCAAGCCGTTCGATATGTTCAGAAACAGAATAATGTTTCCGATAATCGATATAAGCGGAAATATAGTCGCTTTC
>JAEEGH010007452.1_pt1 | contig 26312 bp, 22 predicted proteins | sample 9134181 | NCBI WGS metagenome assembly JAEEGH01 (sample SAMN16246544, study PRJNA631951) | gut metagenome | biome: gut microbiome; feature: rumen; material: DP-attached | host: Bos | place: Iran: Karaj | collected 2018-10 | reverse complement strand
CTACGACACCGTGAAAGTCGACAAGTTCTACCTCTCCACATTCCACGGCGGAAGCAGCGCCGAATGGGCCCCCACCCACGACTGCTTTATCCGCTACGACAACTTCACCATATCGACGGATTCCATCGCCGTGACGGCCAATGCTCCAGACACCAGCGGCAACGGCAGCGAGGCTTGCGACGGCGCGAACTGCGGGCAAGGCCCCGAACGGATTATGCTGCGGACACAGAACCGCGCCACAGTTGCCCCCGTTGAAACCTACCGCATCGACGGCACCTTTGTCGGTCGCAAGAACACCATCCCCGATGCCACCACGCACCAGCTCAAGAATGGGAAAAGAGTTAAGGTTGTGAGGTAGGGGTTTTTCAGGGTAGTTTTTGAGGTTGTTTTTGGGGTAGTTTTCTGACCACCTATTTGACCACTTTTTTGACCACCTTTCAGACCACCTAACGCTATAGCACTTAATCGCCTACGGCGTATTCGCAGGTTTTATTGTAGCGTTTATTGTAACATTTATTGTAACCATTAATGTCGGGTTATTGTAGCGTTATTGTCGGGTTTATTGTCGGGTCAGAAATTGCAAAAGGAAAGCTATATTTGGGCCATTTTTTAGGCCACATTTTGGGCCTTGGCGTTTTTCTCAGGAAGTTTTGCAGTCGTATTTACAGTCGGGTTTACAAAATTTAAAAAAAGATATATATTTGTAAACTACGGAGACTTTATGGCAGATCTTTCCATTTTCTCAGCTAGGCTCAAAAACGCCCGAATCATGAAGGGGTTCTCCATGGACGAACTTTGCTCGGCCATTGGGAACATCGTCTCGAAAATGGCCATTTCCAAGTACGAAAACGGCCAGCTGGCACCGAACAGCGGTGTCATTATCGCGTTGTCCAAGGCATTGGAGCAGCCCATCGACTACTTTTTCAGACCCTTCACGGTTCAAGTGGATTCTGTGCGATTCCGCAAAAAGAGTTCGCTCCCGCAGAAAAAGGAGAACAGTCTCCGCGAAATCATCGCCGATCTGATGGAACGCTACATCAACATCGAAGAAATCTGCAGCACCGCCGCCGAGAAACACCGCATGCCCCAAATCAAGGCCAACTCCGCCGAAGAAGTTAAAATGGCCGCCGCGATAGTCCGCAAGGAATGGAAGCTCGGCCTGGCAGGCATCGTGAACGTAATCGACCTACTCGAAAATCACGGCGTAAAAGTCATCGAGATTGACGCACCGGAATCTTTTGACGGCATGAGCAGCCTAGTCAACGAAAAATTCCACGTTGTCATTCTGAACAAGGCTTTCTCTGTTGAAAGAAAACGCTTTACCGCGCTTCACGAACTCGGACACCTCGTGCTTCGCTTCCCCAAGTCCATCGACAAAAAGAAAGAAGAATCATTCTGCCACCTGTTCGCAAGCGAAATGCTAGTCCCGGAACCTGAACTCAAGCGAATCCTCGGCAAGGCCCGCAGGGACATCTCGTATCAAGAACTGAGGGCCATCCAGCTCGGCTACGGAATCTCTTGCGATGCAATCATGTACAAGGCGAAGGAATGCGGCATCATCTCGGAACAACGCTATCGCACCTTCTGCATCCAGAAAAACAAGGCGACGAAATTCAAGGCGCTTATCGAAAAGTCGCTGTACCACTACGAAGAATCCACCCGGTTCGTGAGTTTGGTCTATAAGGCATTGAGCAGGGAACTCATTACCATATCCAAGGCGGCAAGCCTATTGCATCAGGACATTGAACAAGTCCGTAGGGATCTCGCACTGGTATGATTGAAGAACGAATTGTCATAAGTGACGCGAACGTCATATTTGACCTACTTTCAGTCCAATTGCTGGAAGCGTTCTTTGCCCTACCCTGCGAAATTTGCACAACCGATTTGGTAATTAGCGAAATTGAGAGACCAGAACAACAACAGATAATTCAGAAGTTTATTAAATTGAAAAAGTTGGGTGTCGCGACATTTGATTTTGACGAATTTAGCGAAATTTTGCTTCTGCAATCTAACAGCAAAAACAACACATCTATTGCGGATTGCTCCGTTTGGTATTATGCCAAAAAGGTTGATGGACGGCTTTTGACGGGTGACGGCAAACTTCGTTCCGCCGCAGAAAAGGACAACGTGAAAGTCTCCGGCGTTCTTTACCTATTTGACAACTTCGTTGAATATGGATTGTTGTCGGCTTCGGAAGCAGCGGAGAATCTCGAAGCATTGATGACTTTGAATATGCGATTGCCTAAGGCAGAATGCGAATCGCGTATTGCAAAGTGGAGAAAGGGACTCTAATGATTAAGCCCCCCCTTTTTTTCAGTTCAGCAGTCCTCATCTGAGCAATGTATTTTTAAAAGCTTCTTGTCGGGCCACAATTTTTTATTCTTAGGTAATCTTATTTTTCGCCCAACATATTTTAAAATTATATCTTGATCAACATCATCATTGTACTCTATTTCCTCATCACATCCAATTATATAATCTTCGGATATAGTCAATATACCATTATCATATAGCGCATGATGGTTGGGACATAAAAGTATGCCATTGCAAACATTGATTTTATCTGCAACACAGGCTTTTCTGTATGGATAAATATGGGCTGCTTGTAATGTTGCAAGATAGAAATCACACACCGCGCACGACCCTCCATATGCTCGCATCACACTATTACGAAATATCTTTTGCAATAGCCCACGGTCTTTAACTTTTCGGTATACATCTCCAGATTTTTCAGGATATTTAAATAACAAATCACTATATTTTTCTACATCAAAATCTCCATCATCACGGCTACCAAAAGGGTTCGCTTCCCACTTTTCACGAAACACCCTATTTATCTCATTATCCCAGTCATCTATAGGCGCCCCAATAAATCCCTCTCCCGGAATGCCTTTACTTTTACTAACAACCAACGATGTTAAAGCCGGCAGTTCATACTCCATGCAATAGTTCTGAATATGAGCCAGTAAATAATGCACATTTCGCTGAGAATATTTGTTTATTATAAACTTTTTATGAATTGCATTGGCGACATCTTTATAGCAACAAAATTTCTGCTTCTTTGCCAGATTAACAAGAAAATCCCATACAAAGGCAACCATTTTTTCTTTAGAAACATCTACAGACATATCACCCTCCTTTTGCAAATTTTATGCAAACTTATGGTTTTGTAGGTTGTTTTATAGCAGGTTCATGAGCATCCATATACTCATCCCATTTAATTTAAATATATCTCTTTTTCTTGTTAAGTGGCTGATTTCTTAGAAATTATTCTCTGCAAGGTTCTAGAATTAAAACAATTCCTTGAGAAGGAGCTAAAAAAACATCTCAGCCCAAGAGATATAGACAATTTCTTGTTATCTGGGATTATTTAAACCTTTTAGGAAATAAAAAAATTATTGAATCTTCAGTACTTCAAGATTCTTTCTAAAAATTTTGAAAAAATGTATATCCTTCGTTAAATATTCTGGAGGGATAGTTTTATATCCAATATTGCGAGCCTGATCAGGAGCAAAAAGACGCAATACTTTTTGCACAGGGGTTTCTATATAAAATTCATAAACATCACCACTATAACTTGTATAAAAAGGATCTACAAGTTTCGCTCTACAAGAGAACATCTCTTCTGTGCGATCGAGAAATGCTCTTTGCTCCAAAACATTCTTACATTCAATACTTACCGGAGGCACCTTCAACACGATACGAATTGAATCCGATTTAGAGCATTCAACTTCTATATCAAGAGAACCGTTAAAATAATATCCTTGTACACACTCCATTATTTCAGCACACATTAGCGCATACGAAAACTTATGATCTTTCTCCGGATACTCACAAAGGCATAAACTATGCATAGAACTTACAGATTTTACAATCTGCTTCAAATTTCGCATAGGAATATCATTCAAAATATTTCGGATGAATTGCGCCACGAAGGCTTTGTCTAGATTATCGTATTCCGTAAATAAATTTTCAAGCGAAGAGAATAATAACGCTTGCGGGTCATTTATAGTTCCATTATTCAACGATAAGGTCATATCAATAAATTTCTGCATATAATGGCTTGCAAAATACTCAACTTTGTTAGGTTCTGCATTAGGATATCCAAAAGCCTTCGCGATACTCCCCGACATCTCTTTTTTGTTGATTGCTAAAATCTGGATTATCTTTGTATTATCACAAAAATGATGCAATCTTTCTAGGACCTTGATTGCATAATCTGGCAAACAACGGTCCAATTCGTCAACCATTAAAATGATTCCACGATTTTGAAACGACGAAAGCGTTCCCAAATCATATTGAATCTGTTCAATCAGAAATTCAATAGGAAGCTTGTCATTTACATCTTTGATTTTTATTCTTTCTTCTTTCGCAATTGATCGGATAGAATTGACATGTTTTACAGCAGCTTTTATATCTAAGCCTGTTCCAGCCTGAATTAACTTAGAAGTCACATCGGAACAGATTTTTCCAGCAATCTTCCAAGCCTTCTTTTCGTATTCTTCATAACCAAATGCTTGCTCTGAATTTATCGCTTTCGCAAACTCCGATAGCAATGCAATCAAAGGTTCTTCGTAGAAATCATATTTCCAACAATTATACCGGACAACAAGGTATTTGTGTTTCAAGCGTTCTTCAAGAATATCAAGAACCGTTGTTTTTCCACAACCCCATTCCCCATCAATCGCAAAAGAATACCCTTCCTTTTGCTTAATTTTGGAATCAACGATATTAGAGACTATGGATACAAATTGGTCACGAGAAAGAAGGTCGATTAAGCTCATAATTTCTCCATTACTTTACAAATCATACAACAACTTTAACAAAGCCACATCTTTCGCCTTATTTTGCGGCTTAAAACTTTCTATAACTCTATTTTCCACTTCAGGAGACCAATAAATTTTTAGGTTCCTTCTTGCACGCGTAATAGCTGTATAGAAAATATTATGGGTTATCTTTTCATCTACTTCATTTGATATAACAATTTTTACAGAATCATATTCCAATCCCTGAGCTTTGTGGATTGATATTGCATAAGCCACTTGGAACGGAACCATATCTTCTAAGCGTTCGTTGTCATTATCTGTACTACGATATTTCGACACCCTAATTCTTATTGTTGATGTTGTTTCCTCTGGTGTCGAGAGCAACTCAAAATCATATCCTCTTGCACTAATTTGGTCGATTGCTATTTCGAGGCTAATATCAAAATAATAATTCTCCTCATCTTTCCATAATTTTTTTATTCGTCCTTTCATATTATTATATATGAGTGGTGTATATCGATTAGATTCGTTAAAAAGAATAGGATCTCCAACCTTATATGTATTAACCCCTATTCTAATAGTTGCATTTCTATTTTTTCCTTGTAGAAATGCATTGATGTTATTTATGCCGTATAATCCATCATAGTTAAGGCAAAGTACTATTTCATCTTCGTGATTGTATTGAAAATCAAAATCTTCTAATTTTGCTGACATGTCGTTTTTATCCAAGACTTCTTGGATAGAGTCTTCGTAATTGCGAACTCGGCCCCAAAGTAGTTTTAATTCATCATTCGAGCTGCGATAAGTATTTGTTAATTCATAAATACACGATGAAGGTAAAAATTTTTCCGCTATCGCAAACCAATTTCCAAAACGAATAGACTCTATTTGATGAATATCTCCAACAAGTAGTAGCAGCTCCGTAGTAGATTTATTTAATATCTGAACCATTTGCTCGTTGCTAACGGTACTACATTCGTCTATAACTATTAAATCCCATTGACAACAAACCTGTTTGTTTTTTAAATAAGACTCAATGGTCATATACACAGCATTGTTATTTTGGGTTTTTCTTTTTAAGTTTTCTATTGCAGGATGTGTTACTGCAAGATATAACTTTATGGCATTTGAATAGTATTTTGAAATATGTCCAATTAAAGTTGACTTTCCTGTACCTGCAGCTCCATAAATAAAAGCAACCTTAGATGAAATAAATAGCTTTTTTAGAATGTCAATTTTTTGGTCATCATCAATTGAATTAAGGGGATTATCCAACCAGTGCTGAATTGCCGTTTGATATCCATTTACACCAAATTGTGCAAAAACTGACAACTTACGTAAAATTTCGGCGCAAAAATCAGCATATTCTTTGATATAATAATTTTCCCTTATTTCCTTGATTTTACGATTTTCATGTTTGTAATAAAGAGCCCCATTAAAAGCCCATACTAAAGTATCAATATTACCGAATTTTTCCAAATCATCTTTCTTTGTAAACAGATTACCCTTTATTTCTGTTTCTACTTGAATACTCTTTACTAAGAACTCGTAATCTCTATTTTCTGATGGTATGCAATCCAGTAATTCGTAAATTCTCGGATTATGGTTTCTTAACGCAGTACAAAACGGCATTTTATCAAAAGGAATACATCCATAATCCAAATAAAGATTTTGCAGCAACTCGTTTTGCCCCCCCCATTGTCGCTTTATAATATCATTTCTCATTTTGTAAAGAAGATATCTCAAGATATTGCTTCCCGCCAATACATTGCAAATGATACTACGACTTCTATCCAAAATATCAAATATGAAAGAATCTTGAGCTTTTGTGATAACACCTTGCTTTATATGGTTGTAAAAGTCATGTGAAGAGGTTACAAATTCACATAAATCGATATGGTATTTCGTGAGGAAACTCATCAGTATCTTATATTCAGAATCATCGCTTCTAATCTCAATATTTGATCCAAAAATATGCATATAATTTGAAACTTCACAAGGGCGAATTGAAACGCTCCAAGCATCAATTATATTTATTTTTATGGCATTCCCCATTACATTTATATATTCTTCTCTTTGAGAAAACTTCACAGAGTAATTGGGTAAAATATCATATTTTGTAAAAGCAATAACTCGATCAAATTTGCTAATATTGCTAAAAGCCATTGTAAATGTTACTTCGTAATAAATTTCCGAACCAACAAAAAATGGTTTTATTTTTTGGATGTAATATCTATTCTCATCGGATACTTTTGGTTCAATAGCAGGCTTTGTTTCTTCAATTTTTTGTGCTACAGCTTGATAATAAACATCTAAATCTTTATCTGTATTTATCGGGAAATCGGATATGTTTCTTAAAATATCCAAATTACATTGATCATTTACAAATTTCTTTACTATCAAAAGATACTTGTAATACTTTATCATTAATCTTTCGGAACCATTCTCATCTATAGTGTAATGAGATGCTGATTTTTGAAGCAATTCGTGAAACTTATATAAAGGGCGACAATTTCCACGAGTAGCCAAAATATTCAATGCACGGGTTTTCTGTTCATAACAATTAGGATTAATAGATTCGCCAATAAGACAAACCCTCATTGCAATGTATTCAATAAGATTTCTCAATTGAGCCAATATATTTTGACTCAATAGACCACGTTCTGATTCATCAAAATGGGATATGTTTTTGCATATTACCGAATCACAGTCAAGAATTGCCTTGTCAATAGAAACCATACATCTCTCTTTAATATTCCAAACCAATGTTAAACATCATTTATTTTTTCGCTCTTTTCTTGCTCTGCCATCCATTTTTCACAGATGTCATAGACTAACTAATCCTTGTTAGTTCTGCTTGATTGATCCATCTGCATTTAATACATGTTCATCAATCAATATCTGTTTGAACTTTGTAATTTATTACACCTTTAAAAGAAATATACCCTATTTTTTGTTATTAGGAACAAACGCACATATTTTTTCTGGCATAAATAATCAACATTCGCCTTATTTTCTGCAGATGTAGAAAACATCAACATATCCCAATCCTTCTACATATTATATTGTACCTGTAAATAGATAAATTTTTACAAAATGGAGTTGCTTATGGTAATTTTCTACAAATGCGGGCATGGCGATTGCGCTTTAATTAATGACACCTTTAATATTCCTGGTGGAGGTTCTGAACATGTAAGATTGTATATTGATTTGGGACCGAGTAGCTTTAATGTTCCTTATCCATTCCCTGCAGATACGGATGTGGATATATTGATTTCACATTCTGATGGAGACCATTGTCTTGGTAAAGCGACGTCGATAAATCCTAGAAGAATATTTGTTCCCGCCTTTTATCTCGAGATGAGGGCTATTTTGAAAAAATTGTCTACTCATGGCAATTTGTCTGTTAGTTTAAGTTCAGCACTTGCAAAAAAATTTATCCCGGTTGATGACAGTCGTCCCCTTGTTTATTCAAATAACATTCAATGGGTAGTGTTTAACCCTCAAAGGTCGTTGTGGAAAAATTGGCTTGTTGGTATTAATCTGCCATCTAAAGATGTTATGCAGCATGATGTTGATGATTTTCTTAAAGAAAATCATATTGATGCTGATGTTGATGGCATGAAGGAATTGGTTTTTCAGGCGCAAAATTTTTATAGCGATGACGTTGCGAAGGTTGATGGTGCTGAGCTGGAAGATTTTGTGTTAGCTGCTCTGTACAAGATTTACAAATATGCGCAATCTCGTAGTGGAACGTTAAAAAGGGCAATAGGTCATTTTAAACATTATTGCGTCAATAGCTATTCCATTGTATTTAAGTATGTAGATAGTAGCGGAAATACATTTCTCTTTACGGGTGATGCTCCAGCATCTGTTTATACTCGGAAGAAAAACATTCTAAAAAATATTAATGCGGATGTTTTGAAAGTACCTCATCATGGAAGTGCTTCGGGATTTGATATAAAGAATATTCAAAGCCAAAAACCTAGCAAAGTGCTGAATGTTATAGACCCTAAAATTATGGTAGTTTCGCACGGAGACTATGCGTCTGGTCCTCCTCATATGGATGTAATCAGATTTCTTGATCAACAACGTCAGTCTGGGAAAATCCTATGCTTGACAGAAGATATTGTTCAAAATAATAATCTTAATAAGCCGCAAGAGTCTTATCAGGGTGTGGCAATACCATCGAAGATTCGTGCGTATAATATCGAATTTCGAGATAAATAAAAGCGTTCCGTAGATTCTTTAATATCCCTCAATCTCAATGGATTGGGGGTGTTTTTGTTGTGGGCGGGCGCCTATTACATGGCGGTATGGACGATAATTGCCCCAGAATGGCGTCGTAGACAGTTTGATTCTCCAGTACATAGTTATATTGTATGGGTAAGAATAAATCCCATATCATAGAGTTTTTGTTATATGTCTAACGCTAAGCGTTTTGCCCAGGTCGGCACGAACATTGCCGAAAAGTCTGCACTCATCTGGAACGTGGCCGATACGTTGCGAGGCCCCTTCAAGGCCCATGAATACGGTCTGGTCATCTTGCCGATGACGGTCATCAAGCGGTTCCACGACTGCCTTAAACCGACCCATGCGAAGGTGCTGGCCCAGTACGAGAAGGTCAAGAAACTCCAAGTTATTGACACCTTCTTGACCAAGGCTTCGGGCTACCAGTTCTACAATACCAGTAAGTTCGACTTCGACTTGCTTCTGGCCGATGCCGAGAACATTGAGTCGAACTTCCGCGACTACGTGAACGGATTTAGCGAGAATGTGCAAGATATTCTCGCCAAGTTCGAGTTCGATAACGTCATCAAGCGCATGGTCGAATCCGGAACGCTGTACCAGGTCATCAAGGAATTTAATTCGGCCAAGGGCGACCTCGGCCCCGACAAGGTGAGCGCGGTGGACTGTGGCTACATCTTCGAGGACTTGGTACGTCGATTCAGCGAATCCTTCGGTGAAGAGGCTGGAGCGCACTTTACGAGCCGCGACATCATCTATCTGATGACAGACATTCTCTTGTGCGACCAGAGCCTAGAAGACGGCAACGTGACCGTCTATGACATGGCCATGGGTACGAGCCAGATGCTCAGCTGCATGGAAGAGCGTATCCACGACTTGAACAGCGAAATCGACGTAAACTGCTTCGGTCAGGAATTTAACCCCAGCACGTATGCGATTGCCAAGGCAGATATGTTGATTCGTGGTGGCGACCCTGATAACATGCGTTACGGCGATACGCTGAGCGATGACCAGTTCGGCGGTTTCACGTTCCAGTACATTATATCGAACCCGCCGTTCGGTATCGACTGGAAGAAGGAACAGAAGGCAGTGGAAAAGGAAGCGGCGCTAGGTGATTCTGGCCGTTTCGCTGCCGGACTCCCCAAGATTAGCGATGGACAGCAGCTCTTCGTGTTGAACGGCCTGAGCAAGCTCCGCGCCGACGGCAAGATGGCGATTATTCAGAATGCAAGTCCGCTGTTCAGCGGTGACGCTGGTAGCGGCCCAAGTAACATCCGTCAGCATATACTGGAGAACGACTGGCTGGATGCCATTATCCAGCTGCCGAACGATAGCTTTATGAACACTGGCATTGCGACCTATGTATGGGTTATCAGCAAGGACAAGCCAGCCAAGCGCGAGAACAAGGTGTTGCTTATTGATGCCAGCCATTGCTTTGAACCGCGCCGCAAGTCCATCGGAAATAAGCGTAACGACATTAGCGACGAGTGTCGAGACCTGATTGTAAAGGCGTATGGCGAGTGCAAAGATGGCGCCATTTATGGTGACGTCGATGGCATCTATTGCGAGACCAAGATATTCGGCACCGAGGATTTTGGCTACAACAAGATCGTGGTGGAACGTCCTCAGATGGAAAACGGCAAGCCTGTGCTAAAGAAGGGGAAGCCCGTCGCTGACGCGAACCTTCGCGATACCGAGAATGTGCCGCTGACTGAGGATATCGATTCATTCTTCAATCGGGAGGTACTGCCGTATGCTCCGGATGCATGGATAGACAAGTCAAAGACCAAGGTCGGCTACGAGATTCCGATGACGCGGTACTTCTACAAGTATCAAGCGCCAGAAAAGGCCAAGGATATCGAGAAACGTTTGAATAAGATAGAGTCAGATATTACTAAGTCATTGAAGGAACTGTTTGAGGATTAAGCGATGACTAGGAAGATGAAGGATAGTGGCGTTGAGTGGATTGGTGTGGTTCCCGACAATTGGAATGTTGGAAGATTGGGCGCAGTACTTGCTGATAGAAATGAATCTAATAATCCAGTAAAGACGGATGTTATTCTTTCGCTGACCAATGACAGAGGCGTCATTTTATACGCTGATAAGGGAAATCATGGAAATAAATCTAAGGACGATATTACTCAGTATAAGTTGGCTTACCCCAATGATATCGTGCTAAATAGTATGAATGTTATCATTGGATCTGTTGGCCTATCGCCATATTTTGGTGCAGTTAGTCCGGTGTACTATATGCTTTATCCGCGAAATGAGAAAACGACGTCAATTCGCTTCTTTGATTATATATTTCAAACAACTGTTTTTCAGCAAAGTTTGCGTGGCTATGGGAATGGCATTATGGAAATTCGTATGAGAATCCAGATGCAAAAACTTAAAACAGTAATGCTAGCATATCCGTCAAAAGCGGAACAAGACCGAATAGTTCGTATTCTTGACGCCAAGTGCGCCTCTATCGACAACGTAATTGCCAAGACCAATGAGTCCATAGAGGAATACAAAAAACTGAAACAAGCAGTGATTACCGAAGCCGTGACCAAGGGTGTACGCGGTAATCGTCCCATGAAGGACTCTGGCGTTGACTGGATCGACGTAATTCCGAAGGATTGGAGTACAATCAGATTGAAAACTCTATTCTCTTTTGGTAAAGGTCTACCTATTACCAAAGATAATCTTCTAAGCGAAGGTGTTTCGGTAATCAGTTATGGTCAAATTCATTCAAAAACGAATACTGGTACAAGTCTGAAAAGTGATTTGATTCGTTTCGTATCCTCGTCGTATTTGACGTCTAATCCAGATTCATTAGTTAATAGAGGTGATTTTATTTTTGCAGATACATCTGAAGATTTAGAAGGCTGCGGCAATTGTGTATACGTCGATTCTCAGATGCAATTATTTGCTGGTTATCATACGATTATTTGTTCATCAAGAAATAAACGTGATGCCCGTTATTTGGCTTATCTATTTAAAACAGATTGTTGGCGTAGTCAAATTCGTTCTAATGCATCGGGTGTAAAGGTTTATAGTGTTTCGAGAAAAATGTTAGGAAATGCAGATGTATTTTATCCTACACATGAAGAGCAAAAAGAAATCGCTGATTACCTTGATTCTAAGTGTGCCGCTATTGACACCCTTATTTCCAAGAAGCAGCAGTTTATTGACGAGTTGACCGCCTACAAGAAATCTCTCATCTACGAATACGTCACCGGAAAGAAGGAAGTCCCAGCATGAGCATAGACGATACCAAGGAAAAGCGTTTCGAGTCCGATATCGAATCCTTCTTTATCTCCAAGGATGGCGGCTATACCAAGGGTAACGGCCATTATGACCATCTGTACGCTATCTACCCAGATAAACTGATCGCTTTCATTAAGGAAACCCAGCCGAAGGAATGGTCCCGCTTCGAGAAGATGAATACCCTGAAGCCGGAAGAGAAGTTCTGCCAAGTGTTCGCCGACGCCGTCGATACCGATGGAATGCTCGAAGTCGTCCGCAAGGGATTCAAGCATAGGGGCATATCGTTCAAGGTGTGCTATTTCAAGCCGGAATCCAGCCTTAACGAGACCGACGCCAAACACTATGCCGCCAACATTATCGAGTGTTACCGTCAGTGGTACTATTCGCCGACATGCAAAAATTCCGTGGATATGGTGCTAGTGGTGAACGGCATACCGCTATTTGCCATTGAATTAAAGAACCAGTACACTGGCCAGACGGTCGAAAACGCCCAACGTCAGTGGATGTACGACCGCGACAAGACCGAAGGTTGCTTTAGGTTCAATCGCCGTATACTGGGGTTCTTCTGTGTTGACCATACCAATGTGCTGATGACGACTAAGCTGGATGGCGGCAAGACTTTCTTTTTGCCGTTCAACCAAGGCAGCAACGGTGCTGGAAACGACGGTGGCAAGGGCAACCCGCCCAATCCGAACGGATATCCGACCGATTATTTCTGGAAGAAGGTGTTCCAGAAGGATTCGATGCTCGATATCGTCCAGAAGTTCATGAACCTCGAAGTCAAAGAGGAAACGGACCCGATAACCGAGAAGAAGGTTGTCAAGAAACGTTTGGTGTTCCCCAGATACCACCAGTTGCACGTAGTCCGCAAGCTCATTGCCGACGTATCCGCTAATGGAGCTGGTCATAACTATCTGATACAGCATAGTGCTGGCTCCGGCAAGTCCAATTCTATCGCGTGGACGGCGTATAGGCTTGCTAGCATCCACGGCAAGGATAACAAGCCGATATTCCGTAGTGTCGTCGTTGTCACTGACCGTACCGTGCTGGATAAGCAGCTCCAAGAGACCATCAACGGCTTCGACCATACGCTGGGTGTGGTCGAGACTATCGATGACAAGAAGACCTCCAAGGATTTGCTGAACGCCTTGAATGATGGCGTAAGACTTATCGTCACGACGTTGCAGAAGTTCCCGGTCATCTATCAGCAGGTAGAATCGGCTCCTGGTCAGAACTTTGCCGTCATTGTTGATGAGGCTCATAGTTCCCAGACTGGATCGGCGGCGTTGAAGTTGAAGACCGCCCTGGCTGATACCGAAGAGGCGTTGAAGGAATACGCTGAAATTGAGGGAGTTGCCGAAGAGGAACTGGACAAGGATGACAAGCTCTTGAAGGAAATGGTCGCCCATGGCAAGCACAAGAATCTGAGCTTCTTTGCGTTTACGGCGACGCCGAAGGAGAAGACGCTGGAACTCTTCGGAACCCAGCATGAAGATGGAACCTTCCATCCATATCACATCTACAGCATGTGTCAAGCCATCCAAGAGAACTTCATCATGGATGTGCTACAGAATTATATGACCTATAGCACTTGCTATAAGATTGCCAAGTCTACCGAAGAAAACCCTGATGTTCCGGCAAGCAAGGCGGCGAAACTCATCAAGAAATTCCAAGAGCTGCATCCGTACAATATTCAGCAGAAATCCCAGATTATCGTCGAGACGTTCCGCGAGACGACCAAGAGCGCCATCAATCACCGAGGCAAGATGATGGTGGTGACTAGCAGCCGTCTGGCAGCGGTCCGTTATTACCATGAATGCAAGCGCTACATCGAACAGAAAAAGTACGACGACGTGGATATCCTAGTGGCGTTCTCTGGCTCTATCAAGGATGGCGGCGTCGATTACACCGAGAGTAGCATCAACAAGCGCAAGGACGGATCCACCATCAAGGAATCCCAGACCAAGAAGGAGTTCCGCGATAATTTTAATGTGCTGATAGTTGCCGAAAAGTACCAGACTGGCTTCGACGAACCGCTACTCCATACGATGATAGTCGATAAAAAGCTGACTGGGGTCAAGGCCGTCCAGACGCTCAGCCGCCTTAACCGTATCTGTGAGGGCAAGGATAGTACATTTATTCTCGACTTCGTGAATACCGAAGAAGATATCCGCAAGGCGTTCGAGCCGTTTTATCATGAAACGTCGCTGGGCGGCGAAATCAATGTAGACGGCATCTACAAGCTACAGAAGGATATAGCCAAGTACGGCGTCTATACCAGTGCAGACATCGAGGCGTTCATCAAGGAATATGCCAAGAAGGGTACGCAAGATAGGGATGCCATGGGGCGCATGACCTCGATCCTTACGCCGTCGGCGACGCGCTACAATGCGCTGAACTCTGATGACCGTTATAATTACCGTCGGTTGTTGCGTTCTCTGGTGCGCTGGTATGGCTACTGTTCGCAGATTCTTAGGATGTTCGACAAGGAATTGCATAAGGAAGCCGTATTCGTGGAATACCTTGTCAAGCTGATACCGCCGGAACCGACGATGAGCCTTGACCTTGAAGGTAAGCTGAAACTTGAATATTATAAGTTGAAGCAGACGTTCTCTGGTAGCATCTATCTGAGTGACAAAGCCGCCGTGTATGACGCTAGCAAGATTACGCCGAATAATGGTCCGAAAGACGAGCAGAAGAGCCCTCTGGACGAAATCATCGAACGGATAAACCAGACGTACAAGGGTGAGTTCACGCAAGGCGACCGCGTGGTGGCTAACGACTTGTTCGACCGCATGAGTAAGGACGAAAAACTGAAAGCCGCCGCCCAGACATCGGACCCGAAGATATTCGCCGAATCCGTATTCCCTAAGGCGTTCGACCAAGTGGCAACAGATAGCTATATGGATGCACAAGACGCTTACACAGGCTTGTTCGAGGACAAGGCCAAGTACAAGGCGTTTATGGGCGTCATGGCTGAAATGATGTATAGGTTCTTTAGGGGAACGATGTAAGTCGGTTTGTTGGAAGTAGATTGTTTATGCCTATTACGAATAATAATAAGTACGAAATTCATATATCGCCAGCGATGGATTTGATTGGTTCGTTGTATGATTTTGTAAATGGACATAGAGAAGATGTTGAGGATTCCTATGTGAAAAAGGCTGCTTTGTGTTCGTGTAAAAGCCGCCCCAAAACAGCTCTGCATAGAATTCTGTATTATTTAGCATATAATGATTTCTATTTAAATGAAAATATTTTAAAACTAGATGATGAGGACATTATTAGTATATGGGAATCCTTGATTCCGCATATGGGCTTGAAATTGCCTCATCATTATAGTACTATGAAAGGTTTGAGTAACTTTTTGACGGATGATAAGTTCAAGATTGGTCTGAACAGAATTGTGGATTCCGCATTTGCAATTTTGTGGTCACAAAAACATCTGTTATATGAATTCAACTTACTGCTTGCCGAATATATAAGTAGTTGTAAAAAAAAGGAATTTCCAAAGATATTTAAAAAAAATGGAGTTTTAGATAGAAAATGTCAGAGTTCTTGGCCACAATGGTTAAGAAAACAAATACTTTACCGGGATCGAGGCTTTTGCCAGTATTGTGGAAAACGAGTGTCTGACATTGATTTATTCAATGATGATTATGATATTGATCATATGGTTCCTTTGGAAAATGGAGGAACGTTTGATCCGACTAATCTAATTCTTGCTTGTCGTTCTTGCAATCGATCAAAAGGAAAAAAATACGTTCCGGTAGTAGATTTTTTTACTTGGCCGGAACGAAATGATTTTAAAGGAATATAGAAACTACAACTAAAAAAACGACCGAATTATATTTTAATTTAACGGACGAATAATGTAAGTGAAATCTTTTTCATTATTAAACAAATGATCAAAGCCGCTTGATAGAAGAATCTCAACAGATCCCGTATCTGAAAAAATCTTCATATATCGGTCATGACATTCATTATATTCAGATTTAAAACATTCTGTTAGCATATATCTAAGATTCTGATTCTGTTGCTGTTTTTCTTTCAAATATGCATTTAAGGCTTCTTTATCATTCAAGCCATCAATCAAGGAATCATTAAAATATACGATATTCAATGTTACTTTGTTAGACAAATCTAACAACGAGAAAATATCGGTCAACAAATCCTGTCTCTCTTGAACAGTTCTATCCTTTAATAAATATCTATCATATATAGTAATTACTTTTGCACCTTTACTTAGAGACTTTAGATGGTCAACACATTTTTTTCTATTCTTGTCTTTACAAAAACATCCTGAATAAAGCAGGCTTATTAAATCTCTACCATCGATTCTAACATAGGGAAAAACATTTTTTTGTTCATCTAAAATAATTTTATATCTAGTCAACTCAGCAAGTTGTTCCAATGCTGCATCCTTAGGAATTTCGCTTTGTATAAGGGATGCTCGTAATTCGACATCAATATTATCTGAACCCAAGACTTCTTCGAGCTGTCTTATATTAGTAAGATGAGGTTTGTAATAAGCAAAGAGCCGCTTTGCTCTATCAAAATCAAAACCGTCTTCGGTACCATTATCGGCAGAGCTTCCGCATCTCAAACATCTTCTTTGCACAGTATAAAAAAGTTTAAGGAGATCATTGCTCAGCACAACATCTTGAAATGTAGACATCAACCGATCTCCAACAATTCTGCTAGCGTAGCATCGAAAAAACCTTTAGGAAAACGCTGACGTTGTCCATCCTTTTGGAAATGACCATCTTGACCAATTGTCATCTTTTCAAAATCATCAATGCTCGATTTTTTATAATAAATACAGACTTCCTCTGGTCTGAGCATTCCCTTGTAAACATCATATTGAATTTTATTTATCAAATGTTCGCAATGTGTTTCTATGATAACCTGAATTCCCTTTGATGCGATAAAAGATAAAAAGTGCCCTACTGCAGATTGCGCTTTGGGGTGCAAATGCATTTCAGGGTTTTCAACAATCACAATTTGACCCGATTTTGCTTGCAAACAGACAATCAGTAATTTCGCCAAATAACTAACCCCTGCACCAAGTTGCAACGGTTCAATATCGGGTAATCCACAAAAATCATACGAGGGCGTTACGGTATCAGAATTAACTTTTTGCACTTTTAAGTTAATAGAAAATTCTTCCTCATCATTTTTTAGAATTTTTGTTAGCCACAAGTCAACATTACCGGACAAAGTCAAATCGTCTGTTATTGCAAGTTCTTCTGAAATAGTATCATTTTGATGGCGATAAAAATTGCCCATTACAAACTCGGCTTTATCGCCAAATTCATCTCTTTCAATAAGTACTTCCTTATTTTCTGGGCCACTTCTATTCTCTGACAAATAAAAGAAATCTTTATTCTTTCTGAATATTAAGCCATTCCTTAATAACCGGCACCGTTCTGCACTCACAGCACATATTGCATCATTGAGTAATATCTTGACAAGTTTAGCGTTTTGTTTCCTATTTCGAATGGTCTCAAAATTCCAATTAGCCAATTTCTGATTCAAATTTTTGCGCACTTCGATTTCTACATCTCGCTGCATATTACATAATCGTTTGTATTGATCATCTAACAAAACATGAATTTTTTTCAGCTCTTCTTCATCTACAGGTCGCTTATTTATCTGCTCATTTATCTGCTCATTTATCTGCTTCTTTATGGCTTCTAATGCATTCATTTCAGTATCCAATTTTTTTCTTGCATTATCCAAAATTGTATTATCTATTTCATTTAACGCATCTGCCATAAGAAGCAAAGACTGAAGAACAGAAGATTTTCCTGCACTATTGACCCCAGTAATCACATTTAATTTACTAAAACTAAATGTTTCTTTTCTCAATGATTTGAAATTTTCTACTTTCAGCAAATTTATCATTTAAAATTCCTCTGCAAACCAATAATTGTCGAAAACCTTTCATTAACTTTAGTTGAGCTATCTACTTGTTTAGAAAAATCTGAATTATAAAAATCTGATTTCTTTTTTATAATAGCCATTTTTATTTCATCTTTTTGACTATCATAATCAATATCAGAATCAGAAAAGAAAAAAGCTAAAATTTCAAATAAAGCCATATTAATTGGCAACTTTTTCTCACCATCTCCCTTAGAAAATCTAAAGGCATCTTCACCTAAAATCTCGTAGCAATTTTTCATACTACGTCTAAATATTTGTTTTAATGTATCTATCCTATCTTCAGTAAACTCATTTATAGAATCCATAATTTTCGCTAAAAAGTCATCAATGTCACTTTTATATTCGATATTCTGTATTTCATTCCATTTTTCATAATACATTAAGAACGCCAAAAACCGAAGAATAATATAACGATCTTTCATGCGCTCTGGCTTAACAGTACCACCTGTTGCAAGATGAAATTCTTCAGATTCTGATAATTTTCTTAGTAGTTCTGTTGATTTTCCTTGATGAAGCGCATTTCTCATTTCTTGATGGTTTAGTTTTTTTCCACCTCGGTTTACACGATCAAATATGTCGAATTTGACATTTTCTGGAGTTGGTGGTTGAATTTTATACACCGTCATTTGAAAGTCTTCAATAATTCCCTGCATCATTGGAGACAAATCACTAAACTTTTTTCCTTTTTCTTCTGGTAAAATTTTCAAATCTGACAAGGCAAATTCATTGTTCATATATTGAAATATCGCTGTCAAACGTTGCCTTCCATCGACAACTTGCAATTTTCCATCATTTTGTTCAAAAAGATAAAGAACAGGGAGTGGGATTCCCATTAAAATAGATTCAATCAATTCCGATTTTTCTTTTGCCCCCCAAACAAAAAGTCTTTGAAAATCGGGATCAATGATTATCTCTTTACGTCCAGGCTCCGATTTTCTTTTTAGTTGGAACAAGGAAAATTGGTCTCGTGTTATTTTTACTTTTGCAGGATAAATATGCTGTTGAACCTCAGCATCAAGAGAGCCTTCATCCTCTAAGTCTTTTTCTTCGTCCATATTCCTAAATTTACAAAAAAAACTCTCTTTGATTTAATAGAGTTGTTTTTATCCCGATTATCGGACCAATTCCACCCAATTTTTTCACAAAATACTAAAATGGAAAAGACTAAGATATTCCAGACCTCTTGTTCTGGGTTGAACGACTAAGGGAGGAGGTCTCAGGAAAAGCCAATCTATTACAACTAATAAAGCATATGGCATCACAAGTAAAATTTAAAACAAACAACTGGTAACACGATAAAGCAATAATCCTAAGCATTTCTTTTTTTTATTCACCCCTTGGCCCGATATAACATATATGCTATATTGCTATTGCTATGAAAAGGAATCAAATCCTAGATTTCATGGACGTTCTTGAAAAGGGTGACAAAAAATTGGCTTCGTACGCGAAATTGTACGAGGCGCTGTCGGCGTTCCTGACGGATTTCGAATTCTTGAAGGATTCCCTGGGTTTGACCCAGCAGGACGTCGCCGAGAAAATGGGAACGACGCAAAGCGCCATCTCTCGCATCGCATCGCTGAAAACGAATCCCTCCTACAAGCAGTTGCAAAAAATGGCGGAAGCTGTCGGCGGAGAACTCCTCGTCACCCCGATGAAAGGCATGACCGTCCAGGTGCCTTACGACTTGCAAGACACCGTACGCAAGCTGGCCGCAAGCGAGAACAAGTCGACAAACGATTATCTCGAATGCACTTTGCGCAACACCATAGAGATGGCGAACGCCAAAAATAACTTTTAATCAAAAGTCTGTGTTTTTGCTCGACATTTTATTAAAATAGCGATTTATTTTTGTGGACGCGTTATAAGAATCCTTAACACATAATGCAATAAAATTTATTGTTTCATAATCATTCTTATAATCGGTTGGGATAAAAAAGTATAATACCTGTTATTGTTTTCAAACTCAAGTTTTATTTGATTTGCATAAATAGGTTCTAGCCTTATATGAACGGCATCCTCAATGGCATTCCAAAGAGATAAAAGATTATTTATAAATTGAATTCTATCTATAGAAAATCCTTACTAATACAAATCCGCAAAATACTTATCCAAGTTGCTAACAATTCCTCTTCTTAGAAGGAATTCTAAAACATCTATATACACTTGTCCACAATTATTTATAATCATTTTCGAATATGGTGCATTTTTTTTAAATCTTGTAAAAACCAAATCCAAAACAAATGATGCATTATCCCAATCATTCTTTACGCATAAAGAAACCAAAAGAACCAGATAATTCATCGTTTCCTCAAGATAATTCACTCTGCATTGATACAATCGCAAGCCCGTATTGTTTTTACAATTTAAGTCAAGAGTTTTATAAAAAAATTCCCTGTACTTTTTTGAACATTTTACATCAGGACCATCATACCATATATGTTTTGCAATATAGCTTGATTTGGAACAAATCCATTTTTTTGCTACTGCCGAATAATAATAATTTGGTGACAGTGCACCTAAAAAATCTTTCTTTCTTCGATTGCAGCGAGCACAAGAGATATGCCAGTTACGAACATCATTTACGGCATATCGACTATATGTTGCTTTAGATTGAAAGCCTAATGGTATATTCTGTGGATGTCTTGGATAAAAATGTTCTATATCATAGTATGCAGACACTCCAATAGGAGATTCACAATAACAACATTTAAAGCCATACGCTTCTTCTAAATGTCTTTTTGCAAAAGCACTTTTATATTCTATTTTTTTCCCCCCTACTTTTTTCCCAATAAGAGGCTGTATTGGATTCATTGCTAAATTCTGTCTATCCACAAAGCGCATCCTATAACTCCCCTTTCAGATTGTTTATTTTTTCATAAAATTGCTTAACAGACATAAAATGATCCAGTGAAATTTTTGTTTTTATTTCATTCCATTTTTCAATTACAGGACTATACAAAAAGTATTCCGCAATAATATCATCAACATCTTGATATATTTCTTTTTTTGATTCAATCATCAAGCATTTTGCGTTATCTGCGCATCTACTTAAAACTTTTATCTTACACTTTTTTTTGAATTTACTTAAACCCCTAACCAAAAAAGGAGAATGCGATATCAAAATCATGTGATAATTTATGGGCATATTAACAACTAAATTTTCTTGCAGTTTTATGTGATGAGCATTTTCCGGCTCGTCAATAAAGCATAAAACATCATCATCAGCCTTAAACATTTCAGACAAGCACCGTAACATGATATCATATTGTTTACCAGAATTCAGCGAGTTCTCTTTAATTCCATCGACTAAAAGCTCTAAGCTAATCCAAACATTTTTTGATTCAAGTAATTTAAAAAGAAACAAATCAAAAAGCGTATAATTTTTTAATTCAAAAATTTCAGACGGGAAACGAACGTTTTGAAATCTTGAATCATTTATCCATTTATCGATAATTTTATAAAAAGAACATGATGTTATTTTCTGTAACAAAAAATCATACTTCTGTCTATATACAGCATCTGCTATTTCATTTCCCATTTTTTCATGTCCATAGAATTGTTTTAGCATGTCATGATATTGTGGGAAAACATCATATTTTTTCATGAAAACATTTGAGAAATCCGTCAAATCTTCCCTATAAAACATTTTTTCCCATATTTTTTTTAAATCCAAAAAAGGATTTGTCTTATTAAGACTCAATTCTATCTTGGCAGTCCCCACATCTTTTAACATAGAGCGATTGAAAGACAACAAAAAGAATTTATCCAATTCATTTGCGTTAATTGACAAAACTGCTTCGGAAAATATGTTTACACTATTAGGAAATTGACTATTTGTGTAGTATAAAATCTTATGCTTTTCAAAATAATGTTTTGCATTAGGACCTACTGCAAGACAATAAAAACACCTAATAGGATTAGGAACTTTAATAACAAAGCCATCATCGTCATTCACTTTAATATATTCTTCCTCATAATCAATATCTAAATATGACGGCCGCAAACTTGTTTCTATGCAGATATCATTTTCATCATTATCATTTAATTCTGATTGCTTTTTCACAACCCCTATGTTAAGTTCTACCATTTTTTTTACAACATCATTCAAATATTGATTTGAGCCCTTTTTATGATACTGACACAAAAAAGACACAAAACAAAAAATTTGAATATATAGTGATTTCCCAACACCATTATCACCTAGCAACACTTCAACAGAATCATTTGGCTCTTCTTCTAAATCCATTTCAAAATCATAATCTCGGCACTCTTTTGAGATTCCCTCATAAACAATTTTGTTGAAAGGTACGTTGTTTGGTTCTATGTTATTTGGCTTTAAATAGTATTTCATTAAGAATCCTCTGTAAGCAAAAATCTTTCTCTTTAAGAAGATGACAAATGTAGGTCTGCAGCACATAATTTAATTTTTATTATAAATAGTATCCTCATGCACGCAAAAATAAACACTTATTTTTTACATACAACATTTGTTCTATTAAGCCGCCTAAAAAAAAGGAAAGTACACTAACACTTACAAAGGCGGATTTTGCGGGGTTTTAGGGGCAGAGCCCCTAGGAGAAGGGGTAGCGGATGATGCATGGAGATCCCCGCCTTCGCGGGGATGACATGTGGCAGGAGCGAGGGGAGGGCCCTCCCCTACGCAGGTTCGTTTTACCCTAACTGCCCGGGCAGTACTAGCTTTTCCTTGTACGGAAACACCTTATCGTACTTCTCAAATGCTTCGGGGTTGCGCATGGCGACAAAGTACGGTTCGGGATCGCGGTAGCTGCCGGTGATTCCGTCGAGGAACCCTTCTTGCAGTTCTTTGCAGAGGAAGTAAGGCGCGTCGCTTTCGGGGTCGTCGGCGTAGCGGCTTCCCCTGGTGCTCGCAACTACAAAGCCGCTCTTGCCGTAGAACGCGATGTTCCCGCAAATCAGGAGGCAGCCCGCGCCCATCTCGGCGGCAATGCGTATGGAATGGTCGAGCAGTATTTTGCCGTAGCCTTTGCGCTTATAGTCGGGGCGAATGCTAATGGGCCCGAAGGTCATCATGCGGATTTTGCGTCCGTCGTCGGCGTCGATGTGCGACCACGCGTACATCACGTGCCCGGTGATTTCGCCGTCCACTTCCAGCACGAGCGAGAGTTCCGGCACAAAGTCGGGCTCGCTCCTGTAGCAGTGCAGCACGTAATGCTCGGTGCATCCGGGACGGTACACGTTCCAGAAGGCTTCGCGGGTAAGGTTTTCGACGATTTTAAAATCGCGCGGTTGTTCCGTGCGGATGGTATAATTTTTCATTGTTTATCTCCAGGTTGAATTTTTATGACGGGCATAAAAATCGCCTTGGAAGACGGCCCAAGGAATGTCTCCCAAGGCCCTAGACAATGAACCAAGATTTGCTAAACAGCATCCAGTCTCCGTAAGTTGGTACTAGTGGAAATATAGAATTTTTTTCGGCTAAATTTTTATAACAAGCTGGCACACGCCCTCGGCAAGCAGCTCGTGGTCGAGTTCGTGTAGTTACGGCATCTGAAACATCATCCCTATTGCACTCTGCAGAAAGATTATTTATATTTATCTCGATAATTCGACAATCCTCGTGACAGTCGGCATAGGCCTCTGGCCCGTACGTGCATCCGCGACGAGGCGCATCAACCTTCTTGTCGATGTTGTTGGATAGCTGGCAGGAACACGACCTGCTCGAGTGTACGACGAAAGCCGCGCCAGGTAATGCCGGGGAATGCCCCCGCCAACAACACCGCAAGAGCATCTCCCCCCCAAGAATACAAAAACACCCTATTTTTCAACAATCTGTTGAAAAATGTGTTGAACCTATTCTACAACCTTATCAAGAAACATAACGAAAAATGACAAATGACTTGACTTATAACTTTAAAAAAAGTATATTATGTGCAAGAAAACCTTGCACGCCTCTTAACAATGCGCACCCAGCGAGGTTCTTTTTTTATTTGGAGGCACGATGACCTCCAAAATCTACAACAAACCACCCCTGACATTAGAACAGCAAGCAGAACTACTTCTCAATAGAGGCCTACAAGGAGTATCAAAAGAGGAATTAATCGCGAAATTATCGAGAGTCGGCTACTACCGATTACGTGGTTACACCTATCCGTACCAAAACAACTCTCTAGACAACTCGCCATTTTTACCTAATGCATGCTGGGCGTATATCCAAAGCGACTATATATTTGATTCAAAACTTCGCAATCTGGTTGTAGATGCCTTAGGCCATATTGAAATCGCTGTCCGATCACAATTAGCCTATCAAATGGCTATCTCATATGGTTCGCGATGGTATGAAGACCCAACTCTATGCCATAGCGAAAGGTTATTTTCCGAAAATCTAACAGAGCTAAAAAAACATTGGCAGCGTTCACGCGAAGTATTTAAGCAACATTACGAAAGTGAATACGATACTGCCGTATCGCCACCAGCATGGATGATCTTCGAAACTACAACTTTCGGTACCGTGTCAAAGATTTTCTCCAATCTGAACAACAACATTGCCGCTAAAACAAAAATCGCCACATACTTCGGTTTTAACAAGTCTTCAATAAAGGTTTTGACAAGTTGGTTTCAGCACCTGAATCTAGTCCGTAACATTTGTGCACACTACTCAAGACTCTTTACAAGGAGTTTTATTGTACGGCCAATGATTCCCAAGGGCAAACCCGCAAAATGGACAAATACGATTCCAAGTCAAGACCGAATCTATCTATCAATATGCATCATTATAACTCTACTTGATATTTGTTCCCCGAAACACGATTTCAAGAACAAGCTGAAATCGATTATGAAAATGATTCGACCAGAACAATTGCCCTCTCTAGGGTTTCCAGAAGATTGGCAGAAACAGGATTTATTTCAATGCTAATTAGAGCTGCCCATCCGCCCCTCCTCTTGACATTTCCACGCAAATAAGCGATATTAAAAGTATGCAGAATAAAATCAATTATAGAGTATTGAATGTCACCGTGTTCAACGACACGGCGGAACGTTGCCGCACAAACACGCGGCTCCGCGAGTCCATCGCGCAATCAAGGCGGGCGCAGAAGTTTACGGGCGAACGCGAGGGCGTCGCCATCGAGAGCCGGAATATCCATGCGGAGCGGGCCAAGGTCGTCGTTTCGCAAAAACGCACGTTCGAGGCGGCGCAGGCGTATGCGGGCACAAGGGTCGCGGTACTCAACTTCGCATCGGCATCGAACCCGGGCGGCGGCGTCACGACAGGGGCGGGCGCACAGGAAGAATGCCTCTGCAGGTGCTCGACCCTGTACAGCTGCCTTAACGACCAAAAGATGTGGGAACTCTTCTACGAGCCGCATCGCCGCAACAGAACTGCGTTGCATACCGACGACTGCATCTACACGCCGGGAGTAACCGTGTTCAAGACAGACGTCTCGGCCCCCGAACTGCTGGACGAAACGGACTGGTACAACGTGGATGTCATCACGTGCGCAGCACCGAACCTGCGCTATGGAGATGTCAGCATTACGGATGAGGCGCTCAAGCAGCTGCACATCAAGCGGCTTCGCCGCATCTTGGATATTGCCATTTTGAACAAAGTAGAAAATATCGTGCTGGGTGCGTTCGGCTGCGGGGCGTTCATGAACGACCCGAAGGTCGTGGCGGCCGCCTCTGCCGAGGTTATCAAGGACTATCTTTTCGCTTTCAAGACCATCGAGTTCGCGGTATTCTGCCGTCCCGGATTTGAGCAGAACTACAGGGAATTCCGCAATTATCTTGGGTCGGAATAGTTCATGACGCAACGAAGGTTGTACAGGTTATCCTTTCTTGAATTCGGGAAATCATCCACCCAAATTGACCCTCCCCAGAAAGTCACCGCACTTGCGATAGTGCAAGTAAAGGGATCGTTGTCTTCTTCAACGAGCCAGAAACCACTTCGATCCCCAATCAAATGCATGTTGAAGCCATTGGAAAGGCCGTCAGCACCGTAAGCTTCACAATAGTTATCACGGCTTCCGTCTTCTTTTAACATATCCTCCTGAACCACCGTAGAACAGAAATACTCGCTTTCGTATCCATGTTCCAGAAGTCTGCGCAAACTTTTTTCCAATG
>JAEEGH010007451.1_pt1 | contig 26319 bp, 21 predicted proteins | sample 9134181 | NCBI WGS metagenome assembly JAEEGH01 (sample SAMN16246544, study PRJNA631951) | gut metagenome | biome: gut microbiome; feature: rumen; material: DP-attached | host: Bos | place: Iran: Karaj | collected 2018-10 | reverse complement strand
GATCATCGTAAGTGCGTTCCCAACTGACCTTCCCTCCCGTCCAAACACTTAGGCGTGGAGCGAGGTACACATAGGGTCGCAAGTTCCCTTCGTCGCCGAAATAAAACGATAACGGGATACGCAAATCAATACCATTCATGGTTATATCGTATTTCACATGGGCAAATGTCGTCGAAGAATAGCTCGTCTGGAATTCGGTGTTGAATGTCTTTTGACCACCACGCATGGCATAGGAAACATCCAATCCGATCGAAAAATGCGGCATAGTGTTCCATTCAGCAGCAAGGCCAAAAGTCGGGTCGAAAACAGGATGCATCGAAGACTTTGCCACAGAGCTATAAATCAAGTCATTGGCTGCATAACTACCCGTAATGCCAAGGCTAAAAGCCCTTTTGAAGTCGTTTTTTTTCTTCAGTGGTTTGGCAAACTGAGCCTGTGCCGAAAGCATCGCTGACAAAACGAAAACCAAAATGCAGACTCGCTTCTTCATGGCTTCATTGTTTTTTGGGGATGAAACAAAGAATCGTTGAACCAAGAGCATTGCTCTGCCAAGCCATCTCTGTCTTTGAGGATGAAGATGGAATTGACCGGATAGGCCAAAGGAGGAATAACGGAATCGTTGTATTTCAGTATTTTATAACCATAAATAAAATTCTTTATGCCTTCATTGGTCAGAGTACCCGACATAAGAACGGCATATTCCGGTGCACCTTCGATTTGCGGCGACTCATAGAAATAGGCAGTGAAATCATCGCCTCTACCGGTCAAATATACGGGGGAAACCATTTTACAACTGGATTCCTCCGAATTCATTCCGACATAATCCGCCATTTGCAGATACTGTCGGCTTAATTTGTGGAGATAGGTTATGGGTGAAAGACCACCTGGTTCAGGAGCATAGGGGGGCTGCAAGTTAGTGGCCACATACACGTGCTGCGACCTAAATTCCAACTCAACTACGGGAGGACAATCGCCAAAATGCACATTCTCTTCACCAAACATCATCAGCAAATCCTCTGGAAGATAATCAGTTATAAAAGGAATCTCTTGTGGGTCGTTGACCAAAACCGACGTATCGCCCTCTTTGAGGCAAGAAGTCAGCGACAGCATGACAGCCAACGCAAACAAAAACCGTTTCAGTAGTTTCCTTTTCATGGTTTTGTTACATTATCTTTCGAGCAATACTTTTCGGGTGGCACACACTCCCTCTCCTCGCAACATGAAATAATACAATCCGCTGCACAAGTTCGGCATGGAGAAAGTCTTTTCTTTGCAGCAACTGGCATCTAAACAAAATGCATCAACTTTCTGACCCAAAACATTGTATACCGACACCTCAACCAGGCCATCTAACGCGCCGAGACGCAAAGTCAACTGTCCTTTTGTTGGATTTGGGTACACTTCAAAAAAGCAATCGGAATTATCCTCCACATCATAATATGAGGTTTGAACGAAAAACATTTCGTGAACCGTATCACAAGCATTAACGGCATAGGCATGAAGCATGACTGGATCCAGCAGGAAGGTGTAAATCAACATGGTGCAAGTCTCACCCTTTCCATGGGGTTCCAGTTTCCAATTCGGATTATCAACTTGCCATATCACCGTATCTATTTCATTCACAGAGTTATCAAGCAAAATGGAATACTCATTCCTGCTAGCGTGAATCTCACTGCCACCAATGGGCCAGTGGTTGCCGACAATCTGAAATCTTGGAGCACTCCCGACGATGTTAACCGTTATGAAAAACGAGCTGTCGCATCCAAAAATGTTGGTTCCCTCAAACTCAGAATGCATCGAATGATGATACACTTGGTCGAACAACACCAAAGAATCACAGGCCTCGTAGTTCCCATAGAAATAAAAAGGTTCTCCTACATGGATCACGATGCTCATGGTGTCATTAATAGGTTCCAAAGTCAGCGTGTTGAATCCTGAGACATAAGCTTCAACATAAAAATCGCCTATGTGGGGATAGCAATGCATGGTTTCAATACCTTGAGCCGTCATTCCATCGCCGAAATTCCAATTCACCTGTTCAACGATATAATTGGTCACCACACGCATCTCGACACAGCCTTCACTACACATGTACAGGCCATCATGATACGATCCGCTCCACAGTCCGTTAACATACATCTTTGCATTGAGCGTTAACACATTAGCACCAACACAATAGGCATACCCCCTCGCCTCACCGAAACCATAAACGTGGGCTATCAGCCCCGACTCACACTTAAGATGATGCGTGCCATGCGCTATCTCCTTCCGAATGAAGCAAAAGTCGCCACTACCGTTAACATATTGAAAATCGGCGCTGTTTAAAGGTTCTCCATCGAGAAGAAGCTGGTCATTGTCTAAGCGATGCACAACGATATTGACATAATGGTGCTCTATGGAGGCTAAGTCATGTTCGTTGTCGAAAGTGCAAAAAGTCACCTCCTTAATCCTTTGCTCGATGGGGGGAATCCAGACCATCGAAGGGTCGCCAAGTCGATGTGGAGACTGTTCGAAAGGGGCTTCCCAACTCGTATGATATAGGTAAACAACGCTGGGCTCAGAGGTTTCAATGAAGCAGGATCCGTCGTCGCTTAAAAGGTCAAACTCAAAGGAATCGCCATAGCCGATAATGGCGATTTCCTCGCCATCTCGATAGATGAAGTTGTCGTCGGCAGACGAAGTGATTTTCACGATGTCGCGAGCACGGCCTTCAGAAGAAGTGACCACAAAACGTTTCCCCCACGAATCGACGGGGAGAGCCTGCTCAAAGATGTGGTCGCGACCATTCGAAGCGTCGCCAGGGATACGGGTGATGGTGTTTCCATTGAAGACTGCGATTTTCTTTCCATTACGGGCAAACACCGTACTTCCCGAAAGATCACGCCACTCCGTCTTGTTGTTCGACCTTACGAAATACGTCTGACCCGCCGACATTGAAACCGTGAAGGCTTCTCCTGGGTTGTGACCTTTCAGTGTAGCCACAGAAGGCGTGATTTCCACTTCGGTATCATCCTCAACAGCAACGATAAGAAAAGAGCTGGTTTCCTTTTGGCGACTATTGACGTTGTCACTTATCGACTGCTGGTCGGATTGAATAATATATTCAGAACCAAGACTTTCCACAGGAAGCACAAACGATGCGTCGAAGGAATACGTGGCCATGTTGCTGATGAAAACCGATACGGTATCGGAAGCCGTCAGCACGATAGCTTTATTATCGATTGACTCCTCGTTGCCTTCATTGTAGGCCCAAATTTCAGGAATATCAAGAAAGACGATGCCATTGTCGTCAACCGAAAAACTAATGCTTTCAGTCGGGTTGCAAGCTCTTCTTACTGTGCCAGTGCAGGCTCGATTCGCGCTAACCATCACAGTGTTCTCAACCCATGATGTAAGATTGCCGTCATATTCCCGATAACCGTTTTGCATAAAGGAAATCCAAAACTCCTTCCCTTGAGAGGAATTCTGCGCCGTAATCATCGAAAAAGCGGCGAAAATCAGAAGAAGCAATAGTGTGGATTTCTTTTTCACGGCATTTCGGATAAATTATCGCTGCAAATATAGAATAAAAAATTTAAAAACAAACGATAAAACGACAAAAATTTAGATTAAAAAGGATTTTTTATACACAAACCAGATTGATTTCATTTCTTTTTCATACGTTGGTCGAACGCGCAGGCATCCTTCAGCGACTTGCGCAACGGCATAAGCAATGTGAGCCGTGCTTCAACATTTTGCAAGTAGCGTTTGCCCAAGGTTTCATGCTCGATGTCGCCCCAACCCTGAAAAGTCACATCCTCATTCACTTCGTGTTGCGAGAAATTACTGAGCACACTGATGCCATACGAGAGGTCGAATTTCACGAAAAACTGCGTCCGAGACACCAGAAACCGACTGCATAGCCCGACACCTGCTACAGCACTGACATCAAATGGCATGACAGTCGCTTTCGTCAACTCCGTTTCATAAACCAATGGTTGATAGCTATTATCATCATAAGTGCGTTCCCATCGTGCATTGCCATTCAGCCAAAGGTCGAAACGGGGCGCCACAAACAGATACGGCCTAACATTCTCACCATAACCCAAATAACAGGAAACCGGGATACGAATCTCGATGCCATTCAAAGTCATTACATAATTCACCCGGGCGAAAGTCGTCGAGGAATAACTGGTCATAAACTCCGTAGCAAAAGCCTCTTTCGTACCGCGCATGGCATAAGAAGCATCCAAGCCGACAGCAATACGTTGCATGGTCTTCCACTCTAAAGCCACACCAAAAGTCGGGGCAAGATAAGGGGTAAGGACGGACTTGTTGACCGCAGAATACCACATATCGTTGGCCGCAAAGCTCCCTGTCAGACCCATGCTTAACGAACCGGTGTTTCGACAGACAAAATTTCTGTTTTTCAATGGTTTGGCAAACTGAGCTTGCATTGAAACCACTGACAAAAGACTGAAAGCCAGAATAAAAATGAACTTTTTCATGACTTCATCAGTTTTGAGGGTTGACTAAAGAATCATTGTACCAAACGCATTTCTCCGCCAATCCGTCATAGTCTTTGAAGATAAAAATAGAGCTGGCAGGATAGACCGTTGGCGGGACAATGGAATCATTGTACTTCAATATCTTATATCCATACATAAAATTCTTGATGCCATTGGCAGTCAAGGTACCAGAAAACAGCACCGCATGTTCGGGATGGCCATCGGTTTGAGGCGCTTCATGATAATAGACTGTGAAATCATTGCCGCGACCTGTCAAATAAACTGGTGAAATCAACTTACATTGGTTTTCCTCCGAGGTCATGCTGATATAGTCCGCAATCTGAAGATATTGCTGATTGATTTTGTGGTAATAGGTAATCGGCGACGTGGTACCCACAGGAGGTGCGAAAGGTGGCTGCAAATTGGTGGCCACATATTGATGCATTGACTTGAACTCCATATCGACCACGGGTGGCTGGTCACCAAAATACACGTTTTCCTCACCGAACAGGTTCAACAAATCGTCAGGAAGGTACTTGATGATGAATGGGATATCTTGTGGGTCGTTGACCAGAATCGTATTGTCGCCTTCCTTGAGACAAGATGGCAAAGCCAACAGCATTAAAGCCATCCAAAACAATCGTTTTTTAAGATCAGGTTTCATATAATAATCTTTTATCCAGTTTATTAACGGATCAGTGCCACTTTTTTGGTTCGCGTCCGACCATTATGTTTCAATACAAAGTAATATAATCCGTTATCATAGTTAGTCATCGTATAACACACTTCCTTACAAGTGTTCAAGTCCAAACGGATAGCATCTGTCTTTTGGCCTATGCTATTGTAAATTTCTATCTCAGCACTACCAACCATATTGCCAAAGCGCAAGGTCAAACGGCCATCGCACGGGTTAGGAGCCACCTCAAACTCAATGACTTCATTTGCCTCAGGCAGGTCGAAATAAGATGTTTGAATGGAAAAATCCCGCTGAACGGTATCACAACGGTTGATAACCATAGCATGCAGGGTTACAGGTTCCAGCAAGTAGGAATGAATGTATAACGTGCAATACTTGCCCTTGCTGCCATGAGGTTCCACGCGCCAGTTGGGGCAATCAACTTGCCATAGGACTGTATCAATGTGAGCCCGAGATTCAACAGGTTGGATGGCATACTCATTTTCGCTGATGTGCGTCTCGCTACCGCCAACAGGAAAATGCGAGCCCTCAATTTCAAAATCTGGTGTGAATTCAAAATCAAGCGTGAGTTGATAGTTGTAGCAACTGTTTTCGTCCTCACCTTCCATCTCGTAATAGCCAGATTCAGTGTATTCCGTACCAAAATATTCAAACGTAGGAACATCGCAAAGGGCTATTGTATCATTGTGATATTCATATTCTTTAACATGTACTGGAAAAGTCAGCGTGTCATTAAAATGCTCTTGCGAAAAGGCATTGACACCCTCTACCAACGCTATTATCGCATAATCCCCTGCTTGTAAAAACAAATGACTAGTTGTAGTACCTTCCGCACTTTGTCCGTCGCCAAAGTCCCACTGCACTTGTTGAAGCTCGAAATTAGTCTTCACCTCAAAAACAGCCTCACTACCAGCACAAATACTCAAACCGTTGTAGTAAGAAGTTCCCAACAAGCCGTTTACATACAGCACCGATTTCAGATCCAACAAGTTGGAGCCAGCACAATAGGCATATCCCTTGTCAGTTCCAAAACCATATATATGAGCAACCATACCCATAGGACAGGCCAAATGATGGTTGCCATGACTGATTTGCTGTCTGACAAAATAATAGGCATCATTACCGTTCACTGGTTGGAACAACGTGGGATTCAGTAACGTGCCGTCAAGAAAGACTTGGCCAATGCTGGAATGGTCAACCACGATATTTACATAATGCACATCGATCGGTGCCAGTTCATGGTGAAAAGTACAAAATGTTATCTCACTGATTCTCTGTTCAATCGGCGGAATCCAAACCACAGACGGGTCGCCCCTACGTGTTTGTGCAGGGTCATCGTAACTCGTAGTATTGTAAAGATATACATGGCTGGGCTGGGAGGTCTCAATGAAACAGGAACCCACTGGTGAATACCCACCTGATGCGTAGAGCCAAAAAGTGTGCGATTGTCCTGCATTCAAGGTGGTCATATAGGTATTGTTGCACCAAATCGTGTCGTTGTCGGCTGCGGCAGTGATTTTCACCAAGTCGCGATACCGACCTTCCGAGCCAGTGACAGCGAACTGCCTACCCCAAGTATCTATAGGGATAGCCTGTTCAAAGATATGGTCGTGACCCTTACCCATGTCGCCAGGAATACAAGTCAATGTATTGCCGTTGAACAAAGCTATCTTTTTCCCGTCTTTGGCGACCACGCGTGTGCCTGACAAATCACGGTCGAATAATATGTAATTCGACTTTACGGGAAGAGTTTGCCCTGCATTTAGAGTGACCGTAAAGGTATGTCCTGCTGAATGGCCTCCTGCTGTAGCCACCGAAGGTGTCACTTCAACTATGGTGTTATCATCAATGGCAACCACGAGAAAAGCGCTGGTCTCTTTGTCTGGAACATTCGGATGTGACCTCGACTGGTTGTCGCATTGCACGACATACTCCGACCCGAGGCTTTCGACAGGCAGCACAAAACTCGCATCGAAGGAATTGGTCGCGAAATTGGTGATATATACCGAAACGGTGTCATCCACCATCAGTTTCAAGCCCAAATTGTGAATCTGGTCCGACCCCAAATCGTGATATCCAGCCGATTCTGGAATGTCAATCATCACCGTACCTTCATTGCCCACCGAAAACGAGGTCTGCCACGAGGTGTATGGATTGACAATCGTTCCGCTACATGCCCGTTTCGCGCTGACCATCACTTGCGTTTCCACCCAGTCGTTCCAAGCATTCACTTTATAGCCATTTTCCATAAAGGAAAACCAAAACTCGGTACCTTGAGTTGAGTTTTGGGCCCAAATAGAAAGGCCGCTCAATACCAATAATGACAATATGGACAACCTTTTCATCATATCCAACTAACGCTGCAATAATAGTTTTCGTATTCCTTTCCGGGTTTCAGACTTCAATACAATATAATATAGTCCATCGGGAACGTTTGGCATCAAATAATTCATTTCCTTTCCTTGAACGACTTCCAACGCGAATGCATCCACCTTCTGACCTAAATTGTTGAAAACCTCAACCTCAACCAGTCCTTGCAAATCACCGAAACATAAGTTCAAGTTACCATTAGTTGGATTAGGAGCAATCTCAAAACCATCATTTTGCGCATTCTCTTCCACACCAAAATAGGAAGTCTGGATAAAGAACTCCTCATGCACTGTGTCGCAGCGGTTGATGACCCAGGCATGCAAGGTTACAGGTTCCAGAAGATAAGAGAAAATGTATAAAGTGCATGTCTCGCCTTTACCATGCGGTTCAACGTACCAATTGGGGCAATCTATCTGCCAAAGCACTGTATCAATATGAGCACGAGGCTCCAAAGGACGAATGCCATACTCGTTCACGCTGATATGCGTCTCGCTGCCACCGATGGGCCAATGCGTACCGACAAACTCAAAGTGCGGCGTAAACTCCATGTCAAGGGTCAAGATATAGGTGCTATCGCAGCCAAAGATGTTGTGTCCAATCCGTTCATAATGACCCGATTGCGAATACGACACTCCATAGTAGTCGAAAGCGTCGACATCACAAACCATAGTGTCGTTCAAATGATATTCTGGCTCACCAACATGCACATCAATAGTCATCGTGTCGTAAACCGGCTCATACGTGAATGCGTCGATGCCTTCGACAAACGCCTTCGTGACGAAATCCCCGACCTGTTCGAAGACATGCGTTGCAGTCATCCCGCCCTCCGTCATCACGCCGTCAAACATCCAAAACACGCGCCTCACGGGATAGTTGGTGCGCAGCATGAAATCGGCACTCTCGCCCACGCAGAGGTACAAGCCGTTATGATACAAGTTGCTCGATTGCCCGTTGACGAACAGGCTACCCGACAAGTCCAGCACATTGGCACCCACACAATAGGCGTAGCCCTTGACAGTCCCGAAGCCATAGACGTGCGCGATGAGCCCCCAAATGCAAGAAAGGTGATGGACACCATGTGAGATTTGTACCCTTGCAAAAGAATAGGCTCCGTTGCCAATGAGCGGATCAAATCGGTCGGGACTGATGAGGGTACCATCAAGATACACCTCGTTCACGCTTGACGTCTCCACTACAATATTCACATAATGGTAATCGATGGGCGCCTTGTTGTGGTTGAAAGTGCAGAACGTGATTTCGTTGATTTTTTGCTCGACGGGTGGAATCCACACCATAGAGGGGTCACCGTACTCCATCGTCCCCAAATCGTAGCAAGTCGTGTTGTAAAGGTAGAGCATGCTCGGCAGCGAGGTCTCGACGAAACAAGCGCCTCCGCCGAACTGATGGTTCCCATAGCCCGAATACAGCCAAAAACTATACGACTGCCCGGCGTCGAGTGCCGCCACAAACTGGCCGTTGCACCACACCGTGTCGTTGTCGTGGCCTGCCGTGACCTTCACCAAGTCGCGCGTGCGGCTCGCCGAGCTTGTGACCGCAAACTGCTGTCCCCAGGTTTCCACAGGCAAGGCCTGTTCAAAGATGTGGTCATATCCATCCGTCAACGTATTGGGGATGGTGGTCAGCGTGTTGCCATTGAAGACAGCGATTTTCTTGCTGTCGCGGGCACTAATCTTTGTGCCCGAAAAATCGCGGGAGCTGGAAGAGTTGTTAGAGCGCATGAAATAAGTCTGGCCTTTGTCGAGACTGACCGAATAGGTGGTACCGGCACTGTGTCCGTCAAGGGTTGTCTCCGACGGGATGATGTCAATTTGGGTATTGTCCTCTGTGGCGACGATGAGAAAGGCGCTTGTCTCCAGATCACCGAACGATGACTGCGTCTTCGATTGGCTGTCGCACTGGACGATATAGTCCGACCCAAGGCTTTCAACGGGAAGCACAAAAGTGGCGTCAAACGAATTAGTAGCACAATTGGCGGTATAGACAGAGACAGTATCCGTAGCGGTCAGTTCCAGCCCAAAGTTGGAAGGATAGCCCTCGTTGTTGGTATTATAGCCCTCGTCCAAAGGGATTTGCAGCACCACAACACTCTCGTTTCCAACCTCAAAAGTCATCGACCACGAAGTGCGAGGATTGCTTATCGTACCGCTACAAGCCCGTTTCGCGCTGACCATCACCTGCGTCTCCACCCAGTTTGTACCATTATACTGATAGCCGTTTCTCATGAACGACAGCCAAAACTCCTTGCCTTGGGTCGAGTTTTGGGCAAAAAGCGCATTTCCGATGAAAAGCAAAACCAACAAGAACGTAAATCTCTTTTTCATGTCACTTCGTTTTTAGGACACTGCAAATATATAAAAATTTCCAATTTACAAATAAAACGATAAAAAAATTCGATAAAAAAGAAATTTTCTGTTTGAAACGAATTATTTCTTCGCCTTCAATGATTCAACAATGACCTCAGCGGCCTTTTCAGAAGCCCCAACATTGCCAAGTTTGTCCTTCAATTCCTCATAATCCTCAAGCAACTGGCGCTGACGCTTGCCGTTGTGGAGCAGTTGGTCCAACTCCTTGACCAGATTATCCTCGTTCAAGTCGCCTTGAATCAACTCCTTGACCACTTCCCTATCCATTATGAGATTGACTAACGAGATGAATTTCACCTTGATCATCCATTTGGCGAGGCGATAGGAGAAATTCGTGGCTTTGTAACACACCACCTCTGGCACTGAAAGCAAGGCTGTTTCGAGGGTAGCTGTCCCCGAAGTCACCAATGCGGCACTGGAGTTTAGCAGCAAATCGTAGGTCTGGTTTTCCACAAAAAAGACATCGGAATTGCCCATGATATCTTTGTATAAAGACTTATCCAGAGAAGAAACGCCAGCGATCACAAACTGATAATCAGGAAAATGCGAAGCCGCCTTGAGCATCACAGGCAAGGTACGTTTCACCTCTTGCCTACGGCTGCCAGGCAACATGGCAATGATTTCGCGCCGTTCGCCAAGGCTGTTGCGACGCAGGAAAATCGAGCGGTTGCCCGTACCCACCTTGGCCAATTCATCCAGCAAAGGATTGCCTACAAAAGTCACATCCACGCCGTAACGCTTGTAGAACTCTTCCTCAAAGGGCAAGATAACCAGCATCTTATCCACAGACTTCTTAATCTTTTGCACACGGCGTCGCTTCCAAGCCCAAACCTGAGGAGAAATATAATAATACACCTTGAAGCCCTTCTTGTGGGCAAAGTCAGCGATACGCAAATTAAAACCAGGATAATCCACCAAGATAACGACATCAGGCTGATAGTCAAGAATATCCTTCTTGCACTGGGCGATATTGCCCAATACCTTTCTCAGGTTGACCGCCACCTCAACAAAGCCCATATAAGCCATTGTGCGATAATGCTTCACCAACTCAACGCCTTGGGCCTTCATAAGGTCACCACCAAAACCACGAAATTCGGCCTTCTTGTCCTTCTTCTTGATTTCAGCCACAAGGTTGGAAGCGTGCAAGTCGCCTGATGCCTCACCAGCGATGATATAGAACTTCATGACCCTACACTTTATAAAGGAAAAACACGAGTAGCATCCCCACAACCGTGACCAGCAGAATGCCCTTGCCAATCCGTTCGTAATTCCATTTCACCAGCAGCATCCTAAACAACACAATGCCTGGGATGAAAGCCAACAGATAAGGCGCACGGCCATATTGTTCCCCCCAAGGAATGAGGTTCAACAAAAGGAAAAACAGCCCAAAACTGGCGGCACCTGCCAAGAGCCCAAGCCAAAAGTTATCCTTGATTTTCATAAGCGTATTATTTGACATGGGACACGGGACTGCGGGACACGGGACTATCCATAGTCTCGCGTCTCGTGTCTCGAAGTCTCGCGTCAATAGTTATGTTTTCAAATTCTTTCATCAGTTCAATCTGCGAATGTGCCGTCCAGTCGAAGCAGGTGGGCACCAGCGAGGCATAATTGTTTTGCAACGCCCAGAGGTCGGTGTCGGGCACGATGTCGTCGCTCTCAAAAGTCCCGTCAAGGTTGTAGTACCGCTCGCCTTTCTCATCATATTGTTCCTTGAAATATTCCACCCAACGGCAAGCCGCCTGCCGGCACACCTTGATGCCTTTCATAGGTTCCTCGCAACGTTTGGGGAAATTCACATTCAAGCAGATGCCTTTAGGCAAGCCCTCTATCAGCACCTTCTTAGCGATTTCCAAGATGGCGGTGTCAAGATGGTCAAAGTCGGCATCAGGGTCAAGGCTAAAGAGACTGTAGCCGATGGCATTCAAGCCGTTCATGCAGGCCTCGATGACAGCACCTATCGTTCCCGAATACACCACTGTTGTAGCGGCGTTCACCCCGTGGTTGATACCTGATACCACCAAGTCGGGATATTGGGTCATCAGTTTTTGATATCCAAGCTTCACGCAGTCGACGGGCGTGCCATTGCAACGATATTCTTTAAAGCCTTCCTCCTCATGTACAAGGCGCACATAAATCCTTTCTCGGATACTACAGGAATGACTCTTTGCCGACATCACCTCATCCGTCGAAACAAGTACCACATCGCCAAGGGTTCGCATTAGTGTAACTAGTTTTCGAAGGCCTTTGGCCGCGTAACCGTCATCATTGGTAATCAGTATTTGGGGGCGTTTTTTGTCCATTTTAAAACAATATGCTGCAAAGATAGGAAAAAGCATTGTTGGAATTGCCCTGTAGGGCAAGAAATCTGTCAAAAATGAATCAAAAATCTTTATACTAGATTTTTAGAGATTTCTTTGCGAAGCAAATCCCATTCAAAAGTCTTTCAAGCATTGGTACAATTTTCGGGTTGGCAGGCCCATCACGTTGTAGAACGACCCTTCCAATCCACTGATGCCCACATAGCCAATCCACTCCTGGATGCCGTAGGCACCCGCCTTGTCGAAAGGTTTGCAATGCTCGATGTAATAGTCGATTTCTTCAGCATCGAGTTGGGCAAAAGTCACATTGGAGCGCACCGCGAACGATTCTGTTTTCTCTGCCGAGCGCACCGTGACACCCGTCACCACATGATGCGTCTTACCTGAGAGCAGTTGCAGCATACGTGTAGCGTCTTCCCTATTCTTCGGCTTGCCCAGAATCTCACCTTCGCAAATCACAACGGTATCGGAGGTGATCAGCAGATAATCAGCGGGCAATTCATCATCATTAAAAGCCAATGACTTTTGCAGGCTGAGGTATTTCGGCACCTCATCCAAAGGCAAATCTGCTGGATAGTTTTCAGGCGTTTCCTTGGTCAGAATCTCAAATTCCACGCCCATGCCGCGCAACAATTCCTGCCGGCGCGGGGATTTTGAGGCAAGGATGATATGATATTTTTTCAGGTTGGAGAGCATATTTTATTAAGGTGTGATAGACAACGCAAAAATAATGGTTTTCCACAAATCAGATTACCATAAAATGATTATCATAAAATAGTAATCATAAAATGAGAATCGTATGCGAACTTCTCATAAAAATCAAAATGTCGCCGCTATTTTTCTAATTGACTTCAACCGACTGACAAAATTTTGATTACGCCGCGCAGTAATCACATTATAGCGGGTCTGCATGGCCAAAAGCGGCTCGGCATCAATGTCAAGGGCTGCACTGATGAGCAAAGCTAATTCGGTATTTAGAGTACGCTTACCATTGAGCACTTCGTTCAGTTGCGTATAGGAGACGCCTATCTGGGCCGCCAATGTCCTTTGTGAAATACCACGATATTCTATCTCGTCTTTAATCACCTCTCCAGGATGCGTTGGTTCAAAAGGTTCCATTTTATTTGCTTCCATTGTTTTCATAATCTTGTATTTATTGATAATGGTTACTTAATTCCGTGATATTGCAAATTGTCGCGATCACCTCATTGTCTTGCTTTATCTCCTCAAACTCAATTCGATATTGGTCATTTACCCTTACCGAAGACAATCCGGCTTTATCACCAACCAATTTTTCATAGTGCAACGAGTTATACTTTGCTAACGACAACACATCAGGTGTATCTATCATCAAATCTACCACTCTCTTATATTTCTTGACCACCTGCGGCTGATATCGGTGTTTCTTATCACCACTATCTCCTTTTTCGTATAGGTTACCAAGATATTCTTTGTCAAACAAAACTTTCATTCAACGTTGATTTGATGCTGCAAAGATAACAAAGATTTTAGATATTCACAAATTTGTGAACATATTTCTTTTCAAGACAGCCATAAAATAAACGAATAGCGGAGTTTATTAAGCCCCGCTATTCGCTTTACCTGATGAAAAAGGCTTATTACAGCAACTTCTTCTTCAAGGTCTCGATCATATCGACCGTCATCTTGTCAAGGTCGTACTTCGGGTTCCAGCCCCACTCCTTGCGGGCGCAACTGTCATCCATCTTGTTCGGCCAGCTGTCGGCAATAGCCTGACGGATCGGGTCGAACTTGTACTCCATCTCGAAGTTCGGATAGTACTTCTTGATGGCGTTGTAGATGATTTCTGGGTCGAAGCTCATGGCCGTCACGTTAAACGAGTTGCGATGCACCAACTTGGTCGGATCGGCCTCCATGATGTCAACCATGGCATCCAAAGCGTCGGGCATGTACATCATGTCCATATAGGTGCCTTTGCTGATGGGGCAATAGAACTTCTCGCCCTTTACTGCGGCATAGTAGATCTCCACGGCGTAGTCGGTAGTGCCACCGCCAGGCAAAGTCAGGTTGCTGATGAGGCCCGGGAAACGGACGCTGCGGGTATCCACACCGAAGCGGGTGAAGTAATAGTCACTCAAAAGCTCGCCCGTGACTTTGGTCACACCATAGATGGTGTTCGGGCGCTGGATGGTGTCTTGAGGTGTGTTGTCGTGCGGTGTGCTGGCACCGAAAGCACCGATGGATGAAGGCGTGAACACGGCGCAGTTGAAGATACGAGCCGTCTCAAGGCAGTTCACCAACGAGCCGATGCCGACATTCCAACCCAGCATGGGGTTCTTTTCAGCCGTGGCCGAAAGGATGGCGGCGAGGTTATAAATCGTGTCGATGTTGTAGCGTTTCACCACCTCAACGATTTGCATGATTTGTGTCGAGTCAATTCTTTCAAAAGGACCGGTCTCGGCAATTTCACCGGTCAAAGGGCGAAGATCGCTCGCAACCACGTTTTCGTTTCCGTAGGTGCGACGAAGCTTCTTCACCAATTCTGTTCCGATCTGTCCGCCGGAACCAACGATTAATATCTTTTTCATTGTCAATTACCAATTTTTAATGCAGAATGTAGAATTAAGAATGTAGAATTGGAGCAAAGCCCTGCAACGCATTGCGACATTAACTTCTTTGAATCACCGATTCCAACATTCTTAATTCTTAATTCATCATTCATTTCAAGATTCCAAGTTCTTTACCAATTTTCACGAAGGCGGCGATGCACTTGTCGAGGTGCTCACGCTCGTGGGCGGCGCTCACCTGCACGCGGATACGGGCCTGACCCTTCGGCACCACAGGATAATAGAATCCCGTGACGAAGATGCCTTCTTCCTGCAACTTGGCGGCAAACTTCTGCGACAGCGGGGCGTCGTAGAGCATCACGGCGCAGATGGCGGATTGTGAAGGCTTGCAGTCGAAGCCAGCCTCGGTCATCTTCTTGATGAAGTAGTCGGTGTTGGCGTGCAGCTTGTCTTGCAGCGTGTTGGTCTCGCTCATCATCTCGAACATACGAATGCCAGCGGCCACCAGGCCAGGAGCCATTGAGTTGGAGAACAGATACGGACGGCTGCGTTGACGCAACATGTCGATGATTTCCTTACGACCCGTAGTGAAGCCACCCATGGCACCACCGAAGGCCTTGCCGAGGGTACCGGTCAGGATTTCAATCTTGCCACGGAGGTTGAAATGCTCGGTCACGCCACGACCGGTCTTACCGACCACGCCAGCGGAATGGCTTTCGTCGACCATCACCATGGCGTTGTATTTCTGTGCCAGTTCATAGATCTTGTCGAGCGGGCAGACGTTGCCGTCCATGGAGAACACACCGTCGGTGACGATGAGGCGGAAGCGGCACTTCTGAGCATCTTGCAGTTGCTTCTCAAGGTCGGCCATGTCGGCATTGGCATAGCGGAAACGCTGGGCCTTGCAGAGGCGCACGCCGTCGATGATGGAAGCATGGTTCAAAGCATCGGAGATGATGGCATCATCGGGACCGAGCAGCGGCTCAAACACGCCACCATTGGCGTCGAAGCAAGCAGCATAGAGGATGGTGTCTTCCGTGCCGAAGAACTCAGCAATCTTGGCTTCCAACTTCTTGTGGAGGTCTTGGCAACCGCAGATGAAGCGGACAGAGGCCATACCGAAGCCACGGGCGTCCATGCCGTCCTTGGCGGCTTGGATCAGCTCAGGGTTGTCGGCCAAGCCGAGGTAGTTATTAGCGCAGAAGTTGAGGCACACTTTGCCACCAACCATGATCTCAGCGCCTTGGGCACTCTCAATGATGCGTTCTTTTTTATACAGGCCATCGGCTTCAATCTGAGCCAATTCCTTCTTCAGATACTCTTGAAAATTTGTGTACATCGTATGTAAAATTAAAGTTGTTTTTCTTTGGGTGCAAAAGTACGAAAAAACATTTGATAATTGTTCCAGCTTACTTAATATCCTTGATACGGCCTTCGGTACCCGCATATTCGGTGCCAACGTGGTTGTTCTTGTAATTCTCCAAGAAGTTCTGGATGATATCGGTATCGAGGACGCCTAAGTCTTGGATGTTAGAGCAGCGGCTCATCATAGCGAAGCCGTCGCCATGGTCAATGGCCACATAGGTGGAAGCCGCGAATGTGTAGGTCTTCTTGGGATCCAAAGGCTCATATTTTCCCGTTTCCTTGTTAAAGACCTCAACCTTCTTGACACGGCGTTCGCCTTTCACGCCATCGAAGTCGTGGTTGGCGTTATAGACCACGGGGGAAGGAATGCTGGAGTCATACTCGAACCTAAGTCCTGAGACCTGTTGGAAGCCACCAAACTCACCGGGGGCAATGGAGACAGAGAACTCGAGGATGTCGAGCAGGACCTCGCCCGTGCATTCGCCCTTGCAAGTACCGTTCTCGAAGGGGAACATCGTGTAAAGGTCGTTGAAAGTCACGTCGCCCTTGGGAAGGTCAGCTCTGATGCTGCCACCACCGAGGAAGGCGATGTCGGTACCAAACACCGTTCTATAGGCATCGGTGCAGAAGTTTCCGATATTCGTTTCCTGATTACGGACAAGGCGGTTCTTCTGGTCGTCAAAGGCGGCAAGCTTGACATCGCTGGTGAAGATGACTTGCTCAGCGACTTTCCTGTAACCTTCCTTGATCTCATCGATGACCTTAACCACCGACATGTCTTTCTTGGTGTAGGTTTCGGTCGGGATGAGCTCGGTCTTGAATTTGCCATCAGTGCTGATAGTGAGTCGACCCATATATTGGAATTTGGTGCCCGTGGAGGTCAAGGTGACGTTCTGGCCATTCTTGTTTTTCACTATCGAGTCAAGGATTACGCTATGCGAGTGGCCGTCGAGGACGATGTCGATACCGTAAGTGTTCTCGATCATGCTGGGAGAGTTGATTCCGCCTTCGCCTTCATCTTCATCGCCAAGGTGCGAGAGAACCACCACGAAATCAGCGCCTTTTGCTCTGGCTGAATTGACCGCGTTTTGAACCGTTTCGTAGAAATTGTCGATGCAGAAACTGTAGACGTAATTCCCTTGCTCATCCTTGAAATAGGTAGGCGTCGAAGAATTGATCGTGTAGGGCGTCGACATGCCAACGTATGCCACATCGAAGCCGCCATAGTTGACGATATGATAAGGCTCGTAAATCTGCTTGCCCGTCCTCAGGTCCTTGAAGTTGCAGCAGAGGCATTCGGCTTCAAGGGCATCCATGAGCTCCATTTGACGGGGAATGCCATAATCGAACTCGTGATTGCCAAGGGTCACGTAATCATAACCCACGGCGTTCATGATGTTGATGATGTTACGTCCGTGAGAGGAAGCGCCCAAGCTACCGCCTTGGACAAAATCGCCATTGGACACAACGGTGACATACTTGTGGGTTGCCTTCATCTCGTTCTTGAGAGCGGCAAAATTGGCGTATCCGTCAACGCCACAATGGACGTCGTTCTCATAAAGCACGATGATGTCCTGTGGAGGAGTGGAGGCTTGGCGGTTCGAACCGCATGAAACCGAAAGGAAGCAGCAGACGATGCTGGAGGCAAGAATGAGTAAGAATTTTCTTTTCATAAGGGTGTTGTTTGTTGATTAATGTTAGGGTACAAAAGTACGAAAAGGTTTGATAGGGTGTACACCTCACCCCTCTTTTTTTATTCTGAACAGGACTACATAAAAAAAAGCACGGACGAATCCGTGCTTTTCGATATGATAGTCCTGACGAATTAAGCAGCAAGATTTGCCAACCCTGCATAAACAAGGTAGAAAATCACGCAACCTGCTAAGCCAAAGAGCACGCCAACGATGGCCAGGCCTTTTTTTCTATTTTTGAGGAACAAGCCAATGAATGCCAACAGGAAGCCAAGTCCGCAAAGAACCAAGCTGATGATGTTAAGGACAGGCACCCAGCAAATAACCAGGCCAATCAGGGCCAAAATAAAACCGGCGATGCCGAGTCCATTCTTTCTTTTGACGATTTGATCCATTACATAATCCCTAATTCGTGTCGGGCGCAACTTTTAGTGAGTGTTGATTGTTTTAACCGCGCAAAAATAAACCAAATTTTAATATTTCCAACGTTTTTGACATTTTTTCTCTAGTTTCAGCCCCTTATTTGCACAATTCTTAAGACAATTGGGACGCTGCTTCGGCTTTATTTTGTACTTTTGCCGCAAATATCAAAACACTTCAATAAGATGAACGGCACCTTATATATTTACAATAGCCTTTCGCGCTGCAAGCAGCCTTTCAAACCTTTGAACGCCCCGCATGTGGGCATGTATGTCTGCGGTCCCACCGTCTATGGCGATGCCCATCTGGGTCATGCCCGTCCGGCCATCACCTTCGACTTGGTCTTCAGGTATCTGCAACATCTTGGCTATAAAGTCCGCTACGTGCGCAACATCACTGACGTAGGCCACCTGGAGCACGATGCCGATGAAGGCGAGGACAAAATCGCCAAGAAAGCCCGCCTCGAAAACCTCGAGCCCATGGAAGTGGCACAATACTATACCAACCGCTACCATGCCGCCATGGACAAGCTGAATGTGCTGCGTCCGTCCATCGAGCCTCACGCCTCGGGTCATATCATCGAGCAGATTGCCATGGTACAGAAGATCCTCGATCACGGCTACGCCTACGTGGAGAACGGCTCGGTGTATTTCGACATTGAGAAATATAATAAGGAGCACCCCTACGGCATCCTTTCGGGTCGCAACTTCGAGGAGATGCTCAACACCACGCGCGAGCTGAGCGGCCAGGAGGAGAAGCACAACCCCGTCGACTTCGCTTTGTGGAAGAAAGCCGAACCCAAGCACATCATGCGTTGGCCCTCGCCTTGGAGCGACGGCTTCCCAGGTTGGCACATGGAATGCTCGGCCATGGGCTGCAAATACTTGGGTGAGACGTTCGACATCCACGGTGGTGGCATGGACCTCATGTTCCCCCACCACGAGTCGGAAATCGCACAGAGTGTGGCGGCCAACGGCAAGCAACCCGTCACCTACTGGATGCACAACAACATGATCACCATCGGCGGTCAGAAGATGGGCAAGTCGCTAGGTAACTTCATAACTCTTGATGAGTTCTTCAACGGCAGCCACATCAACGCCAAGGGCGAGGAGATGATTGCACAACCCTACAGCCCCATGACCATCCGCTTCTTCATCCTGCAGGCCCACTACCGCAGCACCTTGGACTTCAGCAACGAAGCCTTGCAAGCTGCTGAAAAGGGCTACAACCGTCTGATGGAAGCCGTGAAAGCCGCCAAGGGTCTGAAAGCCACCGATGGTGCCGCCAACCTCGACATCCAAAAGATCGTCGATGCCTGCTACGATGCCATGAACGACGACTTCAACAGTCCTATCGTCATCGCCAACCTCTTCGAGGCCGTGCGCATCGTCAACACGGTCAAGGACGGCAAGGCACAAATCAACGACGAGGAACTGGCTTTGCTCAACAAACTGTTCCAAGACTTTGTATTCGACATCTTGGGTTTGGTGGAGGGCAACGCTTCCGACGGCAGTGGCGCCCTTGTCGACGGCCTGATGCAGACCATCATCGACATCCGCAAGCAAGCCCGCGCCAACAAGGACTGGGCCACCAGCGACAAGATCCGGGATGAACTGGCCAAACTTCACATTACATTGAAAGACGGCAAAGAAGGCACCTCTTGGATGGTTGATTGAAACTAAAATCCAACATGCCATGAATAAGAACAACGACACAAGCAAGTACCACTTTAAGAATCTCGTCTTCGAAGGAGGTGGTGTGAAAGGTATCGCCTATGTTGGCGCCCTTGAGGTGCTCGACCAAGAAGGCATCCTCAAAGACATCAAACGCGTGGCTGGCACCTCTGCAGGCGCCATGGTGGCTGTCCTCGTCGGGTTGGGCTATTCTGCTGCCGAGTTGAGAGATATCCTTTGGAACCTCAATTTCCAGAACTTCTTGGACGACTCCTGGGGATACATTCGCGACACCAAACGCTTCATCACGGATTACGGCTGGTATAAAGGCGACTTCTTCCGCAACCTGATGGCCGACTTCATCAAGCAAAAAACCGGCAACGGAGAAGCCACCTTTAAGGACCTTCAGAATGAAACGAAATACAAGGACATCAACTTGATTGGCGCCGACCTCTCGACAGGTTGCACCCAGGTGTTCAATGCCAGAAACACCCCGGATGCCAAAGTGGCCGATGCCGCCCGCATCTCCATGTCCATCCCGCTGTTCTTTGCTGCGGTGAAAGGCGTCAACAAAGACAACCATATTTATGTCGATGGCGGCCTTCTCGACAACTACGCCATCAAAGTTTTCGACCGCAAGAATCTTGTATATGACCAGCAAAACAACGCCAGAAGGACCGAGTATTACGAAATCCTCAATGAGAAGTTGTCGACACTATCGCCTAGAGCCGCCAGACCTGGTCAATTCAAAAACCTCTATGTCTATAACAAAGAGACATTAGGTTTTCGCTTGGATGGAAAAGAAGAAATCGCCAAGTTCATCGATCCGGAATTCCAACCCCCGGCGAAAGAAATCAAGTCGTTCTTTTCATACACCAAGGCCTTAATCACCACACTTCTTGACGCCCAGGACAGCGTTCACCTGCATAACGATGACTGGCAGCGCACGGTCTTCATCGACACCTTTGACATTGGTCCCATCGACTTCGACATATCGGACACAAAAAAGCAGAAACTTGTAGATTCCGGCACGGTCTGTGCACAAGCCTATCTTGAATGGTACAACAACGACGAGGAGAAGGCCAACAAATAAACCTTACTCTCCGTAATCAACTTCCTTGACAAGGTCGCCCATCTCGTCGTAGTATTTCCACTTTCCGACGTGTTTGCCCTCTTTATAGTAACCTTCCTGGAGCAAGTTGCCGTTTGCTTGCCAAACCGTGGCCTTACCCGTTCGCAAGCCATTCACGAAAGTGCCTTCGCTTTGCACACGACCATCGGGAAAATAGGCCTTCCATTCACCATCGCGCTTATCGCCTTTCATGGTGCCTTCCATCTTCACCTGACCCGTTTCGTAGAGCTCGACTTCTTTCACGCAAGTGCCTTTCCTATTAAAATACTGGGTCTTTTGGGTCTTGCCATCGGGATAGGTCTCGACCACTTTTTCATCCAATTTGGGGTTACATGCTGCAAAGGCGAAAGCCACAGCCAATAACAAAAAACACTTTTTCATATCCATTTCATTTATAATTGTTTCATCTATCAAAACACAAGCGCATGCCCTTGTCTTCTTCGTGGAACGCGCCATTTTCATAGACAAGGTTGCCGTTCACAAAGGTGTGCGTCACGCGGCAATGCGACTGTAAGCCGTCATAAGGAGTCCAACCGCATTTTGAGTATTCTTCTTTATCAGAAATCACATGGCTAACGTTCATGTCAACGAGAGCCAAATCGGCATAATAGCTTTCACGAATAAAGCCACGACGGTCGATCTGATACAGGATGGCGGGGTTGTGGCACATCAGCTGCACCAAGAGCGGCAAATCGTTTGGCAACACATTGGCCATCACCTCCAAGGAATGTTGGATGGACGGGAAACCCGACTTGCTTGTGAAATAGTCGCTCGTGAACTTCTCCTCTTTCAAATGCGGTGCATGATCGGTGCCGATGGTGTCGATTAAACCATCACGCAAAGCCTGTAGCAAGGCTTCCTTGTCGCGGTGCGACTTAATGGCAGGATTGCACTTAATGGCGAAACTCTTGGCCTCATAATCGTGGTTGTCGAACCACAGGTAATGCGGACAAGTCTCAGCCGTTATCTTTTTGTCTTGCAAAGGAATGTCGTTTCTAAACAAAGTCAACTCCCTTTGGGTGGAGATATGCATCACATGCAGTCTCGCACCAAAATGATCTGCCATGTCGACGGCCTTGAACGAGGACTTATAGCAAGCCTCCATGGTACGAACAAAAGGATGAATGCTCGCATCAGCAATGACTTCACCTTTGGCAGCCAAGTCCTTGCAACGCACCGTATTCTCATGGATGGTCTGTTCGTCCTCACAATGTGCAGCAATCAGGCACGGCGACTCCCTAAACAGGCGTACCAAAACCTCATTCTTGTCCACTAGCATGTTACCCGTGCTGGAGCCCATAAACAACTTGATGCCACAGACCTTCTTCGGATCAGTCTTGACGACTTCAGCAAGATTGTCATTGGTAGCGCCCAAATAGAAGGAATAGTTGGCCAACGATTTCTCTGCTGCAAGGTCAAACTTTCGCTGCAGCAGTTCTTGAGTGGTCGTTTGAGGATTGGTATTGGGCATGTCCATGAACGAAGTCACGCCACCTGCCACGGCCGCACGGCTCTCCGTGTAGATGTCGGCCTTATGCGTCAGGCCTGGCTCACGGAAATGCACATGCTCATCGATGATGCCGGGAATGAGGTATTTGCCTGTGGCATCGATGACTCGATGGACCGGCCCTTCGACGGGCTCAGGGGCCTGGTTTTCACGGATAATCTTGGCAATCTTTCCATCCGAAACGAAAACACTTGCCACAAAGGTCTGGCCTTCGTTGACAAGTGTCGCATTTTTTATTAGGTAGTTCATGCTGTCTTCCTCGGTTTGATTTTTCCGAAAATGCCTCTCAAACGCAGGTTGATGACGCCGAACACAGCCTCGCGGAAAATGCCCTTGCTCATCTTCGACTGGCCTTCACGGCGATCGGTGAAGATGATTGGCACCTCCTCGATCTTGAAGCCGAGTTTCCAAGCGGTGTATTTCATCTCGATTTGGAAGGCATAGCCCACAAATTTGATTCTGTCGAAGTCGATGGTCTCGAGCACCTTGCGCGTGTAGCAAACGAAGCCCGCCGTGGTGTCGCGCACCTTCATGCGGGTGACGAAACGAACGTATGCCGAGGCGTAATATGACATCAGCACGCGACCCATGGGCCAGTTGACCACGTTGACGCCCGTCTTGTAGCGCGAGCCCACCGAGAGGTCGGCACCATTAGCGCAGGCATCATGCAAACGGGAGAGGTCATCGGGATTGTGCGAGAAGTCGGCATCCATCTCAAAGACATACTGATAGTCGCGTTCCAAGGCCCACTTGAAGCCCGTGATATAGGCCGTACCAAGACCCAACTTTCCTGCTCGCTGAATCATGAACAGGCGGTCGCCAAACTCCTGCATCAGACCTTTCACGATGTCGGCAGTGCCGTCTGGGCTGTTGTCGTCGATAATCAAGATATCGAACGCCATGGGCAGGTTGAAGACGTAGCGGATAATCTTCTCGATGTTCTCTTTCTCCTTGTAAGTCGGGATGATGACCAAATTCTCTGACATACCAAATTCGTTTTCCTTTCAACGTGCAAAGATAGGGGAAAATTGCAAAGTCACAAAAAAAAAGCCTGCGCAAACGCAGGCTTTTTTTGCGACTTTAACGGTCATCACTCTTCAACAACGAAGTTCTTCACCTCCCAAGTGGACGAAGCGTTCGTGTTGCTGGTGTACTTGAAAGCGATGGTCACCCTCTGACCAGTAAATTGGCTCAGGTCGGCAGTGGAGTTGACGAAGGTCCAGTTGCTGCCAGCAGGCCATTGGCTGAGGCTCAGCTCAGTCCAATTGCACTGCAGGACTTCACCAGCATAATCGGTGGAAATCATCACCGACAAAGCGCCATCAGGTGAGGCATAATTCACAGCCTGGTCGAACTTCAGCGTAGCAGCACTGGCATTCGAAAGATCGATGACAGGCGAAATCAGCCAGCTCTCGGCGGCGTAGGCCTGGCCGACGTAGGCGCTAGCCTTCATGCAGGAATAGTTGGCGTCATGCTGCCAAATATATGTCAACTCTTCAGGCATAAATACATCTTGTATGGCGAACTCGCCTTGACCGCTTGCGAAGGTCTCGGAGAAAATGGTCGTTCCAGGAGTCGGAGGAGGCGTGACGCCACCTTCCAACACAAAGTCGGCTTCAGTGCCACCGCTGTCGCGTAGACCCGCCTGGTTGAAGTACTTGCGGAGCTTGCCGTTCACAGCCAGATGTTTGCCGAGGTTGTCGGGGTTATCCATCAAGTTGACTTGCGAACGCAAAGGCTTGCCAGCAGGCAGGTTGACGATGATGCACTGGCTGATCTCATTGCAGCTGGCATCGTCGGCAATAACCACATTGGTGGCCAAGTCGAACGGAGCACTCCAGTTGATGTCGGCATTGCTGGTGACTGAGCTCAAACCCGATTTCACGGCGCCGACGATATAGCCATGCACCCATGCGATAGGTTCTTCGCTCTGCAAGCCGATACCGGCAGCCACATTATACGGGTCGTCGGCCGTACCGCTGCCTTCGCCTTGTCCAGGAGTGGGAGGCGTGGGAGGTGTCACACCACTACCCTCTTCGATGGTGATGCTTTGAATCTCCATCGTGCCAGCCTTGCTGTCGGTGGAGGTGTACTTCACAGCTACGGTAATCGTTTGGCCGACATATTCTGTCAGTGAAAGTTCAACGGTGATAAAGTCGTTCCAGTTGCTGCCTTCCACCAAAGATGCGGGGACTTGTGTCCAAGAGGCCATGCTCGGGTCACTGCCCCAAGTGTAGTTGGTCGATGCCCAAACGGTGACTTCCTCGTTGATGGAAGTGAAGTAACGGCCGATGTAGGACATCGTCATCTTGGCATCATCCACACCCGTAATAGCCACCGGCGAGGAGATGAGCCAGTCTTCGTTGGCATAGTTCTCACCAGGATTGCCTCCAATGTGTCCGGTCATCTTGGCCGTTTGGAAATCAATCTCCCAAGATTGGGGACCTAAAACATCGTAAGTCATATAGGTGCCAAACTCCGAGGCAAAGCTTTGGCTATAAGGCATGTTCTGCACCTCGCCACCCGGGTTCGGTCCAGGAGGAGGCGTCGGGCCACTACCCTCTTGGATGAGGATGCTCTGCACCTCAATGGTTCCCGCCTTGACATCATCGGAGACGTATTTCACGGCCACACAGATCTTCTGACCCACAAATCGTGAGAGGTCGACGGTGGTGGCGACGAAGTCCGTCCAGTTGCTACCCGAAATCCATGTGGCAGGGACTTGCGTCCATGTGGCCAAGGTCGGGTCGCCAGAGGTGTAATCAGACGAAACCTGGAGGGTGATGTCGCTATCCAAATTGTTGAAATAACGGGCAATGTAGGTCATGGTCAAGCTGGCACTCGAGACATTCTCCAAGGAGAACTTGGCCGAGATCAGCCAGTCTTCGTTAGCATAGTTGGTGCTGTTGGCATAACCCGTCATCTTGGCAGTGCTGTAGTCGATCTCCCATGATTGGGGACCAGCCACATCGTATGTGGTATAGGTGCCAAACGAAGAGGCAAAGTCTTGGTAATAAGGCAGGCCATTGTCGCCACCGGGCACATAGCCGTCAAAATCCAGCTCACGGGCCGAACGGAGAACGAGTTGCCAAGTGCTGTTGTACACCGTGGCGATAGCCACCAAGCTACCCGTGCCTTGCGGCAGCGAGTCGTTGGCGAAGTTGGCGTAGTTGCTTGTGCGAACGAGGACAGTTTGCGAATAGTCCGTCGGGTCAGCCAAGGTGCGGTTACCATAACCAGAGGGCTCGGCGAAGGTATTTTGTTCGGTGAACCTCACGTTCTCCAAACGTATCAACTGAGCAAGATGATTGCCAGCGTTAATATCCGCAATGGTGGTCACTTCCGGCTCGATGGGCTTGTTGTTGGCCAAGATGACGATGTGGCCATCAGCCTCGAAATTGCTCAACTGCGGCAGGTTATTGTACATGGCATAGGTGACGTCCTTCAGATAGATGCGGACGGAGTCACCGATGCGGACGCCACTGACAGCGTTAAGGTAGAGCTCGATGGCGGCACCCGTGGCACGGTCCTGCATAAAGGCAGCCTTGTAGAGGTTGCCCGACACCTCGTCAGCAGTGATGATACCATACACCGAGGCATCATCAGTAAACACGGTACCCGGTTCCATGGCAAGGATTTCATCGATGGTGTAAACCGTTCCTATCGGCAAGTCCTGGATAGGCGGTTCGGGATACTCTTTCTTGCAGGCGGTAAACATCATGCCCA
>JAEEGH010007447.1_pt1 | contig 26330 bp, 28 predicted proteins | sample 9134181 | NCBI WGS metagenome assembly JAEEGH01 (sample SAMN16246544, study PRJNA631951) | gut metagenome | biome: gut microbiome; feature: rumen; material: DP-attached | host: Bos | place: Iran: Karaj | collected 2018-10 | reverse complement strand
GGAGAACCGCCCGGCTCCATTGTCCTTTGTTAAACTTTCTTTATCGGCATAAAATTACTACTTTTGTCATACAAATCTTGGGACAGACAACTACGCTGCAAATCTAAGGTTTGTTATATAAATTGTTTAAGCCATGACACTTATCATTGTTATTGCAGTCATTGCACTGCTGGTAGTGTGGGTAATAGGCCTGCAGAACACTCTTGTAAAGTCCGACGAAGTTTGCAACAACGCCCTCAAGCAGATAAACGTTCAGCAGATTTCCCGTTTTGACGCGCTTCAGGCACTGGTAAAGCTTACCCGTGAGTATTCTTCCTATGAGGCAGATACCCTGCAGAAGATTGTGGATGCCCGCAAGATGTCCACCAATCCTTCCGTAGCGGACATCAACGCAAACGAGCAGCTCCTGAGCCAGATTGGCTCCAAGCTCATTGCCGTGGCGGAGGCATATCCTGACCTCAAGGCCAGCACCAACTACCAGGAAACGATGAAGAGCCTCAAGGAGTACGAGGAAAATGTCCGTCTCTCCCGCATGACCTTCAACGACACCGTAACCCGCTACAACCAGCAGGTACGCGTGTTCCCCGCCTCCCTGGTGGCCGGTCTCCTGGGCTTTGCCAAGCGTGACTACCTGGAGGAAGACAAGTCCAAGAAGGATTATCCCATTATATAATGAGAAGGCTCCTTGCCATACTGGCGGCGGCGCTTCTTGCACTGCCGCTTGTTGCACGTCAGCAGGTTAAGGACCTGGATATCAAGGTTACCGTCAACAGGGACGGAAGCGCCGGTGTGGCCCAGACCTGGAGCGTGTATGTGAACGAGGGTACGGAGTGGTATATCCCCGTGCAGAACCTTGGCCCAATGGCCGTAGAGAACCTGCAGGTGTCGGAGGGCGGTACTGTTTTCGAGAGCGTGGGCCGTCACTGGGATGTGGACTGGACCCGGGCACGCAAAACCGGCAAGTGCGGCATGGTGCCTAAGGGCGACGGCGCCGAGCTCTGCTGGGGAATAGGCGAGTACGGAGACCACGTCTGGACCGTCAGTTTCACCCTTTCCGGCCTTGTAATGGGGTACGATGATGCAGATGCCCTTATCTTCACCTGGATTCCAGCCGGTATGGGCGCATCGCCGGAGCACGCCAGGGTAACCATCGTCCCGGGGTTTGACTGCCCGGAGTGGACCTACGACAACACCCGCGTATGGGGCTTCGGCTTTTACGGTGACATCAACGTTGCCGATGGCGCCGTGGTGGCGGAGACATCGGAGAGCATGGGCTACAGCAGCAAGTTCATTACGCTGGTGAAGTTCAATTCCGGCGTCTTTCAGCCAACCGTGGTCAGGGGCGGCCCCGTTCAGGACATGATAGACAGGGCCCTTGACGGCAGCTCCTATGGGGAGGACGATGACGACAAATTCTTCCTGGGCCTCTTCGGCCTGCTTTTCTGCGGCGGCCTTCTCCTCCTCATCTGGGCAGGCATCGCCAGTGCCCTTGGGTATAAGTGGAAAAAGAGCCTCTTTGGAAAGACCAAGATTGAAGGCTGGTACAGGGACGTGCCGCTGGAAGGCAGCCTCCCGGCAGCTTATTACCTTTTAAGCAAGGGCAAGCGCTTCGAGGTGAGCGCCCCGGCAAACAGCCTCATAGGTGCCTACTTCCTCAGATGGATCCTTTCCGGCGCCGTGCGTGTGGAAAACAGCCTTGACTCAAAGAACGTGAATCTTACCTTTCTTACGGATACGGTGTCTTTTGATCCCGTAGAGGAAGACCTTTTCCGATGGGCCCGCATTGCCAGCGGAGGTAACCTTGTGCTGGAGAAAGGAGAGTTTGAGAAATGGTCCAAGAAAAACTACCAGAAGCTTATAGACTGGCCTAACAGGGCATCCAGGGCCGGCAAGGACTGGTTCAAGGACCATGGCTACTTTGTGCGCTCCGGAGAGTGCACTATTGACGGCCAGAAGGAAGCCTGCCACCTCATAGAGTTCCAGAACTTCCTGAAGGACTTCACCATCAGTGACCAGAGGGAAGCCGTGGAGGTAAAGCTGTGGAAAGATTATCTGGTCTACGCCCAGCTCTTTGGCATTGCCGATAAGGTTGCAAAACAGTTCAAGAAGCTGTATCCCGCAGAGTTCCAGGAGCTTGCGCAGCAGACCGGCATGGATGTCAATACGCTCAACCGCACTATTCTCTGGTCCAACAGCATGAGTAACAGGGCTTTCACCCAGGCCGTAGCCAAGGCAGGGAGTGTGAGCGGTACCGGCGGCCATACCTCCTTCGGTGGCGGCGGCGGCTCTTTTGGCGGCGGTTTCGGCGGCGGTGCCAGGTAGTCACAGCCCCATATACGCAAAAAACCGGTCCTGAAAAGGAGGGCACTGAAAAAGTCCCTTTAGAGGCTTCCTAAATTAATCGAGGAAATGTTCAATTTATTTGGATATTTCCTCGATTTTTCGTAACTTAACCTTTAGAAATCAAAGAGTTATGTTACCGACACAAGGCAAAATACAGTTCAGTGAGCATGCTGTTCTTTATGATATGTTGGTTCCTAAAAACCACGTTCTGAGGCAAATCAATGATCTTATTGATTTCAGCTTCGTAAACGAAGAGCTGACGAGTAAATATTGCTTGGACAATGGTCGTGTGGCAGAGGATCCGATCAAGATGTTCAAGTATCTTCTGCTGAAGACGATTTACACATTGTCTGATGTTGATGTGGTGGAGCATTCCCGCTACGATCTGTCGTACAAGTACTTTTTGGGGATGATGCCAGAAGACGATGTCATCAACCCGAGTTCTCTGTGCAAGTTCAGGAGAATGCGTCTGAAGGATGTTGACCTGCTTGATATGCTGATTAGCAAAACGGTCAGTATCGCGATAGAGAAGGGCATCATCAAGAGTGGGACAATCATCGTAGATGCGACTCATACGGCATCCCGCTCCAATCCTTATGCTCCTGTAGATATCCTGAAACAGCGTTCCAAGTTGCTTAGGAAAGCGGTCTACACAATAGATGAGGGCAGAAAAGGGACGCTGCCCCAGAAGAATGAAGATGACAACCTTGAACATGAGATGGAATATGCAGGGGACCTGTTAAACCATCTTGCATCAGAACCGCTCATAAGTGAAATCCCGGCAGTGAAAGAGAAGATGAACCTGCTGGCCGAAACTGTTGATGACATTAAAGATCATTACAACACGTCCAAAGATAGGGAGGCAAGAGTTGGTCATAAGAGTACCGATGACGCATTCTTTGGGTACAAGACGCATATTGCCATGTCTCCGGAGAGGATAATTGTTGCGGCGACAGTCACGTCCGGGGAGAAGGGCGATGGCCCGGAATTGGACAACCTCGTCAGAAAGAGCCGTAATAACGGAGTGAAGGTAGATGTCGTCGTTGGTGACGCGGCTTACTCTGGCAAGGAGAATATCCAGATGGCTGCAGAGGAGGACATTGAACTGGTTGCGAAACTCAACCCATGTATCAGCCAGGGCTTCAGAAAAGAGGAAGATAAGTTCGATTACAACAAAGATGCGGGAATGTTCGTATGTCCTGCAGGACATATGGCAATACGAAAGGCTCGCCAAGGGAAGAAAGGCGAAACAAAAAATCAAGTAATGACCTACTACTTTGATGTCGAGAAATGTAAAACATGCGCCTTAAGACAGGGATGCTATAAAGCCGGGGCCAAGACGAAGTCGTATTCGGTATCCATTAAATCTGATGAGCATCGGTCGCAGATGAAGTTCCAAGAGACAGAACGCTTCAAACTTCTGTCAAAAGAACGTTATAAGATCGAAGCCAAGAACTCGGAGCTTAAGAATGTGTTAGGATATGACAGGGCCGTGTCATACGGACTCTCATGCATGGAAATGCAGGGTGCAATGGCAATCTTTGCTGCGAATCTTAGAAGAATAGTCAAGATACTGGGATAATACCAGAAATATACCCTTAAATCGAACAATCATCACATTGAGAATCGAAAAAATCGAAGGATACCGAAATATCTCGATATCCTTCGATTGTCTTAATTGTCAGAGGCCTTCTAGTTAGGCACCTTTTTCAGTGCCCTCCCGCGAAGGGCTCTATTTTTTTGCTTGGATAATACGTCCTTTACTCCTTGGGAGCGATTCCCTTCCAGGCGCATGCTGCAAGTGCACCGCCAAGGAGAGGAGCGCAGATGAATACCCAGAGGTCCTTGAGGGCTGCACCGCCTGCGAAGATTGCAGGGCCGATGGAACGTGCGGGGTTCACGGAAGTACCGGTGAGGTTGATGCACACCAGGTGGATGAGGATGAGGCAGAGGCCGATTGCAAGGCCTGCAGGCTTTCCTGCACCGAACTTGGCATCAGTTGCACCAAGGACTACCAGCACGAAGATGAAGGTTGCAACAACCTCTACCAGGCATGCACCCCATACGCCGCCGGCACCGGCGACGCCGTTTGCGCCAAGACCTGCGGGATTTGCACCCAGGAATGCCACACCGGGCTGATTCATGAGTTTTGCAAACAGCAGAAGAAGAGCACCGGCGATGATGCCGCCGATTACCTGGCCTACCCAGTAGCCACAGGCGTCTTTCCAGCTCATGCGGCCGCTCAGGGCAACGCCCAGGGTGATGGCGGGATTGATGTGGCAGCCGCTTATTTCACCGATGGTGTATGCCATTGCAACGACGGCAAGACCAAAAGCGATTGCGGTGGCGAGGAGTCCGGCGGGAGTGCCGCAACCTACAAACATTGCGGTTCCGCAGCCAAGGAATGTAAGAACGAACGTTCCTACGCATTCAGCGATGTACTTTTTCATAAGCGATTTAGTTTTAGTTCGTGTGAGCAAATTTAACATTTTTTCGTTAAATTTGTAAAAATTGACTCTATATTATGCTGGACAAAGAAAGAGGGCTGTACATTGCCCATTCACAGGAAGGTCCTATCTCGATGATAGGCAAGATGGCATGCCGCCACGGTCTCATTGCAGGTGCAACCGGTACAGGTAAGACCGTAACCCTGCAGGTTTTGGCAGAAACCTTCTGCCAGGCCGGCGTCCCCTGCTTCATGGCGGACATGAAGGGAGACCTCAGCGGTATCTCCCAGGTGGGCAAGATGTCCGGTTTCATAGAGAAGAGGCTTCCGGAGTTCGGTATAGAGAATCCCCAGTTCCAGAGCTGCCCCGTGCGCTTTTTCGACGTGTTCGGAGAGCAGGGCCATCCCATGCGCAGCACCATCTCCCGCATGGGCCCGGACATGCTTGGCCGCCTCATGGAACTCAATGAGACCCAGACCGGAGTCCTCAACATAGTCTTCCGCATTGCGGACGACAACGGCCTGCTGCTCATAGACCTCAAGGACCTCCGCGCAATGCTCAACTTCGTGGGCCAGAATGCCGCGGAGTACACAACCAAGTACGGCAATATTACATCGGCCTCCGTGGGAGCAATCCAGAGGGCTCTCCTTTCCCTTGAGAACCAGGGTGCGGAGAAGTTCTTCGGAGAGCCGGACTTCGATATCTACGACCTTCTGCAGTGCGAGGGCGGTAAAGGCGTCATGAACGTCCTGGCAGCAGACAGGCTCATGCTCCAGCCCAAACTCTACTCCACCTTCCTGCTGTGGCTGCTTTCAGAGCTTTACTCCACACTTCCCGAGGTTGGAGAAATGGACCTTCCCAAACTGGTCTTCTTCTTTGACGAGGCCCACATGCTCTTTGAAGGCACCTCCAAGGCCCTCACGGACAAGATAGAGCAGGTTATCCGCCTCATCCGCTCCAAGGGAGTGGGCATATATTTCATAACCCAGAGCCCCACGGACATCCCGGAGAACATCCTTGGCCAGCTTGGAAACCGCATCCAGCATGCCCTGAGGGCATATACCCCCAAGGACCAGAAGGCCGTAAAGGTTGCCGCCGATACCTTCCGCGCCAACCCCGCCTTCAATACCTATGATACCCTCCTGGAACTTGGCACCGGTGAGGCCCTTGTCTCCGTCCTGGACGAAAAAGGCGCCCCCTCAATGGTCCAGCGCGCAAAGATCCTCTTCCCCCTTAGCCAGATTGGCGCCATCTCGGAGAGCGAGCGCACCCTCATCATAAACCGTTCCCGTCTCTACGGCAGGTACGACAACCCCATCGCCCGTGAAAGCGCCTACGAGATAATAACAAAGGCTACGGAAGAGGCAGAACGCCAGAAAGCGGAGATACTTGCAGAGCAGGAAGCCGCAAAGCAGGCGGAAATCAAGGCCAAGGAAGAAGCCAAGGCTGCAAGAGAGGCGGAAAAGGCCGCCAAGAAAAAAGGAGCCGGAATAGGGTCGAAGGTGCTCAAGTCCATAATTACCGCAGTCACCGGTGTTGCTGCAGCCGCAGTTGCAGACAAGGTGACCGGTGCGGTAACAGGCAAGAAGACCACGTCAAAGACTTCCACCGGCCAGAAGGTCATTACCAAGGCCACCAAGAGCGCCACGACAACCCTCACCAGGGAACTCACCCGGAGCATCCTTGGCAATCTTACAAAGAAATAAGCATGCTGGTAGTACTTGAAGGCCTTGACGGGGCCGGCAAATCCACACAGGTAAAAAAACTCCGCGAGTACCTGGAACAGAAATGCTCCTCGCTGGTATATATCCATTTTCCAAGGTACGATGCCCCGGTGTACGGAGACCTCATAAGCCGCTTCCTCAGGGGAGATTTCGGCTCCAATGAAACCGTTCACCCTCAGCTGGTTGCCCTCCTCTTCGCAGAAGACAGGCATGGCGCAGGTCCGGTGATAAAAAAGGCCCTGGAAGAAGGCAAGACCGTACTTCTGGACAGGTACGTATACTCCAATATAGCATATCAGTGCGCCAAACTGCAAGATCCGGAGGAAAGGGCGCGCCTCAGGGACTGGATCTTCAACACGGAGTTCGGCAATTTTGCCCTCCCCGTTCCTGACATCAACCTGTTCCTGGATGTTCCCATAGACTTTGTGAAGGAGAACCTCTCCGGGGACCGCAAAGGAGATGACGGCCGTGCATACCTGGAAGGCTCAAAAGATATCCACGAGGCCAGCATCTCCTTCCAGAAAGACGTCCGGGAAATCTACCTTGGGGAAACAATCCGTGATCCGCATTTCCGCCGTATAGACTGCTCGGACTCAAAAGGCAGGATGCTCCCCCCGGAGTCCATCTTTGAGAAGGTTCGTCAGGTGGTTTCCCTGTATATATGAGTATGAATTATTTACGCAGGCTCTGCGCCGTAGTCATCGGCATCACGTTCATAGTTTCCGGCCTTTCCAAGATTATGGATCCCACCGGGACCATGCTCATAGTCACGGAGTATGTTAGGCTCATGCACCTGGGGTTCATCATTCCCTCCGCAAAGGTGTTCGGGGTTATGCTCTCAACGGTGGAGGCGCTGACGGGAATAGCCCTTGTGACGGGAGTCCTGAGGAAGGTTGCCGCCTGGATAACGCTGTGGCTTGTAGGCGTTTTCACAATAATCACGCTGTGCCTTCTGATTATGAACCCGGAAATGGACTGCGGCTGCTTTGGAGAAGCCATACACCTTAACCACCTGCAGAGTTTCCTCAAGAATATAGCCTTGGCGGCTCTGAGCGCGATTGCTTTCATTCCGCTGAAGAGCATTGGCAAACCAAAGCCGCGCAAATGGGTGGGATTCGGGCTGGCTTCGCTTGCAATCTGCTACGCCGTCCTTTACAGCAACACTCATATCCCCATCCTGGATTTCACGGAGTTTGCCCCGGGAAGCGAGCTCATGGCCTCCCTTGACGATGAAGACGACTGGGATGCCTCCAGGACATATCCCATACTCTCTTTCAGGGACTCCCAGAACCAGTACTGCGATGAACTTGCAGTTGAAGGCCCGGTGGTAACGCTTTCCGTCTACGAGCCCTCAAAGGCAAACTGGGAACGCATCCACAAGCAATATAACCAGATTCTGGAGGCCGGTGCAAAGCCGCTGCTTCTGGTTGCATCCTACCCGCTGGAAATAGACCAGTTCAACATTCCAATAGACATGACGGTCTATTATGCAGACTACAAGACCCTCATTACCCTTAACCGCTCAAACGGCGGCGCAAGCTATTTCTATAACGGTGAGCTTATAGAGAAATGGCACCAGAGGGGATTCCCGTCGTCAATTGAACAGCACATCAAGGCAGACCCCGTAGAACGCGGTTCGCGCTTCATTGCAGGCAGAAGAATAAAGTCCCAAGCATTCTGCCTGGGACTTGCAATAGTTCTGATAGCACTATAGAGGCTTATTTTGGCACTGCGGCCAGGGTTATCCTGGCCTGGGCACAAAGCTTTCCGGAAACGGAGAGCTTTGTATCGCACACCCATAGGGAGCCTTTCTGTTCCACAAGGGTGCAGGCAGTCTCGCAGAGGTCTCCGGGGCGCACGGTGCCGCGGAAGCGGACATCGTCAAGGCCGCGGTATACCACAAGATGCTCTGCAAATACTTCCAGCATAAGGCGGAAGCAGCTCTGGGCCATGATTTCGCAGAGGATGACACCCGGGACTATGGGATTGCCCGGGAAATGCCCCTGGCAGTAAAACGGGTCTTCGGGAATCCTGTATTCCGTGTGGCAGACGCCGTCATCGTAAAGAGTCACCTTGTCCACAAGAAGCATGGGCTCCCTGTGGGGAAGGTAATTCATGATTTCCGGGCGGTCCATCTAGTAGTTCTGGTGGTTCCCTTCCGCGTACTCCTTGAAGAGCTCCAGGCAGGCCATGCGGTCCAGCTTTGTCATGAAGCCGGGAAGCTTTTCGCGGCCGCCGAAGATGGCGTCGAACTTATCGTCCCTGAAGCCTATGATGCCGTTGTCCTCTATTGTGCAGCCGAAGTAGATCTTGTCTATATTGGCCCACATACAGGCACAGAGGCACATGTGGCAGGGTTCTCCGGTAGTGTAGAGCTCGCAGCCGGAGAGGTCGAAGGTACCAAGCACCTTGCCGGCCGCACGGATTGCGTCCACCTCTCCGTGGCAAGTGGCGTCGTTGGTGAGAAGCACCTTGTTATGGCCACGGGCGACCACCTTGCCGTCTTTGACTATGACCGTACCGAAGGGACCGCCGTGATGGTTGTTGATGCCTTCACGGGCCTCGTCAATGGCCATCTGCATGAATTTGTTCTCTGCTTTCATGGTATTAACCTTTATAAGGACGGAAAGCTACACAGGCGTTGTGGCCGCCAAAGCCGAAGGAGTTGGATATACCCAGGGTAAGGTCTGTCCTGACGGCCTTGTTGGGGGTGTAATCCAGGTCGCATTCCGGGTCCGGGGTGTCCAGGTTGATGGTGGGAGGGCAGATGCCGTCCTTAAGCGCCATCACGGTTGCAATGGCCTCTGCAGCACCTGCAGCGCCGAACATGTGGCCTGTCATGGACTTGGTGGAGGAGATGTGGGCCTTGTAGGCATAGTCTCCCAGGGCCAGTTTGCAGGCGACGGTCTCTGCGATATCGTTCAGATGGGTGCCCGTGCCGTGGGCGTTGATGTACAGGTTATCCTTTGATGCGTCGAAGCCGGCCTCCTTGAGGGCGTCCTTTATGGACTGGGACTGGGTGCTGCCGTCCGGGCGGGGTGCCGTGGCGTGGAAGGCGTCGCAGGTGTTGCCGTAGCCCACCATCTCTCCGTAAATGGTTGCACCGCGCTCAAGGGCGTGGTCCAAGGATTCAAGGATGAGGACAGCGGCTCCGTCTCCCATCACGAAACCCTGGCGGTTTGCATTGAAAGGAAGGGACGAGTACTTGGGGTCCGTAGCCCTGGTGAGGGCCTTTGCATTGAAGAATCCGGCAACGCCGATGGGGATGGAGGCGTGCTCACTTCCGCCGGCGATAATTGCATCGGCATAACCGTGGCGGACGGCCCTGTAGGCCTCTCCAAGGCAGTGGGACGATGTTGCACAGGCCGTAACGATATCCAGGCAGGGGCCCTCTGCGTGGTGCTTTATGGCCACGTGGCCGGCTGCTATGTTGGATATCATAGTGGCTATGAACAGAGGAGAAATCCACTGTCCGCTGGGGTCTTCGATCATTTTCTGGGTTTCGCGGTACTGTACCTCGAAACCGCCTATTCCGCTGCCCACGTATACGCCAAGGCGGAAGGGGTCTATGTTGGCACCCTCTCCCTCCGAGCACAGGCCTGACTGGTTCATGGCCTGCCATGCGGCGGCCATTGCATACAGAGTAAAGTGGTCCTGCTTGCGCACAAAAGGCTTGTCCATGCCGTAAAGCTCAGGATCAAAATCCTTCACCTTTCCGGCAAAATTCACGGGTACGTCCTTGAATTCCTCAACGTAGTCTATACCGCAGACTCCGTTCACGAGGTTCTTCCAGAAAGTATCCACATCGTTGCCGACAGAGGAAATCACACCCATGCCGGTTACTACTACTCTTTTAGGTTTATTATTCTCCATATATCAAATCTGTTGCGGTCTTAAGCAAGGCTTCCGCACCGCTAATTATATCGTTTACAATCTCCTGCGCGCTTTCTTCCCGCTTTGCGAGGCCGGCCACCTCACCTGCAAGGAAGCTTCCTTCCGCCAGGTTTCCGTCAAAGACGGCCTTCCTGAGGGAGCCGGTACCGAAGGCGCGGACGTCATCGGCAGAAACGGCTGGATCCGCCTCCATGGCGGCGAACTTCTTGGTGAACGGGGTCTTGAGGGCACGTACGGCGTCCCCGAGGCTTTTTCCCGTAACCATCGTCCCTATGTCCGATGCCTTTATGAGGCGCTCCTTGTACACAGGGTGCACGCGGCACTCGCGGGCAAGGAGGAAACGCGTTCCCACCTGCACTCCGGCCGCTCCCATGATGAACATGGCCGCAGCAGCCCTGCCGTCAAAGATACCGCCCGCCGCGAGCACCGGAATCTGCACCGCGTCAATTATCTGGGGCAGGAGCGCCAGGGTGTGGGTGTCGCCCACGTGGCCGCCGGACTCCGCTCCTTCCGCTATTACGGCAGTTGCTCCAAGTTCCTGCATCTTGAGGGCATATGCCACAGATGCCACAACCGGGATAACCTTTATTCCCGCGGCCTTCCACTTCTCCATGTAAGGAGCCGGAGAGCCGGCGCCGGTGGTCACAATACCTATCCCCTCTTCCACTACCAGATCTGCAATCTCTGCAGCATCCGGGGCGGCCAGCATGATGTTTACGCCGAAGGGCTTCTGCGTAAGCTCACGGGCCCTGCGTATCTCACGGCGAACCGCTTCCACTCCCCCGTTTATTGACGATATGAGCCCAAGCCCACCGGCCTCAGAGACCGCTGCAGCAAGGTTTGCATCGGCAATCCAGGCCATTCCGCCCTGGAAAACGGGGTGCTGTATCCCCAGTATTTGGGTTATCTTTGTTCGCATAAGCGGGCGCAAAGATACAAAAATTATTTCTTATGCGCGCGTTTACGCCTGTCACGCACACGGAAAGCGCTCTCCACAACCAGCTGGTCCTGGAAACAGCCGCGCGCAGCCAGGAAGTTGCAGACGGCTATGACAAGGGGCAGGATTACCGTCCAGCGGAACACCGCTCCCTCAAAGCTGAAGTACATCCAGGCCAGCCATACCTGCATTCCAAGGGCCACGATGCCGGAAAGCACCGCCAGCCTCATCTGCAGGATTCGGCCCTTGTAAACTATGAGGGCAAGCACCACCAGGAAGGACAGGATGCAAAGCAGAATGGCAAAGAAGGGCTTCTGGAGCTGGAAATAGGTAACCTCCAGCATGCCGTCAGGGTCTGCCACCTTATATGCCACGCCAAAAAGCAGCACTGCGCAAAGCGCTGCCGATATAAGGAGATAAAGAGTCTGTATCCTCTGCCACATAACTACTGCTCCACTTCGATGGAAATCTCGTCCACATTACCGCGCTCCTGCTTGAGGGGAATGCGGCTGAACGCATACAGGCAACCCACAAACACCACAACTCCAAGCACATACACCACGCTGTACATTCCCTTTCCAAGCATATCGACGAAGAAATCGTAATCCTGCACCGACGGGACGTGCGCCATTATCACGGCAAATCCGTTGTTCACAAAGTGGATGAGCATTGTGAGGTAAAGGTTTCCCGTCCTGTAGTACACATAACCCATGACTACGCCGATGATGAAGGCATTGAGGGCCTGCCAGGGGTTCATGTGGATAAGGGCGAAGAAAAGGGCCGATATAATGATTGCCCAGGCGGGTTTTACCTTTGTGAGAAGGCCCCTCAGGACCATGCCGCGGCACAGCCACTCCTCAAAGATGGGGGCGAAGATTGCCGTTACAAGGAACGTGCTCCAGAACGGACCGCCGGTCATCATTTTCATGGCTTCCATAACGGCGTCGTAGAAACGCTTGAGCCAGGGGATGGAATTGGTGAGCCTGACATTCCAGTAGTTGGGAAGGTCTGCCGTGACCATGGTTCCAAAAGTGAGGAACACGGTGATAATGGCCACCAGCCACCACTTGTAAGGGCCGAAGTTATTGCTGGAGAGCTTGTAACCGGGCTCGAAGAGGCTGTTCATCTGGCTTTTCCTTGCCACATACAGCATGGCGGGGAGGAACTGGACGGGATAGACGATTATCATTCCATAGTCCATAACCGCCTGCATGGGCATGAAAGCCATAAGGAGAACCTGAACCAGGCCGCCCACTATGGTACCAAGCAGGAACCACAGAAGGAGGCCGAACATACCTTTCACGCCCGGAGTATACCAGGCGTGAGAGGAGAAAAGGTCATAATTATTGACCTTGCGTGCACGGGCAGCCATACTAGTACAGGGGGCTGGGATAAACGCCCTTGGCCACAAGTTCCGCGAACTTGGCAACCACTGCGGGGCGGTCTTCCTTGTAAGTGACGCCGAACCAGTGTGAAGGAGAAGAAAGGACCTCGCAGCTGGCTTCCCCGGCCTTTACCAGAACGTCTACTGCGTAAGGAATGTAGTACTCTTTCTTGGGCTCCGTGCGGTGCTCATTGAGGAAGGTCACGAAAGAGGCCTCGCTCTTTGTGAAGTAATCCGGGGTGAAGCCCCACATGTTCATGGAGCAAAGCGCCTTTGCGGCAAGCTTCACGTGCTTTTCACCGGTGACGGAGTTGTCTCCGTATACGTTGCCGTCGGCCTCCTTGGCAATGTCCAAGTGCTCTGCAATGCCGGTGAGGATGTTCTTGCTGTCGTAGAAGCAGATGCCGCGGGACACGCTGCCGTTCTCTGAGAGTGTATTCTCAAGCTCGAAGCCAACTATGCAGTACTGTCCTGTGGTGTTCTCGTGGGCGCGGCACCAGTCTCCAAGGACCTTGAAGGACTCTTTGCCGTAGAAATCGTCACCGTTGATGACGGCGAAGGGCTCGTGGATAACGTCCTTTGCCATAAGGACTGCATGTGCGGTGCCCCAGGGTTTCACGCGGTCTTCAGGAACGGTGAAGGGAGCGGGAATCTTGTCCAGTTCCTGTGTTACGAACACAAACTCAAGGGGCTGGCCGTCACAGGTCTTCACGCCTGCATAACGCTCCTTGACGTGTGCCATCATGGCGTCCTTGAAGGACTCACGCACAATGTACACAACCTTGCCGAAACCGGCTTCCACTGCATCGTGGATAGAATAATCGATGATGGTTTCTCCGTTGGGGCCCAGGCCGTCCATCTGCTTGAGTCCGCCGTAACGGCTGCCCATTCCGGCCGCCAGAACCAAAAGTGTAGGTTTCATACTGTATAGAAGTTTTAAAAGTTTTCTTATGTCCTACAAATTTAACAATTTCGCCGCAATAAGCAAAATCCTGACGGGCCATGGTGCACCTAGGGGTCCATCAACTGGACCGCCAGGTGCAAAAAAGGCTTAAAATGCACTTACCCTGCAGCTTTTTGGACCCCTAAGTGCAGTTGGGAGTGATATTCTTTGCTATCTCAAGGCCACGGGACACGGCTTCGGATATCTTCTTATCTATCTCTTCCGGAGATATATAGTCCATATTGGTGGCGGCGATAGTCGTAATCTCACCAAGGTTCCACAGACTTCCTATCGCCTTGAGGTATGGTGTTGCCTGCTCTCTGGCATCTCCGGTCCGGATATCCATGCCGCGGGTGGTTATGTAAAGCACCTTTGGGGCTTTGCACAGGCCCACGCAGGTTTTGCCGTTATCGGTGAAAGTGACATCGAAAAGGGATGTATGCTCTATGAAGCACTTGAGCACTGCGGGGAAACTCATGTCCCAGAACGGCGCGGCAATAAGGATGCAGTCCGCCCCTGCAATTGCCCTGGCTGCTTCCTGCGCCCATTCCGGAATCTCTCCCACACCTCGTCTGGCAAAAAGCTCCGGGTTTAGAGGCGGTATATCCATCTCCGGAAGGTTGTAGCGCGTAACAGCATACCGTTCAGACAAAGCAGCGATAATGGGCTCTGCAATACGCAGGGTCCTGGAATCCGCCTGACGGACGCAGGCGTTGATGACAACAAGGGATTTCATAATACTGCAAATATAATTATTTTCGAACGGGAAGTGCTCCTACCACGATAATAAAAAAATGTGTATCTTTAGACCGATAAACCGTAGACACTTATGCATATCCTGGAAGAAGCATCAAGATGCCTGCTGTGCGCCGATGCGCCGTGCAGCAAGGCATGCAGGGGCGGAGACCCCGCAAGGGCCCTGAGGGCCATCCGTTTTGACAACATGGCCGTAGCACGGAAGTGGTTGAAAGACTGCACGGAAGAGGATCTTGAGGCCGCGGAAAAGGCCTGCATCCACTACGACCGTCCCATCCGTATCCGTGAGATAGCGAAGGGACTCCCGGAGGCGCCGTCAAAACCCCTTCCAAGCCTGGAGATAGAGTTCTGCGGTCTCCGCTGCGAGAACCCCTTCTTCCTGGCATCATCGGCAATCTGCACCAACTACGAGATGGTTGCCCGCGCATTCGAGGCGGGCTGGGCTGGAGTGTACTACAAGACCATCTGCATGCAGGATATAAAGGAAGTATCGCCCCGCTTCGACGCCGTATACGGCAAGGGAAAGACGGGCGATTTCTACGGCTTCCGCAACATGGAGCAGCTGAGCGAGAACCCCGTAGACGTGGACTTCGATATCCTCAGGCGCCTTAAGAAAGATTACCCTTCCAAGATTGTAATAGCCTCCATCATGGGAGAGAAGGAGGACGACTGGATAGAGCTTGCCAAAAAGGCCGAGGAGGCCGGATGCGACGCCGTGGAGCTCAACTTCTCCTGTCCCCAGATGCGCCAGACCGGCATGGGCTGCGACGTGGGACAGGATCCGGAGCTGGTGACCTTTTTCACCGCCTACGTCAAGCGCAGCGTCAGCATCCCCGTCATCCCCAAGATGACCCCCAACATCGCCCACATCTGCGATCCCGCAATGGGCGCCTATTTCGCCGGAGCCGATGCCATATCGGCCATCAATACCATCAAGAGCGTCACACTGGGGGACGGTTCCGAGGTGAGCGGGGACCAGACCGGGTCCGGCTACTCCGGAAGGGCCGTCAAGCCCATCGCCCTAAGGCATATCCTGGCCATGGCCAAGAACCCCATCATGAAGAACATACAGCTGAGCGGCGTAGGCGGCATCGAGACCTGGAAGGACGCCCTGGAGTTCATCGGGCTGGGATGCCGGAACGTGCAGGTGTGCACCGCCGTGATGCAGTACGGCTACCGCATAATAGACGATCTGATTCTTGGCCTGCAAAACTATATGGCCGACAGGGGAGCCAAGAATCTCTCTGACCTTGTGGGAGAGCTCCTGCCGCAGTTCCACCTGCCATCGGACCTTGACCGCAGCACCATAGTCTATCCAAGGTTCGACACCGCCAAGTGCATAGGCTGCGGCCGATGCACCATCTCCTGTTCCGACGGCGGCCACCAGGCCCTCGTCTTCGACACGGAGGCCCGAAAGCCCCGGTTCATCGGGCCCAAATGCGTCGGCTGCCACCTATGCAGGCTGGTATGCCCGGTAGGTGCAATATCGTCCTCCAAGCGCGTGGAGAAAAGATAGCTATCTTGTTACTAAGCGAATTCTATGGTGTTGTCCGGCGTTATCCGGGCGATGGTGGCAAGGGAGAGGTAATGGATTCCGTGGTTTCGGAGGAAATCCCCGCCGGCGGCAAAGCCTTTTTCCACAAGGAAGCCCATTCCCACAATCTGGGCGCCGGACTGGCGGCAGAGGTCTATGACGCAGCCGCTGGCGTGGCCATCGGCAAGGAAATCGTCGATGAAAAGGATACGGTCTTCCGACGTGAGGAACTTACGGTCTATGCATACCGTAACCTTGTCCCCGCGGGTGAAAGAGTACACCCATGAGGTGAGTGAATCCACCACGGTCTTTGGCTTCTGCTTCTTGATGAAGACAACCGGAAGGTGCATGAGGTATCCCACAAGGATTGCCGGAGCAATTCCAGAAGCCTCTATGGTGACTATCTTGTTTACTCCTTTATCCTTGAACTCCCTTGCAAACTCCTGAGCACAATGCATCATGAGCTCCGGGTCCAGCTGGTGATTGAGGAAACTCCCCACCATCACCACGCCGCCCTCCGCCTTGGCTTTTCCGTCTTTAAGGATTCGCTGTTTCAGTTCTTCCATAATAGTTATGTTTCTTCACGTAAAGATACGGTTTTTAGGACATAATCCTTACATTCGTCGCATAATTTGAATTGACGTGGCGGATATATTATTAATAATCAGCGATTTATGTGACAATATGCATGAGGGGGCTCATGCGTATTATTTTCGCGTTTACAACAAAAATTCCTATATTTATACTTTGAAAACCAGTGAGATAATTATACATCATGAAACGAACCGTACTCTCCATTCTCTTTATCTTCTCCCTGCTTTCCTGCAGCCAGGCCCGCAGTTTTGAGATCTCCGGTCCCCAAGGCGGAATCTCCTTCAAGGTGAGCCTTCCGGAAGGATTCAATCCCCAGACGGACAAGTGCCCGATGGTCATCCTAATGCACGGCATCTTCTCCAGCAAGGACTACAACCCCATGCCCTCGATTGCCAAGGGCCTTGCCAAGGCCGGCATCGGCTCCATCCGCTTTGACTTCAACGGCCACGGAAAAAGCCAGGGCAAGATGCAGGACATGACCGTAGAGAAAGAGATTGCCGATGCCATGGCCGTCCTTGAATACGTCAAGGGGCTTCCGTATATCTCTGAGATCGGCTTCCTTGGCCACTCACAGGGAGGCGTGATTGCCTCCATGGCGGCAGGGCGGCTGGCACAGCAGGGAAAGGATGTCCCCTGCGGACTGGTTCTGATTGCCCCCGGCGCCGTAATCAAGGAGGCCTGCCAGGGCGGAAAGTTCTTCAACGCCCGTTTCGACCCCAAAGACCCTCCGGAGTATGTCCGATGCTGGATCTTCAACAAGCTTGGCCGGGAATACCTCCTCACAACCCAGAACCTTGACATCTACGGTACAGCCGCTGCATACAAGGGCAAGATCTGCATCCTGCACGGTACTAAGGACACCATCGTCCCCATGTGGTGCAGCGAGCGCTACAAGGAAGTCTACGGCAGCAACGCCCAGCTCACCACCATAGACGGCGAGAACCACACCATCACCAGAAGAAGGGACGATGTGGTCAGGGAGGTCGTGGAGTTTTTCAAGGGGATAGAGTAAGCCTGCATGTTGAGACCGTGACAGCAAGTGGCTGAACACCAGGCTATTAAGCAATTATCCCTAGGCGTCACGACCCAGGGACAAACTGTCAAATTACTGTTTTTCAATTAGTTGCGCCCACGCGGACATCACTTGTTCCAGCAACCGCAAGTACACTGGTACCTGCGGCCACGTTTTGCCGTGTTTTCATGGCCTGGGGTGACGGCCTTGTCACGCGCGGCCACGCTTTGCCGTGTTTCCGTGGCCTGAGGTGACGTTCCTGTTATACGCGGCCACGCTTTGCCGTGTTTTCGCGGCCTGGGGTGACGGCGCTGGACCTGGTCCAAGGGGGTAGAGCCGGACCTGGTCCAAGTGGTAAAGTGGACCTGGTCCAAACCTTAAGACATTTTTTGCCACTTGTGCGGAAAGGGACTGTCGTGTTTTTTTCAGACCTTCCGCAAAGATGTGACAATAATTGCTTATCTTTACAGAAATATAACCATACACCTATGCCTGACAATTGCCTTTACTGTAAAAACAAGGCCGTACTTGACCAGCTTATGATCAAGATTGCAGACCTTGAAGTATCTACCCTTTACCTTTTCCGCGAGCAGACGCATCCTGGCCGATGCGTGGTTGCCTACAAGGACCACGCAGGCGGGCAGACGGACATCCCCGAGGCCGACTGGGTCCGTTTCATGCTGGACACCCGCCGCGCCGCCGTTGCCATAGAGAAGGCCTTCCATCCTGCAAAGATGAACTTCGGCGCGTACTCGGACACCCTGGCCCATCCCCACTGGCACCTTGTTCCCAAGTACAAGGACGGCCCGGAATGGGGCGGCACCTTTGCCATGAATCCCAAGGAGACCTACCTCACGGACGCGGAGTACGAGGAAACCATCGGCAAGATAAAGGCCAATCTGTAGGCGTCCATGGCTATAAAGATTAAACTGGAAGCGGTTGAGACAGAGCTCTTCTGCTCCTCCAAATGGTGGGGAGACCCTGACCTCCCTGCCGATATGGAATACCCCACCGCCCACGCCACGGAAGACGGCGAGGAGTTCGACTACCCCCTCACCTTCATCTGCCAGATAGACTGTGCCGATATCGCCCCCCTGGCCCCCCAGGGCAAACTCCCCCGCGAAGGCATGTTCTACGTCTTCGCCGGCCTGGACGAGTACCTGGGCCTGGATTCCCCCTGGCACAACGGCCCCGGCCTCTGGGACAGGAAGCAGGTGGTTGTAAAGTACACCAAGTCGGTCAATTTCGAGACCTTCCGCAGCGCCATCCTTGTGGACGATGAGGACAATTCCCTCACCCAGCCAACCCTTAAAATGACCTTTGAGGCATGCCCTGACGATGAGCCCTGCACCCGTCTGCTGGGCTGTCCTGCGCTCCCCGGGCTCCGTGAAGAGTTCCCGGACTGCGTGAACTTCCTTCAGATAGCCTCCTGCACCGCCGGCCTTCAGTTCCAGGATGGCGGCATGCTGAATCTCATCTACAAGCCCTCGGACTTTGAGTCCGGCAAGTGGAAACTTGTCCGTGGGGTCATGTGAGACCACGAAAACGCGGGAAAACGTGGCCGCAGATGACAGGGACGTCACGCCAGGCCACGGAAACACGGGAAAACGTGGCCGCGCATGACAGGAACGTCACCCCAGGCCACGAAAACGGCCCCGAATGTGGCCGCAAAGTGCTATATTTGCACAAAAAAAGAGATGTGGTGGCTTCTGGCATTTTTATCGGCAGCACTGCTGGGCTGCTATGACTCCTTCAAGAAAATAGCGCTGAAGGGGAACGCCGTTATTCCCGTACTGTTCCTGAACACGGTGATATCGGCCGCCATCATGTCCCCGTTCGTGTTCCAGACGGGCTGCGGAGGATGGGATGTACAGAAGTGGATAGTGATGAAGAGCGCACTGGTGCTGTCATCGTGGGTGGCCGGGTACTACGCCATGAAACATCTGCCTCTCACCATAGTGGGTCCGGTGAACGCATCGCGTCCGGTGCTGGTTCTGATTGGCGCCGTACTCATCTTCAGCGAGCGCCTCAACCTCCTTCAGGGATGCGGCGTTGTCTTGGCCCTTCTGGCGCTGTTCCTCATGAAGCGCACTGGAGAAAAAGAAGGCATCCAGACTCGTAACAACAGGTGGGTCATCTGCCTTGTCCTTTCCGTGATACTTGGTGCGGCAAGCGGCCTTTACGACAAATTCCTTATGTCTCCTGAGCACCTTTGCCTTGACAAAAAACAGGTTCTGGGGTGGTACACACTGTATCAGGCCGGGATGATGGGCTTTCTGCTCCTAGTTACCAACGGACCCAAAGCCAGGGCGGCCGGGGTGGCATCGGCAAAAGGATTCCGGTGGACCTGGGCTATTCCGTTTATCAGCATCTTCCTCTGTGCGGCCGATTACGCCTACCTCCAGGCCCTCGCCAGTCTGGAGGCCCTCATCGCCGTGGTCTCGATGATCCGCCGCGGCAGCGTGCTGGTGAGCTTTGCGATAGGCGCACTGATACTACACGAGAAGAATCTCCGGTCCAAGGCGCTGGACCTTGCCCTTCTTCTGGCAAGTATGGTACTGCTGTTCCTGGGTTCCCGCTAGACCTGTCTTTTCCGCACAACCCCCACATAAATCAACAGCACGATATTCATCATCAGGGAATAGAGGATGGCCGGGATGGCCATCTCTTCGCTGGCGAAGATGAATGGGCTGGAGGCTATGGCAATGGCCTGGGCGGCGTTCTGCATACCCACTTCTATGACCACCGTCCTGCGCTGGCGGCTGTCGCTGCGGACAAGGCGGGACAGGAGGGAGGAGCACCCGATGGCAACCAGGATAAGGACCGTAACGCAAAGCCCAAGAACGCCGATGTTATCAAGAATTGTCTTGTGATGCTGGATATAGAACACCGTAATGAGCACAAGAAGAAGAGGAAAAGCCAGCTTGGTGAGCACCTTGTCTATCTTCTCCGCAGCCTTGGGCCAGGCATAATGGATGCCTATGCCAAGAAGCACTGGAAGAAGCATCAGCAAGAGGTTCTGCTTGATGAGGTTACCCACCGGAAGCGATATACCCACACTCTCCCCTACCAGCCGGGTTGCCCAGGTCATGATGAAAGGAATGGTAAAGAGAGTTATTACACTGCTGAGGGCGGTAAGCGTCACAGACAGCGCAACATCGCCGCCGGCCAGCTTGGAAAACACGTTGGAAGAGCTCCCGCCCGGGCAGCACGCTATGAGCACCAGGCCGATGAAAAACACCGGCGGCAGACGGAAAAGATACGCCAGGCCCAGCGCAATTGCCGGAAGAAGGACCAGCTGGCCGAACAGCGCCACGGCAATGGGCCAGGGTTTACGGAACACTTTTGCAAAATCTTCGAACCTGAGGGCAAGGCCCAGGTCGAACATCAGGAGCGTAAGAATGGGGAGAACTATCCAAATTGTATTCATAATTGTAAAGATACAACTTTTTTCGTACCTTTGAGACAGTTATGGAAAACAGGCTTTTCAACTCGCTTAAGCAGAAAGAGCACAACTACCTGATTCCCTTCGTGATAGTTGTCACGGCGGTGGTTGCTCTGTGGCTGCTGTTCTTTGCCCACAACAGCGTCCTGTCGTGGATAAAAGCCAGCGTGGAAGTCAAGAACCAGCAGAAGGAAATGACACGCCTCAAGAGCGAGATAGACGCCATGGACGCCCGCATCGAATCCCTGTCCTCCAACAAAGACTCCGTAGAGGCATTCGCCCGCGAAAGGTACCACTTCGCCGCCCCCGGGGACGACGTCTACATTGCAGAATGATTACCGTCCTTGGCATAATCAACGTCAACGAGGACTCCTTCTTCCCGGGTTCCCGGACCACGGCGGAAGGCGCCGCGCTGAGGGCCGCCCAGATGCTGTCGGAGGGGGCCGATATCATTGACATCGGCACCGCCAGCACCCGCCCGGGTGCCGGCCTCATGAGCGAACGTGAGGAGTGGAAAAGGCTGGAGCCGGCCCTCCTGTCCATCCGGAAAGCCTTCCCCAGGGCCACCCTTTCCATCGACACATACAACAGCGGCACCATCCGCAAGGCGTACGACTCCATCGGCCCGGTAATCGTAAACGATATCAGCGCCGGCGCCCTGGACAAGGGAATGCTGCCCCTGGTGGGAAAGCTGGGCCTCAGGTACATCGCCATGCACATGAGAGGCACCCCCATGACCATGATGGGCATGACCCAGTACGATGACGTTGTAACCGCCGTGAAAGGCTATTTCTGGGAGTTCTCCGGGAAGGCCCGTGACAACGGCATAGAAGACTGGATCCTGGACCCCGGCTTTGGCTTTGCAAAGACCGTACGGCAGAATTACCAGCTGCTTTCCCGCCTCCATGAGCTAAAGGATATCGGCCGTCCCATCCTGGCCGGAGTATCCCGCAAAAGCATGATTTACAAGCCCTTGGAGATTACCCCGGAAGAGGCCCTGCCGGCAACGCAGGTAGTGCATTACAAGGCCCTGGAAGAGGGCGCGACGCTCCTGAGGGTCCATGACGTGGCAGAGGCCCGCCGCACCGTTAAACTGTTCGAATCCATTAACGACTGATGCATACAAGAGAGGAAAAAGTGGAAGCCTTCGGACGGCTTCTTGACATTATGGACACCCTCAGGGAAAAGTGCCCATGGAACGCGGAACAGACCTTCGACTCCATTCGCCGCCTCACGGAAGAGGAAGTGTACGAGCTCAGCGACTCCATCCTGGAAGGAGACCGCAAGGCTACCGCCAAGGAGATAGGAGACCTCCTCTACCACATGGTCTTCTATGCCCGTATGGGCCAGGAAGAAGGCGCCTTCGACATTGCCGACAGCATAAACAAAGTCTGCGACAAGATGGTCTTCCGCCACCCCCACGTGTTCGGGCCCGATGCAGGAAAGGAGACATCGGCCAAGGAGATTGCCGATACCTGGGAGCTTGTGAAAGCCAAGGAAAAAGGCGGCAACAAGAGGGTCATGGACGGCATCCCCAAGACCATGCCCGCCCTTCTGAAAGCCCTCTCCATGCAGGAAAAGGCCCGCGGCTGCGGCTTCGACTGGGAAAAGAAGGAGGACGTCTGGGACAAGGTGAAGGAAGAGGTCCGGGAGGTGTCCGACGCCGTTGCCGACGGCTCCCCGGATAAAATGGAAATGGAATTCGGGGACCTCATGTTTGCGGTAATCAACGCCGCCCGCCTGTACGGAGTGGACCCGGAGAACGCCCTCAACCGATCCAGCGAAAAGTTCCGCAGGCGCTTCACCTACCTGGAGGAGCAGACCCTCCGCAAAGGCCTCCGTTTCAGCGACCTCACGCTCCGCGAGATGGACGCCCTATGGGACGAGGCCAAGGCTAAAGGTTTATAAATTATGGCAAAGCGCCCGGGCATATTTTCATTCTTTGCCTCCCTTTACCGGGACGGGTTCAGGAACATGACCTGGGGGAAGCCGCTTGTCTGGCTAATCGTCCTAAAACTCATTATCCTGTTCGCCATACTTCGTGTCTTCTTCTTCAAGCCTGCCATGCGAGGGCTCTCTGACCAGGAGAAGAGCGAGACCGTCGGCGCACGACTGACACAACCACATAACACAGATACACTGAATCTTATAACCGATTGATACTATGGATGTCGTAATCTGGTCGCGCATACAGTTCGCGATGACGGCGGCCTATCACTGGCTGTTTGTACCGCTCACGCTTGGCCTTGCCATGGTGATGGCAGTTATGGAAACCATATACGTGGTCAAGAAGGACGAGTTCTGGAAAAAGACCGCACAGTTCTGGATCAAGCTCTTTGCCGTGAACTTTGCCGTAGGCATTGCAACCGGCATAATCCTGGAGTTCGAGTTCGGCACCAACTGGAGCAACTATTCCTGGATGGTGGGAGACATGTTTGGCGCCCCGCTTGCCATAGAAGGCATCCTGGCCTTCTTCATGGAGGCCACTTTCTTTGCCGTGATGTTCTTCGGCTGGAACAAGGTGAGCCCCAGGTTCCACCTGGCCTCTACCTGGCTCACAGGAATAGGCGCCACCATAAGCGCCTACTGGATCCTGGTGGCCAACGGCTGGATGCAGAACCCCGTGGGAACCACTTTCAATCCGGACACCGTGCGCAGCGAGATGGCATCGGCGGCAGCCTTCTGGGAGGTAATTACCAACCCCGTAGCCGTATCCAAGTTCTGCCACGCCGTGACCAGCGGATGGGTGACCGGCGGCATATTCGTAGTGGGCGTAAGTGCCTGGTACCTGCTTAAAGACAGGCATTCGGAGTTTGCCCGTAAGAGCATGCTTGTGGGTGCAATCGTGGGCCTTGTGGGCTCCGGAGCCGTGATGCTTTCCGGTGATTCCTCCGGCGTTCACGCGGCCGAATTCCAGCCAATGAAGCTTGCAGCGGCGGAAGGCCTGCAGGACGGCGGGAACGGCGCTGCATTTACAATCGTCCCCGGAATAAAGATTCCGAAGATGCTGTCCATCCTGGCCACGCACGATGCAAACGGATTCGTCCCCGGAATCAACGACATCCTGTACGGATACACGGACAACAAAGGCAACGCAGTCCCCTCCGTGGCCGATAAGATGGCAATGGGCCGCCAGGCTCTGGACGCCCTTGCCGTGTACCGCGGAACCGACGACCCTTCCATCAAGGCCGATGCCAAAGCCGTCCTGGACGCCAACGTCCAGTACATGGGATACGGCCATCTGGAGAAGCCGGAAGACGTGATTCCGCCCGTGGGTGTAGTATTTTGGAGCTTCCGACTCATGATAGGCTTCGGCATGCTCATCGCCCTTGTGCTTCTGCTGGCCCTCATTGCCATATGGAAGGACAAACTGGGCTCATGGAAGTGGCTGCTGTGGGCTGCAATTATCTGCATTCCGCTTGCCTACATCACCGGCCAGTGCGGCTGGATCGTGGCCGAGGTCGGCCGCCAGCCCTGGACCATCCAGGGCCTCCTGCCCGTAAACGTGGCAATTTCCAGCCTCAGCGCCGGAGCCGTAAAGACCACGTTCTTCGTGTTCGTAGCGGTATTCGCGCTCTTCCTTGTCATAGAAATCCGCATCATGCTGCGCGCAATTGGCAAGGGCCCCGAAGTAGAACCAGAAAACATCTAGGCCATGACATACGAATTCTTACAGAACTACTGGTGGGTGCTGATTGCACTCCTTGGCGGGCTTCTTGTAGCCCTGATGTTTGTGCAGGGCGCCAACCTGCATCTCGGAAACAGAGCGTTGACCGACACCCAGAAGCGCATGTTTTTGAATTCTACCGGACGCAAATGGGAGCTTACTTTCACCACTCTGGTCACGTTCGGCGGCGCTTTCTTCGCCTCATTCCCGCTGTTCTACAGCACCAGCTTCGGCGGCGCGTACTGGGTCTGGGTGCTGCTTCTTATCATATTCGTGTTCCAGGCCGTGGCGTACGAGTTCCAGAACAAGAAGGGCAACCTATTGGGAATCAAGGGATTCCGCGTTGCCCTCATGGCAAACGGCATCCTTGCCCCGTTCCTGGTTGGAACTGCCGTCGGTACGTTCTTCACCGGATCGGACTTCAGCGTCAACAAGATAGCCATCGCAGACCCGTCGGCACCGGTCATAAGCACCTGGGGCAACGGCTGGCACGGCCTGGAGGCCCTTGGGCAGTACCATGCGGTACTGCTGGGCTGCACGCTCATGATGCTTGCCGCCATACTTGGCGCACTGTATGTGCTGAACAACGTGGACGATGACGCCATCCACGCCCAGATGAGACGGACCGTCAGGATGAGCATAATCCCCTTCCTTTTCTTCTTCCTCAGCTGGACTGTAATCCTGCTTGTGAGCAGAGGATACGCCGTAGACCCTGCGGGCGTGGTCTCCCTTGAGCCGTTCAAGTACTGGCATAACCTCATTGCCATGCCAGCGGTGCTTGTAATGATGCTCGCTGGCGTACTCCTGGTGCTGGCTTCCCTATGGCTTGGCGCGTTCTCGCAGTCACGCAAGGGTATCTGGTTCGCCATGCCCGGCACCGTGCTGGTTGTGATGGCGGTGTTCTTCCTTGCAGGCTTCAACGGTACTGCATACTACCCTTCCAGCACAGACCTGCAGAGCTCGTTAACCATACGTAACAGCTCTTCAAGCTACTTTACGCTGCAGGTAATGTCCTGGGTATCGCTCCTCATCCCGTTTGTAGTGGCATACATCGCCTACGCCTGGCACGCGATGGACCGTAAAAAGATTACTGCCCGGGAAATCGAAGGCACGGAGCACAAGTATTAGAGCGCCAGGCGGAAGCCTATGGTGCTCTTGAACTTGTCGGCGTAGTTTTCGCCGCGGTTGCTTACGCGGCAGGCGGGCCATTTGGAATTGACGGAGCCACCGCGGATCACCCTTAAATCTGCGGTGTTCTCCCCCTTTGAAGGGCCTGTGGGGTTAGTCTGGGCTTCTTCCGAATACTTGCCGGAGCGGTCCTGGACCCATTCCCAGGCATTGCCGGACATGTCGTAAATACCCAGTTCATTGGCCATTTTTCTGGCAACGGGGTGGGTCTTGGCATCTTTCTGCTCGCACCAGGATACCATCATGGAGACATTGGATCCGGAGAATGAGCAGTTATGGCTCTCCCCTCCGCCTTTGGCTGCATACTCCCATTCCGCTTCCGTGGGAAGGCGGAACTTGCGGCCTGTGAGGCGGTTAAGCTCCATGATGAACAGCTGGGCATCGTACCAGCTCACATTGCCCACAGGGTAATTGCCTCCCTGCAGAAGCGGTGGCAGCGTTCCCATGACGGCTTTCCAGAGC
>JAEEGH010007445.1_pt1 | contig 26337 bp, 41 predicted proteins | sample 9134181 | NCBI WGS metagenome assembly JAEEGH01 (sample SAMN16246544, study PRJNA631951) | gut metagenome | biome: gut microbiome; feature: rumen; material: DP-attached | host: Bos | place: Iran: Karaj | collected 2018-10 | reverse complement strand
CCACGAGGCGTTCATGCGGGCCGTGCCGTCACTCGACCTGGTGCTCACGCCGAACGGATTCGGCATCGTGAGCAACCAGAACATCGCTCCGGCAAGCCCGCATAGGATATCAAGGCTCCTCGGCTCGCTGGAGACGAGTCGGGATATCGCCATCGAGCAGTTGATCCACAACCTGTTCCTCAATAGCACCTGGAGCACCAGTCCCAAGCGGCAATGGTTCAGCGCAACGCTGTTCCCGAACATCGACCTGGCCAACCTGTGCGGTTTCACCGAACACCGGTGGGCGAACTACCTGGGCCTGCGCTCAAAGGCAATCGAAGTGGAGCAACGCCTCGCTGAGGAATACATCTCGCCAGAGCAACTGGCAGTGTTCCGCAGCGAGGTGATGACCATGCTCAGTGACCTGACCGTGGCCACGTCGCACCATTTCCGGGTCATCGAACAACTGCGTCAGATCGTTGTCACCGCCCTGCAGGGCAACCAGGTGCCCATCCAGTCGCTGCGTGACATCGTTGACCTGATGCGTAAGAACGAAACCTCGTTCCCGCACTTCCGCAACTCAAACACCTACAAACTCTTCGAGCCTCCTATATTCGAGAATAAGAAGAAAGCCTCCGGCTATTTCTTCTAATTCTCGAAGGTTAGAGATTAGAGATTAGTGATTAGAGAGATTTGTCGGCCCGAAATGGGAAATATTGTGTACCTTTGCGTGTTCATAAGAGAATCATAATGACAAATATCATTCAATACTTGTATTATCGTATAGCTCATGCTTTGTTAAATCTCAATCAATGGGAAAAGGACTACTATGATGTTCATGCCATGACTTATTTGTCATTATGCATTGTGTCCAACATTGCTCTTATAACAATGCTCATCTGTGAATGGGTATTCAATATATCTATTCATGATTCATATTTGTTTTATAGTAAGTATTTAGTTGCCATTGTCATAATATGTATGATTGTAATATGGAGAATATGGCCCGATGATAAAACTTATGAATTGTTGGATCAGAAATATAAGGGAGAAAAGCATCGAGTCATTAAAGGATGGTTGGTTTTTATTTATTGTATTCTGTCTTTTTTCTCATTCATTGCCGTTATTATTATATTTGCTTAAAGCAGTATGACAAATCTCATTCAATATGTTTACTTTCGAATAGCTAGTGTGTTCTGGAATGCCAGTTCATGGGGCAGAAATACATATCATGGCTACACATCAGTGGTTTTGGAAACATGTATTGTTTTCAATGTTTTGCTGATTTTTTCAGTATTACGTTATGCAATTACAGGTGCTTATCCAAGTGAAACCATCGATTTTTTCTTAAAGACAATTTATATCCCCCTGATGATAGTGAGCGTTTTCTTTTTTCCGTCAAAGGACAAAAAAGATTACAAGAAGCTAGAAACTAAATATAAAAACGACCAGTATAGAGAACTTAAAGGCTGGCTGATTGCCATATATTGCATTCTGTCATTTTTTTCTGTTGTCATTGTATCGTGTGTTTGGTAAAACGTCAGACAACACTTTTTCCATGTCTTTTAAGCATAGAGGCGGTTACCGTACCTTCGCAGTACGATAACCGCTTTTATTATGACTAAACGAAAAGACATTCTAAGAATCAACCTTATCGTTCCCAGATCATGGGAAGAACTGAGCCAGGAGCAGCTCAAGTATTACTTCTTCGTGCTGACCATGTGCCGGTCGGCGGCAGAGGTGAAGACCTACTGCCTGTGCCGCTGGTCGGACCTTGAAGTCCTCTATCCCTACGGCGAGGGCTTCATGTGCCGCCACGAGCAGCGCGAGTTTGTACTGCAACCGCTACAAGTGGCGGCTGCAATACAATCGCTCGACTGGACCGACACGCTCCCGACTTCCCCCGTCCGTCTGGAGCGCATCGGCAAGTACCGGGCTTTGCCCGCCGACTTCCAGGAAGTGCCCTTCGAGACGTTCATCATCTGCGACAACCTCTACCAGGGCTACCTCTCGGCCAAGGACGACCAGCTGCTGGACGACCTCGCCCGAGTGCTCTATCAGTCGGCCAAGGTCAGACCCGATGCCGCGGAACGCATCGGCGTGTTCTACTGGTTCGCCTCGCTGAAAGAAATGTTCGCCCGGCAGTTCAAACATTTCTTCCAGCCGCTCTCGGCGCAGAGCGACGGCAACATGTTCGACCAGAGCAGATCACAGTACGAGATCATCTACCATGCCGTCAACTCGCAGATCCGCGCCCTTACCAAGGGCGACGTGACCAAGGAGAAGGAGGTGCTCGCCATCGACACGTGGCGGGCCCTCACCGAGCTGGACGCATTGGCCAAGGAGTATGAAGATTTTAATAAAAAATACCCGAACAAATGAGCAACGACTATCCCAAAGGCATCTGGGATGCCACCGAATACTTCGGCCACCTGGCTGCGACCAACCGCTTGGCAAAAAGCAAAGGCTTTGCCTTTTGCCGTGTCAGCGGCTTGGACGGCTTCGAGGAGGCGCTGGCGCACATGCAGCGGACAACCGCCTTCATCTGCGTTTCGGACATCGCCAACGGCTACACCGAATTGAACAACACGCCCCACACCCGGCGGGTGAAGACCGTGTTCCTGGCCATGCGCCACAAGATCGACGACATGGCGGCCCGCAACCGCTGCATGGAGACCCTGCGCGAGTTGTTCCGCCAGTTCATGTCGCTGCTGATCCTGGAGAAGACCAAGCTGGAGCAGCACTGCATCTACCTCGACCCGAGGATATCGTTCAACGAGATCGACCGCTACTTCTTCTCCGGCTGCGCCTGCGCCTACTTCCAGATAGCCGTCGATGTCTATACCGATTTGAGATACAATGCCGATGAATGGGAATAAGCCGCCTACCGAACAACAGGCGCTCAAGGAGCGCGAGAAGTTCGTGACGGCCTTCAACGACACGATGCTGCGCATCTGGCAGGAGCAGATCACGCTGCTCGGTGTCATCGACACGGGCGCACTGCTGGCATCGCCCAAGTCGCTGCCGGTGCGCGCCGATGGCCGCTTCTTCGAGGTCGGATTGTCCCAGTCCTTCCTCGAATACGGCCTGTGGCAGGACTACGGCACGGGCCGCGAGACGCCCCGTGGCAACTCCGGCGATCTTGGCAGAGCCAAGAAACGCAAACGCCGCCGCTGGTTCTCCCGCAAGTATTACGCCTCAGTGATGAACATCAAAGAGTTCTACGAGGAGAACATCGGTAAAGAATTCTGTGGCATAATTAGCTCAGCGTTGTCGAAGAATTTTAGACAAAATCACTGAAGTGTGTTATATATATCTTCTTATTAATATGTGTATCTGGGCAGGCCACGCGTGAGCGTCGCCTGTTTTTTTTCAATGGTATTCTATTTTTTTCAAGAATTAATGTAACTTTGCCAAAAAATGATTCCGCATGGTAAAAACAAGGAAACTTAAACTCGATTCATTATGAGACATCTATTATATCTGATTGCCATTGCAGTTTGCTTGACCGGCTGCCATTCTGAGAAGATTGAATTGACAAAAGTCTTGTTTGACGTTGATTTGTATGAGTTTGCCGACAGCAATTTAGCGATGTCGTTGGACAGTATAGTTGCAAATATGCCTGATTCTGGCATGATAAAGTGCAATGCCTATCTTATCAGATATACCGATATCCCTGATACGGTTTTCTATCATCAAAATTGTCCCGTGTTCAGTGAAATGCCTGAAAGCCTTCTGGATTGTGATGAACCCTTCCTGTCCAACCTGAGCATACAAAGTTACAATTATGAATACTATGGTTTTGATTTTAAGCCTAAGACGGCAGTGGGAGCATGCAAACTTAATGACAAACTGTGCTACATCATAGAGCTCCAAACGGCACAACGACTATTCAAGAAGACAAACCAGACGGACTCAGTGATCTGGGAAACCGATGGCTCAATCTGTCCATGTTCTGAACAGCATTATTGGTTCAAGATCGACAAGAGGAACCGATGCCAGATGCTTAACTACATGTGGAATGAGCTTCACTACAGCGATAAACAAGCCGTCAGGTATGACTAAGGATACATTTGTTCATGATTATAGAAAAAGAACCGTCACTTTTTTCCTGATTAACTGCCAATGAAACGAAGTCTTACATATATTGCTCTCATGCTTTGTGCATTTACTGTTCAAACGCAGTCAGTCGTTGCTTTGCCGAATAACAAAAACTTATGACTCTTATGAGAAGCAAACTATTTATTTTTTTGGCAATTGCTATATTGGCTCAAATCAAAACTTTGGCAGCTGATGCTATGTCTCCTCAAGTGTTTAGAGATACCGTTATAGTCCAGGTGCCATCGGACTCCAGCCGCCACAGGGGTACGATCTGTGCTCGAACTATTCCCCCTGAAGAAATGCCCAAAATTTTGTGGGTCGTGGATGGAGAGATATATGATAATATCAGGGCGATAGACGCTGACGATGTTTCAGAGCCAGCTCAAGTATTAATAGAGAAGACCCTTAAGAAAAAGGGTATAAACTGTGGCAAAGTAGAAAAGTTTAATATCCTGCCTGGAAACATTGCTACTGCTGTTTATCCTAATTATGGAAAATTGGACGGGGCCATTATTATAACAACAGAGAATAGTAAATTAAAAAAGAAGAAAGAAGAATAATCTGATGAAGGCATAACAAACGATTATGGTAAAATTCATAGGCTCACCGATGACCTCGGTGGGCTATTTTTTTGCTCATGCCCAAGTTAATCTATTACTTGAAATGACAATAAAAAGTCATCGACTTGGATTGTGTGAGGTTCAATCAGTCCAGTCGACATATTAGTGTAAGGATCATAAACTGTAACCCGATCCTTGTCATTCACTGTGTATTGGTAAAGATTCCCAACTATGAATGCTTTATCAATCCGCTCAGTATTTATACACCTGCAATACATCGTAATCAACGAGACTTGTTCTTTTGATAATCTTCTATATCCAGGAAATCAAGGCTGCTATAGCGTTTATCAATGAAGGTGGAACCAAATGGAGCATGGAACAACACGCCATGACTCCCGCAATTGAAAACAACGCTATCGTTCAAAATGATGTCTCGTCCTAGCAACAGCTTCTCATTGAGCGTCAAGGGATCCATGCGGCCATTATATAGTTCAAACCAGTAAATCCTATCTGAACTATAACGACGGTAAAGTAATCTTATGGGGTGGTATTGTTCATTACCAGCCTCGAAATGCTTGACGCCAGCCTGATTCATCAAGGTGAGTAAGCGCGTTTTGTCAATTCCCAGTATCATCAGCATGGAATCAGCCACTTGCTCATCCCTCGTTGAACATTGATAAGTGTCGATTGTAAAAGAACAAATGACGTCTTCATCATAGTCCGCCTCTACTTTTTTATCATTAATATGATAAAAGTCATAGTTGTCAAATTCGCACGATTGTGCTTTCATATACACGAAACGACCGTCATTATCAATTTCATATTCATAGATGCGGTTGTCAAATAACAAGCTATCAGGCGTTTCAAGCTTGATGTAATCAATCAACCGTTGAAAATCTCCCTTGTGAGTCACATAGTATTGTTCCATCTCCTTTCCCGTAACAGGTTGCGGTGTTGGCAACCAGAGCCACAGGAATGCAATAACGAACACATTCAATAAAAACACTCCCAGGAATAGCCATTGCCACCATCGCCGAGGCGGAACAGAAATGGCAAGCGTAATAATGAGAGCAATAACCAAGATAGCCAAGAACCAGTAATCTCCCAAAAGCTCATAGGCAAACAACTTCAAATCCTCGGTGTTCTCTGCCTCGAACAGCGAAGACAAAGTGTATCCGATTGTGAGATATATCAATGTCAGAACACTTATAACCAAGGCAAGTCCTTTACCTATTTTCTTGATAACATTCACGATCGGTTATTAATTGATGAATGAAGATAGTGTAAACCAAACCGGGACATTCACCCCGTCGTAGCGGGCTGGCGTGAATTTGGGAAACGATTTGATGATACGGACGAATTCCTTATCAAACTCTGGAGAAAGTGATTTGATGATTCTCACTTCACCGATACTGCCGTCGGACTTGACCAAGAATTGAGCAACGATTCGTCCTACTAAGGGTTGCTCAGAACAGTTCGTCATCTTTATGTTCTCATGAATGTATTTCATCATAGCTCCATCTCCCCCAGGAAATGAAGGAATTTCACGGGTGGAATGATAAACAGGACATCCGTCTTGATGGGGATGGCTGAATCTGACGGGGATAGTGTACCATACAGCGACAGGCTGGCCATTGTGATATCCGGGAACAAAATTGGGCAAAGATTTGATTACACGGACTGCTTCTTCGTCCAAAAGCTGGTCAATACTGCGAACAACCTTTACTTCACCAATGCGCCCATCAGCCTCGACCACAAACTGAGCCACAACTATCCCTTCGGCACATGTTTCTGGGAAATTAATGATGGCCATGATGTATTTCATCAGCTCTGCCTCTCCATCAGGGTAACGCGGCATCTGTTCCACACTGCGGTAAACCTCTGTTTGCTGTTGAGCAGACACAATGCAGGGAATCAATATGGCAAGCATGAATATGGTAATGAATCGTTTCATTTTGATAAAAATTGAGTCTGACACTGGTTGAACCACCGCAAAAATACTTGTTTCTAGCAGCAAAAACAAGAGGAATAAAGCATAATGAACTTTTTGTTTTTCAAAGAGTTGAAATACAGCGGTTTGCAAATGGGAAAATGAACTGCGATTATTTGCTGGTTTTGGTAAATGTCTGTAACTTTGCAAACGAGGTATATCAGCATTGTTGAACGATTTAACAGGATACAGACATGAAACATCGTTTGTCAAATAAGACATCGATTCTCCATCCGGTTGACTCCAGCTTGGAGGCTCGCTTCTTGTCATAAAAATTTCTGTCCCTTTTCCCCTGGAGCCAAGAAACGCCAGCGCCGCCGCTGGTTCTCCCGCAAGTATTATGCTTCAGTCATGCGACTGAAGGAGTTCTATGAGGAGAACATCGGAAAGGACTTCGCAGGCATCATGAGTGATTTTGCCCGGCGTGCAAATTCCAGGACGCAAAGCGGCTCGGTTTGAGAAATATGGGTTATCTTTGCGGTGATATTTACACTGGTTAATTTAATGATTCTTTGCGAATGATAGATTATCTATATTATTGTTATGATGTAAGGATAAGGAGGCTAGAGAGGAAATACCGTAACAAAAAATGGGCTTATATTAAAGTTGATTCGGGAGGCTCCTATGTTGCAATACTGCTTTCTATTCTTCTTTTTCCCATTATTGCATCAATAACTGGATTATTAATTGGATTATTTAGTGATGTCTTGAAACAGACTTCAATACTATTCATAATACTTCCAATGATTTCATTCGTTGTAATGGATCATTATTTCAATAAAAAAGAATACCATCAACGTGTCTATAGGAAGTATAAAAGCAAAGACATCTACATTCTACCCTTGTGGATTTTATATTTGATGTACTTTGTCTGTTCGGGTTTATGTATTCTACAAATACCATTATTACATAATATTTTGAATCGGATATAAGGACGTAAGCATATCAAAAACGCTGTCTTTTAGTGTACCACTCAATAGCACACTATAAGACTTTGGATGCTCTCCTTTTGGAGAAACGAACGATTATGTAGATAATGGTGAGTACAATAAAGACATAATACTTGAAATACACAACGTCAGCCCACCATCTAAGACCGTAAGCATTAGTTGAAATGATGTTTCCTGCATCATCGGTAATATTCTCGTAGTGGTATTTGAAATCCGTAGGTATTGCATCAATGATGAGGTCTGTAATACCATGTAGTATGATAAACAATATGCACTCTACAATGCCTGATTTGACTTTCGTTAAAACATTGACGTTGATTTTTGTCAAGTACAAAAACACAACAAACAATGTGTTGAATAGGCTGATATAAAAACCTATCATAAAACCGATAGCCAACGCAAATCCCGGGTCATCATCAGAGTGACCAATAGGAATGAATGCTGGGACGCAAAGAACGAGAGCGTACACGAATATGAATATAAAGTATATCCTTACCGTGTATAATACAAATCTCTTTATATCGATTCTTGTTCTCATCTTGATTGTTTTGTTGTCTTCAACCGCAAAAATACTTGTTTTTGGCGGTAAAAACAAGAGGCATGAACCAGAATGAAGTTTTTTATTTTCAAACGGTTGAAATTCAATGGTTTGTAAAAGGAGAAATTAACTGCGAATATTTGCTAATTTCAGTAATTGTCAGTAACTTTGCAAACAAGATAAATAGGTGTTATAAACGATCAAACAGGGTGCCGATATGAAGCAGTTCATTGTCATAGATCAACTACGCTTGAATGAAAAAGGCGCCCTGGTGTGTAAGAAACCATCCGGACGGCTGTGCTCAAAAGTGCACTTCAAGCAGGGTGACCTTGACGGTGTTTGTGGCGCTTTTTCTCTGGCTATGGTGTTCAATATCCTCGGCGTTTTTGAAGATTCATCCAGGAACTCCGATGAGCACGGCAATAGAGCAGCGGAATGGAAGATGATTCGGTCACTCAACAACCAGGACCTCTATCCCAATGGACTCAAACCTTGTGACATGATCAAAATGGTGACACAAACATATTCTAAATACGTCACCATCGACCATACGGGAAGAAAAGCGGGAATTCCACTGAAGGTGAAGGAGTGCATCGACAAAAACGCTCCTGTAATCCTGCAGATTAGCTGCAATCAAGATGAAACCCAGTGGATTGTAGCGGTGGGATATGCGATAGACGAAGGTAATGAAATGAGTTGTCTTCTGACCCTTGACTCCAGGAAAGATCTCAGAATAGGTCATTTCTGGAATGGAATACTTAACCTAGACAGGTGTACAAGACTTAAGTATGGATTCCACTATGTGACGGACACCGAAGAATGGGTAGGCTTAGACGATGCGATAATCATTAAGAAGAAATGAGACTCATCCACTACCGCACAATAATACCCATTAGGGTATTGTGGGCTTGATGATTATCCTTTAACTTTGCAGAATAATGATAACCCGATTAATAACAAGTAGCCTTTTGATAGCATTTGGTATCATCATTCTAAGATATGCCATTGCTAAGAAACGATACTTTAAGCCTATCGTCAAGTACATCGTTATTGTCTATTCAATAATAGCAATAACACTTGGTGTATTGACACTTCTTTGCCAGACGTATGAAGGCTATGGCACGATTTGTCTTGGCATTGCATGTTGCATGTTCGCTTATCAGGATATGAAGGAGCATCCAGTTTCAAAATGGACTACCGCATACCTGTCGCAATTAGGTGGATATTTTGCAGGAATTTGCTTTATACTCTATGGTATTGGATTATTGAAGTAAAAAAGAGAATAGGGACGGTTCTTTTGATGTGTTGAAAACTATTAAGTAATGATGGATAAGAACGAAATAATCATACGTTGCATTGGGACAATATTGGTCATGTTCTTGACACAGTTTTCTATTTTTTCACAGAATAGAGCTATTCAAGGTGTGGTCATTAATGATCTTGATTACGAGCCGGTTCCGTATGTGTCAATCATTTTCAACGATTCTATAATAGGAATGACAAATCTTGATGGTTCTTTCCAAATCGAGGTTCCGTATACTGTCAATAGACTTGTGTTGGGTCGGGCAATTGGATTTGAAGATACAGAGATAGTATTGTGTGAAAACTGCAATTATCTTGAAATAATTCTATTCCAACGACCGATATATGACTTTTTAAGCAAAAAACAAGCTGACAACAAAAGAAAAAAACGGTTTAAGAAAATAGGAAAGATAAGGAAGGAGGCTGTCAAAAGAGGTATATTTCAATCTAAGAATCCCTGCTATAAACAAGTTTTCATTCCATAATAAAGCATGTTTAATAGCCAAAGAACGTTTGTGTTATCAGAATAAATGACTTACTTTACAGAAATGAAACAGCTATGATAGAACCGATTATAAAAATGAAGTCCCCAGTGAAGAGATGGGAAGCAATTACTATTATTTCAATAATGGCAATAGTCATTGTGGATGCAATTGTTTTCCCTATTCTCACAAGAAATGTTATGCCGCTTCTTGGTAGAGCTAATTGGTTGGAAATTATTTTCAGAATCATTATTGACTTCTTGTTCTTGATGTGTTTGGTTTTCCATAAGAAACCAATAGCTCAACTATTATTAGTGTTTCTAGTGATTCCAAATATCAGCACATTAATGCCAGTGCTTTTCAGGTATAATTCTTTTATTCAATGGCTTTCACCAATATGTGCTCTATTTGTTATCTTCAAACATTATGAAAAAGCAGTGGCTTGGATTGCTCTATTAACGGGCATCGCATGTTTCTTTGCACCGCTTTTGCAATGGGTTGATGGTTTCATGGTTTGATGGATACCGGAACGAATTCATTGGCTTAGCAAAATCTTCACGACCTTTGACTGCTACAAGAAACAAGAACAACTATATATGGTAAACAAATGAAAAAATTGGTAGTCGGCGATTGGATTACAATGGATGACGAGATTTATCAGGTCGCGTCATTGAGTGTTCGTTATTATGAGCCATATGATGTAGATGGGGAGTTGTATGCCAAGAGAGGCAAAAAGTTATATGATGAGATCGTATTAAGGCGATTATGCGACGAGAGCGGAAGAATAAGAGCTGGAGTACCCGAAATGTGGTATTTGGATTTCATCTTGGGTGACATCAAATTGCCATCTGATGAGGATTTGATGAAGATACAACGAATAAAAGAGACGCATCCAGAGAAATTCAAGAAATGGGCAGATCGGGATATTACGTGCAAACAAGTTGAAGACGTTTATTTTGAAGTTGAACCGAATAAGGGAAAAACGATTTGCAAAGCACTGAAAAAGTGCTGCAAGTCTTTGCCGGATTCTTTTACATTTAAGGATCTGGCAGACCATGCTGCTACACTCGGTATTTGTATTGATCATTGTACAGACGATTGTTCCTCATTTGACAATTATGTCTCTTTCAGTTTAGAACGAGTAGTTGGCGAGGATATAGATAAACATCACTTGTATCGGAAGGTGACATCGGTTGACTATTGTGATGAGCAGGAGGATAAATTATTCTATAATGGAAATCTGTTCAATTTTGAAATGGTGTTTCTTTCGATGGCTCGGCTTGTTCATGAGTATGCCAATAAGACCGGTGACCATCATGCTGTGTCTTTCTTTGAGATAATGCATCCCACTTTTATTGCGCTCATTCACCAGCAATTCAAGGATAATGCTATGGCCAAGGAGTTCTTTAAATGGATCCCCAAGATAAACTTCAGTAAGGATGTTGCTTACAATTATGTAATAGAGTTTCTGGAGAAACAATCAAGTCAATATCATTTAGAGAATATGCTTGATGCTCTTAAAACATCTGAGTGGAAAGAGATATATGAAGATGTCTATAATATATGCTCTTAAGTGAAACAATTATGAGAACGATTCTATTTATTATCAGTGCGTTGATTATTGCCTTTTCTTGCATCTCGTGTCATTACAAGATGTCTGAAGGTGGGGCTGTCGTACCGCACACCGAAGTAATCAAGAATCAGCATTATTATGACTCTATAATGGATTCCTTTCTGAATAGAATGGACGGCAAGAAAGAGCTGTCAAACCGAGATATAGCTGATATCTGCGACTTCTCTCTTCATAACTATGATGAGAGCCTTAGCGAATCGGTCGGTTATGAATTATTTCATCTTCTTAGAAATAATCCAACAAACAACCGGGGATTCAAATCTTACCTGAATGCTCATCAATCGGAGAAATGCGACATACTCAGTGCATTAATCGCTTTGGTATCTATTGACATATTGGAGAACAACTATGATTCTTTTGAATCATTTGTTAGTGACTTCCCATTGTTTGAGGACGAAGAATGTGCGGCAAAGACTTTTGCTGAGGTCAAAGAAAATGAGCTTATGGAAACAAATAAATCCACCGATTAGTGGCTGTATTATAAAAAAGCTAACTTATCAGTAAAAAAAAATTGAACTGAGAATATGAAACGGCTTGTTTTATCATTCATTATGGCTGGCTGCCTCGTTGGCATACTAAGCGCTCAGGAAGCATTTGACTCGTTATCCTATGCATTGGGTGATTATCACACTCGCCTTATAGCTGCTTCAAATCCCAATCTACAGTCTCCAGATGACTACGAGGGATATATTCGTGGCCTTCAAGAAAACCTATACATGTTCAAACAGGATAGTATCAGGGCAAAATACTATGGAAGTGGGCTGGAAACCGGCATGTATGTCTTGATGATGTTGGGAAATAACCCAGTACTTACTAGTGATTGTATTTATAAGAACTGTATAATAAATGGAGTGCGAAAGGTTATAAATGGAGAGGTTTGCCTACCCCAAGACACAATTGGTGTAGATTTGTTTTTAACCCAATTTGAGGATATTGGCAGTAGCAAGAATAACCACGAAGAGACGTGCCAATTATGCAGTGCCTTTGGTGTCATGTTGGCTATGTATCCCGAATCGGCCGAATCATATGATTTACAGTTTATCGGTCCCGACAGTATAGTCAACCATCAAGCCTATGCTAATGGTATTTTGGAAATGCTTAAGAATGACGACAGTTATACTATTGGCAAATTGTATGCGTACATGATTTTGTCAACTATAGATCAGATGTCAGGATCTGGTAGACATAATTATGATTTCGAAGTTATGGTTGATGCCGCACGCGCTGCATTAGGGCTGACCGAGCGCAAAATGTCGTTTGAAGAAGTGAATCGATTTTTCATGAATGGATTATCATATCAGCAGCCGATCGAGAATGGAAACAACGATGAAAACATTGCTGATGAAACCATCGTGGCTATTGATGATGTAGAAAAAGATGAATCAAAAGAACTGTTAAGAAATCCTATAGTTCAAGGCTATAGCCTTAGCGGACGGCTTACCATCAAGGGGACCAAGGGCAAAAAGAATCCAGCCATGGTGTGGACCGTCACACTAACTGACTGTGACAGTCTCATCCACATGATCACTGTTACTGACCAGAATGGAGAATACCGTTTTGATAATTTGCCGTCAGGTTCCTACAAGGTTTCATTTATAGAGCCCTTCGGACTGAAACGAGTATATCAGGTCAAGTTGAAGAACAAGGATAAAGCATTCAACCAAGCTTTCAAAGAAGACGGTTCAGATTATGCCAGCCAAGCCCAAAGGGACATTTTTATGGGATGTCCTGTAATTCATGTTATTCAAGGTGATATACAAGCGGTCTATGTTGGTGAATATGACTATAAGAGTTTTTATGAAAAATTTGGTGTGCGGATTGTCGACTGGGGTGACATCATCCCGTGTGATCCACAAGTGTTCGCTAACTATAATAAGCGGATTTTCGATTATCTGGATGAAACATTTGGTGACGAATGGCGCAGCACTGAATGGCTCCAAATCCTCAAGACTGTCGAGGGCTTTAATTATTGGCGCCCATGAATAAGAACTTTTAAACCATTTTATCAAATGAAGCAACATATCAATATAGTCGTCACTATTCTCATTGGTGTTCTCATCGCTCAATGTTATGCGTGTTCCAGAGATCGTATAATCGTTGATCAAGGTCAATGGACAAAGATATCATCATTCGAAGATTCCGTAGTAAAAGACACTTACGCCCTTATAGACGGTAAAATATACTATGGCGGCTTTGACCGTGCATTCTACGACAGCGTCCTTTGTTCAAGGCCTGAAGCCGATTTGCCATATTTGAAAGAGGCAGATGTGGAAACATTTGAAGTCTGTGAAAATTCGTGTTATGCCAGGGATGCTCATCATGTTTATGCACCGTTACAGCTTGAATACCTGGATGGAGAAAAGTATGGAGGATACTATGCTGTTCAATATATAATCAAGAATGCTGATCATCAAAACTTCAAAATCATTCGAAACAATTATGCTGTCAGTGGTCATCACATGTATTACGAAGGTAAAGAGATTTCATGGCGAGACGAAGTTCTTGATCCCTCAATACCAATCAACGATGATTTCATTCTCCTGAATGAGTACAAATGAAAAGCAAGAACAAAACAAATAACAATCAGAAAGCCATGGTTAAATGTAGATAATAAGTCGTTTCTTCAGATATGCGAGAAGCCCTTGTAGAGAGGAAACTATTCAAACTGCATGATTTTATACCATGCAAGTGAAATCGATATAACTTAAGAGTAAGGAACAGTTGTCAATCATGATTCTAAATAAGAAATACAAAATAGTCACCTCTAATCCTTATACTAATGAAGTCTTACATGGTAGAGGGATAGTCATAAGATCAAAATGGAAAGATTCTTATGCTGCTGTCATTGCTAATCACGGTATCAAATATCTGTTCCTAAACTATAGCTTGGGATGGGAATGTGATGATTATTCTTTCCTTGCATCAATGACTGGAATAAAAAGTGTTGATATCATCGACTGTCATTCTCACGGAATAGAGGCCATTGAATATCTTGCCGACATCGAGGCATTAAGCCTGAATGTGCCTGATGCTTATGACATTGATTATCGTAAGTTTAATGGCTTGAGGTCTCTCTTTTGTTATGGGAGAAAACCTAATGAATCATTGTTTGAGTGCAGGACCATAGAAGAATTATATATCGATGAGTTTCGGAGTGCCGATAGTCAACGAATCGGGGATTTGAGAAGTCTCAAAAGACTGACAATAGCTAATTCAGATTTATCAGATTTGAGCTTTTTATGTGATCTGAATGAGCTAACTCATTTGGCTCTTATTAATTGTAAAGCGATTACATCATTCAAGCCTATTTCATTCCTTCACTATCTCAATAGATTGGAGATTAGAGGTTCGAGAATTCATGACGTTTCTTTCTTGGGGGATGTTACATCATTATCATTAGAAACGTTAATAATTGAGACTGATTATTTGGATTCGATAGGCCCGATGAAGAATCTGACATCTTTGAAAGCACTTGCTCTTATTGGCAGCAAGATGGTAATCAAGGATGGCGATTTAACTGCGATTAATTCATTGAAGAATCTTTCAATGCTTAATATCCCAAACAGGATGATATATAGTCATCAGATTCACAATTATTGGAACTGGAAAGACTATGGGGCACATTCTCAGGTCTGGATAACACCCAAGGCCAAATGAGCGATTAATATGTTTAATTCGTGGTGTGTTTAAGGTTGAAAAGATTGGATTACTCTGCCATAATCTATTAGTAAGACAAAATGAAACAGTTCTTCAACATAGTTAGACCTTTGAAAAAGTTGTTAGCGTTCAAAGTATCGTCGCCTCAAGAAAAAACTGAAGCTTTCTCAGAATCGGATCGTTTTAAGGCATGTGGCGTCTTTAAGACGGCTACAGCCTATAAAGTGGTGACGGAGTACAACCTTGATTTTGGTTACTACCGCTCAGCAGATCCTTTTTTTATTGTCAAAACTGAAAAGGAGTTGTTGACGGCAATTAAAGATGCCCTTGAAGCCAGTTGGCACGTTGATGCTTGTATCAATCTTTCAACTAAGGATTACTTGAAACGCTTGAAGGAGCGGTCATTCAAGCATCTATATCACAACTCCACAAGTTGTTTTATTAGATTAAAAGGCAACATGTTAGAAATAACAAAGTATGAGTTGCATCCCAGTGGCCGCTATCTTCAAGAGAACCCTGATAAGGTCAATCTCTTGATTGACGAAGTGGGTTGGGATGGTGCACTACAGGTCATTTTGAACATCCTCAATCAAGAAAACGATTCAAAAAGCAGATGAAACTGATATTTAAAATAATCCTTACTGAGTTGATGCTGTGCTTTATCTACATGCTTGTGGTTAGTGCAGTGAATGCTTGCTTTCCGTTCTTAGTACGCGGATATGAACCGGGCGGAACAACAATCTTCGGACTGGTTGTATTATTTGTAGCTCAGTTTGCTAGTTTGATTTTATTGGGCTATTTGAAACCTCTGTGGTTCGGGGTCATTCCCGCAGCGCTCATAGTATGGTATTGGATAATCGCAATGTCAGGTATGCCTCACCGCTCATGGGCATTCATGGCGTTATCGCTGGCGCTTTTTGCAATACACTTTTATGTCATGAAAAGGATCCTGCGAGAGTAACATTAGCTTTCACAGAAATGAAGTCTATATTGGCAAAAATGATAAAAACTCAATTGTGTTTTTCAACATATACAAAAAGAAGGCTATGAATAAATGGGTTAAAATCTTCATTATCGTAATACTTATACTTTGGGTAGGGATGTACTTTGGTACTCTTTTCCCGATTCCTCGGGGACATTGCATTAATGCTAACCAAAGTAAATACTATTTTAAGAATATCTGGGGTGTTTATTATATCTCGGTAGAACATCGCCTTAATTTGATTGAATTTGGTCATTGGGGTTATCTGAAGGGTGTCGATTACAATAGTTTTGTTATTCTTGATAGTGATTGGGCCAAAGACAAAAACACGGTTTGGAATGGCTCTGATGTCTTGCACGGTGCCGATGTGGCCTCTTTCCATATTGACAAAAGTGGTCTTGCCAAAGACCGATTCCATGTTTATGTGTATGACCCATATCAACTCAAGATGCGTCCCACAGTTTGTGGGATTGATGTTGAAACAGCTGAGCATTTTGTGTTTAAGCATAATGGGCAAGACTGGACTTGGTTGCGAGATGATAAACATGTCTATCTTGATGAGCAGGTGGTAGATGTTGATAGGGATTCATTTAAGCCACTGGGCGATTCTTATTGGTGGATTGATAAGGATTGGGTTTATAATGACTATTGGGATCCTGAAATCAAGAGAAATGTATTGGCAAAGGTGGATTCGGTTCATGCCCCATTAGACACGTTCTCTCCTGGATGTCACTATTTAAGAAATGGCTCTAATATAATCTTTCTTGGGAAAGTGATACTCCGAAATGTTGAGTTGAAGCGATTTGAAGAGGTGGGCGTTGACAAGTGCATCATCAATGATATGCTTTTTGATAATGGCGAGCAGATTCTTAAGGATTCACTCAATGTGAACGAAGCACATTTCTATTTCTATGGACACATAGCTGCCGATAAGCGGCACGTTTTCTATGGACGTGAGTTACTCAAGGATGTTGATGCCGCATCATTCCGTGAAATAAGCGATGAGGTATTTGAAGACAGGAACTATATCTACACAATCAATATCGAGTCTATGAATACGTCTTATCCTTTTGACAAAAAGAAAAAGAATCAATGAAAACTACAAGAACGATGGAAACAATTAAGACACTTTTGAAATGTTGTTTGACATTTGTTGTTATGTTAATTGGGGCATACGCAGCGATGTTTGCCTTTGATTCGTCTTCATGGATTAGCAGTCTGAGTATACTGGTGCCTATCGTCTTGTTTATGGGTGCAATACTATATCTCATTTGGAAAAAGGACTGACCTTACATCAAATTAAAGGTTCATTTGAAGATAAACAATTCATAGAAAAGGAGTGGAAGGTCAAGCAAATTAAGACAATCCAAATCCACCCTGAAGGAAAGAGAGCTCTTGACACAAAAGGTAAGCCTCACCAAATTCGCCTAAGTATCGAGACGGAATAGAGCAAAGGTATTAGATTATGCGAAGAATTTTGATGATCATATTAGGGTTTATACTTGCCATTGCTTGCTTTGTCGCATTTGTGTATCTGTTCCAACCTACGGGATCGTTCTTCTGTGACTTCTCAAGCGATGACGCTACCGAACATTCTTTCAACGATACAGTCTTTTATCTCTTTCAAGACGTACCCATTGAAGATGCCAGAGTCTATATTGCTGTGGCTCCTGATGATAGAGACAACCTGCCATTTTTGCAGGGCTACTCTAATGTGATATATTCATCACGCCCTGATGTCGTGAAGGAATTTGCCAAATCGGCGGTATTCAAAAAGACCTCTGGCGACATGGTAACTGTCGAAAGCTGGCTTTATATCACCAGTGGCAACAAGGTAGTATTTAAGTCACCAATAGTCATTTCATCGACTTGCGTGGGACTCCAGAACAGTTCAACAGGTTGGGCCGAAGCCCAAAACCCTGCTGCACTTCTTGAGATACTGGCCCTTTTTGATTCGCCAACCTTACCAATCTTTTTGTTTTAAACGTATAACTTGATTGTATCGACAATAGTCGTAATTATTTAATGAAAAGCAAGAGCAAGACAAAGTCAAAACGGAATTGGACGATGTCAAGTTTTTATAACTTGTTTGTCTGTATTGCCATTGCTGATTATGTGGTATATAGTTGTTCGCGAGTCACCGATAAGGAACACGTTCTTAAAGATCACGGAATCAAGACTAAAGGATATGTTTATGATTCCTATAGCCAGCGCAGTCATACTTGGTATCTCTATGAGTTCACGGTCAATGGACAGAATTATTACGGCCGACTTTTCAATTCCGCTCATATCGGTGATAGTATATGGATTTTATACATGCGAGATGATCCATCTACAAACATGGGGTTGTTTGATTGATTTTTAACCGAAGAATATGGAAGTTTATTGGATTGAAGTTGAATACAAACCACAAAGCGGTTGTAGCCAGACTAAAGAACCTGGTGTGGTTTATGTGTTCGTGAAATCGAAAGACGCGATTACTGCTCATTATGCAGTCAAGGAAGCGTTGAATCAACAGAAATTAGATGCAGATAAATGGTTGCTCATTGAGCCATATGACCTGGACACGGAATGGGATTCCGATGAATTGAGAGATCGATTTATGGAACTGTATCAAAAAGCGGATTCTTCACCAGCAAACGTTTGTTTCTTCGATGAATTTTGCGAAAAAGAGGAATACGATGATTGGGTTTACTTACTGTCAGTAGAGTATGCCTATTCCCCTGGAACTTCGTCAATGGAGGGCGGTTTTGTCTATGTCTTCGTGAAATCACATGATGCTCTTTCTGCCTATTTAAGTGTAAGCAAAGAATTGAAACGAGATGGCCGAGTTCCAATTTGTTGGGAGTTCATAAAACCGTATGACGAAGATACGCAATGGGAGAACGAAGAACACAATGTCCATTATTTGGGATTATACAACCTAGCAACAACCAGCAATGAATGTGTGTTTGACGTGCTTTACGATTATGAGAAATTGTAAAGCCAACCAATTGTATATTATTTTAAGGAGAATACTATCAATAACGCTTGTTTTTAGAAATATTCGCTAACTTTGCCTTTATCAATGATTGAAAAAAGATGAACAAAGATACTATCATCAAAATAGCCACAGAGGCTAATATTTCCAAATGCTTTTCTTTGGAAGAAATTGGCATTAATAATTTCGCTTTTCTATATCAACAAGCGATTTTGCTTGTTGATGTATTAAGGCAATCAAATGTCCCTATCTTAGGCGGAGATGTTTATTTGAGACTGGAATCTAGCATAGAGATCTCCTATGATAATTGGTATTGCGATAAGAAAGAAGATGAACGCGATAGCGTATTCGTAAATAGAAGTTGCGATGTCGCTGAAACCTTTATCAAGGAGTACAAAAGGAAGAATGCTATCAAGGAACCTTTGTTTGCTTTCGTCATAGGCGAAAATACAATTTAGAAATAGAGTATTATGAAAACGAATATCTTAATATACGTTATGTTGTCTTTGTTGGCAGTGTGTTCTATGTCGTGTAGTAACCACTCTACAGAAAGAGTGAAATTCACAGACATTGATAAATCAAGTCAGGATCTAAAAACAAATAGTACTGATGAGGATTCCTGTTTATTGCCAAAGGTTAGGTTGAGTGAATTTGCAAAGTATCAATCTTTTGATGAATTTTCTATGTCTGGTATAGGGGATCCAAATAAGCAACCATTTGTTTATATTAAAGAATCAAAGGATTCGATTTTACTTGTTGCATCATACGATACGGCTCAAGTATATGTATATCAATATGGCGAACGGATAAATCGGTGGGTTTCTTATAAAGAATATGATATGGATAAAAAGGATATTGGTGTACTCAAGGAGGAAAATGTGCATCCGGCTCGTTCTTTTCTCAGAATATGTGGAAATGATACTATTATTGAGTATGAATGTGATTATATATTTGATCTTGTTGTCAAGTATTTGTTCATTAAAACTCCCCATAAATGTATTCGAATATCATTGTTATCTAGCGATTTTGAGGATAAAAAAGATTTAACTCAGTCAATACTATTATTTGTTAGAAGATACAATGCTGATAAAAGCATTATTGATGAAGGCACTGGAAAATACCGATACCAGAAAAGATATGTAAACGAATACACTTTTAGTGAAGATGGTAATAGTTTTAGGTATAAATGCAACGACATTGACGACGAATTAGTGTTCCCAAAAACAAGTCTTGGTTATTTTGGAACACAGCCAGGATTTGACAAATGTGAATAGCCCAAAAGTTTTTTTATTTAGCAGAAATACTATCTATATTAGTCGAGATCAAAAAAATCAAATGAAACAGTTTATCAACATAACCGCCTCATTATTACTGATAGCGTCTATAATTGTATTCTGCTCCTGTTTACGAAATATGGAGAGCAAGAAAGGAACTGACAATACAGTAAACGATAACGTAAAGAAAGAGTTGTCGCTTTCTAACGATTTAGGCTTGGACAGTGTCGTTATTTTTTGTGATGTAAACATGTGGAATCGAGAATTCAGATTCTTAATGAAGGATTCTGTAACATTGTTATCTGGAAGAGTGATATTTGAAAAATGGAAATCGCCAATTGAATTATCGGAGAAAGATAGAAACCAATTAATTGATTACATTAATGGCTTTTTTGTCAGCAAAGAATATGATATCATTGCCAGAAAGCATAAAACCAATGAATTTTGGGAAGGTGAATTCACCGAGATTGATGTTATCTTATATAGAGATGGGAAAAAGAATCAAAACCATATAAGTACAAGACCCACCACTATGGATAGGTATTCTATTGAATTCTCAAAAGAGTTTCAAGATTTCAAGCATATGCTTCATGACTTGGCTAGAGAGTATAGAAATTTAGTTATTGATAAAGGAGACTAAAGAATATAAGACTATTCGCTAACTTTGCCATAATATAATCTTTATTGGAACGAGATGGGAAAGATTAATAAGAAAATAAAATGGGCTTTATGTATTTTGGTCTGGATCGTTGTGATTACATCTCTTGTTTTCAGTTGGGATAATGGAGATGGCCAATTGGTATTTCAGGGTGAGTATGATGGATACATGAGTACTTACATCAACAATAACGACACTACCGATAGCTTCATAAAGAATCATTACCCAAATGTCATAAGCCATGATGTGAACTTTAACATTAGATGTGATGCTGACATCAATATCAATGACAGCGATTATGTTTTCATAATAATCAGGAGAAGTGGTATATTCTATAAGGGACCATTCAATAATCATATTGAGCTGAAAGACAAACCCTTCAGTATTGATGATTATAAAGTTGAAATGTTGGGTTTTGTGCTACTTGACCACAAGACAAAACTGACTTACAAATGGGATATGAAAGAAGTGTGGCGTTTATATAAATGGAAAAATTATAAGGTTACATTGAACAAAGATGGTACCTTTGACATCTCTTTCTGCCAACTGGCTTCGCCTCGTTATAGATTTGATGGAACCATATTATCAGATTTTTTCGGCAACAATGATTAAGACAGAAAAAAGCATACGTCGTATTGGGACTTATTTCCTGGTATTGGGATTCATTTGTGCCTTTCTGACTCCGGTGTATTTTTCATCATCATACGGTCCTATAGTAGGGCCTATTTGTGTCATTCTGATGTGCTCACCGCGATTGATATACCAGAAGAAGTGGGCGAGCGTACTGCTAATGATAAATGTCGTTTTGACTACATTGGCACTGCTATATTTTGACGCAATGTTAATTATCCTATCACAAGCATTTGATCAACAGGACATTAGTGGTTATATTGCCTTGGTGATTATCACGGCAATCGTATTGTTGAACTGTTGCCTATGCTTTAAACTATACAAGTTGCTTTTTAAGGCTCAATAGATGAATACATTATGGAGAATCGGTGAACGCTTGATGCGATGGGGAACTCTGGCATATTGCTCGGTGTTTCCAGCAGTGTCACGCTCCTACAACCGCAATACATATCCGTGTCCCGTCGAGCAGAAATATCATGAAAACGGGCCTTATCAAGTCACCGTTCATTCAATTGATGACATCCATGTGTTTGTTCCAGATAGCGCACACAGCGTGCCGCTGCCGACTGTGGTCATGGTCAACGGTACGGGCTTGAAGGCTCTGCATTACCGCCCAGTGTTTGAACATTTGGCTTCATGGGGATTTGTTGTCATTGGCAATGATGACAGCAATGCGTGGAATGGTCGATCTGCTTTAGTCTCGCTTGATAAAGCAATTTTTCAAAACTCGATAGTGAGCAGTCCTCTGTATCAACGCATTGACCTAGACCGAATTGGTGTGGTCGGTCATTCCCAGGGTGCCATGGGCGCTATCAATGCAGCAACTGAAGATGACCGTTTCAAGGTGCTATATGCTGCAAGTTGCCCACAAAAAAGCCTTGCAAAGAAACTGGACTGGAGCTACTCCATGAAGACGATCTCTATCCCAACGATGCTGGTAGCTGGAACTGAGTGGATCGACCGCCACATTTCACCACTTGACTCTTTACTCCTCTTAGCTGAAGAACTTCCAGACACAACCCCGATGTTGTTGGGACGCCTGAAGGGTGTTGAGCATCGTTATGTCCTTCACGAGGGGGATGCTTATATGACCGCATGGCTTCGTCATTTCCTGACAAATGAGGCCGATGCTGCAGCCGCATTGACCTGTGACAACCCAGAAATTCTCAACAATCCTCGCTGGCAGGATGTAATCATTCATATATGAACAACAAGTTTAAAATAGCAGTGTTGGCTATAACGGCCGTAGTGGCGATTGTCACTTATATCAATCCCGTGTTTCCACGAGAGCAGTTCCTGCAACAGGCCGGCACTGTTTTGTTGGTCGCACTCCTGCTATGCGATTTGCGTAAACGTTGGTTCAGTAACATGGCATTTCTTGGCATTGCGTTATTCTTGATTTTGCACTTGGTAGGAGCAAGGTACATCTATTCATACGTGCCTTATCAAGAGTGGCTGCAATGCTTGGGCGATTGGGATTGGTTGCATACGTCCCGTAACCACTATGATCGTCTGGTTCATCTGTTGTTCGGCGTGCTCCTGTTTCCCGCATTGGTGGAATTCTCCCAGCACCGAGTTACCTCGCGTCAAGTGATGGCAGTGCTAGTGGCATGGCTGATGATACAAGCCGGAAGTCTGATATATGAGCTATTTGAGTGGGCTCTCACGCTGGTGCTTTCACCCGAGGATGCCGAAGGCTACAACGGGCAGCAGGGTGACCTTTGGGATGCCCACAAAGACATGGCGCTTGCCATGTTAGGCTCAACCATTGCTGCAGGCTATTATTTCCTTCGCAGTTATTTCAAGCGAAACAAACCTTTTGCTACATGAATAATAGCCAAAATCGATAAATGAAACAGGACGCTTCTTCTTAATAGTGACAATATGCTTTTCTATAAAGTTTCAATAGCGGAAATCTTGAAGATGAGGAATAACATTGTATTGCAAACGGTTGTTCCTGCTTTAGAAAGAAATGGATTTGTAAAAGCACCATTCTCTTCCTCTAATTTCGGCTATGTTAATTCTGATATTTACATCTATCAAATGTGCCGTCTCGTCGATAATAAATACCTGGAATCGGTCTCTGTTGATATAGCAAGACGAGACAAATACATAAAAGTTTTTATTAATGCTTTTGAGCTGTCACCGTCAGTTAATGACATGTCTTTGTTGAGCAATGTTGATGGTGTCAACTTTTCGCTTCCACCAAACTCCAAGAAACGAATGCATTTGGTTTTAGATTTCATCCAGGTGCCGCCAATTATGTCTTGGGATTTTTGGTTTAATGACTTCAAGTTAATGTCTTATTGGACGAGAAAAGGATATCAAAAAAGAGTTTGTCAGTTGACAGCTCTTTTAAAAACCAGGACAGAGAACATTGATTCGTTTTTCAAGAAATGGTATCAGCTTAATCAGCCAAATATCACTGCTTGGAACGGCGAAATAATTGAACAAAGGTAAAGGCCATAGATGAGAGCAATGAGACGGAAATAACGATACTGCGCTTTTATGGAAGGCAAGAACAAAGTAAAAAAGAAAAAGTCAAAGAATCATTGGACTTTTGCTGATATCTTTGGCGTATTGATTTGGATAGGCATAGCCAGCTATCTATTTTATCAATGCTCATTGCAAACCTATCGCAACCATCTGTTGGAAAAGCGTGGGGTGCAGATGATGGCATATGTGACGGCATCCTATAGTCAGGGAAACCATCGAGTTGCCGATTATGAGTTTATCGTTAATGGGCTTTGTTTCGATGGTCAACTCAGATTTCATGATGCAGAAAAGGGAGATAGCATAATAGTCATTTATTTACCCGAGGATCCAGATATCAATAGAGCACTATGGGATTTAAAATGATTTATTACTAACTTTGCCGTAATCTTAAATGGAACGAAATGATAGATGAAAAAGTTAGTTAAATACTCAAAGCTATGGTTCATAATACAAGGTATAATCATTGTGTTGTATGAACTACTACTGGAATACGAATTATATCCAGATCCTGATGTCACACCACCACGGTTTTTATTATTAATAGGACTCTGTTCAAGTCTATTCGCCTATTTATGTTTCAGTAAGTCAAAGACAATAGCCATAATCTCCGAAATTATGATTTGTCTCTATTGTATCTTTGCTCTGCTCTCAGCCTATATGCTCATATGTGTCGGGAGTCCAATACTAAGTATGGCCATTTTGCTGATTGTTATGTCGGTATTTAACCTCGTCTGTGGCCTTGTTATTTTATTCTCACTCTTGACACATTCACACGATAAATAATATAACATGGAACATCCTTACAAAGAATACGAAAACAGCAAGACGTGGAACGCAGTAGCCCGTCTGATAAAAGATTTAGTTGACAACAATGACATTGAGTTATTGACTCCTAAAGAATATGTCATTGGCTATATCTGTAAAGGCTTGTCGAAACAGGCAACCAAAGAATCAGATTAGTAGTAGTTAAGAATCTAATTATTTGTATTATGGCAAATTTATTTGACGAAATCATCAATGATTTAACTCAAAAGGAACCTTTTGTTGAATACAAATTCCGAAAGAGAGATTCAATGCTCCTTCTTAAGAACGGAGGAAAAAGACAGTCGATAGAATTGGATCACTGGATAGACCATTCCACATCATCTCTTGTTATCTATGCTGTTTATGGTGTTAGATTTGACATCTTACACAAGTGGTTTGAGAAATTCAGTTTCAATACACTGCAAGATCAGCGAGACTGGACGAGCGTCGCTTTTTCTGGCAACATGTTGGGGCAACGAGATGAATTTCACTTCAAATTGAATAAGAAAGGTTATCAAAAGGATTTTGAGAATATGCTCACTACACTTATTCAATGCTCAGATTATGTGTTTTCAACTTATTCTTCATTACCCAATTTTTACATGAAAGAAATTCAACCAATTTTAGATGGAGAGGCTGAATTACCCGATGTCGGAGCCAATTGGGTTTTCATTGATTTAACTTTGTGTAAATTGGTTAGGCCTGACAACTATCATCAACTTAAAAATATCCTCCTTGACAGAGTGGAATTCATGTACAATCGCGGAGAACCTAATATCAAAGAGTATTATGAACAATTAGACGAAATCCTCTCGTATCTTGAGAATACGGAGTTAAATTGAACAATATGGAAGGTTTATTATTATTCTTTTGGGTTGGATTTATAACACTGTTTCTCATCTATTTTGGCGATAAAGCACAAAAATTGAAAGAATCTGGCGATGAGCGCAAACGAGCTATAGGTCGAGTATATTGGATCATTCTTTATGTTTGTTTTGCGCTGTTACTGATTCGCTACTGCTCAAATTAACATGAATCTTTAGCCTCAACGATAACTCTGGTGTGTATATTTGCTAAAAACTATTTGAATCACAGCCCAATCTGAGAGCATTTTTGGTAATTCATGGTATTTCAAGGTTAATCATTGGTACTCTCAGAAATAGTGGCTAACTTTGTAGGAAAATAAAAAGAGTCAGATGGATAAAAAGACATTTGATCAGCTGTTGTCGAAGTATAGTCACCTCGGCAAGAAATATATAGAAGAAACTGGAGCCACAATGATTGGCCACGCCCCTCACATCGCTCCAGAGGCTTATCTCAA